>OLRE01002129.1_pt1 | contig 16861 bp, 20 predicted proteins | sample 1672461 | NCBI WGS metagenome assembly OLRE01 (sample SAMEA3136688, study PRJEB25190) | human gut metagenome | biome: human gut; feature: human-associated habitat; material: faeces | place: Austria | collected 2013
GCGCAGCGCGTATGTTGCGAGCGTCGAGAGCGAGAGCTGTGTCGCCTGCGGCCGCTGCGTCGAAAACTGCCCCGCGGGCGCGGTCAAGTTGGGACAGAAGCTCTGCACGAAGGACGGCTACATCGAATATCCCCGTCAGGAATTACCCGACGATGTCAAGTGGGGGCCGGAAAAGTGGAGCATCGACTACCGCGACAGGAACCGCATCAACTGCTACGATACCGGCACCTCGCCGTGCAAGACGGCCTGCCCGGCGCACATCGCGGTGCAGGGCTATCTGAAGCTTGCCGCGCAGGGCAAGTACCGCGAAGCCTTGCAGCTCATCAAGCGCGAAAATCCGTTCCCCGCGGTCTGCGGCCGCATCTGCAACCGCCGCTGCGAGGATGCCTGCACGCGCGGTACGGTCGATCAGGCCGTCGCCATCGACGAGGTCAAGCGCTTCATTGCCCAGCAGGACTTAAACGCGGAAACGCGCTTTGTGCCCGAAAAGGTCATTCCGAAGGTCGACGGCGAATTTTCCGAGAAGATCGCCGTCATCGGCGGCGGCCCCGCGGGCCTGTCGTGCGCATACTACCTCGCTGAAAAGGGCTACCGCCCGACGGTGTTTGAAAGGGAAGCGCGTCCCGGCGGCATGCTGATGAACGGCATTCCGAGCTTCCGCCTTGAAAAAGACGTGGTGGAGGCAGAGATCGACATCTTGCGTGAACTCGGTGTCGAGTTCCGCTGCGGCGTGGAGGTCGGAAAAGACGTGACCATCGCGCAGCTGCGCGAGCAGGGCTATCAGAGCTTCTACGTGGCCGTCGGCCTCCAGTCCGGCGGCAAGCTGAACATCCCCGGCGGCGACGCGGACGGCGTCATGGCGGGTATCGACTTTATGCGGCAGGTCAACCTGCATGAAAAGAAGACGCTTTCCGGTAAGGTCGTCGTCATCGGCGGCGGCAACATCGGCGCGGACGTTGCGCGCACGGCGGTGCGCTGCGGCGCGGAGAGCGTTGACCTCTACTGCTTAGAGGCTTACGACGATATGCCGATGGGCGAGGAAGACCGCAGCGAGTGCGAGCGCGACGGCATCACCGTCCACGCCGGCTGGGGCCAGACCGAGATCGTGGTGGAGGACGGCAAGTGCGCGGGCATCAGGTTCCGCAAGTGCACGCGCGTCAAGAACGGCGAGGGCCGCTTCGCACCTGAGTTTGATGACAGTGTGAGCGAGCAGGCCGAGTGCACGACGGTTCTCTACTGCATCGGCCAGAAGGTCGACTGGCGTGAGCTGCTCACCGACACCGCTGTTGAGTTCAACCCCAACGGCACGGTCAAGGCAGACCCCGTCACGTATCAGACGGCGGAAAAGGATATCTTCGTCGGCGGCGACGCTTATACGGGTCAGAAATTTGCCATCGACGCCATCGCCGCGGGCAAGGAGGGCGCGATCTCGCTGCACCGTTTTGTCCAGCACGCGACGTTGACGGTCGGCCGCAACCGCCGCCAGTTCATTGAGCTCGACAAGGAGAACGCTCTGATCCCCGTCAATTACGACACAACGCCGCGCCAGCGCATCGGCTATAACGAGGTGCTGCGCAGGACGTTTAGCGACGAGCGCGTCGCGTTCACCGAAGAGCAGATCAAAAAGGAGACCGCGCGCTGCCTTAGCTGCGGCGCGAGCATCGTCGACCCGAACAAGTGCATCGGCTGCGGCGTCTGCACGACGAAGTGCGCGTTCGACGCCATCCACCTGCACCGCGAGAGACCGGAGTGCAGCAAGATGTACGCCTGTGAGGACAAGATGAAGGCCATCCTGCCGTACATGATCAAGCGTGAGTTCAAGATCAAGCGTGCGGCGAGAAAGAGCAAGTAATGCACGAGCTGGGCATTGTCTTCCACGTCATCAAGAGCGTGGAAAAGATCGGAGAGGAAAACGGCCTGACGAACGTCGCGTCCGTGACGCTCGAGCTCGGCGAGGTGTCCGGTGCGATCCCGCACGAACTCGAAAGCTGCTGGAACTGGGCAGTCAAGAAGACCGAGCTTTTACCGGAGGCCGCGCTCAAGATCGAGACCATCCCCGCCGTTACGTACTGCGAGGGCTGCGGGCGCGACTATCCCACGGTGCAGTTTGGCCGCACCTGCCCGCACTGCGGCAGCGAAAAAACGTGGCTCAAGCAGGGTAGCGAGATCAACTTAAAGGAGATCGAGGCAACATGACAGAACCCTATAAGATCATCGAGGTGAAGGAGAGCGTCTTCGCCGACAACGACCGCGAGGCCGCGCGCCTGCGCGTGCAGCTCAAGCAGGACAGAACGTTTCTGCTGAACCTGATGTCCTCGCCGGGCAGCGGCAAGACGACGACGCTGCTGCGCACGCTTGAAGCGCTCAAGGATGAGCTGCGCATCGGCGTGATGGAGGCGGACATCGACTCCGACGTGGACGCAAAGACCATCGCGGACGCGGGCGTCAAGACCATCCAGCTCCACACGGGCGGCATGTGCCACCTCGATGCAAGCATGACGGAGCAGGGTCTCAAGGAGATCGGCACGAAGGACTTGGACCTCGTCGTGCTCGAAAACGTCGGCAACCTCGTCTGCCCCGCGGAGTTCGACACGGGCGCGGTCAAAAACGCGATGATCCTCTCCGTGCCGGAGGGACACGACAAGCCGCTCAAGTACCCGCTCATCTTCACCGTGTGCGACGCACTCATCATCAACAAGATCGACGTGCTGCCGTATTTCGACTTCGACATGGAAAAGGTCGTCGAATACGCGCACATGCGCAACCCAAAGCTCAAGATATTCCCCCTCTCCGCCAAGACCGGCGAAGGGGTGGACGCCTGGTGCGACTGGCTGCGCGAGCAGGTGCGAGATTGGAACGAGTGAGAAAAGGAAAAGAGATGTACCGCATGGTACATCTCTTTTTTTGTTATGCGTCCAGCCGAAAGACCGACGGGTAAATTTGTCCGTCCCTGAATTCGAGTACGCCGTAGGTCGGGCGGCGGGGATCGCCAATCGAACCGGGATTCATCATCATCGGCCGCGACGCCGCGTCCACGAGCGGCACGTGCGTGTGGCCGAAGAGCAGAATGTCGGCGTTCATCTCGAGCGCGCGGTACTGCGCGCGGAGAAGTCCGGTCTTCACCCCTAACGTGTGCCCGTGCGCGATGAGCACGCGGTGATCGTCCAGAATCAGCACGCGCTCAAGCGCTTCAAAGCGCCCGAAGTCGCAGTTGCCGGGGACCTGCTCGAGCGGCAGGCTGGGGAAAAGTTCACGCAGCTCCTCGACATCGCGCCAGCCGTCGCCAAGATGGATGATGCCCTGCGGCTTTACGAGCTCTACCGCGCGCACCATGTTGTCGACATTGCCGTGCGAGTCGGATAGTACCAAGTATTTCATAGCGCTTACAGGAACTTGTCGAGCTCGCGCTCGACCTCATCCATCTTCTTGATCTGCGGCTTGTCGATGCGATAGCCGCCCTTGACGACCATGTCGAGCTCACGCAGCGCGCTCAAATTCTGAAGAGGGTTGCCGGAGCAGACGATCAGGTCGGCCTGCTTGTCCGCCTCAATGCTGCCGGTCAGATCACCGATGCCCGCGAGCCGGGCATTGAGTTTCGTCGCGCTGTAGAGCGCGAACGCGGGCGTCACGCCGCAGTATTTGACGAAATAGTGCAGCTCGCGCCACATGTCGTAATGCGTGATGTACGGGCAGCCGACGTCCGTGCCGAGACCGACTGGCACGCCCGCGGCGAGGTTTGCCTTTGCGAGCGCGACGATGCCGTCGAAGACGATCTTGCCGTTTTCCTGCTGCTCATACGTCGCGTGCGAAATGCTGCGGTCGAAGAGCGCGTAGGGCAGGGCGGGGGAAATGGTCGAAATTTGGAACGCCTTGCGCTGCTTGAAGAGCGTGATCATTTCATCGCTTGGCTGCGCGCCATGCTCGATGGAGTCGACGCCGTTTTGCAGCGCGACCATCACGCCCTCAGGACTCTCAACGTGCGCCGCGACGATCATGCCGAGCGAATGTGCCTTGTCGCATGCGGCCTTGACAAGCTCGGGCTGCATGCGCAGCACGCCAGGCTCGCCCACAACTTCGGCGTCCAGCACGCCGCCGGTGATCATCAGCTTGATGAGGTCGGGCTTTTCGGCGGCGATCTTTTCGACGAGCGCCGCGGCCTCTTCGGCGGAGTGCGCCTCATAGGCGAGCGAACCCGCCATGTGCCCACCGGGGACGGAGACCGCCATGTTCGACGCCAGCACGCGCGGGGCGAGAATTTTGCCCGCCGCGGCGAGGTCGCGAATTTTCGTGTCATAATCGGCGACGCCGCCGACTGTGCGGATGGTCGTGACGCCGGAGAACAGCTCGGTTTTGGCGTAGCCCTCGCACATGTTGACGCCGATCCTGTTCGTCAGCGCGCAGAAGGTGATGAGTTTGACGAGCTTTTTGGGGTCGCTCGCCTTCTTTTTCGGCTTGCCCGAGGCGGGCAGGTGCACGTGCATGTTGATGAGACCAGGCAGCACATATTTTCCGCCGAGGTCGACTGCCTCATAGCCTGCGGGGATATGCTGTGCGTCGACGATCTCATTGATTTTCTCGCCGTCGATGCAGACGGCCTTGCCCGTCTGCGGCTCCATGTGCTCAGAGCCGTCGAGAAGCACGCAGTTTGTCAATGCGTACTTTTTGTCGTTGTGGTACATCGGAGTGTGCGCCTTTCCTGTTATCGAATCTGGCCGCTGCCGGTGATGACGTATTTATAGGTGCTCAGCTCGTCGAGCCCCATGGGGCCGCGGGCGTGGAGCTTCTGCGTGGAGATGCCCATCTCGCAGCCGAGGCCGAACTCACCCCCGTCGGTAAAGCGGGTGGAGACGTTGACGTACGTTGCCGCGCTGTCCGTGCCGTTGATGAAGCGCTCGGCGCTCGCGGCGTCCTCGGTGACGATGGCATCGCTGTGGTGCGTCGAGTGCGCGAGCACGTGCGCGATGGCGGCGTCCAGACTGTCGACCACGCCGACGGCGAGTATATAGTCCAGATACTCCGTGTCAAAGTCCTTGTCGGACGCGGGCGTACCGTCGATGATCTGCGCCGCTGCCGCATCCAGCCGCAGCTCGACCGGTGTGAGGCCCTGCGCCGCGCGGTCATCGACCAGCGCCTTTTTGAGCATGGGCAGAAACCTGGCCGCGACCGCCCGGTGCACAAGGCAGACCTCCTCGGCGTTGCAGACCGAGGGGCGGCTGGTTTTGGCGTTTTCGATGATGCGCACGGCCTTGTCGAGGTCAGCATACTCGTCCACGTAGACGTGGCAGATACCGGTGCCGGTCTCGATGCAGGGCACGGTGGCATTGCGCACGCAGGCGCGGATGAGCCCCGCCCCGCCGCGCGGGATGAGCAGATCTACAAGGCCCTTGGCCTGCATGATCTCCGTAGCGCTCTGGTGGCTGGTATCCTCCACGATGTTGACGATGTCCGGATCGCCGCCCGCGGACGCGATGCCCTGCTTGAGCGCGGCCACGATGGCTTTGGCCGTGCGGAAAGCCTCCTTGCCGCTGCGGAGCATGCAGACGTTGCCGCTCTTGATGGTGAGCGCCGCCGCGTCGGACGTGACGTTCGGGCGGCTCTCATAAATGATGGCGACCAGGCCGAGCGGCACCTGCTTTTTATAGATCTTCATGCCGTTGGGGTGGTCGATCTGCGCGAGGATGCGCCCCGTGTGATCCGGCAGCGCCACGGTCGCGCGGATGCCGTCGGCCATGGCGTCGATGCGATCTTTGTCCAAATAGAGCCGGTCGAGCATGACATCCGAGATATGGCCGCGTGCAGCGTCCATGTCCTCGGCATTGCAGCGCAGGATGACATCGCACTCCGCCTGCAGGCTGTCCGCCATGGCGGACAGGATGCGGTTTTTGTCCTCGGCGGAAGCGTTGCAGATGCTGGGCCACGCGGCCTTCGTCCGCCGGAGAATGTCCATAGTCGTCATAGTAGTCCCTCCTCAGGAATGTGGTATCAGAAATCGGGTGCCGGCGCGCCTGCCGGCCACAATGTCATAGAGCACCTCGGGCTTTTCGCCGTTGGCAATGACCATTTCGCAGCCGGCCGCCGTTGCGATCTGCGCGGCGTGCAGCTTCGTGACCATGCCGCCGGTGGCGAGCGCGGAGCCCTTGTCTCCGGCAAGCGAGAGAATGTGCGCGTCGATGACCGGCACCGTCTCGATGAGCCGCGCATCCGGGTTTCGGTGCGGGTCGCTGTCATACAATCCGTCAATGTCCGAGAGCAGGATCAGCAGATCCGCACCGATGGCGGCAGCCACGATGGCCGAGAGACTGTCGTTCTCGCCGATGGTGTTATCCACGCCGATCTCGTCCGTCGCCACGGCGTCGTTTTCATTGATGACCGGCAGCGCCCCCAGCTCCAGCAGGCGCGAGAGCGTGTTGCGCACGTTGCGGCTGCGCTGCTCACTGCGGATGTCCTCGCCGGTCAGCAGCAGCTGCGCCACAATATGATTGTACTCCGTGAAGAGCTTATCGTAAAAATACATCAGCTCGCACTGGCCGACGGCGGCCGCGGCCTGCTTGCCCGGCATATCCGCCGGACGGCCGGACAGATTGAGCTTGCCGACACCCATGCCGATCGCGCCGGACGAGACGAGAATGATCTCATGACCTGCATTTTTCAGGTCGCTGAACACTTTGCACAGCCGCTCCATGCGCTGAATGTTCAGCCGCCCGGTCGCGTGCGCGAGTGTGGAAGTGCCGACTTTAACAACGATTCGCATAACGATCCCTCTTACTGCATGATGGCATCTATTATAGCGCATCGGGCGCAAAATTGCATCCCTTTTTGTCTTTGCTGCGCAAAAGATGCGCCAAAGATCCCGCGCGCACGGCCGGACAGTCCGGCGACCTGCTCACGGAGCATCTGGAGATCGGCGGTGCGCTCGTGGCCGACCTGAAAAACCGCGAGACCGCCAAGGCCGACGGCGCCCGCCGGCGCTGGTACGCAAACGCCGACGCCATCAGCGCGTTTCTTGCCGGCATCAACGCCTGCTGGAAGGAAGAAAAATGGCGCGAGTTTTTCTACAGCCATCTGGAGATGACGGCAAAGAGGCCTCGCTGCGCCTGCAGGGCGACTATGCGGCCGACATCCGCATGTTCGACCGGATCGAGACCGAGGCGCTGCGCATGGGCGCCTATATGTTCTGCGGTCTGGCCATGCGCTGCCGCTGAACGCACAAGCGCTCCCCGCCGGGATGACCCCGGAAGGGAGCGCTTTTTCACAGAATTGTGCCGGACGCACAACGGGAGACACCTTGCGGTGTCTCCCGTTGCATGTGAAAGAAGAACGAACGCTTGCCTGCACTCAGTCTGCAAACAGCGGCGTCGACAGATAGCGGTCGCCGGTATCCGGCAGGAGCGCAACGATGGTCTTGCCCTTGTTCTCCGGGCGCTTGGCCAGCTCGATCGCCGCCCAGACGGCAGCGCCGGAGGAAATGCCGACCAGCACGCCCTCCTTATGGCCGATCAGGCGGCCGGTCGCAAACGCATCCTCGTTGCTGACCGGGATGATCTCATCATAGACCTTCGTGTTGAGCACGTCCGGCACAAAGCCCGCACCAATGCCCTGAATCTTATGCGGGCCGGCATGGCCCTCGCTCAGGACCGGAGAGGTCTCCGGCTCCACGGCCACGACCTTGACCTTCGGGCACTGGGACTTCAGGTACTCGCCGACGCCCGTCACGGTGCCGCCGGTGCCGACGCCTGCAACGAAGATATCCACGTTGCCGTCCGTGTCCTCCCAGATCTCCGGGCCGGTCGTCGTGCGGTGGATCGCCGGGTTGGCCGGGTTGACAAACTGACCGGGGACAAAGCTGTCGGGGATCTGCGCAGCCAGCTCGTTGGCCTTTGCGATCGCACCCTTCATGCCCTGCGCGCCGTCCGTGAGCACGAGCTCCGCGCCATAGGCCTTCATGATCTGGCGGCGCTCCACGCTCATGGTCTCCGGCATAACGATGATGATGCGGTAGCCTCTGGCCGCGGCGACGGACGCCAGGCCGATGCCGGTGTTGCCGGAGGTGGGCTCGATGATGACGGAGCTCGGCTTGAGCACGCCGCGCTGCTCCGCGTCCTGGATCATGGCCAGCGCCACGCGGTCCTTCACGGAACCGGCCGGGTTGAAGTACTCGAGCTTTGCCAGAATGCGGGCCTCGAGCTGCTGCTCTTTTTCGATATGGGTCAGCTCCAGAAGGGGCGTTTTTCCGATCAGCTGGTCAGCGGATGTATAGATCTTACTCATGAGATGTTCCTCCATTTATGTATCGTATTATTAAAATATGTATGTTTGACTCGTGATGGACTTGCCTGCGCTCAGCCGCCGCAACAGTGCCAGCAGATACACAGGCGGCCGGAAATGCGCCCTCGCATTTTCATCGCCTACCTTCTCTATAGGTTAATAGGATTATATCGCGTTTTACCCAGTGTGTCAATAGAAAATTCACTTTTCTTTTCTGGCAGGGAAATTGTTTGCAGACACTCGAGCCGGTAATTGACCATATATGCATTATTCAACGATCGTGCGCACGATTCGCGGGTTTTCGGCAGATGGTTGCTGCTGCCGCTGCGAGCAATGGAATGACCGGTCATTTTTTGCAGATCTTTGCGTTTGCGGCGCCTTTGCACAGCGCTTCCATAGCTTGACTTTTCAGGGCCGACAGTGTATACTAGGCGCATAAGTGTACGTGGGTCGGCTGTGTTACCCGACATCCGGCATAACGGCACTTATGCACATTTATAAAAGGAGTGGAAACAATGAAAAAGTCCCGCAAACTGCTCTGCGTGCTTCTCGCTCTGGTTATGGTCGTCAGCCTGCTGCCGGTCATGGCTTTTGCAGCCGATGAAGACGTCGCAGCCGAGGAAACCACCGCGGCTACGGTCGAGGAGCCTTCCCCGGAAACTGAGGGTGTCAAGGATCTGTTCGCCAAACTGCCGAACTATCTGGTTGCTGTAAAGACCTCAGACGGTCGCGTCGCTGCCGGCGCTCAGGTCGTGATCTACAACCAGAACAAGGATCAGGTCGCCACTGCCGTCGCCAACTACGGCGTCGCCATCTTCGCCAAGAAGGATCACCTCAACACTTACTCCGTGTCCGCCACCTGGACCGACCCGAACACCAACATTAAGTATCAGTCCCTCGTCGGCTTCAACTGGTCCTTCGGCAAGAAGCCCGACATCGACGTCATCACGGTTTACCCGACGATCGACATGATCCTCAACACCACTGACCACAACGCTTACATCAAAGGTTATCCGGATGGCACTGTCAGACCGGACGGACGCATCACCCGTGCCGAAGTCGCCACCATTCTGGATCGTCTGATGAAGGATCAGGTCAAGGCCAGATTCGACTCCAAGCCCACTGTCAACTTCTCTGATGTCAGCAGCGGCGCCTGGTACTATGACGCTGTGCAGATGTGCGCGAAGGCCGGCATCGTCGCCGGTTATCCGGACGGCTCGTTCAAGCCCAACCAGGCGGTCACCCGTGCGGAGTTCTTCAAGATGGTCGCCATGCTCTACAGCGATACGCTCAACACCCCGATCACTGGCGGTATCTTCAAGGATATCAACGGTCACTGGGCAGAAAAGTACATCAACCTGCTCCAGAAGCTCGGCATTGTCAAGGGCGACAACGGCAGCGCAAGACCGAACGACAACCTGACGCGCGGCGAAACAGCTGCCGTTATGAACCGCATCCTCGGCCGCGTTGTGAATAATTCCAGCTTCAGCGATGCCAAAGTTGCTGCGGCTATGAAGACTTGGCCGGACTGCACTTCCTCGCACTGGGCCTATGCCGAGATCCAGGAAGCCACCAACAGCCACGACTACACTTGGGACATTAACATTCTCACGTACTCTGACCATAATGGAATCTTCAAGGCTTTCATTGAGAACCTGAAGAACCCGGTCACCGAGCGCTGGACTTACATCAAAAAGTAAGCTTTCCCCCAACTACCACAAAGCAGGCACCTTCGGGTGCCTGCTTTTTTGTCCCGCAAATTGCGCCGCTGCAGAAAAATCCAGCGCCGGCTGACTGCCGGCGCTGGTTTCGTTTCAGGAGCGATCAAATGCCGGATTGGTCATATAGACGTTCTTCTGATCCATCTTTTCCGTCGCCAGACGCAGCGCCTCGCCGAAGCGCTGGTAGTGCACGACCTCGCGCTCACGCAGAAACCGGATCACATCCGTCACATCCGGGTCGTCGCAAAGCCGCAGAATGTTGTCATAGGTCTTGCGCGCCTTCTGCTCGGCCGACATATCCTCCGACAGATCGGCGATCACATCGCCGGTCACGCCGATCGTCGCCGCCGTCCACGGCGTGCCGGATGCAAACTGCGGAAAGACGCCCGCCGTGTGATCGACGAAGTACGTATCATAGCCGGACTGTTTGATCTGCTCCGGCGTCATGCTGCGCGTGAGCTGGTAGACGATCGTTCCGACCATCTCGAGATGACCAAGTTCCTCCGTGCCGATGTCCGTCAGGATCGCCGACAGCTCCGGGTACGGCATGGCATAGCGCTGACTGAGATAACGCAGGGACGCGCCCAGCTCGCCGTCCGGCCCACCGTACTGCGAGCAGATGAACTTTGCCAGCGCGGGATTAGCGTTTTTGATGCGGATCGGGTATTCCAGTTTCTTTTCATAGACAAACATCGCTTACTTCCCCTCTCCTTCCTGCTGCCACGGCCATGGCGCGTTGAGCCAGTCATAGACGTCCGAGCTTTCCAGATCCCGCAGGGACACGGGGCCGTATTGCTCCACGTACCGCCTGCGCCCCTCCGCGCTCAGGCGGATGCACTTTTGCAGCGTCTCGAATGCCTCGCGGTCGTCCGGGTGCGTATCCAGATACAGGTTCAGCTCTCGGATGACAAAATCCATCGCCATCAGCTCGCACAGCGGCGTGCTGAGGTCGCCGGGTTTGTTGACCATGTTCATAAACGGCAGGTCCAGTCCCGGAAACAGCGTACCGCGCGCCAGTGCCATGCGCCGATCATACGCGGGTTCGTTGGACTGCTGCATGGGCGTCTGCGCCAGCGCCAGCGGCGCACATTCCGGCAGCGGGCCCTGCTTGAAATTGCATTTGTCCACAGTCGTTCCTCCTTTTCAAATCGGGCACTCGGCCCGCATTATCCTATGCAGGCCCGGTTCGGCCGGTGCGGAACGCGACGAAAAAAGGCGGCGCCGTACGGCGCCGCCTTTGCGGAACGGAGCTTTATTTCGTTTTTGGCATCGCCATGCCCGTCTTTTTGAGCGTGGTGCGCAAAAAGAACAGCGAGAGGATCAGCGAGAAGATCTCCGCGATTGGGAACGCAAACCAGATGCTGCGCAGCACGCCGGTCAGAGACAGCAGGTAGGCAGCCGGGATGAGCACCACGATCTGGCGCGCGATGGAGATGAGCATGCTGTAGACGCTGTAGCCAAACGCCTGACACGCCGAGCCGGACACGATGCCGATGCCGGCAAACACGAACGCCAGGCTCATGATGCGCAACGCGGGCGCACCAATCTCGAGCATTGCGTCCGAGGCGTCAAACATCAGCAGCAGCTCCTTCGGGATGAGCTGGAACACGAGCAGACCAATCACCATGATCGCAACGGCGTAGACCATGCCGAGGCGGATCGTCTTGTGGATACGCTCCGGCTTTTGCGCACCGTAGTTATAGGCAATGATCGGCACCATGCCGTTATTCAAACCGAACACCGGCATGAACACAAAGCTCTGGAGCTTGAAGTAAACGCCGAACACGGCAACCGCCGTGGAGGAATACGCGATGAGGATCATGTTCATGACAAAGCACGTCAGCGACGAGATGCAGCTCATGATGATCGACGGGATGCTGATGGCCGTGATCTCCCCCATAAGACGTCCGTTCGGGCGGATGTGCCGCAGGCGCAGATGCACCTCCGGATTTTTGAAGTGGTTGAGCGTCACGGCGACGACCGCGCCCAGGCACTGGCCGATCACCGTCGCCCAGGCCGCGCCGGCAATGCCCATCTTCGGGAAGCCGAGCAGGCCGAAGATGAGGATCGGGTCGAGGATGATGTTCGTGATCGCACCGACCAGCTGCGTGACCATGGAATAGACCGTGCGACCGGTCGCCTGCAGGAAACGCTCGAAGGTGATCTCGATGAAAACGCCGAACGAGCACAAAATGCAGATGTTCAGGTACGTGATGCCGTAATTGACGATCGTCTCAATATCCGTCTGCGTGCGCATGTAAGCACGGATGCCGATCAAGCCGGCGACGAGCACGAGCAAATAGCTCAGCAGCGCCAGCAGCAGGCCGTTGACCGCGACCTGATTGACGCGCTCGGCGTTTTTCTGCCCCAGCGCACGAGAGAGCAGCGCATTGATGCCGACGCCGAAGCCGACGGCAATAGCGATAACGATGTTCTGCCACGGAAAAGCCATCGACACCGCCGTGAGCGCATCCTCGCAGATGCGCGAGACAAAGATACTGTCCACGATGTTGTACAGCGCCTGCACGAGCATGGAGATCATCATCGGGACTGCCATCGACAGCAGGAGCTTATTTTCGGGCATTGTGCCCATTTTGTTTTCACGAAGGGTTTCTTCCGGCATATCGTCACTCCTAAATGTATCAGCAAACAATGTAAAACGCCACGAGTGCCTATTATAGGTTGCCCGCAGCAGAATGTCAAGGTATGTTGCATTTTTCACTTGAAAACGACACTTGGCCGTGCTATAATAATTGCACCTGTGGGATTAGTTCATTGGTAGAACACCTGCTTCCCAAGCAGGATAGGCGGGTTCGATTCCCGTATCCCGCTCCAAATCAGAAAGCCCCGGAATTCCATGAATTCCGGGGCTTTTCTTTGTATATCAATGCTTTGCGGTGCTTTTGCTTCGCTAAATTCTTTAACGCCATGTTGCTATTTCTCGAAGTCTGTTAGCACTTTTTCAGCGCAAAATGCTAACTAAAATGCTAACGCGGAAACCTAAAAAACAGCGCATCAAAGCAACAAATCGCCACTGAACGTAATGATCCAGTGGCGATGCTTCTACACTATTTAAATATTCAACTCAGCGCGCAACGCTTTTTGCAGAACCGCAGAGAAGTTGATTTCTTCGCGCTCTGCCATTGTATTCAGCCACGAAGGAATCGTCAGCGTTTTCTTTACAGCCTTCTTATCATAGAATTTTCGATAATCCATCGTGTCGCAGTCGATCAAGCTGCAGAACTGGTTTTCACCGCACTGCACTGCCGAGATATCCGAAGCTGCCGGAGTCTGTTCTTTTTGCTCTTCCATATCATAGAGCATCAGGCACAGCGCATCCTGCGCCGCTTCAATAGCCTCTGCCAATGTCGTTCCGGATGTAACGCACCCTTCCACGTCTGGGAAATACACACTGTATCCGCAATCTTCTTTTTCAAAGATTGCCGGATAAACATACTTAGTAGTCATAGTCTCTCCTTTTTCATTTACGCTCTTACATTATGTATCTTAGTCGTAGTGCAGGGGCTTTATTCAAGCCCCGCACTCTTCAAAATTGATTTCAATGTACCAGTCGGCACATCCTCTGTTTTGTGGCGTCCAACTGTGAACCGTTTCCCGGTTGCGGGGTTGCACCACACCGTATGTCCGCGCCCCTCTCTTGCAACAACACACCCGGATTTTTGCAAGAGCTTTATGAGTTCACTGTACTTCATGAGGCCCTCCAATCGCTTAGGATGGTTATATTATAGCACGTGTAAACACGTATGTCAACAATATTTCGCACGTATTTGTACGTATAGCAAAAATTCCCGGAAGGCCGAAGCCCTCCGGGAATGGTTAATTGAATGAATCCATGCATTATAGTTTATTTTTTATTGCTATCATCAGTATTAATCTCATTGTGCTTTTTTTCACCGCACTTGTCTTCAATGAAAAAGAGAAGCATTATGCAAGCAATAGCCATAATTATTGCGATGATCAACATACTAAGAACCGACACATCAGTAAAATCATATCCCGCACTATTAGCAAATATCTTCAGAAGCGCCGAAGCTACTATCTCTACCGTCGATCTAATCATTGAAAGAACTGTAATTAAGAGCAGCATAACCACTACTAAGGTATTCAGTTTTCCGGCGGACGTCTTAAACTCCAAAAAAAACGCATTACTTAACACACTAATCAGGCTAGATAAAACTTCACTGTCCTTGTTTCTCTTTCCGTCCCTATTTTTCTTCTCCTTTTTCATCAGTCTCTCTCCCTCTATCTTTTATCGCCACAATTGCGGTAAACAGCAATCCAGTGCTACCTAAAGTTAACGAAATTAAATACCACGGATTTATAATGACCGTCCTAAGGCACACACTTAAGATGAGAGTAGTGAGAGAAGAAACGGAAAGTATTAACAGAATCAAAATAGTAATGACAATCTCTTTGGGTAACGTAATCAACATTTTATCATCTCGCTTTGCTGCGGATTGATTGCTGCCCTCTTTGCTTTCATTATACGGTAAAACACTTGAAATATTTGTCGTTTCTTTCGCTGCACATTTCCACTCTGCGTAGTTTGAATGAGACCAATCATACTCAATAGCATTTTTAGTTGCTTCAGGATCTCGTGCTCCGCGCACCGCATCTGAATATATGATTCTAAGTAACTGCTTAACCCCGCAGCCATCGTCTTCCGAAAGCACTTGATCAATCATACTGGATTGCTCATTGAGCCACTTTTTTTCATTAAAATCAGCTACTTGCCCTTGCAAGCGTGTTCTCTGCTCATACGCTTTCGACCATACATTAGGTTCGCCGACTTGCGCTCTCATCATCTACTCCTTCATCCGGATTTTCCTCTGCAGCTATTCCATTCCCGTTTTTGTACTTTTTTTCGTAATCAATCATCTCTCTCAAAAAGCCTAAAGCAAAGCGCTTCATGCTTTCAGCAGGAATAGATACATTAGAACAAACAACAACTTTATCAGTATTTTCGGTTTCCTGGATCTTAGCAAATTGAATATTCATTTCTTTTTCTGACGCATTAAACAGGAAGAGCTGACAATCTATTGGGCTTTCCGCTTCAGCTAAAATTTCAAGTTCAAAATTTTTTCCGGTTTCCAAATGTTATCACTCCTCGGAAAAACGCAAGGCACACATATTGGCAATTTCATTATTTGTAAAAGCCGCTAAAATGCGTACATCCCGTTGCAATTCTTATCATTTCTGGCAATATTTTATCACATTTGATCGGTTTGTCAATCAGGCTCTTTGCCATTTCATTATGTCATATCCGCAAAAGCCGCCGAAGTTGAATCATCCCGGCAGTCTTGATATACATATTATGTATAAGCAAAAAACCCGGAAGGCCGAAGCCCTCCGGGAATTGCTTTATCTTTATGATTATTTATTTATCCGTCAGCTGCTTGACGCTCTGGTTAAGACCCGTCGCCGCCCAGCCGGACACGATGCCGACGGCGGCCGCGTTGAGCCAGTCGTGCGCCGGAAAGTCCGGCACGCCCATCGCCCAGGCGACGACTCCGAGGATCAGGCCGGCCGCGCCGCAGATGATCGGGATCCACTTGTCCGCGGCCTCGGTCGCCTTGACGGCCATGCCCAGCAGATACGCGATGGCTGTGATCGCCGCCACAGATGCAATACCAAGTTCCATAATGATGTCCTCCTCTTAATTTTTGTGCTCCAGATCATCGATCCGGTGATTGGCCACCTTGATGCGCTCGCCGAGGAGCTCGGTGCACTCCTCCAGCTTATATGTACGCGCGATGACCTGATTGTGCTTGTCCACCTTGCGCTCGAGCTGCTCAATGCGATACGCCTGCAGCTCGTCGCGCTTGTCCAGCTCCGCGATCAGCTTGCTGTGCTGCGCGCGGCTGTTAATGACGCCGACCACAATGGCGGCCGCCGCGCTGATCAGCGCGGCAAGGATAACCTCCGACATACGCGCCTCACTTTCCGCCGGCAGCGGCGTCGATCATCCGCTGACAGACAATCATAGACCGCAGCGCGTCCGCGCTGACGTTCAGGTCGCCCCCGCCAACACCGCGAAGCGCGCCCCGGTCAACCAATTTCTGCGCCTCTTTGCGATAGTATTCCGGCATATCGTCGATAGAATGATAGTGCGGGTTTTTGGCTTTGACGTAGCGCATGCCGATAATCGCGCCGCGCACGACATCTTCAGAGATGTCGATGGCTCCATTGCCAGTGCCTTTCAGAGCGCCAGCATCCATCAATTCCTGAACCTCACTTCTGTACCATTCAGGGACGTCATCAATCGTCTTGTACTTTACCATGTTTTCATCCTCCTCTTCGTTCGGGTGTTCCGGCGTCAGCGTGGCCAGAAATGCCGTCTACTGCGCCGGGTCATCCACCCACGGCATGGGGCAGCGCTTGCCCGTCACGTCGTAGTGCCGCACAACGTGCTCCGTGTCGATGCCATAGCGCTGCATAATGTCTTTTGCCAAGGCCGCGGCGTTGGCCACGGTCTCCGGCAGGATGTAGTAGCTGCCGTCGGCGCGCTTGCGGCTGCACATCTCAATGCCGATGCTGTTGGCATTGCGGCACTCGGGGTGCCAGTACGCCCGCGCGCCGCAGTGCCACGCCGTGTCGCACTCGCGCACGGACTGCATCGCGCCGTGTTCGTCCACGAAATAGTGCGCGCTGGCCTGCAGGCCGCCCACGCGGTGGTAGTAGTCGCAGTTGTTGCGCGCAGTGTCGCCGTTGTTTGCCGTGTAGTGCATCACAATGTACCGCACCGGCTGCGTGCGCCCGGCGCGGTAATTTGACGGATCGCAAGAAACAAATTCCATCAGCTGTTACCTCCTTCATCTCTGCATCTCATCAATCCGATGCTGTAGGGCATCCTG
>OLRE01002132.1_pt1 | contig 16848 bp, 15 predicted proteins | sample 1672461 | NCBI WGS metagenome assembly OLRE01 (sample SAMEA3136688, study PRJEB25190) | human gut metagenome | biome: human gut; feature: human-associated habitat; material: faeces | place: Austria | collected 2013
AAACAGATGCCTGGCATGCTGGGTGGTAAAAGCGGTAAAAGAGGCGGCTTTAAGCTTCCCTTTTAAATAAACAAATAAAACTATAATAAACAAGGATAACCTTAAGGAGGAAATTAAAATGGCAGTAAAAATCAGACTGAGAAGAATGGGTCAGAAAAAAGCACCTTTCTATAGAATCATCGTTGCAGATTCCAGATCCCCAAGAGACGGAAGATTCATCGACGAGATCGGAACATACGATCCTACTTGTGATCCGAGCGTATATAAAGTAGACGAAGAAGCAGCTAAAAAATGGCTGGCAAACGGTGCTCAGCCTACAGAAGTTGTAAGCAAAATCTTCAAATTAGCCGGTATCGAAAAATAATGCAGGACCGCCAGGGACTGCTGAATTATGTTGTTGCTGTTCATGATTTGCTCTGAGCAGTAATATCGTTTTTGCCTGATGCATTTCTCTGAGATGGAAATGCTTTGACAAATACGTGGAGGTGCGTGATGAAAGATTTAGTAGAAGTAATTGCAAAATCCCTCGTAGACCATCCGGAAGAAGTGGTAGTAAACCAGACTGAAGAGAGCAATGCGATTTTAGTAGAATTGAAGGTGGCACCTTCCGATATGGGCAAGGTGATTGGCCGTCAGGGACGCATCGCAAAGGCAATCCGAACTGTGGTAAAAGCTGCTTCCTCTAAATGTGATAAGAAGGTTGTAGTTGAAATTCTGCAATAGCTGAAAATATGAGGATATAGCCAATGGCTATATCCTTTTTCATTCATTTCCGCGGATAACATATATCGTTGGAAACAGGAAACAAAGAGGAGTAGAGATATGGAACAATTGCTGCAGGTTGGAGTAATCTCCAGCACTCACGGGATCCGGGGAGAAGTAAAAGTATTTCCTACTACAGACGATCCAGATCGGTTCAGAAAATTAAAACAGGTGATCCTGGATACCGGAAGAGAACAGAAAGGTCTGGAAATCGAAGGGGTAAAATTTTTCAAACAGTTTGTGATTCTGAAATTTAAAGGCATTGATAATATCAATGACATTGAAAAGTATAAAGGGAAGAGCCTGTATGTGACCAGAGAACATGCAGTGAAATTAAAAAAAGATGAGTATTTTATTGCAGATCTGATTGATATGCAGGTAGAACTTGAGGATGGTACAGCATTTGGTGTTCTGACAGATGTGATGCAGACAGGGGCAAATGATGTGTATTGTATCCGGACAGAAGAACATGGAGAGGTTCTGATCCCGGCAATCAAAGACTGCATCCTTGATGTGGATGTGGAAGCAGGAAAAATGAAAATTCATCTGTTGGATGGTCTGATCTGACCGCTTTTTGACGGGACAGATTCAGACAGGTATCCATGTTGATAAAAAGCAGCTGTGCAAACGGCTGTATGATTACAGGAAGGAAAGAGTATGCATTATCATGTACTTACATTGTTTCCCGAGATGATCGAACAGGGTATGAGAACCAGTATTATGGGACGGGCTATGGAGCAGGGACTGATCCGGCTGACTGCAACGAACATCCGGGATTTTTCAACCAATAAACATATGAAAGTGGACGACTATCCATATGGCGGAGGAGCCGGCATGGTGATGCAGGCAGAACCTGTCTACGGAGCATGGAAACAGGTGACCGAATCCATCGGATACAAACCACGTGTGATCTATCTGACACCGCAGGGAAAAGTATTTCAGCAGTCGATGGTGGAAGATTTTGCCAGAGAACAGGATCTTGTATTCTTGTGTGGGCACTATGAAGGTATCGATGAGCGTGTGCTGGAAGAAGTGGTAACAGATTATGTGTCCATCGGTGATTATGTACTGACAGGCGGGGAACTTCCGGCACTGGTAATGATGGATGCAATTTCCCGTTTTGTGCCGGGAGTGTTGAACAATGAAGAATCCGCGGAATTTGATTCCTTCCATGACAATCTTCTGGAATATCCGCAGTACAGCCGTCCGGCAGAATGGATGGGGAAAAAAGTACCGGATGTGCTGCTTTCCGGTCATCATGCGAATATTGAAAAGTGGAGGAGAGAGCAGTCTATCCTGCGAACCCTTCAGAACCGTCCGGAACTTCTGGAAGATGCAGTACTGAGTAAAAAAGAAAAACAGTATCTGGAACAGCTGCGGAGAAATATGGCACAAGAGGATCCATCTTCCTGTGAAAAATAAAAAATCTGGTATTAGAGAAAATTCTTCTCACATATACTGAGTAGTAGTATAGGTGAGGAGGATTTTTCTATATGGAGCCATTTGCTGTCTACAAAGATATACAAGCCCGTACGAAGGGCCAATTCCTTCTGGGGGTGGTAGGACCGGTCCGGACGGGCAAATCCACATTTATCCGGAGGTTCATGGAACTTCTGGCACTTCCGGGAATGGAAGAACAGGATGCTGCGGAGGTGCGGGATCAGCTGCCGGTTTCCGGTTCAGGAAGAACAATTACAACAGTGGAACCCAAATTTATTCCCAGGGAAGCGGTGAATGTAAATCTGGGAGAAGAGATTCCGGTGAAGATCCGACTGATCGACTGCGTGGGATTTATGGTGCCTGAAGCTACAGGGGATATGGAGCAGGAAAAAGAACGAATGGTAAAAACCCCCTGGTATGAACAGGAGATTCCGTTTCATCAGGCGGCAGAGATCGGAACCAGAAAAGTGATCCAGGAACATTCTACCATCGGTCTCGTAGTAACCTGCGACGGTTCCTTCGGTGATATTCCGCGTAAAAATTTTGTGGATGGAGAAGAAAAGACAGTACAGGAACTCAAAAAACAGGGGAAACCATTTTTGATTCTTGTGAATTCGAAAAAGCCGTACGGGGAAGAGGCACAGAAGCTGGTAAGAGAACTGGAAGAAAAATATCAGGCAGCGGTACTCGGGGTAAACTGTGAACAACTTCGAAAAGAAGATGTGCTCCGGATCCTGGAAAAGATTCTTTATGAATTCCCGGTGCGTCAGATCGAATATTACATACCAAAATGGGTGGAACTGCTTCCGGTCACCCATTATCTGAAAGAAGATCTGTTGAAACAGATGAAAGAGAAGATGGGAACCATGGAATATATCCGTGATATCCGGCAGGAAAATCTGGAGATGGACAGTAACTATGTCAAATCAGTCACACTGGAAGAAATCAACCTTTCCAACGGCGTGGTAAAAGTCCGTATTCAGATCGAAGATCCCTATTATTATCAGGTGATGAGCGAGATGACCGGTGTGACGATAGAGAGCGAGTATCAGCTGATCCATACACTGAAAGAGCTGGCGCAGATGAAACAGGAATATACAAAAGTCCAGCAGGCCATCGAATCCGTACGTGGAACAGGTTATGGTGTAGTGATCCCCGAGAAAAATGAGATCACACTGGAAGAACCGGTTGTGATCCGTCAGGGAAACAAATACGGTGTTAAGATCAAGTCGGTCAGTCCGTCCATCCATATGATCAAAGCGAATATTGAGACGGAGATTGCACCGATTGTAGGAAGCGAGGAACAGGCGCACGATCTGATCACATTCATCAAAGAAAATGAAAAAAATACCGATGATGGTATGTGGGAAACCAATATTTTCGGAAAATCCATCGAACAGCTGGTAGAAGACGGCATCCGTACCAAGATTGCTCAGATCAGTGAAGAAAGTCAGGTGAAGCTGCAGGATACAATGCAAAAGATTGTCAATGACAGCAAGGGCGGGTTGATCTGTATAATTATCTGAAAAAAGTGCTGAGGAAAATGCAAAGAAATTGACAAAGATTTGTAACAAAGTTATAATAAAAGCTGTGGCAAAGAAACCAGTACATTGTTTCTTGTATAATCGAGAAGAGTGCAATGCTTCAGACATAGAAGAAAATACAATAGAAGGAAATACATATGAAGAAAAAATACGTAAGCAGATTACTGGCAGGATGCCTTACAGTTACCATGCTGACACCGACCGGGGCACTGGCAAGTGTTCCGCAGCCGGTAGTGACACAGGAAGCATCCCAGGTGGCCGGGCAGGAGAACGAAACAGAAAACAAAGAACAGGCAGAGGAATATGCAGCAGAGGGTGCGGCAGAGGTACAGACAGACAAAACTGAAGCAGCAGAAAACAGAACAGCTGCAGATAAGAGCAGAGAACAGACAGAACCGCAGACAGCACAGACCGGTGAACAGGCGGTTTCAGAGGAAGAACCTCAGGTACAGGTACAGCCACGGGCTGTAGTGGATGTCAATCAGTGGATCCGGGATGGAAACCGCTGGTGGTACCGTCATGCAGACGGAAGCTATACCACCAATGGATGGGAAGTGATCAACGGAGCTTGGTACTACTTTGACGGAGCCGGCTGGATGGCAACCGGTTGGGTAAAACTGTCCGGAACCTGGTATTATCTGACAGGAAGCGGAGCGATGGCAACGGGCTGGATCCAGACCGGTGGAACCTGGTATTACATGAACACCAGTGGAGCGATGGTAACCGATACCTGGATCGGAAACAATTATGTAGACGGAAGCGGAGCCTGGATCCCGGGGAAAGTAAAAGCACAGGCCGGCTGGGTACAGAGTGGAAGCCGCTGGTGGTATCGTCATGCAGACGGAAGCTATACCAGAAATAACTGGGAAATGATCAACGGAAGCTGGTATTATTTTGACGGAGCCGGCTGGATGGTAACCGGCTGGCTGAAGCTTGGAAACAACTGGTACTATCTGAATCCGGGTAATGGAGCGATGGTAACCGGCTGGTTACAGCTGGGAAGCACCTGGTATTACATGAATGGAAGCGGAGCCATGGAGACAGACACTTGGATCGGAAACAGCTATGTGGATGCCAATGGTGTATGGGATCAGTCAAAAACAAAGGCTCAGGCTTACTGGGTACTGAACGGAGACCGCTGGATGCTGGTACAGGAAGATGGCACCTATGCAAAGAAATGCTGGAAGACTGTAGACGGAAAAGAATACTACTTAGACGAGAATGGTTATATGGTAACCGGCTGGCTGAAGCAGGGAAGCACCTGGTATTATCTGAAACCGACCGCAAAGAACAGTGCAGAAAAAGTAGGTGAGAAAGCCTATAATTACTGGGTGGGAACAGCCGGGATCGGTGGTTATTACATTGATAAATACGGCAGAATGGTAGCCGGTAAAGATTACAGCCTCGGAAGTTATGTTTATACATTCGATGCCAACGGACTATGCACGAACCGGGAAAACCGTTATCTTCAGGTGACTGATGCGAATGGAAGAAAATACAATGTGGAAAAGAAAACATATCTTTCCGATCCTCAGGTGGGTGTGGATGTAACAGAGGACGAGTTCCTTGCGGCAGCTGTCTATGCAGAGTCGGCAAACCAGGGACTTACCGGTATGACAGGTGTCGCGATGGTTATGTTAAACCGTATGCGGACCAATAAGACCAGCTCGGCTCCATATCCATCAGAAGCGAAAAATATGATTTATCAGGCAACACAGTTTGAAGTGGCAAGAGACGGAGCACTGACAAAAAGTCTGAATCTCATCGTGAGCGGCAAAGGCGGTACAGCGATGGAAAATGCAAAAAAAGCTGTTGCGAACGCCAGAGCAATCTGTGATGCTTACGATAATAACAAGACCGATGAGCTGAGCGATGAAGTGAAAGGTATACTGGAAGAACTGAAGGTTCCGGAAGGTCATACTATGCTGGAATATCTGGGATTTATGACACCAAAAGCATTTGAGAATGCGAATCTGGATCCGGAAAAAACACATGCATTTACCTATAAAAATACGACGTTCTACAGCACCTGGATCAAAAAATCCTGATACTATCCATCATTGACAGCATACAGGAAAGAGTTTATAATATTGTCGTGAAAAATTTATCACATACAGTTGCAGGAAAACAGGTGAAATTCCTGTACAAGTCCGTTACCGTTAAAGTCGGAGTACTCTCTGTATGGTGAGGACTGTAAACATTTGCGGCAACCGAAGGATTACAGAATAGAAATGAGCAGGAAAACCGTTGTCTTTTTGACAACGGTTTTTTACTTTACAGGAAATTGCTTTCCTGCAAAGTAAAAAACGCTCCGCGAGAATGTGCCAAGACACATTCTTTGTTCATGTATGCAGGCAACAAGACAAAGCAAAAGTAAACTGTGATTGGAAAAAATAATATGGATAAAAAAACACACCGCACCGGTCTGGAAGGGTATTATGCGGTAGATGAAAAAAACAGAAAACTTCGTTATGGTTATACAACCGGTTCCTGTGCGGCAGCTGCGGCGCAGGCGGCAACGCGGATGCTGCTGACCGGAGAAAAAGTGGAAGAGGTGGCTTTACAGACACCAAAAGGAATTTTACTGCATCTGCTGATTGAGGAGATTTCCATGGATGAGGGAAGGGTGCGCTGTGCCGTGCAGAAGGATGGCGGTGATGATCCGGATGTAACGACGGGAATCTATGTATATGCAAACGTTTCCCGCAGGGATGCACCACAGATTACTTTGGACGGAGGGATCGGCGTAGGAAGAGTGACCAGACCAGGTCTGTGGCAGGCAGTTGGCGAGGCGGCGATCAACAAGGTTCCAAGGCAGATGATCCTTGAAAATGTAGAGCAGGTCTGTAAAGAATATCACTACACCGGAGGTCTGGATGTGCAGATTGAGATTCCGGCAGGAGTGGAGCTTGCAAAAAAGACGTTTAATCCACGTCTGGGTATCGAAGGCGGAATCTCTGTTCTTGGAACAAGTGGCATCGTGATCCCGATGAGTGAGACAGCACTGGTGGCCAGCCTGCGGCTGGAGATGAAGATGCTGGTGGAAGGCGGCGGGTCTTATCTGGTGATTACACCGGGAAATTACGGTCAGGCTTTTTCAAAAGAACAGACCAGACTAGATCTTACCTATTCGATGAAATGTAGCAATTATGTGGGGGAGACCCTGGATATGGCAAGAGAGCTGGGAGTAAAGGGTATCTTGTTTATCTCCCATATCGGCAAATTTGTGAAAGTAGCCGGCGGAATCATGAATACCCATTCCCGCCAGGCAGACAGTCGAAGCGAACTGATGGCAGCGAATGCGATCCGCGCCGGCGCAGATCTGGAGACAGCAAAAGAGATTCTTGATACGATCACCACGGAGCAGAGTGTGGAGATTTTAAAACGAAAGGGTTATCTGGAAGCTACGATGAAAGAAATCAGTGACCGGGTAGAATTCTATCTGAATAAAAGAGCAGGCGAACAGCTGGAAGTGGGAACTATCTTATTTTCCAATGTATATGGAAAGCTGGCAGAAACCTCGAAGGTTCCGGAACTCGCCCGAAAAATCATGAAGCAGGCAGAAAAAAAATCACACGATCAATGTGCAGATAAAGAACAGAAACCAAATCAACAGAAAAACGAGGAGAAAAAACTATGAGTGGAATATTATATGGACTTGGAGTGGGACCGGGAGATCCGGAACTGCTGACACTGAAAGCCCTTCGTCTGATCCGCGAGAATCCTGTGATCGCAGTACCAGGCAACGATATAAAAGCCAGTGTCGCTTATCAGATCGTAAAAGGAGCATATCCAAAACTGGATGAAAAAGAACTGATTCCGGTGGCTATGCCGATGACAAAAGACAGGGCAGTACTGGAAGACAATCATAATAAGGCTGCAGATGCAGTGGAATCTTATCTGAAACAGGGAAAAAATGTGGTGTTTTTGACACTGGGAGACCCTACTATATATTCCACTTATCTGTATGTACATAAACGTATCCTGGAACGCGGTTATCAGGCTGAAATCGTGAGCGGGATCACTTCTTTCTGTGCAGTGGCGGCCCGTCTTAATATAGGTCTGGCGGAGATGGCAGAACCGCTCCATGTGATTCCGGCGACCTATAAAGCAGAAGAAATGGATGAGCTTTTAAAGCTGCCTGGAACCAAAGTGCTGATGAAAAGCGGCAAACGCCTGAAAAAAGTAAGAGATAGCATTTTAAGAAGCGGACAGAATGCCGTAATGATCGAAAATTGCGGCATGCCGGAGGAAAAAATCTATGCATCGGCCAAAGAGATACCGGAAGAAGCAGGATATTATACCCTTCTGGTCGTAAAAGATAAAAAATAAGAGAAAATAAGAGTGCCTGACGTCAGGGACAAGAGAGGAGAAAACATATGGTACATTTCGTAGGAGCAGGTTCCGGTGCACCGGATCTGATCACACTGAGAGGAAAAAGATTTCTGGAAGAAGCAGACGTAGTGATCTATGCAGGCTCACTGGTCAATCCACAGCTTCTTGAATACACGAAAGAAAACTGTGAGATCTACAACAGTGCGAAGATGACACTGGAAGAAGTTCTGGATGTGATCTTTGCAGCGGAAGAAAAGGGGCTGACAACGGTACGTCTCCATACCGGAGATCCGTCTTTGTATGGTGCGATCCGGGAACAGATGGATGTTCTGGAAGAAAAAAATATTGCATTTGATTATTGCCCGGGTGTCAGCAGCTTCTGTGGTGCGGCATCCGCGCTGAACCTGGAATACACACTGCCGGATGTATCACAGAGCGTGATCATAACCCGAATGGAAGGAAGAACTCCGGTACCGGAAAAAGAGAGCATCCAGTCCTTTGCGGCCCATCAGGCAACGATGGTTGTCTTTTTAAGTACAGGCATGTTAGAAGAACTGAGCAGAAGACTGATCGAGGGCGGTTACACCGCCGATACGCCGGCAGCGATTGTATACAAAGCGACCTGGGAAGATCAGAAAACATTCGTCTGTACAGTAGGAACGCTGGCACAGACAGCAAAAGAAAACAATATTACAAAGACCGCACTGATGATCATCGGTGATGTGGTGGCTCACAGCCACTATGACCGGTCAGAACTGTATAATCCGGCATTCACCACAGAGTTTCGGGAAGCAACAAAATAAGATGAAAAAGACAGGAATCATCGCATTCACAGAACATGGCTGTGTCCTTGGAGAAAAACTTCTGAGAGATCTGCAAAAGCAGGATCAGGAGGTGTATGGCTTTGTGAAAAGTAAATATGTAGAGCTTCCTGAAAAACATCCTTTTCGGAAAGTGAAAGGGACCCTGAGAGAATGGGCAGAAGAATGGATCCCCCGACTGGACGGAATCATTTTTTTCAGTGCCACCGGGATCGCTGTGAGAACCATCGCTCCTTTTGTGGTAAGTAAGAAAACAGACCCGGCGGTTGTGGTGATCGATGAACAGGGCAGCTATGCGATCTCTCTTCTCTCCGGTCATCTCGGCGGAGCAAACGAACTGACGGAATTCGCTGCAGAAAGCATCGGAGCGCAACCCGTGATCACCACAGGGACAGACGTAAACCACACTTTTGCGGTGGATGTCTTCGCCCGGAAAAACAAGCTGGTGATTTCTGATATGGAGCTGGCAAAAGAGATGGCGGCGTTGCTGATCCGGGGAAAAACTATTGTCTGGGGAGCCGGAGAAGGATTCGTCTTCCCGAAAGAACAGACCATTCCGGAACAGCTGCGATTCCGGAAGACGGAAAGCCCGGATGGGAAACAGGGAACTTTATGGTTTGCAATCCCGCAAAGTGACAGAGAACAGGAAGAAGTCCTGGGAACAGAGCAGACTCGGATGCTTCATCTGTATCCAAAAAATGTGTATCTCGGGGTGGGTTGCAGGAAAAACACACCGGAAGAAAAGATCGAAACACAGATTCAGAAGTACCTGTCAGAACATGGAATAGCTGCAGAACAGATTATCCTGGCAGCCAGCATCGATCTGAAAAAAGAAGAGCCGGGACTGCTGGCGTTCTGTGAAAAATATCACCTTCCTTTTGTGACTTATCGTGGAGAAGAACTTGAAAAAGCAAAAGGTACCTTTACGCCATCTGCATTTGTCAGCAAGATCACCGGTGTGGACAATGTATGCGAACGAAGTGCCAGCCTTGCCGGCGATGGCGGAACATTTATCATGAGAAAACAGGCCGCAGAGGGAGTGACCGCTGCGTGTACAATAAAGAAATGGAGTGTGAGCTTTGAATAAATTATATGTAATCGGTATCGGACCGGGAGAATACGAACAGATGACACTGAAGGCAATTCATGCAATGGAAAAAAGTGAGGTGATTATCGGCTATACAGTATATGTAGATCTGGTAAAAGAACATTTTCCGGGGAAAGAATTCCTGACCACTCCCATGAAAAAAGAGGTGGATCGTTGTGTGATGGCTTTTGAAGAAGCAAAAAAGGGAAAAGTAGTTTCCATGATCTGCAGCGGAGATGCCGGTGTGTACGGTATGTCCGGACTGATGTATGAGGTCGGTGTCAACTATCCGGAAGTAGAACTGGAGATTATTCCCGGTGTAACAGCAGCGACCGGCGGTGCGGCAGTACTGGGTGCTCCGCTGATTCACGATTTCTGTCTGATCAGTCTGAGTGATCTGCTGACACCGTGGGAGAAGATTGAAGCACGTCTGCTGGCAGCTGCAGAGGCTGATTTTGTTGTGTGTCTGTATAACCCGTCCAGCAGGAAGCGAAGCGATTATCTGCAGAAAGCCTGTGATCTGATGATGCAGTATAAGAGCCCGGAGACTGTATGCGGTATCGTAAGCTACATCGGAAGAGACGGGGAACATTATGAAGTGATGGATCTGAAAACCCTGCGGGATACGAAGGTAGACATGTTTACGACCGTATGGGTGGGCAATTCACAGACCAAAGAGATTAACGGTAAGATGGTAACACCGAGGGGATATCGAAATGTATAAAGTTCTGCTGTTCGGCGGTACGGTGGAAGGACGCACTGTGGCCGAATATTTGAATGAAAATAAAATACCTTCCATGGTATGTGTCGCTACGGAATACGGAGAAAGTCTGTTGCCGCAGGGTGAATATCTGGAATTATCCCACGAACGTCTGGATGAAAAGCAGATGGAAGAGAGGATGTTACAGATGGAGAACGGGCTGGTCATCGATGCGACTCATCCGTATGCCCAGGTAGTGACGGAAAATATTGAGACCGCCTGCGAACGTACCGGAACTGCCTATCTGCGGGTGGTGCGTCAGGAAAGCCGGCGTCTTGAAGAAGAAGAAACCATTACATATGTAAAAAGCATCCGGGAAGCGGTGGAATATCTGGAAAAAACCAGTGGAAATATTCTGGTTACCACCGGGAGCAAAGAACTGTCTGCCTATACGGCACTGACCGATTATCAGGAAAGAATCTATGCCAGAGTGCTTTCTCTGGTGGAAGTTGTCTCTTCCTGCGCAAAACTTGGCATCGAAGGGAAGCATCTGCTGTGCATGCAGGGACCTTTTTCCCGGGAAATGAATATCGCACTGATCCATCAGTTTGATATCGCATGGATGGTAAGTAAAGAATCGGGAAGAGCCGGAGGATTCCTGGAAAAATATCAGGCGGCAAAAGAAACCGGCTGCCGGATGATTGTCATCGGACGACCGAAGGAAGAACAGGGCATGGAACTGGAGAAATGTATAGAGTATCTGAATCGCCGGTTTCTATCGAAAGAAAATGTTGCAAATGATGCAAAAATCGAAATTGTCAATACTGATACAGAAAATATAGAGAATCCCGGCAGCGGGCAGGAAAAGGTTGCGCAGGAACCTGTCATGCAGGAAGCAGCAACGCAAAATACAGAAGCGGTAACCGAAGAGGAAGAAACTGAGGATATCCTTCGGGGGCAAAAGGTATCTCTTGTGGGAATCGGTATGGGAACTGCAGATACTCTGACACAGGAAGGAAAACAGGCACTGGAGTGTGCGGATCTTCTGATCGGAGCAGCACGGATGGTGGAACATATCCGGAAACCGGGCCAGGAAGTCTGGACCGGATACAAACCGGAAGAAATCTGTGCCTATATTGCGGCCCATCCGGAGCACAGAAACGTGGCGATTGCCCTCTCAGGGGATGTCGGATTCTACAGCGGAGCCAAAAAACTCTTGGAGACACTGCACCGGGAACTGCCTATGGTACAGAAAAAAGTGTACTGTGGCATATCTTCTATGATTTATTTCTGCGCAAAACTGGAAACACCGTGGGAAGATGTTCATCCGGTCAGCCTTCATGGAAGAGAGTGCAATCTGCCCGGACTTCTGCGTATATACGGAAAGATTTTTGCTATTGTGGGAACGACAGACGGCATCGCAAAATTGTGTCAGAAGCTGCAGCGCTACGGCATGGGTGATGTGCGGGTAGAGGTGGGCGAACGGCTTTCTTACCCGGAAGAAAAGATCACCCGGGGATATGCCTGGCAGCTGACAGAACTTGAGACGGACAGTCTCAGTGTCGTGTTATTTACCAGAGAGGGAAAAGAAGCCATCGTGACACACGGGATCCCGGATGAAGCATTTATCCGGGGAAAAGTGCCGATGACGAAAGAGGAAGTGCGAGGCATCTCCCTGTCAAAATTACAGCTGACACGGCATTCGATTGTTTACGATGTGGGAGCCGGAACCGGTTCTGTATCCGTAGAGATGGCTATGCAGGCGGTAGAAGGCCGGGTATATGCGATCGAGAAAAAACCGGAGGCTGTGGAACTGTTATATAAAAACAAAGAAAAGTTTGCAGCAGATAATCTTGAGATTGTCGAAGGACTGGCACCGGAAGCCTGCGTGGATCTGCCGGTACCGACCCATGCTTTTATCGGAGGCTCCTCCGGTAACATGAAAGACATCCTTAAACTGCTGCTTTCAAAGAATCCCGGGATCCGTGTGGTGATCAACTGCATCGCTCTCGAATCCGTAGGAGAGGTCATGAACTGTCTGAATGTTTTGCCATTTGAGCAGGTGGATATCGCACAGGTGCAGGTAGCAAAAGGCAAAAAAGCGGGATCTTATCATCTGATGATGGGACAGAATCCGGTCTATGTGATTTCCTGCCGGGGAAAGGAAGAAACAAATGAATAACAAACGCAAAGTGCCGCGAATCCTTCTCGGGGCAGCCGCGAGCGGAAGCGGAAAGACACTGCTCACCTGCGGACTGCTGCAGGCATTAAAAAACAGAAACCTGCAGGTCGCTTCTTTCAAGTGTGGACCGGATTATATTGACCCGATGTTTCACAGCCGTGTGATCGGAACAAAAAGCAGGAACCTGGACAGCTTTTTTGCGAAGGAAGATACCCTGCGGTATCTTCTGGAGAAAAATGCAAGAGAATGTGAGATTTCTGTGATTGAAGGCGTGATGGGTTACTATGACGGACTTGCGGGGATCTCTCCGAAAGCCAGTGCCTATGATGTGGCAAGAATCACAAAAACACCCGCGGTGCTGATCGTAAATGCAAAGGGAATGAGTCTGTCTGCGGCAGCTTTTGTCAAGGGCTTTGTGGAATACAGAGAAGACAGTCAGATCCGTGGTGTGATTCTGAATCAGATATCCCCAATGATGTATCCGCGGTTAAAGCAGATCATCGAAGAAACCCTGCCGGTGAAAGTGTACGGGTATGTTCCGGTGGTGAAGGACTGCGTGCTGGAAAGCCGTCATCTGGGTCTGGTGATGCCGGAAGAAATCGCAGATCTGCATGATAAACTGATGAAACTGGCAGAGATTCTGGAAAGATCCGTGGATATTGACGGACTTCTGGAACTGGCAGAAGGTGCAGAGGAACTTCCTGTTCAGGAACCACTGAACGGTTATCATACAAAAAGAACTGTAAGGATCGCTCTGGCGAAGGATGAAGCGTTCTGCTTTTTCTATCAGGACAATCTGGAGCTTCTGGAGGAAATGGGTGCGCAGCTGATTCCCTTTTCTCCCATTCATGATGAAAAACTTCCGGAAAATATAGACGGAATGCTTTTTCATGGCGGATATCCGGAACTGTATGCAAAAGCACTGAGTGAGAATAAAAAAATGCTTACTTCTGTCCGTGAAGCGGTACAGGCAGGTATTCCCTATATGGCAGAATGCGGTGGTTTTATGTATCTGCATCAGGAGATGGAGGACATGGAAGGACACAGCTGGCCAATGACCGGGGTTATTCCCGGCAAATCCTGGCGTACGCCCCGGCTTACCAGATTCGGTTATATTACCCTGGAAGACGGAACGTGTTTCGGGAAGAATGTGGGAGGAATCCGGGCCCATGAATTTCATTATTTTGATTCGGATAACTGCGGGGAAAGCTATACGGCCAGGAAACCACTGAGCAGTCGGTCATGGAACTGTATACACAGTGACAGACAGGGAATGAGCGGATTTCCGCATATGTATTATTACAGCAATCTGCAGGTGCCGGAACAGTTCTTACGCACCTGTGAGGAAAGGAAGGCATAAGTATGACGTTAGAGGAAACGCTGGAGAAGATACATCCGGCAGATAAGACAGCCATGGAAGCGGCGCTGGCACACTGGAACAATATTGCCATGCCGCTTCACAGTCTGGGACGGCTGCAGGATACCGTCGTTCGTATCGCCGGTATGACAGGGAATGCCAGAGTGGACCTGAAGAAAAAAGCTCTGGTGGTCATGTGCGCCGATAACGGTGTAGTGGAAGAAGGTGTGACACAGAGCGGGCAGGAAGTGACCAAAATCGTAGCCGAAAATTTTCTGAAAGAAAAGGCTACAGCAAGTATCCTCTGTAAAAAAGCAGGTGCAGATATCTTCCCGGTGGACATCGGGATTGCCACGGACAGCACGATTCTTCAGCATAAAGTGATGTACGGAACAAAAAATATGGCGAAAGAGCCTGCCATGACAAGAGAACAGGCTGTTCAGGCACTCGAAGTCGGCATCCATATGGTGGAAGAACTCAAAGAAAAAGGGTATGGAATCATAGCAACCGGTGAGATGGGAATCGGTAATACAACGACCAGCAGTGCAGTGACTGCCGTTTTACTGGAACAAGATCCGGCAAAGGTAACCGGACGCGGTGCAGGACTTTCCGGTACAGGACTGAAAAAGAAGATTTCTGTGATCAGAGATGCGATTGCCTTGCATAAACCGAAGAAAGAAGATCCGATCGATGTGCTCGCGAAAGTAGGCGGACTCGATATCGCCGGTATGGCAGGGGTATTCTTAGGCGGAGCAGCCTGTCGGATTCCGGTAGTTGCCGATGGATTCATCTCCTGTGTGGCTGCATTGTGTGCGATCCGGATCTGTCCGGCAGTAAAAGATTATGTAATTACATCACACAAATCAAAGGAACCGGCGACGGTGATGATCCTGGAGGCGCTGGATATTCCGGTATTTTTAGACTGTGATATGTGTCTGGGTGAGGGAACCGGAGCGGTAACGATTTATCCGATCCTTGATATGGCGCTGGCGGTATATGGAGGCATGTGCACGTTTTCCGATAATCAGATGGAAAATTATGTGCCACTGGTGTAAGAAGAGAAAGTGAAGGAAATCAGAGATGTTTCATGTAGTAACAGGAGGAAGCGGCAGCGGAAAATCTGCATTTGCGGAACAGTGTATCCTGGATTGTCAGGGAAATAAAAGAATCTATATTGCGACGATGTACCCGTTTGATGAAGAAAGCCACCGGAGGATCGCGAGACATCGCGCCATGCGGGCAGAGAAAAAGTTTACGACGATTGAGCGTTATACGGATCTGGAGCATCTTACGATACCGCAGGGGGCAGATGTACTGCTGGAGTGCATGTCGAATCTGACGGCAAATGAGATCTATCAGGAAGGCGGAGCCGGGGACAATACTGTGAAGGCGATCCTGAATGGAATCCACCATCTGCTGGAGCAGGCAGGAAATCTGGTGGTAGTGACGAACGAGGTCTTTTCCGACGGCATCACCTACGATCCGGAGACAGAAAAATATCTGGAAAAACTTGGTGCGATCAACTGTCAGATGGCGCAGATCGCAGATACAGTCACAGAGGTTGTCTACGGAATTCCGATTTTTCATAAAAAGACAGGCGAGGAGAGAAAAAATGAAGAAATTTTATCATAGTTTTCTGATTGCATTTTCCATGTATTCGAAGATCCCGATGCCCCAGTGTGAATGGAATGAAGAAAATATGGCATATGCCATGTGCTTTTTCCCATGGATCGGTGTCGCCATCGGCGGGGTAACCTGGCTGTGGGGGACGTTCGGAACGTATCTTGGGCTTTCCTCAGCCTTTTATACCGTGATCCTGACATTGATCCCATGGTTTCTTACCGGAGGGATCCACTTGGACGGATTGTTGGATACGGCAGATGCGATGAGTTCATGGCAGGAACGTGAGCGCCGGCTGGAGATCCTGAAGGATTCGAATTCCGGAGCATTTGCGGTGATTACCTGTGCGGTTTACTTTATGTTTTATTATGGTGTATACAGCCAGATCAGTGCCCGCGCCCTGGCGATGATCCCCTTTACATTTTGTCTGTCCCGGACATTAAGCGGGCTGGCGATCGTGACATTTCCGAAGGCAAAAAAGACCGGATCGGTTTCTGCTATGGCACGCGGGGCGAAGGATAGGCAGGTAAAAGCCACGATGTGTGTGTATCTGCTGATACTGCTGGCCGGGATGCTGCTGGTGGACTGGAAACTGGGCCTTCTGGTTTATGGAATAGCGATTCTGGTTTATGCCCTTTATTATCGGAATGCGATGAAGTATTTCGGAGGAACGACCGGGGACCTGGCGGGGTGCTTTTTGTCGCTGTGTGAGGTGTTTATGGCTTGCGGGGCAGTGCTTGGTGCGCTTTGGCTTTAAAAGATGAGATTGAATAACTATGCTGTGTAAGATTTTCCCTGCGTCCCCTCTGCGACACCGCGTGGGTCTGCGCTCGGTTTGAGCCTGTAGTCTCAAACACGTGCTCGACAAGCACTGCGGTATCGCAGAGGGGACGCAGGGAAAATCCAGGCAAAGTTTTGGGGGAGACTGAGGTGGCTGGTATGGAGAGGGTCACTGGATATCCCTTAAAAATGAAGGAATAGATAGATATAGTTGTTCATT
>OLRE01002139.1_pt1 | contig 16790 bp, 17 predicted proteins | sample 1672461 | NCBI WGS metagenome assembly OLRE01 (sample SAMEA3136688, study PRJEB25190) | human gut metagenome | biome: human gut; feature: human-associated habitat; material: faeces | place: Austria | collected 2013
AAAAATTTTATTCACCTTTCCTGTTCACCAGTTATCCACATTATCCACAACTTTCTCCACCAAAATATCCACATTTATTCACAAAACCCCCGGTATTCTCAAATTTTCAGCTTTATGTTATACTTAAGAAAAAATCCGTAACTGTATCATCACCTGATCGTTACCGGAATTGAATCTGGAGGTGGCTTTATGCCGAAACCTATTACCTTATCTGCTGGTTATTCTGATGGCGTGACTGTCATCCCGAATACCTTTTTTGATGAATATCTGCCGAGAGCCAACGGAGAATTTCTGAAGATTTATCTTTATCTGCTCCGCTGGCTTTCTCATCCGGATCATGCCCTCTCCCTGAGCGGCATCGCCGATATATTTTTTATGACTGAAAACGATGTGACCCGTGCACTGAAATACTGGGAAGCCGAAGGGCTGCTCCGACTGACCTTTGACCGTGACGGTACAATTTCAGGCATCTGTCTGAACGCTGTCACTTCAATCAGCAGTCAGAAGGATACTCCGGCTGCTCCCCCTGAGCAGCGCCGGCCCGCACCTACACAATCTGCAGCTGCTGCGCAGACAGGTACCGGTATCACCGGCACTCCGGTCGGCACAACCCCGGCCGTTTCAATGCATCCTCGTTCCACGCAGGAACTGCACCACTTTTCGGAATCAGATGACGGCGCACAGCTGATCTTCATCATTCAGCAATATCTCGGCCGACCTCTGAGTGCATCTGATTTGAACACGATTTATTATTTTTATGATGATCTCGGCTTTTCCAGAGATCTCATTGAATACCTTTTTGAATACTGTGTCTCCAATGGGCATACCCATATGCGTTATATCGAGAAAGTGGCTTTATCCTGGGCCGATCTCCATATCACCACTGCCGATGAAGCCCGCTCCCAGAGCGAAACTCACCAGAAAGCCTGCTTCGCTGTACTGAAAGCCTTTGGTCTCGGCGGACGTATGCCTGCTGCCGGAGAAGCAGAATTTATCAACAAGTGGACCCGCACCTACGGTTTCAGCCTCGAGCTTATCCTTGAAGCCTGCCGACGCACCATGATGGCTGTCCATACGCCGAGTTTTGAATATACAGACAAGATTCTGAGCAACTGGAAGTCTCTCGGTGCCTATACTATGACAGAGGTACTCGCCGCTGACAAGGCCCGAAATGCCGAGAAGGCAGCTGCACCGGCTAAGCGCCCGGCCGTCAAACAGGCAAGACCGTCTTCCAATAAGTTTCACAATTTCAATCAGCGCAGTTATGACTACGCTGCTCTTGAGAAGAAACTGGCCGCGAAGATTCAGAATGGTTCCACCAACAAGTAGTTCGACTGAAAAGGAGACGTCATTATGAACTTGAAGAATTCTCAATATCAGGCAATTATGCGCCAATATGATCTCCGCCAGCTGCAGCACCGACACCTTCAGAGCCAGCGTTATCAGGAGATCTGCGATCGTCTGCCTGCCTACCGGCAGCTGGAAGAAGAAACCGCCTCTTTCTGTGCAGACAGAGCCAGGGCAGCTGCCCTGGGCCGGAAGGATGTCCTGCAGGATATGCAGCAGCATCTGCAGGAACTGCAGGATCAGAAAACGCTTCTGCTGACGCAGGCCGGGTATCCTGCTGATTATCTGGAGCTGACCTATTCATGCCCGGATTGTCATGATACCGGTTTTATCGGTGACAAGAAATGTCACTGTTTTAAGCAGGCTATGGTCGATCTTCTCTATCGCCAGTCCAACATCCATGATGTGCTGAAACGCGAGAATTTCGATACCTTTGACATCCGGTATTATTCCGATACGAAGAACCGCAGCCTTGGCATCAGTCCCCGCGAGAATATCCAGGCCGTTCTCAGTACCTGTCACGATTTCATTGATCATTTCGATGAGCAGTCCCGGAATCTTCTCTTTTACGGTGACACCGGCGTGGGCAAGACTTTTCTGACGAATTGCATTGCCAGAGAATTGCTGGATGCCTCTCATACCGTGATTTATCTGACCGCTTTTCATCTTGTGGACATTCTTCAGAACAACACATTTGGGAATGATGATATGGATGACACTGATGAGAATATGTTTCATTATATTCTCGACTGCGACCTTCTTATCATTGATGATCTTGGTACAGAATTGAATAATGCTTTCATTACTTCACAGCTTTTTCTTTGCATCAACGAACGGCTGCTGGCAAGGAAATCCACCATTATTTCAACGAATCTGTCCCTGGATGAACTGCAGAACGAATACAGTGAACGAATATTTTCCAGATTAGTCAGCAATTATGAGATCATGCTGATCCTCGGCGACGATATCCGCATTAAAAAGGCAATTTCCGAGTAAGACGCCTTGACATCCTATGTCGAATACGTTATAAATAAAGTGGACGACAATGTCGTCATTTGTTTGATTTAGTTAACATATGATGGAGGTATATTATGGCTCAGAACATTGAAGAGTTTAGAAACTCAATTCCAGTAGGCGATTTAGGTATTATTCCGCTTCAGAGCTGCAGTGAACTTGGCAATATGGTCAATGAATACATCGTTGACTGGAGAAAAGAACGTGAAGGTGTTCTTCATCAGGATGATAAGATTAAAGATTCCTATATTGTGAATACCAAGTGCTCTCGTTTCGGTTCCGGCGAAGCAAAAGGCACAATCCTTGATTCTATCCGAGGCAAAGATTTATATCTGCTTGTTGATGTCACCAATTATTCAATCGAATATTCTCTCTGCGGTCACATGAACAAGATGTCACCGGATGATCATTATTCCGATTTAAAGCGTATTATCACAGCAGCAGCAGGCAAGGCCCGTCGTATCAATGTTATTATGCCATTCCTTTATGAGAGCCGTCAGCACAAGCGTACATCCCGTGAGTCACTGGATTGTGCCGTTGCACTGCAGGAACTTCATGCTCTCGGTGTTGAAAATATTATTACTTTTGATGCTCATGATCCACGTGTTCAGAATGCTATTCCTAACAGTGGTTTTGACAGCATTCAGCCAACTTATCAGTTTATCAAAGGCTTATTCAACAACGTCCCTGACCTTCAGGTAGACAGCGATCATATGATGATCATCAGCCCGGATGAAGGCGCTATGGGCCGTGCCGTTTACTATTCCAACGTTCTCGGTCTCGATATGGGTATGTTCTATAAGAGAAGAGACTACTCCAAAGTTGTTAATGGCCGCAACCCGATCGTTGCTCATGAATTCCTCGGTTCATCCGTCGAAGGCAAGGATGTCTTCATCATTGATGATATGATCTCCTCTGGTGAAAGCATGCTTGATGTTGCCAAAGAACTGAAGAAACGTAAGGCAAAACGTGTTTTTGTTGCAGCAACATTCGGTCTTTTCACAAACGGTCTGAAACAGTTCGATGAATATTATGAACAGGGTCTTATCTCTAAGGTTCTGACAACCAACGTTATTTATCAGACACCTGATTTATTATCCCGTCCATACTACATCAATGTAGACCTGAGCAAGTACATTGCGCTCATGATCGACAAGCTGAACTATGATCATTCCATCAGCGAACTGCTCGATCCTAATGCGAAGATCCAGAACGCACTTGCTTACTACCGCAAATACCACAAATAAAACCCGCACTATCATTACGGTTAAATAAAAGAAGCGGAATCAATCATTTTCAAAACATCTTTGAAATATAATTGATTCCGCTTTTATCAGGTATTTAAATTTTATCCTTTTCTAAATCACTATTTTGCTACATAACCTCCATCAACTGCAATGGTCTGTCCTGTAATATACCCTGCCTCATCACTGGCCAGAAAAGCAACAGCATTGGCAATATCCTGTGGCAAACCAAATCTAGGCAAAACACAATCCTTTTTCATTGCTTCTTCCACTTCCGGCATTTCCCTGAAAATCTTTTCAACAGCCGGTGTAATTGTTGTTGTCGGGCAAACCGCATTACATCTTATATATTGCGGTGCATAATCCACTGCTACTGCTCTCGTAATAGCATTGATCGCACCTTTCGCTGCTGTATAGCCAGTCACACCACATTGTGCAACAAGACTTGATGCTGATAAAAATGCCGCCAATGAACGAATTAAAATGCAGGTGCTTATAACGCGGCCGGTACTTAGGCATTGTCCTTTAATGCCTTATGTACCGCTGCCAGCGTTATGCAGTGCAAACGTGCCTGCATTGAATCGTTCATTGGCGGCATTTTTATCGATACATCTGGAGTTTCGCCCCCCTATAACTCCACATAATTATAATCGCAATTTAAACTTTCCAGCATCTCAGCCTCTCTGTGATGGCATGTAAATATCAGGATTTGGCTGAAAGCTTTCTGTTCTGTCAGCCATCTGAGTGTATTTTTCAGACGTTCATCATCATACAAAACGAAGCTGTCATCCAATATCAGCGGCATCGGTTCATCATACAGCATCTGACTGACAGCCATTCTCACAGAAAAATAAATCTGATCAGCCGTTCCCGCAGAGAGTTGCTGCGGCTGCAGCAGTTTTCTGTCATCATCCACCGTCACCTGAAACTTCTCATCAATGTTCAGTTTCTTATGTGCGCCGTTTGAAATATAAGAAAAAAGCTGTGAAATATAATCTGCCAGCTGAATACCAAAAGAGCCATGGATTCTGGCCGTCATTTCCGTAATCGCATTCATGCTGATGTCAATGGCCTGCATATCTTCCTCGCTCATCTTCCGGTCCGTATCAAGCACCTTCAGCTGTTCTTCCAGCTCACTCAGCTCAGACTGTTTCATATTCAGCTGCTCCAGCTGCCAGTTCAGCTGTTCCGATTGTCTCAACAGCTCCGACGCCTGACCCCGAAGCTTTTGAAGCTTCTGTTTCTGCTCCTGTCCCGCAGCCGATTCCAAAGTTACACTATCCCCATATTTCTCAAGATACGGTGCCAAAGGTTTCTGCAGCTCATCATACCGTTTACGCAGCTGCTCAAGTTCTCTCCGAAGTCTGAGTACCACATCCTGATGACTTCTCTGATTCTGGCTCTTTTCCATGAGTTCATGGATATCCTCAATCTGATATTTATCCAAAATTGCCTGCTGCTCATTCTCCAGACGATCCATATCGGCTTTCAGCTGCTTCATTCTGCCTTTTCTGCCGCCGGATGACCGGATCAGAAATACTGCCAGTCCTACTGCCAGAGCTGTCAGCAAAACAGCGGCAAGAATATGTGTAATACCTTTTAGACCCACAAGGCCGCCGGCAATCCAGACGATCACTGCAAGTGCAGCCACAGGGAAAATCAATGCCAGATTACGAATGCTGTTTCCTTCATTCTGTTCCTCCAGTTCACTGTATCTCGACTGATAATCCTCCAGCTTCTCCTGTCGGGTCTCGTATTCTTCCACGACACCACTCATCTGCTGCTGATACTTCTGCCCGCCTGTCTGTCCCTCAAATTCTCTGAGTTCTGCTTTTTTGGCTTTGTACATGGCCGCTACATCATTATTCTCCTGGATCAGCTGTATCGCCTTCATTCGTTCCTTCCGATCTGCTTTCATGGCGCCATCTGCATCATTTTCCAATTGCTGTATCTGCTTTAAAATACTTTCACGATTCTGTTCAAGGGCTTTCTGCCGCTCTGCAATGCCTTCTCTGGCTTTCAATTCGTTTCGAAGCATTTCTGCTTTGTCACGGTATTGGCGATAAGTCTCCTGCGAAAATCTTCCGGCTGCCTTTTTGCGTTCATCCTTCAGATAAGCCAGGGCCCGTCCCACATCCACACTGTCCGTAGCTCCCATAGCCATATTCGCCATATAAGACTGCATATTGGCCGTAAACTGCCCATCCGGCTGGACCGACAACTGGCCAATACTGATTGAATTCCGATAATTCGAAAGATTCATTCCCGGTATCAGTGATGAAATATCATCTGATACGCATGCTTCCTGCCGTCCGCTCGTCTCATCGACCACCTCAAAATGGCTGTCCTCTTTATAGAAATTCCTAACAATCCGCCAGTTTTTATCCTGATAACTCAGGCGCATCCTTCCTTCATAGCTTGCTCCGCCTTCCCACGGCTGATATTTGGAATATGCATCCCGTCCGGCACCACGCCCACGAAGGCGTTCCGCACCAAACAGCATACTCTGAATAAACGCATGCACTGTAGACTTTCCCGATTCATTGGCCCCATAAATAATATTCACTCCGGGATTCAGATCAATCTCCCTGCCGTGAAATTTGCCAAAATGGTCCAGATTCAATTGTTTTATAATCAATGCCCTGCCTCCTACTTTGTCTGATAAAACGCTTTCATACCATAACACAGCGCCTTCGCCTTCAAATCGTCACTGATCTCCATTTCCGAAATGTGCTGGATATACATGCCGATGATATTATCCTTATTCTCATCATAAATCCGCTGAAAATCATAATCCGGAACAGAGTAATCATGAACCGCCAGCACCCTTCCCAGGCGCATCAGCATCCGCTCATCCAACTCAAAATCCACATCTCTGAAACCACTTATTGCTATCTGAAACATGTTTTGTCTTCCGTTCTGTCCCATCAGCGCTTTCACCTGCTCAGCCAGCTGGCGCATAGTCATCTCCGGTGTGACAGGTACATCTAATGTGATATAAGACCTGGACGCAAAAGGAACAAAATCGATCTTTGTCTCACTGTCACTGAGAACACCGCGAATATACCCATGGGATCCTTCATCATTGCGGTCGATTGGTTCCAGTGCCCCGGCATAAGCCATCGGACTCCGATCATCAATCCACGGTTTGTGAATATGTCCCAACGCAATATAGTCAAATCCCGCCTGACGCAGCTTCTCCTGATTGATCGGAATGTGACTGCTGTCCCCGCCATGAGCCAGCAAAATATGCCTGCATCCATCAGGCAGCGGCCTGCCGTCACGAAATCTTCGCATCGGTTTGAGGCTGTCATACATGGCCTCCGTGATCTCCTGTCTGTCATAACTCATTCCATATACAATCAGATTCAGTGACTGAATATAAACATAAGATATATGATTCTTCCTGAAAAATATAACATTATCTGCCCATTCAAAATCCTTATAAAACGACTGGTTGCCAATATAATCATGATTGCCCGCCACAATAACAACCTCGGCATGCGTCAGCTGTGAAAATCGATAATTCAGCTCCTTCAGCTCACGCTTCAGCGGCTGCCTGTGAAAAAGATCGCCTGCGATCAATAAAAGATCGGCACCGGATCTCTCCGTTTCATCAAGCAGTTTGTAAAAAGTATCCCATATCTCTGTACTTCTATCAGTCGCCCAGGTCATTGTACTGTCCGGTGCTGCACCTAAGTGAATGTCTGCTGTATGTATAAAATTCAAAATGTCACCCCTATCTCTTGTGTGCCTGACGCGCCGACCGCGCGCAATGCTTACTGTTTTATCCAGTATACCATATATATCCTTTTCTGGCCACTCTGCCTCATGATCTTGCTTTGCCATCAACTGACCATATGAAATAATATGAAACTGGCCATTTCAAAAACGTCACATTCACAGTATGATATCAAGTAATGTTAATACAGAAGAGAGGTTTTCATTATGAATAAGTTAAATTCCAGAACAATCAGCATCAATGCACTTGCCATCGCGCTTGTGTGTCTTTCTACAATGTTTTTACAGTTCCCTATTCCACTGGGATATGCCCATCTCGGCAATTGTTTTATTCTGATCTCCGGTGTCTTTTTTGGCCCTGTAACAGGTCTTCTTGCCGGCGGTATCGGTTCCGCATTGTCTGACTTGCTGACCGGTTACGCACAGTGGATCATCCCAACACTGATCATCAAAGGCATCATGGGCTTTGTCATCGGTTATATTGCCAACCGCACAGGCCTCACTGTCAACATGTTCAAAATTCGTACAGCCGCTGCCAGCATTGTCGGTATCATTATCATGGTTGTCGGCTATTTCATCGGCGGCTCCATTCTTTACGGCAGCATCTATACCGGTGCGACTCAGATTCCAGGCCTTGTTATGGAAGGCATTGTCGGCATCGTTCTCTTCTATGTCATCGGTTCCGCTCTGCAGGCTGCACATCTGTCAAAGTACATTCAGCGACTCACTCAGCGTTAGGCGCATGCATTTGTTTCAAGAAAGGAACTGAATATGTCAGATTATCATAATCACCAGAAGAAAATTGCATTAATCAATGACATGACAGGATTCGGCCGCTGCTCGATCGCAGTGGCGCTTCCTGTCATTTCCATGCTTCGCGTTCAGTGCTGTGCCCTTCCGACAGCTATTTTTTCAAATCACACCGGTTTTGAAAGCTTTTACTACCAGGATTACACTGATCATATGCAGCCTAGCATCAATGAATGGAAGAAGCTTGGCCTTGAATTCTCCGGTATCTGCACCGGTTTCCTCGGATCCGCCAGACAGATTGCCATCGTATCCGACTTTATCCGTGATTTTAAGCGGCCGGACAATCTGGTCATCATCGATCCGGTTATGGGCGACTACGGCAAACCGTATCCGACCTATACAAAGGAAATGTGCGATCACATGAAGGATCTTGTCTGTTATGCCGATATCCTGACCCCGAATATGACCGAGGCCTGCATCCTGACAGATACCCCTTATGAAGATAAGAAGTGGCACCTTTCCGAGATTGAAGCCATGGCTGCCAGGCTCTCCGAAAACGGCCCATCCAAGATTGTTATCACCGGCATCACGCAAGGACAGTATGTAGCCAATTTCTGCTACGAAGCCGGCAAGCCATCCAGAGTACTCAGAACCCACAGGATCGGTACATCCCGCTCAGGTACCGGCGACATCTTTACAGCGATCATTGCTGCCGATGCCGTTAATGGCGTTCCTTTCGACCACTCGGTTAAAAAGGCATCCAACTTCATCAAAAAGTGTATCCAGCGCTCCATTGAACTTGACATTCCACTGACAGATGGTGTATGTTTTGAAGAAGTACTGCATACATTGAAATACAACTAACTGACAATTTGAATTAGAAAACTGCAAAGGAGTGTTAAATATGACTATTCTTTATAAAGTACACAACAATCTTTATGTCAATCTTACGAATAAATGTCCATGTTCCTGCACTTTTTGTCTGAGACAGACAATGGATCATGTGGGAGAATCCGATTCCCTGTGGCTTACCCGCGAACCGGAATATGATGAGATTATCGCCGATTTCGCCAACTTTGACGTAGCTTCTTTTGATGAACTCGTCTTCTGCGGTTTTGGTGAACCGACAGAACGTATCGATGTGCTTCTGAAGGTTGCACGCTATTTTAAAGAGACTTACCACAAACCAATCCGTATCAATACCAACGGTCTCGGCAATCTTGTCAATGGCCGCGACATTGCACCGGATTTCAAAGGACTGATTGACACCGTTTCCATCAGTCTGAACACACCGAATGCCGACCGTTACCACGAACTGGTCCGCAGCCGTTTCGGAGATCAGTCTTTCCAGGCAATGCTCGACTTTGCCAAGGAATGTACACACTATGTACCGAATGTTGTGATGACCACTGTCGATACAACACTGACCAAAGAAGAAGAAGCCCAGTGTAAAGTCATCTGTGACAGCCTCGGCGTCACATACCGCATCCGCCCATGGGAGAGCTAAAGGCGGCCGTAGGTTCTTATACCGGCATAGGCTTTAATATGCTCTCATACAGATAATAGCGTACATCTAACTAATAGCGTATATTTGTAGAATTTAAAAACAGGATTCAAATGGAAGCAACCTGCGTTGAACTTCTCATCTGCATCCTGTTTTTATTTTTATGACTGCATGCTATTTTTCTTTATTATTCTTGCTTCCTGCAAATAACCACCACAAAACAACTACAATGATCACAATCACAATAATCCATATGATCCATGACCATACAGACATTCCGGAAGCAGTATCCACAGCCGCATCCATTTCAGTATCCATCTCCGGCGCCTGACTGTTCAGTTCCTGCGCATCCTGTGTATAGCTGACAGTAGCAAAAGGCATCACATAATCTTCCGGAAGATTTGCTGCCATCTTATACCCATCACCCAGCTGGGCCTCAAAAGTATAGACTGCAGATACATCCGAATGTTTTGGCACATAGGTATTGCCACCCAGATTGTCACTGACGCACACCCATGTCACCGGCACTTCCACTTCCTCACCTGTTGTCAGTTTAGCCGTCAATGTTGACGGCAATTTACGTGTCACATCCGCAACAACAGAGCCGTAAGCCACTTCATATTCTCCTATCGCCTCATAAGCACCGTTCTCACCATAGTTATTAAAGGATGAAATCTCTCCTTTTTCTGTTGTTTCTGCTGCGCAAACAACACCTGCAAGAAAAACTGTCATCATACATGCCATCAGCCATTTTGCAATTCGTCTTACATTTTTCATCATCTTATCACCTTTCTGCTTTCTATTATATTTTTATCAGCATTTTGTCCAATCAACGTCCAAAATATGTATCATCATATGTCAATCGTGACATTGCACAAGAAATGCATCGTCATTTTGTGTAAAATTAAGTGAATAATTTTTTGATCTTTGGTAACACTTATAGACATCACCTATGATAAGATACAAACATAGCAAAAGACAATTTCTTAATCCCTTTTTTAAATATATACCTTCCCCTTACAGGCAGCCGAAAGGCTGCCAATTTTTTTGTTTTTTTACCTGTCATGCTCAATAGCACCCTTTTCTGAGCTTCCGTTCAGATAACGCACAATTCCCACCGAAATCGCCCAGGCTGTTTTCTCCTGATACATCTCCGACTTCAAAAGCGCCTCTTCAGCTGCATTACTCATAAAACCACATTCACAGATAACCGTTGGTACAGTTTCCTTTCTCAGCAGATAATAATCCTCATTGGCTTTCTCCTGTCTTGTATTATCCGGATCCTGAAATTCTATCAATGCCTGTTGAATAGACGCTGCAAGCTCTCTGCTGCGTTCTGACGGTCCATAATAAAAGACCTGGGCACCCCTGTATTTTCCTTCTGTAAAGCTGTTCTGATGGATGCTGACAGCCAGTATACAGTTTTCATCCGTCATAAGGGATACTCTTTTCTGCATATCCTCCTTTTTATCTGACGGCCGCAGGCCATCATAGAGCTGTACGTCATCCTCCCTAGTCATACGCACATGAAATCCCTGCGACTCAAGATCCGCTTTCAGTTTCAACGCGATCGCCAGATTAATATCCTTTTCCAATGCACCGCTGACACCGATTTTACCCGCATCGAAAAATCCGTGTCCACTGTCAATAACAATAAAATGCGCTTTTTCTCCGGCTATAACGGACACGGTTTTATTCACCCCCGCTTCATAGCCGGATATTGTCCGTCCAAATAATATACTGTAAACCATCACAATCGCAAGTCCCCACAGAAGTCCTCTAATTCCTTTTTTCCACACAAAAAAATCCTGCCCGCATCTATCATCCCTTTCAAGACAATATATGCAGACAGGATTTGTTTTATCCTTTGTCTAATACAGCTTCATGTACTCCCGGAAACGATTCAAAACCGTCTACTGAAGATAAGAACTGATCGTATTCCAAATATCCGTTCCGCTCTCAAAACCAATCTTCCACTCAGCAACCCCCGCAAGGTCAAACTCTCTGATGAGTTTCATCTCTTCCTCAACGGCCGTTGCATCCTGCAGCCAGATCTCATAGAAGTTGCCATCCTTATCCGAAGTATAACTGCCATAATTCAAACCGATATCTTCAAGGAACTGCGGCGTCACACCATGATCCGTCAGATAGCCCAGCGCTTCTGACATACCACAGGCAAAGGCACTGACTGTGCCGTCCGGGGTTGTACACCACACTCTGGAATAGAACGGGATAGCATTGATGACCTTGGACTTATCCACGACATTCAATGTATCTGTAATACCCTTTCGGACAAAATTCAGTGATGCGACAGGTCCCGGTGTTTCAGAGCTTGGCAACGTCTCATCATATCCCATAATAACAACATAGTCGGCAACAATTCCCTGCTCCCTGCGATTATAATAATAGGTGTACTCAGGTACGTAATTGTCAATGGACAGAATAATGTTGTTGGCACGGCAGGCAATCGACAACTCTCTGATAAACTCAATATAGTCATCTGCACCTTCCTGTGAAATCAGCTCAAAATCAATATTGATGCCATCAATACCATACTGATTCACATAATCAATGACATTGCGGATAACCTGTTCCCTCTTGGATGTATATCCCAAAACCTCATCCGTCTTAGATGAATCGAAGTAGATCGTTCCGTCATCACCCGGAAATTCATTGGAAAACAATGCCCATACTTCAATATTGTTCGCATGGCATGTATCCACATAATCCTGTGTGGCAATGGATGTTACACCGCCATTTGTGTCAGAAAATGAAAACCAGGTTGGTGCCAGCGTATTAATCCCCGGCGCAGAAGTCAGAACACTTGATAAATTGCTGTTGGCCGCTGCACTCATCACCTGATGCCAGCCCATATTGATCTTATAATCCTTGTGGATGCTGGTATATTCCGGTTCATCAAATGCCGGCGCCTCGGGCGTCTCAGTCTCCGCATCATAAAGTGCCTTATTGGATACCCAACCGACATAGCCATCCTCTGTAGCTACATTGCTCCAATCATCATAGGCTTCAAGAAGCACCATCTTCTCTCCCTTTGATGCCTGCCTGAGTACTTCACTCTTGACACCGCCCTTATAGCGGACTGCTGTATCCTTCTTCAGTGTTACAGTCTGTTGTTCTGCCCACTTTGTAGCCATCACAACACGGTTCGGCTCAGTATACTCGGCATAATCCATCTGCGTATGTGCCTTCACATAATCTGCAGCCACATAGTAGCTGTCATTGTAAGTACGCACGATCATGTAACCCTCATCCGCATCACTGCTGCCATTCCATGTCTTCACAGTATATCCCTGCTGATCCGGGGTTATCATCATCACTTCTGTCGGCGTTGTAAACAACAGCAGTTTCTCATTGTCATCCCAATAAAAACGACTGTTGATAGTTTCTGTGACTAAATCCATACTCAGATAAACTCTGCCGTCAATGGCAACAGCCCTGTCTTCCTTCAATACTTCCTGATTCAACGTGATGGCATATTCATTCTCAGATAATCCCATCTCCGCAGCATAATCCATCACCTCTTCTGTCGGCTTATACCGGCCTGCCAGAATACTCCAGACTACTCCGCCTCCTACGCCTATAATCAGCAAAATAACGATTATAATCGGCAATACTCTCTTCATTGGTTCCTCCTTTGCCTACTGACCGCCATCACAAATTTTCTGACACGGTCTGCGTTCCCAGTCTGGATTCAGACCAGAGAATCGCACCTGCTGCAACAGCCCCAACTGCCAATACAAGCAGCATCAGCTGATAGATACGAAGACGTTCCTGATCACCATCGTAATCATGGATCTCCACATCAGCCATATGGTAATAGTTCCTGTAATCTTCAAGTGTCATGTTCTCGGCCTCGGCCAGCTGTTCTGTAATCTCATTTTTCCTGACAACCTGTCCTGTTAATGTATAATCGCTCAGCGTATTCTCGTCCAGTGAATTATCCTCAGCCAAAGCCCCTTTATCTCTGGCCGGTATATCTGTCAATATATAATAATCGCCCACTGAACCCATATAGCAGTATGAACATACTGTTCCACTTCCATTGACTTTATAGTAGCCGGTAAACGTCAGTTCCATCCCTTCAATCTTGACGTAAGGGGATCTGCTGTCGGCAATCTGTCCTAGTACTTCTGTCGTCGCCTGGGAAGCGTCCATACGATGTACAAGCCACGGATTCCTGTAGAACAATATACTGCCGATGGTCACTACAACCAGCGCACCTGACAGTATCCAGAGCGCTATCGCCTTTCGGCGGAGCCCACGCTCTGCGATCTCATCCGTTATTACTTCCATATAAACAGTCTCCTATTCATATACTTATCTTATGATTATACTACATAGCCGTCAATCCATCAACATTTCTGCCTGTAAAAAACACTAAAACCGGTATTTTCTTCCATTTTTTCAGAAAAAATGGGCTCATTTTCTCTTCTTCCTCCACTTTTCATGGCTGAAATCCGTAAAAATGTCCTCTGTTCTCCATTTTTATGCTGTGCTGCCTGTGATATGTTATATTCTGCACCCGCATATTCCCATGTAATGATACTGTTCATCAGACATATAATAATGATAACAGCCGCTCACCCCTGCATCAACCATCTTCAAATGACAGCTTCCATTAACCTTCGACACCGGACATAATGCCTCGACACCCATCCGCTCTGCGTCCAAAATCTCATTCGTTTTCCCCTTTACAGCCTATTAAATAATCGCTATAATGAAGATACTTGCAGAAAAGGAAGTGATTTGTCCTGTTTTTGCATGGAAAGGAGTAAGAACATGAAGTTAGAACGCATCAGTGAGAATCAGATTCGCTGCACACTAACCCGCAGTGATCTGGCAGAACGTGAATTGAAGATAAGTGAGCTGGCCTACGGCACAGAGAAGGCTAAGGCCCTTTTTCGCGAGATGATGGTTCAGGCATCTGATGAACTCGGTTTTGAAGCAGATAATATTCCTTTGATCATAGAAGCTGTTCCTGTTTCCAATGAATGTATTATGTTGATTGTCACCAAGGTGGAGGATCCGGAGGAGCTGGATACACGTTTTTCCAAGTTCACACCTTCTCCCGAGGATACTGAAGATCTGTCAGACACCGATGATGAGATCTACAGCAGCGCAGACGATATTCTTGATATCTTCAAGCGTCTGGGCAGCGATATTCTGTCCAAGACCGCTGAATTACACAGCATTTCCGGAACCGCTGATCTCCCATCCGATACAGAGACAGCCAGCGGAGATGCTTCCTCTGAGGATGAAGAACCTCAGAAGACCATTTTGCGAATTTATGAATTCAGGACATTGAATGAAGTGTCCTGCCTAAGTGAACAGCTTCCGGCAGATTTCGAATGCGGCAATACCCTGTACAAGAATCCGAACAACGGTCATTATTATCTTGTACTCTCCAGCGAAGGCGTATCACGCACTGTTTTCGGCAGCATCTGCCGCCTGGCTTCAGAATTCGGTTCCATACAGAAGGCCAGTGCCAATACCTTATATTATTTTGATGAACATTATGAGACAATCATTCGCGAAAACGCACTGCAGATTCTTCGAAGCTTATAAGAAGTGTATGCTTAGATCTGATTCTGAATTTCATATGTATAAACCTAACAAAAAAGGTTACTATATTGCTATAGTAACCTTTTCTTCATGTTTCATAATAAACCGGATATACCGGCCAACAGGATTATTCCTGAGAAATAGCTTCTGTAGGGCAAGCGCCTGCACAAGAACCGCAATCTAAGCATGCATTAGCATCGATAACGTATTTGCCATCACCTTCGCTGATAGCGCCAACAGGACATTCACCTGCACATGTACCACAAGAAACACAAGCATCAGAAATTACGTATGCCATAATCGTATACCTCCTAATAATGATAAATATTAATTTTCGTACGACTCTATTCTATAACAAATTGGCATTGAATACAAGTATAAACTTGTATAAATCAAGAAACTTCTTTGGTAAATGAGAAAATTTTCACATTTACCAATGGCCTCAAAATTTTTCAAATGATGTCTTGTTGCAAAATAATTTAAAGTATATTATAATGTGAGAAGATGCGTTTTTCGCACAATACGAAAGGAGTGATATTATGGCAGCAGCTGTAGTTACAAAAGATACTTTAATCGGAGATCTTCTCCGCATTGATGCCAATGTAGCACCTATTCTTTTAGGTATTGGCATGCACTGCCTTGGCTGTCCTTCTTCTCAGGGTGAGACAATTGAAGAAGCAGCATTTGTTCATGGCATTAATCCTCAGGAATTAGTTGACAAGATCAACGAATTTCTTGCAACAACCAACTAATCCTGCACATCTTTATTAGGTTTCAGGTATACATAGAGCTGCAGCGGCTATTCAACCAGCAACGCTGCAGCTCTATGTATGTCCGGACCTTTTTTAATATCTGAATTTTCTTTTGAATAACCGTTTCCGTCGTTTTGGCACACCATAGGACGGCACTTTTGCAGCTGCCACTTCCCGGCCTGCTCTCTGTCTGCCGCGAATCGCCTCATCCAGCAGTTTATAATAGCGTTCCGACTGTCCTTCCTGTCTTTCCTCAACCTTTCCAAGCTCCTGTATAACCACATCCGTCACCTGGGAAATCATTGTATTTTCAAGCTGTACATTGTTTCTCTGCAAAGCTTCCGTTACAATTCCGTCCATAATGGTCTTAAAATGCTTCATTTTATCCTCTGCCGACAAAACCTTATACGGCCTCGCTTCTACAGGCACCGGCCTGTCCTCTTTTTCCTTTATTTCCTTTTCCTCACTTCCGCCGGTTGTCTCATTGCTTGAAATCTGATCCTCAGGCTTATGATGCTCTCTATCCTCCTGTTCCTGTGAAGTCGCCGGTGAAGATGCCGCAAGCTCATCTTCTGTCATATTGACCTCAGCATTCTCCTTCTTTCCAAACGGCGCATCTTCATTCAAGGTTGTAATGATCAGACGAATAGCCTTCAGCTGAAAGCCTTTCTCCTTCAAATCGCGGATGTTTTCAAAAAGATGTATTTCCTTCTCTGTGTAATATCTGTGTCCAAGTTCATTTCTCGGAATCTCAATGGCCAGTTCTTCCTCCCAGTATCTCAGGACATGGGGCTCAACATTGATCATTCTGGCCGCATCCGATATAATATATCTCGTTTCTGCCATTGGCTACCT
>OLRE01002141.1_pt1 | contig 16779 bp, 16 predicted proteins | sample 1672461 | NCBI WGS metagenome assembly OLRE01 (sample SAMEA3136688, study PRJEB25190) | human gut metagenome | biome: human gut; feature: human-associated habitat; material: faeces | place: Austria | collected 2013
GGCGAGTCAATATTTATCTGTTAGGAAATAGGTTCATTTATGACGGAGTTAACTCGTCGCGTTATAATCTTTCAATTCTGCGAATTGATACAGACGGGCTTACTTCGGCGGAGGGTTCTGTGGAATACTCGTCGTCGTTCTTTCCTGCGCAGAATAAAAGATATATTACAGGAGTCTCCCGCGAGAGCGCTCCGCTTGAGTTCGAGGTCGAGATAATCGGCGAAGAGGGGTATTGCTCTGTACATGAGCGAGCTATAAAGAATTGGCTCTTCAACTCCCCTACCTTCAAAGAGCTCTATATAGACCCCGAGGACGACAAAGAAGCCGAGTATGTGAACGGTACAATAAAAAGGCAATATCTTGAGTGCGTATTCTGTAACCCTGAGAAAATTGAGTACGCCGAGGGTACTGTCGGTTGGCGTTGTACTTGTATGTGCTCATCCACAATGGCTATACAGGAAAAAGTGGAGGTCACAGCCACCTCTTTTAGCTCGGATATAACGCTTAATGTTGATACGGACATACAGGATTACATCTATCCGTATCTTGTTATTACCTGCGGCAACACAAAAGCGGATGTGACTATAACGAACAAAAGCGATAACAACCGTGCTATGCAGATTAAAGATGCAACGGCAAAGGCTGTGTTGTACGCCGATTGTGCTATAGGAACGATTGTGAACGACGCCAATGCCGAGTATTACAACAAGCTTGTCAATCAGCATTTCTTGAGGCTTGTTCCGGGCGAGAATATCATCTCTGTTACCGGCGGTGTGTCGTCGGTAAAGTTTACTTGGAATAATGCGAGGTGGATGACGTGATAGCAAGGTTTGACAAATTCAAACGCTTCGAGACTCCCCTGCTCACGGTGTGCAACCCCGGCAGTTATGTGACTTCAGATAATTTACTCACCAATTCGGTGTGCGCGTTGCCGTATGCCAAAGATATAGATGCTACCCTCAATTTTGGCTCTCTCTCTGAGTTAGCCTTTACTCTTCCGCTTATCGACGAAAAGGTGCGTAATACCTATAGTGACCTCGAAACGGGAAGATATATATACGTCTCGGGCATTGGATATTTCATAATAGACAGTGTTGAAGACTCGTTCTCCCAAGAGGGGCGAGTAAAAGAGATATCCTGTGTGTCCGTTGAGCGTGAGCTTGAGGAGCTTGAAGCGCCGTTCTACAAGGCGGGTGTTTATCCGCTGATATCTAACGATACCAAAGACGGCGTGTTAACCCTTGCTATAGCTAAATGTCCGTCGTGGTCTCTCGACCATATAGACGACAAGGTTAAGGCTCGCAGTAGATATTTTGAGATCGCAGAGTCTACGAGCATATACGAGTTCTTTATGAACGACTTGCAGGACAAGTTCGATTGTGTGTTCTGCTACGACATAATTAACCGCAAGATATCTGTATATGACAGAGCTGCCTACGCCGACCAACACCTTACAAGTATTCATCTTGCAAGGAACAATATTATTGAGGGGCTTGATATTTCGCAGGACTACGACGATCTCTACACGGCGTTAAGTGTTACCGGCGACGAGAATATGAGTATTCGCCGAGTTAACCCTATCGGTACAACCGTTATTTACGACTTCACATACCATAAACATTGGATGTCTCCTGAGTTACAGGACGCGGTTACGCGCTGGGAAGCAAAAATTGCCTCTGTGGAAGAAAGTTATGTAGCCCTCAACAGAGAGTATTACAATCAGTATCTCGCTATGAGCGAAACGCAGATGGATATAGACAAGCTGAATACTCAGATTGATATCTATTACACCTGTCGTGATTGTATTCTTTCCGGCACGATAAGTTCAAAGAAGACATCGCTGCTTAGCCAGCTCAAAAAGAGTGGCGCGGTTGGCGACGACGCGACTACGGATGCTGTGCCCGTCGCTCTTGCAACTGTTAATGCCAAAATCGCAGAATTATCTATAGCTAAGGCGCAGAAGCAGACGCTATATAATTCTCAAAAATCACAAGCAGACGCAACTAAAGCTCAGATAGATGCCATTCAGGCGGCGTGTAGCTTGTCTACGACCGCAAGAGACGTCAACGGCAAAGTTATATTTACGGACGAGCTTCTTCGTGAGTTGTCTGCTTATATAAAGCAAGCCGACTACACCGACGACAATATCACTAAGACGGATATTATGTCTCAGGATGAGATATTTGACTGGTGTGTTGAGCTTATGAAACGAGCCAAAACTCAGCTTTCTAAAATTTCAACACCCAACAGAAAGTTTGAAGTCACAACTCGTTCGTTTATTTTTTCACAGCAATTTGCCTCATTTACTTCGCAACTTGAGAGCGGCTGTATAGTGACCGCAGAAGTAGACGACGACCAATTTGAGCAACTACACTTGCTCACTATAGACATAGATTTTGAGTCCAAAACCATATCTCTAACCTTTGGTAACAAATACAATCAGTATGACCCGAGGTCGTTGTTTGATGATGTGTTCGGCGATGTATCAAAGTCAAAGGCTACCTTGCAGTACGTCACAGGCATAGTCGAAGATATGTCTAAGCAGGTTAGCGATGCTTCCAAGTGGATCGACGAGGCTCTGATACTTACAAAAGACAAAGCTCTCTCGGCTAAAAATCAAGAAGTTATCATAGACGACGGCGGCTATCTCGGTCGCTTGCGTAAAACACAAAAGGACGCGCAGGGCATGGATGCTCTCGACGCCGACGGCAACCCTATCTTTCTTACGGATTCACAGGGTAATCCTATATATGACGGCGAACAGCTCCGCATTGTTAACAATTGCATAGTCTTTACTGACGATGGGTGGGAGACGGCTAAAACAGCTGTCGGCAAACTGTATCTCGGGAAAGACAAAAGCGGCAATGATGTTTACAAGTACGGCGTAGCCGGAGATGTCATTATAGGTAAGATTATAGCCGGTAACAACCTTATTATAGCTGGTGGTTCTGAAGAAAACGGAGACTACAGTGTAACTATAGATGATAAAGGACTTGCGATTAACAACGGCGATATTCTTATTAAAGACCCGAACGGCAAGAAAGTGTTCGGCGTGGAAGACGGACAGATGTATTTGGACGGCAGTATTGTAGCTACTGGCAGTTTGTCTATAGACTCTATTGCGGTCGGCGACTACACAAACTATGTCAACCTCAGCGAAGAAACTGCTGATGTGTACGGATTCAAATCCGCCGCCGAGTATGCCGCTGAAGCAGCTCACAAGCCGTATATAAATGAGCGTTGGCTTACCCCTATCTCCTACCCTACCGCTTCGCCATATTTCACTTACATCAGCAAATTATATCCGTGTAAGATTGGCGACTCATTCAGAATTACAGGTAACGTGTATAGCCGAGCGTATCACAATAATTCGTTGGATGTTAAGATTGCTCTTGTTGTTACCGTGCGTAACACCCAAGGCGTAGAGAGCAAGAAAAACATATATTCTGATAAAGTGCCGCTTTCAAGCGGTGGTTATACGACGCTCAATAGCACAGTTAAGAAAGAGTTCAATATCAATAATGCTAAGGAGCTTCGCCGACTGCGTGATAAATATAAGATTGAGGGCGATGACGGAAGAGCCATTAAACCTAACTTCTTTAAGGCGAAGGATATCGGCAAAGGTTACTATGACCGCAAGCGAAAGAATTACAAGAAGCATTTGACGACCATGGATCATGTGCAGACTTGTATTAATTCGTACAGGGCTCAGAGAGAAGAGATAGGAAAGAAGCAGGAGTATCTTCCCTTCTCCGCTCTTGTGGGTAATGGCATAGATGTTCATCGTAGACAGTACGAGAAAGTCACCCGCGTCATCAATGCCGTAACAGACATGACAAATGAGATAAAGAGCGTGTATGCTTCGGATATAGAATCTTCCGTCAAACAGATGCAGTGTTGCGATATCAGGCAGGAGTGCGTAGAATATGTGGGCAATATGTCGTTCACCAAGAGCGATATGGTCTACCTCCTGCGCCAGATAGAAGAACCTCGTTATTCTCAGATTCAGCGTAAGATATTTAACATACTCTTTGGCTACCCCAACACCTCGTTCTATGAGGTTCTCGAAGCGGGTGCAGAACCTATCGGACTGCTCGCAGAAGACGACGAGGGTGATGTTGAGCTATATGGAAAGAGATACACTCGATATAAATATTTCGCGTAAATTGACAACAAATCACGCAAAAATTTACAAAAAATAGGCTAAAATCCGACCCAAACGGGATAAACGACCCCTTAAAATAGCCGTATTATGCGACAAATTTTAGGGGTGTCCCGTGCGGTTACAATAGGAGAGGGGTAAGAAAACTCGCTCCAAATTAATAAAAAGGAATGGTTTATATAGTTAAAATCTCGCAGGAGGAAGCTTTTAAGATTAGAAAGAAGTTTCCGGGAACGCATATAACGGTAACGAACCGCTACGCTCCCAGTCGAAAGAAAACATACTACTGCACCGAGGGCTTTAAGGTGATGCGCTACCTAAAGAAGCTTCGCCACGAACCGTGGAGGTGAGCCGCTGATGGAAGACTTCGCTAAGAAGCAGAGCGGAGAGTCCTATGTTGACTACTTCGTTCGGCTCTTCGACAACAAGAAAATTTATGGTCTCACTTGCGACCAGATAGCTGAGTTGCTCAATACAGAAAGCGGTCAGACGCTCGGCGAGAGTGCTTATCGAAAAGAATTTGCCGCTTTCAATCGCGGTCGCAACTATGAACGTGAGATAGCTGAGCGCGGCGTGGCGACGAGGGTTCTGTCTATATCAGACCTGCACTTCCCGTTCGCAAAGCCTATAGAGACATTTTCAAAGTATGTCGGGCGTGTAGACATCCTACAGCTCAACGGAGACATATTTGATTGTCAGTCGATATCCAAATTCTCGAAGTCGTATCGCATACCGTGTATCGAGGAACTGGTTGAGGGTCGGCAGTACATTATAGACCTTATTGACTACATAAAACCGAAGAAGGTCATCGCAAACTACGGCAACCATGAGCTTCGCCTCGGAGCATATCTCGCCAACCACCTCGATTCAGACCTTCAGGAGCTTATGCCTGAGACGGCACTGGACTACATCTTCGTTGATGGTTTCTATCATTACGACCGTCGCAATCATATTAAGACGTGGTTTGAGCCGCTTCGTGAGACATTCGATGATATCGAAGTTGTTTATACTGGCGAGTGGTTTTCGCAGATAGGTCATGTAATGTTTGTTCACCCGAAGGCTTTTAGCAGTTTACCTATGAAGACGGCGGAGAAAGCTGTGCTGTGGTTTCGCAATGAAGGGTATGATTTCAACTGCCTTGTAATGGCGCATACGCACAGACTCGGTTCGTATAAAATCGGAAACACCACTATGTATGAGCAGGGTGCGGCGTGTGAGACACAGAAAATGAGATATGGTGATGGCGCGTTGGTTAACTCTCAGCAGCAGGGCTGTATTTATGTGTGTCTCGACAAAGATGGTTATAACATTGAGTCGGCGACGAAGCTTGTCGCCTTTTGAGGAAAGAAAGGAAGATAATTTGAATCGCAAGGAACTTATAAGACTTGTGGCGAAAGATAACTCTCTCACCCTCGGTGATTCAGAGTTCTGCATTAATGCAGTGTGCAACGCTATCTCCAAGGTCGTTAACGATGGAGATAAGCTGTCAATATATGGTTTTGGTACATTTCAGAAGGTCAGGCGTAAGCCGAAGCCTTACCGACACCCGGTAACGGGAGAGATGTGTGTGCCGGAGCCGTCGGATGTTATTAAGTTCGTGCCGGGTGTAGCGTTCTTCCCGAGCACTGAGCCCGACTACGCCGACCTGTAAAGGAGAGATATTATGCTGATTGCATTGATCTACAACTTTTTAAACGCCTTTGCTCTCACTGGCGGTATTGCTATTGTGGCAATTATCCAGCTGCTCGCGAGCCTCGGCGTGATATAACGATACTTCTGTCACCCACGTCTAAGCGGAGATCCTGCGCCGTAAAAGCAGGACTTAAAAAAGCGGTTATCCCATACCGTAAGTTGGGACTTAAAAAAGCGGTTATCCCTTGCCGTAAGTAGGGACTTAAAAATGACGAGATAGACTGTCCATCTCGTCATTAACTATGGGTGCAAGGAGTTTAAATGGAAAATTTACATATTTTTGCAAACTGCAATAATGGCGGTTATGCAGTTACTGATTACGCTCTGCGAGGATGCGCCGCACCATAAGCGGTAGACGAGTCGTAGGGTTTACGAAGCCGTGAACTCGCGGCGGGAACTAAAAGACCCTGCGGGTAGAAAGTCGCTCCACTGATGAGGAGTAGACAGTTTCCGCAGGGCACTGATAAAATCTTATATTAACCAAATTGCCGACATCGGCAAAATGGTGCGAAGCAAAGGAGTGTGCTAAATGAGTTATTCTCTTACTGAGATATCCACAAAAGACCTCGTGGAAGAACTTAAAAAGCGCGAGGGTGTGGAGGCGACAATAGTAGAGCCATATAGAGATGATGAAATTGTGGCGAGTGGACCTTCTATTGTGCTCGTGGTTACTGATTGATTGATAAAATTTAAAGGAAATGGAATGATTTGATTGTTTGACAATTATCCTGATGTGGTAACTGTTAAAGAGATGCAGACAATGTTGCGAATAGGAAGGAATTCTGCATATAAGCTTGTGAATAGTGGGCGCATACCAGCAATCAAGATTGGTGTAAACTATCTTATTGCTAAAAAGGATATTGAACTTTTTCTATCCCATCCGGTTGACATTAGCTCAAATTGTGCTAAAATCAATCCTATGATGGTGGGCTAAGAAAGGAGTAGACATAGTTGACTGGTAGCCTACAAGTAAAGCACGGCAAATATTATGCTGTTATGAATGTCGTAGATAGAGAAGGTAAGCGGAAACAAAAATGGGTCTCTACTGGCTTGGACGAGCGAGGCAATAAGCGCAACGCTGAAAAATTCTTGAGAGACCTGATTGTAAAGTTCGAACTTCAGGATGGGTGCATTCCCGCAGATACGCCGCTTGCGAGTTATCTTTATGTATGGCTTAAAAGCAAGAAGGGGTATATTGAGGAAGATACCTATCAGAGTTATGAAACCGTAATAAGGGCACATCTTGTTCCCTACTTTACAGAACACAGAAAGACTCTAGTTAATACCAAAAGAAAAGACATACAGATGTATGTTGATTACAAGTATGGAGAGTGTGGTCTTTCCGCAAAAACTGTGAAATCTCACATGGTAATTATTAAGCAAGCTTTTATTAAGGCTGTTAGAGATGAGTTAATCCCCTCCTCTCCATGCGATTATATCGTGATGCCAAAGGTTCAAAAGTATATACCGAAGTTTTATACGGAGAAACAGGCTAATGCTTTGTTGCTCGTAGCTAAAGACCATCCTATATATCCATTGATATATTTCACGGTAAATCTTGGGCTCCGCAGAAGTGAAGTCCTTGGAGTTAAGTGGGATGCTATTAGTTTTGAAGATCAAACTCTCACTATACAGCATACGGTTGTGGACTATTCGGGTATAATTGCAAAAGACCGTACCAAGAACGAGGCAAGCCGACGTGTTTATCCGTTGACAGATGACGATATAACTGTGCTGCGGAAACTCAAGAAAGAAGAGGCGCAAAACCGAAAGTTCTTTGGCAATACCTATATAGACAACGACTATGTGTTTAAGAGAGCAAATGGAGACCCATTTAAACCTGATTATGTCAGCAGGAGTTTCTCTAGGATATTGGCTCAGAACAATCTCCCTATTATCCGGTTTCATGATTTACGTCATACTTGTGCAAGTATTCTTATAAACCGTGGATATACGCTTAAGGATGCACAGGAGTGGCTAGGTCATTCTGACATTCAAACAACGGCAAATATATATGCACATCTCAGTAATGAGCGAAAGAAAAACATCGCAAATGTGATGACGGAATCACTTCGTTTTGAGGCTGTCTAACATGTGTTAGAAAAGTGTTAGAAAACACCTGTTTTGCAAAGGTTGGAGCACAAAAAGAGAAAGACTCGACAATCACGAAAACCGTTGATTATCAAGCCTTCTGCGCTGGTGCGGATAACAGGAGTTGAACCTGCACCGAGTTGCCCCGACTGGCACCTGAAGCCAGCGCGTCTGCCTATTCCGCCATATCCGCACATATTATGAATCCGAAATTTTTACTCGGCTCAGATTCTTTAACCGAGGTGAACTTTCACAAGCTGCTCCACAAAATACGCTAAGGTGAACAGCGAAACCATTTTTACACAGACGTAACGCTACCTGAAGCTAGCGCGTCTGCCTATTCCGCCATATCCGCATTACAAAATACATTATATCATAAATGCGAATGAAAGTCAATACCTTTTTAATTTTTATTTTAAATTACTCAATTCAAACTAAAGCCATACGGTAAAATCTCATTTAGTGTTAAAATTTTATCAGAAAGTATAATTTTAAAGTAATTATGGCAAAATTCCGTCATAACTTGACGGCATGATCCGCACGGATAACATGGTTCACTCATATTGTCATGACCTCCGGCAATAGCAATAGCCTCAAATTCTTTCTTTCCTTCTGATATTGCCTTGAAAAAGGCTGTTCGTTCAGCACAGTTTGTAAGCGAAAAGGAAGAATTTTCAATATTACAACCCGTATAAATTGTACCGTCACTGCACAAAAGCGCTGCTCCCACTTTAAATCGTGAATATGGCGAATACGAATTTTCAGCAGCTTTTACAGCACGTTCAAATAACTCCTTGTACAAATCATTCATTTATAACTCCTTAAAATCCAGTAAAAAAATATACTTTTACAGCCATACTCCCCAATCGCCATAATTAAATGTACCGCTGCCATGATGAAGCTTACCGTCAGCTTTGAGTTGTCTGAATGCTTCCCGCATACGTATTAAAATTTCCGGATGTATATCCAAGGAATGATGTGCAGGAAATACATTTTTCACTGGCAATGCCGCAACTTTTTCCAGTGACGTAAGATATGCTTCCGGATCAGTAGACGGATAATAAGCAAACAAAATATCTTTATATACTAAATCACCGGTAAATAAATATCCTTTATTTCTTTCCCAAAAACATAAATGACCCGGAGAATGTCCCGGCGTATGCAGTACTTCAATTTCCCGACCGCCAATATCAATGATATCATGATCATTCAGTACTTTTGTCGGCTTACCTTGAAAAAATATGTAATCGTTCACATTAAAATCATTAGGTAAATCACAGCGATCAACAACCATTTTTTTAATTGTTTCGATTGATAAGGGAAATTTGCCATTGAGCCAATCCAATTCCTCAGAGTGGGCGTAAAAGTCTGGAAAGTACTTATGTCCGCCGATATGATCCCAGTGAATGTGAGTAGCAACAGCCGTAACAGGCTTATCAGTAAGCTTTACTACTTCATCATATATATTTGAAATACCAAGTCCCGTATCGATCAGCAAGCTTCGATTATTTCCATTCAACAGATAACAATGAGTTTCTTCCCAATGGCGATATTCACTGATAATATAAGTGTCAGCGTCAACTTTATCAATTGTAAACCAGTTATCCATTTATCTCGTACTCCTATAAATTTCAATTATGAAATAATAACCCGAGAAAATCACTCCCGGGTTATTTTAGAATATACTCTTATTTCGAAATTATTGCCAAAGTATCTCTTGCAATAAGCAGTTCTTCATTTGTAGGAATTACCCAAACCTCAACCTTTGAATCAGGTGTTGAAATTTTAGCCTGAGTACCTCTTATAGTCTTGTTCAGTTCAAAATCAATCTTTATACCCAGATAATCCATGTTTGTGCAGACACCTCCGCGTACTTCCCATGAATTTTCGCCGATACCGCCTGTAAATATAACAGCGTCCAGACCATTCATAACAGCCGCATAAGAACCAATATATTTTTTTATTTCATAACGCAGCATATCTGCTGTAAGCTGAGCCTTTTCATCACCGTTATTAATAGCCGCATAAATTTCTCTGTTATCAGAAGAAACGTCCGATACGCCAAGGAATCCACACTGTTTGTTAAGATAGCTGCTCATTTCGTCAGGAGAAAGATTCATTTTCTTTGCAAGATATGTAACAGCTGAAGCATCAATAGCACCGCTTCTAGTACCCATAATTACACCATCAAGAGGAGTAAATCCCATTGAAGTATCTATGGACTTTCCGTTTTCAATAGCAGTAATGGAAGAACCGTTGCCAAGATGACATGAAACGATCTTCAGATCCTTAAGATCCTTGCCCATGGCTTTTGACAGTGCAGCTGAAACAAATCTGTGTGAAGTACCGTGAAAACCATATTTTCTTACATGATATTTTTCATAATCTCCATAAGGAATACCGTACATATAAGCTTTTGGAGGCATTGTCTGATGGAAAGCGGTATCAAATACAACAACCTGAGGAACGTCATCTGAAAATACTTTTTTACATGCTCTTAAGGCAAGTGCATGAGCATGATTGTGAACAGGAGCAAGCTCTGCCAGCTCATCGATTTTATCAATTACTTCATCAGTTGCAATAGTGGTTTCACTAAAAACTTCAGCGCCCTGTACTACTCTGTGTCCTACTGCTGAGATTTCGGACATGCTGTCAATAACTGCTGCTTCACCGTTTACAAGAGAATCAACAAGCTTTTCAAACGCTTCTGTATGAGTTGGGAAAGAACAATCTTCATCAATTTGTCTTCCGTCGTAAGTTTTATGTGAAATATGACCGTCAATACCTATTCTGTCACAATTTCCCTTAGCCAGTACTTTTTCGCCGTCCATATCAATAAGCTGATACTTAAGAGATGAGCTGCCTGCATTTACAACTAAAATCAACATCTGTAAAAACAACCTTTCAAAATGATTTTTAACAATAATATTATATAACTTATTTTGTAAAATTGCAAGAGCTTTACTAAAAAATATGCATTATATGTATAAAAAACAAGATATATAAATTATTAAAAATGGATATTCTTAACCTTTTGAATAAGAAACTTTATATTTTTCAAAAAACATGAGAAACGCTATACTGAACAAAGTCATTGCCATAAGTATAGCTATTCTCCGATTCATAAAATAAACAACAATCGAAGTAAATGAAATAATAGCTGAAACAATCAAAGCAGATTTTCTGTTAAGTAAATTCTGATTTTCATCAAGTGGCTTATTGGGATTCTCCATCGGAGCAAATTCATATACTGCCAGCATAAACACTGCCGTCAGTATAATCATATAAATAATTGAAATAGTAGACACCATAGCTTCCGTTACAAGCATAACCACAAGAAAAACCACTGTAAAAACAATATTGCATTTGAGATATGAATCAGCATGATAACCGCCTGTAAGCTGCCTTACCGGAACAAAAACGCCAAGAAACAACAGTGATTCAATAAATCTGTTCATTAATATTCCAAGAATTATAACTATAGCAAATCCTATTAATCCTGAAATCAGCACTTCATAGCCATACTGATAAATTTCTTTCTTATCTTTATCAATAATATTTTTTCTGCTTAAATACGACGCTAATTTTTTACTTATTGATGTAATCATATTCTCCCACCTTTCTGATTAATTTTAACATAAAAAAATATTAATTTCTATATATAAAAAATGTATAAATATTGTACAGATTGTTAACATTATAATTTCCTGTGCGGTTGACTTAAATACGTATAAAGTGGTATAATGAATAAAATAATCAAAAAAAGGAGGCGCATTATGAATATAAAAAACTTATTTGCCGTTTCTGCGGCTTTAGCAATATGCATTAGCTTTACAGCGTGCAGTGAAAATAACAGTTCCAAGAAAAACAAAACTTCTTCCGCAGCAGAAAGTAATAATGAAATGTCAGCAGAAATCCCTGCAAAAATAACGGTTTCACCTAAATCCAAATTAACCGAAAGAGAATACAAAGGATATTATATCGCAAACGGTATTACGACCGGTATTAATCTCCATGCTCCTGAAGGACTTACCGTAACCGACTGCGAAACTTTTGAAAACAGCGACGGAACCTTTACTTGTATGCCGGAATGCGTTCCGACTGCATCAAAACCATTTGTTATTTCTGATGAATCCGGAAAGGATAATATGAATTTTTTTGCTTCTGCCGGTCCGGGACAGGAAGAATTTAAAAAAATAACAAAAGAATCATATGAAGAAGAATATGTCAAGGGAGTCTCTGACTACTTCACTGATGTCGAAATAAAAGATTTTGAAAGCTTTGAAATTGAAAATTATCCCGCATTAAAAGCTGTTATAAAAGCCGAATACAACGGTGAAACCTTTGAACAAACACAGGTAATACTGGATGTTGCTGAGTATGGCTGTCAATCCGGATATATGTATACTATTACATATACCGATTATTCTGGAACCCTCAAAGAAAAAATTCAGGATTCTATTGACAGCATTGACGAATGTAATTCACTGAATATCTGGAGAGCGTATAAAAATCCAGAAGACGCAGCAGCTGCAAAAGAAAACGGTACTTATACCATTTACGGCAATGTAGATAAATATAAGAAAAAGGCAGTAACTGCAACAACATATACATATGTGACAAAATCCTCAAGAATCAAAGATGTTGAAGAGCTTCGCAAAAAATTCAGCATTACATTCAAAAGAAGAACCGAAGACGAAAACAATGAGGACGACTTAAACGCCGTCTATGAAAGCAGCGGCGAGAGTACTCAAACTACTATAGATATGGAAATGGTGGAGAGATTCAAAAAACAACACGGTATTGAATAACAAGGAGAAAAAATGAAAAAATTAACCGCATTAATTATTCTGACAGCAGCAGTGCTTGCAATAGCATCCGGCTGCAATAAAAAAGAAGAATCATCAGTAAATAAAACGCCGTCAGCCGAAATAACCGAAGCTGTAACGGAAGAAACTGCTGAACCTGTTCCTGACTGTCTTACTCTAACCGGTACATATGGCTATAGCCTTATACTTCCGGATAGTATTGATTCTGTAAACGGTGACAAAATTACAGGCTCTGAATATATATCCAACACTGATTATGTTATGGTCAACAGCAGTACTTCAAAAGATAATATAAATGTTGTAGTTGAACCGGGTAAGGACAAGTATACTTTTGACAGCTATACTAAGGAAGTTTTTCAGGAACAATGCGAAGCCTTGGGCGTTTTTACAAATTTTAAAGTAAATAAATATGAGCGTACTGAAATCCAAGGCTTCGATGCAATCCATATAGAAACCAGTGCTGAAAATCCTGACGGCGATACTTTCAGTCAAATTCAAATTATAGTCAACAGAGCTGAAAAAAATGCTGATTATTGCTATACATTTACATATACTGACTTTTCCAATACATTAACTGACGAATACAAAAAATCCATTGAATCAATCAAAATGATTGACGCAGAAAAATCCGACGACACTGTCGACGAGCTTGCAGGAGAACCATTCACATTTGAAATGTGCGAAGGTATGACATTTGACGCACCGGATGGATGGACATTAACTGAGGGAGAATCAGACACTCCTCATCTTGTTTCAGAAGATCGTGCAATGTTCTCTTCGTCAAAAGCGGAAGATGTAAGCAATCTTCTTATTACAATTTCCAGCGGTTCCGATGATAATGAAGAATTTCTTAACTATACTCAAGAGGATTTTGAAGCACTGTTAAGCGGTACATATACCAAAATAGAATCCCTTTCCTTTGAAGCGGTGAAAGTCGGAAAATACGACGCTTTTAAGTATATTTACAACGTTGAAGGAGAAGATACGGAAGATCTTGATCTCCGTCAAACAATGCTGTTTATAAACTGTCCTGATAAAGAAGCAGGAGTTATGGTATGTCTGACTGACTTTAATCAAAATAACAGTGATATATCAGATACACTGGAAACATTAATAAAATTTTCATAAATAATAAAGAGGTAAAAAAATGAAATTAGGAATGGTTGGACTCCCAAATGTGGGAAAAAGCACACTTTTCAATGCACTTACAAACGCCGGAGCAGAATCGGCAAATTATCCTTTCTGTACTATTGAAAAAAATATAGGCATCGTATCAGTGCCTGATGAAAGACTGGACAAGCTTGCAGAAATGTACAATCCCGACAAGTTTACTCCTGCAACTCTGGAATTTGTCGATATTGCAGGTCTTGTAAAAGGTGCTTCCAAAGGCGAAGGCTTGGGCAACAAGTTTTTGGGAGATATCCGTGAAGTTGACGCTATCGTTCACGTTGTACGCTGCTTTGAAGATATTGATATCATTCATGTCGACGGTGAGATCAATCCGGCAAGAGATATTGAAACAATTAATCTGGAGTTGATTTTTTCCGATATAGAAATGATCGACAGACGTATCGACAGAACAAAAAAGCTCGCAAAAGGCGACAAAAAGTACCTTACGGAAATTGATTTTCTTGAAAGACTGAAAAATCATCTTGAATCCGGAAAATCCGCAAGAGCTTTCGACTATACAGACGATGAAAGAGAAGTAATCAAATCTACTCCTCTGCTTTCAGGCAAACCGGTAATTTACGCCGCAAATTTATGCGAAGACGATTTTGTAAACAATATTGAAACAAATGAACATTACAATACAGTCAAGAAAATAGCGGAAGAAGAGCATTCCGCCGTACTGCCGATCTGTGCGCAGATCGAAGCTGAGATTTCCGACATGGAACCTGAAGACAAAGAAATGTTCCTAGGAGAAATGGGACTGAAAGAATCCGGACTTAACAGAATAATCAAGGAAGGCTACTCTCTTCTGGGACTAATATCATACCTTACAGCCGGACAGCCCGAAGTAAGAGCATGGACTATCAAAAAAGGCACAAAAGCGCCGCAGGCAGCGGGAAAAATCCATACAGACTTTGAAAAAGGCTTTATCAGAGCAGAGGTTGTCAGCTTTGACGACCTTATGGCATGCGGTACTATGGCGGCTGCAAAAGAAAAAGGACTTGTCCGTCTGGAGGGCAAGGAATACGTCATGCAGGACGGAGATATCGTTCTGTTCAGATTTAACGTGTAAAAATAAAGGTACTTTTCCGAAAAGAAAAGTACCTTTTTATTATTATAAAATATTAGTAAGTTTAGGAATCTCACTTTCTATTATCCATTCAAGACCGGACTTTGCATTTTCAAATTCCGCATTAAGCTCGTCATTATCCTTTTCAATCAGAGGCTTAAGTCTGGACATAGAAGTCTGAACACTTGTAATTTTATCATTTCTGACAAAAACACTTCCATAAGTGTGATTTTTCTCCCATTCCTTTTCAAGACTTTCTGCCGCCTCCAGTGCTTTTTTGCTGTCTCCCTTATCGGAATAACTTCGAGTTTCATTAAGAAGTTCCAAAACACGATCCGTTTTATAATTAAGAATAAATATACTGGAAACACTCATTACAATTATTGCTATTATAACTCCCAGACTTATTTTAATTCTTACCATTTGAACCTCCCTTTTTTATCATAGTATATTCACCGTTACAATCAGCGGTAAGCAGAAAAATGTCCTCTTCCGAAAGATGCTTTCTCTCAAGCAGATCTGTGATCCATTGCTTTTGAAGTCCGGCGTCCTCAAGACCCTGCTTAATAATTTTACCGTCTGAAATGATTATCACCGGCGGATCAACAGACTGTCCCTCAATTGCCATGTCTTTATTAATAACTTCCCTCTGGGGATGTTTTTCATAAACTGACACGCTTCCGTTTGTTTCAACTACTGCAAATTGTACGTCGCTTATGTTAAAAACATTGTTGTTTCTCAGAGCAGTCATAAGGTCGTCCACAGAATACCGCAGTTCTTTCAGTACGCTTTGGTCAAGTATCCCGTTTTTTATTATTATTTTTGGCGTACCTGATACAACATGTCTGAGCTTAGGAGATTTCAAAGTCAGCCATGACATCAAAACCTCAAAGCACACAAGGGACAGTATCGGAAGAATTCCCATTGTAAGTGGTATATTAAGGTCTTCCAGCGGAAGCGTAGCAATATTTGATACTAAAATGGTTATAACAAGTTCAGAAGGCTGAAGCTCTCCTATCTGACGCTTACCCATCAGTCTTACAGAAAATATTACTATAATGTATAAAATAATCGCACGTATAAAAACAATAATCATAAATTTATCCTCCGATTATTATTTTATACTTTTTTATACAATGTATTCAGTTCTTTTTTTAAAACTTAGAAAATTTTTTATTTGTCACATTGTTCATTTCTTGCCTTGCCGCAAGAAACGAACCAAAGAAAGGCATTTTCGCTTTCTTTTCATGTGAAAAGAAAGCTTTGCAAAGAAAAAACTTTATCCATCATACAGTTTCTGAACTCAGAATACTCCCCATAAAAGGCAAGACGTAACATTTAAAATTCACACCCAACTTAATTTAATTTTTCTTTTTTTGAATTATTTCTTTAATAACTTCATGAATCAGTTTTGTTTGCTTATAATCAAGTTTCTGTATATCTTTCACCAATTCATCAGTGTGTTTTGGACATTCATCATCAAATTGAAAAAATTGATACGGAGTAATTCCTAAATAATCGCATATGCAAAAAAATGACTGCATTAAAGGAAAATTATTTTTGTTTTCAATTTTATTTATAAAACTTTCATTTTGTCCGATTGATAAACTCATTTCCCTTGATGAAATGCCTTTTTGTAATCTTAATTTAGCAAGACGGTCAGCAAAATCACTTATTGTAATCATTGTTTGTCTCATCAGTTCCATCTAAATTTTTCTTTAATGTATTTAGTTCTCTGTTTAATTCCATAACTCATTTCTTTTGCC
>OLRE01002149.1_pt1 | contig 16745 bp, 13 predicted proteins | sample 1672461 | NCBI WGS metagenome assembly OLRE01 (sample SAMEA3136688, study PRJEB25190) | human gut metagenome | biome: human gut; feature: human-associated habitat; material: faeces | place: Austria | collected 2013
GCCCTCTCTGGAAAAAATCAGTGCTTCCCGGCCATTAGGCCAGTGATAAAGATATTCGGTCAAGATTCTGGACTTGTCAAACGAGAACCCATAGGCATACTTGATGCCGCCATAGAAATAGATAGCTTCAAAACTGGTCGGCTGTGTAGGCTGGTCTGTGAAAGCAAACGGTTCCTGCGGAAGCGGTTCGCCCCTCAGCAGCTTGGCATATCGGCCACAGACCATTTCCCGCATGAGCAGGAGTGCATGGAGGACATTGCTCTTTCCCGCTGCATTTGCGCCGTACAGTGCCAGCACTGGAACAAGCTGTTTCTTCTCGTCCGGTGAAATCAGGCAGTCGACCAGACTTTTATCTGTAGATGCTTTCAAGCTGATGATGGCTGTATCCTTGATGGAACGGTGGTTGGTGACTGAAAATTGAAGCAGCATCGCAATTCCTCCCAGATGATTTTCTGAATCCAGTGTACTCTATTCTAGGCGGAAAGTCAAATTTTAATTTCGGAATTTGCAGATATTTTTCAAAATCCAAGAATAATATTTAAGATATTGGCTTTTTATACCGCTCTAATACTATTAGAGTTTATTCTGCATACACAATCTCTCTCACCACCACTTCCTCCGCCCATTCCAGTTTAAGAACATTCTTGAATTCCGTCCGACAAAAACACATTTTCTAGTTCGGAAGACGGTTATTTACTATTTTGACATTCGATAATGGTCGTTCATCAAATGGTATCGTGGTCGGACCTGAATTTTCAAGGATGATGGCGGAGATTCTTCTTCAACATATTGATAACGAAATCCTATTAGAGCTTGAAAAAGATGGTATTTTCTATAAAGTCGATTATGCTGCTTTCAGATATGTGGATGACATTTTCCTCTTTTCTAATCAACCTCAAGTTCTTGAACAGATATTATCAAAATATACGTAGGTTGAATATTTTGAGCGTAGGATTATATAGCCGGAACGATAATCTACACATGGGAAAATCGAACATCTATAAATCCAAAGTTTACATCACACCAATATCGAAACATAAAACTTACGCTGATGAAGGGTGATAAGGTTGTCAAGCTGGCGAAAATATTGTCCAATCAGCTTTTGCTCATCGAGTGACGGAAGTGAAACAGCTATTTCCATAACCTTGTTCTTGGAAATGTTGTATCGAGAGATGCCCTGTGCCAACAAAATTATTTTCTCTCTTGCAGACTCCGAGCGTAGCATATACGCAAGATAGTAGCTATCTATTTTTTCTGTAGGACGAAAGCCAAAACAAAAGCTGTTGAGATAGATTTTTCCCCGCTTTTCAAGCAAAACCGAGGACATTCCCACTTCTTCCGGCGTTTCGGACGAAGTGGTAAAGAACACATCCCCAACCTCAACTTCGTTTTGTTTAGGATCGATTTCTATCGGTTCAGTCATTTCGGGATTACTGATCGGATTGGAGAAAACATTCATATAGGTTACAAATCGAGCCTGTCCGTGACCAAAATCCGCTTTCGTTTTTCCTGACAATCCTGTGTATGTTTCTCCTACATCTCCGAGCTTACGCTGTTCCCAAGCAAAAGTAAAAGGGCCTCGGATTTTCCTTGGCCCTCTTGTTTGACTTATCGCTTATAAATATGCAGCCTTACGCCTCGAAGCCGCCGGTTACAATAAATTCCCGCAGCAAACTGTCCACTTTCTGGTTTACCTTGGGCGGTATCAGCTTTACGCCCTCTTTTTTCTCAAAATAGGCTTTGGCTTTTGCCTTGTCCACGGTTTTCTTCAGTTCGTCAAGGCGACCAAACTCGTTAATGTTGGTTTTCGTCAGCCCAAGACCCATCATATTGCGGAGCTTTTCTTCATCCAAGCCAAACACAACGGCAAAACGGTGGATTTGGTCATTCTTCGCACGGCACTGGTACTCGGTGATGTAATCCCGCAGCGTCTTGCCGGGTTCGGGTGTGGCGTCACCGCGTTCAATATCGTGCAGGAAGATGTTGGCAAACTTCTGTTCTTCCTGTGTCAGGCTGGCAAAGGACTTATGCAGTTCAGCTTTTGCCTGTTCTATGGATTCTCCCGATGCACCCGCCTGATTCAGCAGCTTCAGGTACTTATCAAAGCGGCTGTTCATATAGTTGGAATCAATCACACCGGTGTCGATTTCCGTCAAATAGCCCACCAAATCATACGGCGCATCGCTATCATCGGAAGGGTCCGACGGCTCGGCGGACAGCTCCTTATAGCGCTGTGCCAAAATCAGATAGGCCGACTCATCAAACAGCATTTCGACATCAATGGTTTCATCGGTAGCATCGTCCGGGCAATGATATACGCTTTGATTCCATGTAAAGCCCTGCACACGCGCTGCCTCCATGTAGTCGTTAAGCTCACGGAACAGCTTTGCAAACTTGGCGCAGACGCTCCTGTCCTGCGGCAGCTTTTCAAAATCCGGCACACCCGCGCTCGTAAACAACTCCGCAATGTCGCCGTACACCTCGTTCATTTTTTCAAGGTTGTGGGCAAGGCGGTCAACAAACAATCCAATTGGGCGGTCGCCGGAGTACAGCTTCACCGCTTTCAGCACATTTTGCTCCATTGTGTGCGGCTTGCGGTAATAGCGAATCACGCCGAACGGCTTATCCGGTCCAAACAATCGGTTCGTGCGGGAAAACGCCTGTATAATGTTCTCGTATTCCAGCATCTTATCCATATAGAGGGTATTAACCCACTTGGAGTCAAAGCCGGTCAGCATCTGGTCAACAACGATCAGCAAATCAAGCTGTTGGTCGGGGGTGCGTTCAATGCGCTTATACTGCTCCTTGTGCGCCAAACGCAGCGACAGATCCTTCTTAAACCGTGCATGGGTAGATATTGTAAAATCCTGCCCATAGCGCTTATTGTAATCCTCGATAATTTCAACAAGCCCGTCCTCTTTGTAAATCGCGCCGCCGTTATTATCAATGTTCGGGTCAAAAAGGCAGCTTGTTTTCAATTCCGGCATGGTGGTCTTCATCATGCGGTAATATTCGATTGCCTCCGGGATGCTGCTTGTGGCAAAAATCGCGTGGAATTTACCGTTGTGGCTCAAGGTCAGCCAGTTTTCCTTAATATCCTCGATAACGGTCTGCTTATGCTCGGCCGTCAGATATTGTGTATTGGGCAGATAATCCTCAATCCCCTTGATCCACTTTCCGTCCGGACCCGGTTCGCCGTACATTTTCACCTGCGTGTTGTCCATGTACTTATAGTACACAGCTGCTTTTGCAGGGTCGTTCAGGGCATCTGCAACCGTAGCTGCCTTTGCTTTTTCCAGTGCAACAGCCTGCCGCACATCTTTGTCGCGGAAGGTAAGTACCTTGTACGGGTCAAAGCCCAGCACATTTTTATCGCGGATGCCGTCTGCTATGCTGTAACGGTGCAGCTCATTGCCAAACACATCGGTTTGTGCGTTGTTCTTTTTGGCGTTTTCCTCAAACACGGGCGTGCCGGTAAAGCCGAAGAAAATCGCGCGAGGAAAGGTTTCTTTTATAATTGCCAGCATATCGCCAAAGGTGGAGCGATGCGCCTCGTCCACGATAAACACCAATCGCTTTTTGCCGATCAACTCAATATCGCGGGCATTTTTGCCGCCCTCCTCGTCACGGATATTGCTCATCTTCTGAATAGATGTCACAATCAGCGTGTCTGCGGTGGCAATGCTTTTCAACTTGGAAATCAATACATAGGTGTTTTCTGTTGCCTGCACGGTCTCGTTTTCATCGGCAAAGGCGCGGTATTCTTTCAGCGACTGCGTCCCCAGCTCGATACGATCCGTGAGGAAAACCACCTTGTCCGCATCGTTGGAATTGGCAATCAGCTGCGCGGACTTGAAGGAGGTCATCGTTTTGCCGCTGCCGGTGGTGTGCCAGATATACCCGCCGCGCTGCTTGCCGCTGTCCCATTTCGTTTTGGAAACCACATCCGAAATCGCACTGGCGGCATAATACTGATAGCTGCGCATAACCTTCAACACGCCGTCCGCATCGTCGGCCACGGTGTAAAAGCCGATCAGCTGATGCGCCATGGGGATGGACAGCAGCTTGGAGGCAATCTCTTTCCAATCGTTGATTGGCTCGTTGTTGAAGTCCGCCCAGTGGAAGTAGTAATCGGTGTTGAATTTCCCGTCGGGACCGGGGTTTGCGAAGTAGACGGTTTCTTCCGGGTTCATTGCCACAAAAATCTGCACAAGCGAGAACAGTCCGGTAAACACACCCTCGTGGGCGTATTTTTCGATTTGGTTATATGCCTGACTCACTGGCACACCGCTGCGCTTCAATTCCAGATGGAACACCGGCATACCGTTGATCAGCAGCATCAAATCGCCGCGGCGGTCGTTCAGCATTTTGGATTTACCGGGAAAAATCGGCTGCTGCACGATCTGGTAGCGGCTTTGCCCAGCGGCAATCTCCATGCGGTCGTAGATTTTCAGGCTGACTTCCTTGCCGAAATGTGCCTTGTCATCGGGATTATCGCGCTTGACAGAAACCGTTTTGCCGTTGATAAAGCCGTTCAGCTTCAGCGGCGTGCGTAGTTCCCGAATCTGCTCCACAATTTGCTGCATCTCGCCATCGGTCAAGGGGTAATCGCCAAGGCGATCTATGCCACGGTTATTGTCAAAGAGAATGTTTGCCCAGTTGCGAATCAGATCCTGCTCGGTGGGATATTTCAGAATTGTGCTCTCCCAGCCTTTGGTCGTCAGGATTTTTATAAGCGCTTCTTCAAAGTCCGATTCCTTTTGAAAGGTCATTTGTTTTGCCCCTTTCCGGGTATTTGTGTGCGCTTTTACAGCCGTTCGCGCACCATCATCAGGGCATAGCCCAGCAGGTTTTGCCCCTTCCACTTGCCAATATCCAGCCTGTCCGGGTCCTTCATCGACAAGCCGATGCCCCAAATGGTGTCCCTGACCGCACATTCAGCCAAAACGGAACCTTTGGTGGCGGCAAGCTGCGCTTTCAGGTCGTCATTTTGGGTGAATTTGGCAAGCAGCCCTGTAAAAACAACGATTTGCCGAATACCATTCCAATAGCGCTCGCTGTAATGGGCAACCAGCCTGCCAAGCGCCTTGATTTCGGCAACATCATCGGTTGCAAGAATTTTGGCCGCCACAGCCTTGTCACCAAAGTAGACAGCCTTTTTGTACATCATATATTGTTCTATGGAGGAAAAGTCCACCCCCTCCACCGTAAAGCGGCAGGGGTACCAGTTGCTCAAATATCCGTTTTCCTCACTGGGGTTATGAAAGCAAACAACCGTCATTATACTTCACCGACTTTTTGTACCGCCAAATCCAGTTCCAGATCATGCAGTCCGCCGTATGCTTTTTCCAGAAAAGCAACCGGCACTTTTTTTACGACCTCGCTGCTGGGCAGATTATAATACCATTGATAATACGCATAAAATTCGCCAATCCAGTCCGGCATAAACCCCTCGATGGCTTTACCATCCTTCAGCGTAAAGTCCTCGGTTTTGCAAAAGTAATCCCACAATTCGGGTGCGCTCATCGTGTTTACATAGGCTTTGGCTTCGTCGATGCTTTTTCTGGTTTTGCTTGCCATATAGGAATTGATAAAAGCCGCAGTATCCTTGTCAGGGTATTTCTGTGCCACAAGGTCAAAGAGCTTGCCCTGATTTTCGACTACATCGCTTACATATTCCTTTGCATACGCGCGCATAGTCCCTCACCTCTCAAACAGTGTGCTGAACACCTTTGTGACCGTGTTCGCGTCGGAATCCACCAGTTCGCGCATCCGTTTTCTTGCCGTTATGTCGCGCTGATTGTACCTGTCGTTAAATTCAGTGTAGTCCACGGCAAGCAGCTCGTCGGTTATTTCTTTCAGATTTGCATACGCGGCCTCGGACTTGATGCAATACTGGATGCCCAAACCGCCCAGCGACAGCAGATCTTCCAGAATATCCACATCAATATTATCGCGCACAAACTCTTTGGCGATGTAAAAGTAGGAGGCGTTTGCGCGCCAGCCGCAAATCACATCATAATCGCGGGTATCCATGCCGTATTTTTCGATAAATTTCTTTGCCAGCATACGGTATCGCTTAGAGTCGGCGGCGTCCCGGTGCTTCATCAGCTCTGCCAGCCACGCAAGAACACTGTGCTGCTGAAAATCCAGAATTTTCAGCCCGGCGGTTTCCAGCTCGTACTTGTGAACCCAGCCGTTTGTGTCGTTCGGGCGGCAGACCGCCCATTCTTTGGCAAGTTCGATGTTCTCGGTAAGGTAAAAGCCCCTGCCATAGTCGTGTTTATCATCCCCGCCGCCAAATTTCGGCACAACGATTTTGTCGGGAGTGCCGTGATATAAAATAATTTTTCCCATTTTTTCACGATTCTCCTTAGGCAAACATCTTTTCGAGCATGGATTTTTTGATATTTTGCAGCTTTTCTAACTCACGCTGATGAAGGGTGATAAGGTGGTCGAATGTATCCATATACTTGCCAATTTCAGCTTTTTCAGATAAATCATTTGGCATATAAAAAGCAAGTTGTTGAAGGGTCGAGTATTTTACACGACGTTTTTCAATTAAAGAGCCAGTTGCAGCGTTATCAAAAATATTCATCGCCGTGGGTGTTTTGAAATATGCATTCCAAAATCCACTGCATTTGTCATCATCAATCGAAAACACATCATAATAGCCGGAAACACTTACAGTAAAAGCATTTTTATTGTATCCAAGTGCTCCAAATCTTAGATTCATTGGATTGGTAACAAACTCATTGGGCTTTACAGTTTTGAATAAATCCTCTGTCTTGGTCACGAGGGAACTTCTTTCATAACGGTCTGTTTTGGGCGTGACACCACTTTCGATTGTCAAGCTGTACAGGGGGTTACTCTCAAAATCAGAGGTTCGAGTATTACGCTCTTGCAGAATCTCCCCCAACTTTCGCTGTTCCCAAGCGTCAGTAAAACCCTTGAATCGAATTTCGGGGACGCTGCTGCCATTTTTCGGAAACATTTTTTCAAGCATGGCTTTCTTCAAAACTTGCAGCTTGTCATACTTACGCTGATGAAGGGTGATAAGGTGGTCGAGCTGCTGAAAGAAAGAGCCAATTTGCTGCTGTTCGGCATAATCCTTCGGCATCGTTAGGTTTGTTTCAAAGAAGTCCGCTGGCGCAACATTCAATAAGCCGTGGTTCCGTGCGCCTTCGGCTGCAATGGCCTGAATGCCCTTGTGCCACAAGTCGGTGTTGTAATAAGTGACTATATAATCAGAACTGGTCTTTCTCTCATCCAAAATTTTGAAAACAATGTAAAGCGTTGATAACACGCCACTTTCGTAACGGTCAAGTCGCTTAATTGCACCCCAAGGAGCATCGGAAGATGTGCTTTTATTGTAAGCAAATTCACCATTCTTAACAAGAAAATAACCGCTTACATCCTTGCTTGCTATACGCTTGTCGAAGAACTCATTCTGGTCAATTAGTCCATACTGCGCGGAGATTGTCAGCGGCAAAGTTGACTCAAGATTTTCATTTTTGCGTGTGATGCGTTCGACGATTTCCCCCAACTTCCGCTGTTCCCAAGCGTCAGTAAATCCCTTGAATCGGATGGCAGGTTTGTTCTGTTTTGCCATATCAGTCACCCAACAAGAGCGTCTTGAACTCGCTCAGGCCTTTCAGGTCGTACTCACTGCCGGTAAGGTCGTCCATCATCGCGGCCAGCTGCTTTTCGGTGGCGCGGATTTCGCTTTCCACATCAAAGAAGGTTGTGCTATATTTATTTTGCAGGGTCTGAATCTTGCTGACAAGGCTGTCCACCATGGCATCGGGCAGCTTGGCAAGCTCGTTCGTAAAGGGCGCAATCCATTTTTGCTCCAGCAGCTCCAACACCTGCGCATCGGTCAGTCCCTCAATGGTCTTTTTGGTCAGGGCTTCCAGTGCTGCTGCGTCAGATTTGATTTCGGCTTTCAGTGCCTTTTCCTGCCTGGTCAGTTCCTCTACACGGCTGAAAATGCGGCAGGTATTTTGTGCCTCGGGGGTGCGGTCCCGCCGCAGTTCCTTGACCTTTTTGGCAATCTCCTTCGGCACAAAAGCATCGCCTTCTTCGGTAAAGCACTCTTTATAAGCGTCCTTGTCGTCCTCGGTAAATTCATCCAGCAGGGCTTCATATTCGGTGGGAAGTTCGGCAAGCTGATTTTCCAGCGCGTGGAGCGCGTCAGCCCTGTCTTTCAACAGTGTTTTTTGCAACAGATCAAAGGGCAGAATGTGCCCGACCCAGCCGTCCTGCACTTCCTGCTCCTCGTTGCCCTTCTTCTTGGTGACAAGATGGGGGTCTACCTTTTTGGCTGCACCGAACCCCTCGGTCTGGATCATTTCAAGGTCAACGGCAATCGTGTTCCAGTGGTCGTCCAGCAGCTGATAGGCCTCGTACTTGTCAATCAGCGGAATGTCGGCAAGGCGCGCAAAAATATCCTCGCTGAGGGTGGTTTCCGCCTTGGCAATCTCAATTTTGTCCATGCCGTCCAACAGGACAGCCTTCATATAGGCGGGCAGCGCAGCAAAGGCGGAGCGATAGGCGTCCTCAAAGGCGGTTACATCGCGGCTGTTTTTGATAGCCGACTTGATGTCCTCAACGGTCAGCACCGCATAGGGCGTTCCGTTTTCAGCAAACAATTCACCGCGCAGCGCAGGGAACGCCGCCCAGTACGCGGAAAGCTCATCCAGCTCTGCTGCAGGGATGCCGCCGAACATGGAGGCGTATACATCCCAATGCTCCGCTGCCTCAGAGGAGTCCACATAGCGGGGAATGTTTAAGTTGTAGTCGTTGGCGCGGATTTCCTCACGGCTGACCGTGCGGGAAAATTTGGGGATGCTCTCACGCTTTACAAAGGTATCGGCAATGCGCTTGATGTCGGAGGCGCGGAGCTTATTGTTTTTGCCCTCCTTGGTGTATCCCTTGGAGGCGTCAATGATAAGTACATCTTTGCGCTCGCGCTTTTGGCGCAACACCATAATGATGGTGGGAATGCCCGTGCCAAAGAAAATGTTGGCGGGCAGACCGATGACGGCGTCAATATGGTTGTTCTCAATCAGATTTTTGCGGATCGTGCCTTCCTCACCGCCGCGGAACAGAACACCGTGGGGCAAAACGATGGTCATAATGCCATCAGGCTTGATATGGTAGAGGTCGTGCAACAAAAAGGCATAGTCCGCCTTACCCTTGGGTGCCAGACCAAAGCGGGCATAGCGGGCGTCGCCTTCCTTGTTGGTGGGATCCCATGCCTGCGAATAGGGCGGGTTCGATACTACGGCATCAACATACAGCGGGTCATAGGAGTTGATGGGGTCGGCATCATCAAAGTAGGGCCAGTCCTCCTCCAGCGTATCGCCGTTGCGGGTAACGATGTTGTCCGGCTTGATGCCGCGCATTACCAGATTCATACGGGTCAGGTTGTAGGTGTTCTCTTTCAGCTCCTGCGCGTAGTATTTTACATTGTTTGCGTCAGCCATATACTTGGAAACGCTTTTGCCGATATTGATCAGCAGCGAGCCGGAACCGCTGGTCGGGTCATAGATTTTGATTTCGTTCTTGCCCTGCAGGTGGCTTGCCACGATTTCAGACATCAGCAGCGAAACCTCATGGGGCGTGTAGAACTCGCCCGCCTTTTTGCCGGCATTGGCGGCAAACATACTGATTAGATATTCGTAGATGAAGCCCAGCACATCATAGCCCTGCTTGCCATCCATCGGAATATCCTTGATCAGATTCAGCAGACCGCTGATGGCTTTGGTCTGGGTGCCGGAGCTGTCGCCCAGTTTGGAAAGACCGGTTTCCAGTGTGTTGAAGATTTTCTCAAACACACGCTTGTGCGTGGGGGAAATCAGCCGGCTGAACGCCGACAGCGCGTCACGCACATTGGAAACATCAAAATCCTTGCCCATGCCGAGCCAGGTAGAGAAGAAATCTTTGTAGGAGATAAAATAGCCGATGTTTTCCTGCACCCATTTGACGGTTTCGGGGTCATCCTCGGTTACGGTTTTCAGCAGCTCATCGTCATAATCGTTGTCTTTCAGAAATTCGATTTCTTTATCGGACAGATATTTATAAAAAATAAAACCAAGAATAAAGTCTTTGTACTCACTGGCCTCGATTTTGGAGCGCATCTGGTTAGCAGAAGCCCAAATCTTCTGCGCAAGCTGTTGTTTGTTCATCGGTCAAGCTCCTTTTGTTTTAGAAAATACCCTTTCTTGGGAAAAGCGTAAGTAGTTATTTCTATTATAACACAGATAGCTAAGGTTTCCACAAAAATTTGTGGCTTATGCCATAAAATACATACGCTTGGGAACAGCGGAAGTTAGGGGCTTTATGTGTTGAATTCAAAAGCGGTGACTTCATCAGTGCATCAGATATTGCAGAGAATGAAGCATACCCAGTTTACGGCGGAAACGGTTTGCGCGGTTTTACAAATCACTACAATCACGATGGTGAATATGCTCTAATTGGTCGCCAAGGTGCTCTTTGCGGAAATGTAAATTATGCCGTAGGCAAATCGTATTTTACAGAGCACGCGGTTGCTGTAAGGGCAAATAAAACGAACCAAACACGCTTTTTGTACTACTTGTTTTCAACCATGAATTTGGGACAGTATTCTGGTCAATCTGCACAGCCGGGGCTTGCTGTTGGAAACCTTGTAGAATTAGAAAATGTAGTGCCATCTAAACCAGAACAAGAAAAGATTGCAAGCTTTTTGTCATCTCTCGACAACCTTATCACCCTTCATCAGCGTAAGCCATATTCACACATACAACGGAGGTGCAATATGCTTAACGAAGCACAAAGCACAGATAAGTTCTGTGAATATTATGCAAAATGGATTACTGTATACAAGAAAGGGGCGATAAGACAGGTTACAATGGATAAGTACCTGATGACGCAAAAATGGCTTGAAAAGCTTATCCCGGATTTGAAAATTTGCGATTTGAACCGCATTGCGTATCAGCAGCTGCTGAATGATTATGCCGAATACCATGAGCGACAGACAACAATGGACTTCCACCACCAACTCAAAGGAGCCGTTTTAGACGCAGTGGACGAGGGACTGATTGACCGTGACCCCACGCGGAAAGCGATTATTAAGGGAAAGGCACCGTCTGCAAAGAAAATCAAGTACCTTAATCAATTTGAGCTGCACACGCTCCTTGCCTCGCTTGAATTAAAAGATGAAGTGAACTGGGATTATTTCATTCTTTTGGTGGCCAAGACCGGAATGCGCTTTTCGGAGGCACTGGCCCTGACCCCCAAGGACTTTGATTTCTATCATCAGACCCTTTCCATCAGCAAGACATGGGATTACAAGGGCGCCAGTGGGTTTCAGCCGACAAAGAACAAGTCATCGGTTCGTAAAATTCAAATTGATTGGCAGTCTGTTATCCGTTTTTCCGAGCTTGTAAAAGGACTGCCGGAGGATCAACCTATTTTTGTGGATGGCAAAGTCTACAACTCCACCGTCAATGATGTTTTGAGCCGCCATTGCGAGAGGTGCAATATCCCGGTCATTTCTATCCACGGTCTGCGCCACACCCACGCCTCCCTGCTGCTTTTCACCGGCGTGTCTATTGCGAGTGTTGCCAGGCGACTGGGACACTCCAGCATGACAACCACCCAAAAGACCTATCTCCATATCATTCAGGAACTGGAAAACAAGGACATTGACCTTGTTATGCGATCATTGTCCGGGCTGAACTAAAATATTGATTTATGGCTTATGTTGATTTGCTTAATGCAAAAGTGACTGTGGCGCAGAGATCCACTTTGCACCACAGTCACTTTTGCATTGGACCTTGAATGCTAATCCGAAAAATATTGTACCCTCTATATTGGGATTCTTAAATTTACCAGACACTGTCTGGCAAATTGAGTTGACCGCACTACTATGGGTTATCATCTATCCTCTGCACGGATAAAGGACGGTGCAGCGATTTTTCCGACTATATTTTTTAATGGAAAAATGTCTTGTATATCTCAACCACCTGATTTTCCAGTCAGCGACTGGAAAATTGAACGGAACACATTATGATGAACGAGCGAATCATCTGCTCTTGCCTGAAGCACTGATTTCCTTGATGGCGGCATAGTGTTTTCCACATTTTCGGCTGATCTCGTTGAAAAAATCGGACGTCACAAATTCCAGCAGCCATACCTTGGGAATCATATACTTGGGTGTCTGCAGGATGGTTTTCAGCAAGCCCTTGCTGCACCATTTAAGGACTGTGTGGCGTTGGTAGCCTGTCACCTCGCAGACTTGCGCAACGGTCAGTACATCCGGGTAATTTGCTAACTGCTGCTCGTACCATTTCTTGGCCAGCAGCCGTTCTTCGCCCTTATAGTTCAGCTTGCGCTCCAACGATGCGGCAGGTTTCTTGTGTTTGGGGTAGTTGTAATACCACCCGCTGGGCGGAGTGTAGCGCATCGGGTCGGACTCTCGGCGGTAGAGATACTCGGCAACATCTTTCTTGGCGATTTTATAGCATCGCGTTTTCTTTCCGCTGTTTTTGCAGGGAACAAGCCCGCTTTGCAGGAGATAAAGTGACGTGCGCGTTCCGATATGGCATGCAATGCGGAAATCATTGCGGCTCATCGGGTCCGAATAGGGTGTTAGGAGTTCTTCAATCTTTTCTGCCAAAGGGTCTTTGCTTACTGTTGCTTTCTTCATTTCGGGTTCTCCTCGTTTGTAAAGTGGAACCCTAAAAATCACTACTTCATTTTTCTGTTTCTTGCATTTTTCTCATTCGTGTCCGCAAGACCACACTATTATCCTGCTTTTGGGGCAGGGCTTATCTTGCATCTTATCTTGCATTTTTCCCCAAAAGCCGCCATTTTTGCCCCCAAACGGGCGATTTTGCTTCTTTTCGTACCTACATTGTTTTTTGACTGCTAGGCGGCATTTTCTCCCAGGGCGATTTTTAAGGTTTCCACACCTTTGTTCAAAAACAGCGTGCGGTCATCCCGCAGGAAGTAATAGGCGGTGTAATAGATGCCCGCCCCCGGCACCAGCGGGAAGATGCCCGGCAGCAGAAATACCGTGACCGGGGCCTTGTGGTAGACCGAGAAGAACCGTGCGCAGAGCGTCAGCGGCAGCGTGGCGATGAGCACCGCAACGGGCGCACTAACGCCCAGCAGGTCGTAGCAGAGGATGTAGGCCATCCAGCCCACCGCGCCGGTCAAGCCGCCCGCCAGATAGTGCCGCTTGGGCACGTGGAAGGTGATGCCAAAGCTGATGGTGGCCACCACCGCCACCACAAACTGTGTAAGGTAGTTGGTCCAGAGGGGCGTACTCATACGGCCACCCCCAATCCGTGCATGACCAGCCAGCCCAGCACCACGCCGCAGGCAATGCTGCCCGCAATCAGCACCGCATCCAGCAGGCGAATGGAACCAGAGAGGTAGTCGCCGTTCAGGATGTCGCGCACGCCCATGGTCAAAGCGACGCCGGGGGTCAGCACCATCAGCGCACCGATGATCGCCGCATTGGCACTGACGGCGGGCAGTGCCGCCTGCACCCCGACCGACCACACCGTGCAGGCAAAGGCCGCCACAATATCGGTAAAGATGCGGTTGATCTTATGCTGGCCGAACCACTGGCAGATCAAAATTTCCAGCAGGCCCGCCACGGTAGCCACGGCGGCGTCCAACGGTGTACCGCCAAAAAGGTAGGCGAATCCAGCCGCGCCGACGATGCAGGCCAGCCGCTCGCCCGCCGGCGAAGTGCGGGGCACAGACCGTGCCTGCTGCAGGCGGGCTTCGGCTTCCTCGACCCCCAGCCGACCGGCGGCCAGCTCACGGGAAAGCTCGTTGATGGCTTCGACCCGGCCCAGGTGGATGGACACTGACGGCACATGGCGGATGAGACTGACGTTGTGGGTGCTGCCCATGGATGCTGACGCGAAGATGCCGTTTGTAAGCACATAGACATGAAAGTCCCGCACACCCAGGCTGTGGGCCATGATCTCCATCGTCTGCTGGACGCGAAAGACCTCGCCGCCGTTTTCCAGCAGGGTCTGCCCGGCGTCCATCACCAGGTCAGCCGCCCGTTCCAGCAGGTCATTCTCCACGGATATTCTCCCGTACATCGTTAAATTCCGGGTAATGGGCGTACAGGTGCTTGGCGATGGCTTCCATCAGCAGGTAGTCATGCTCCGAGTCAATATCAATGATGCCGGTGTCCATCATAACGCTGACGCCGAACTTGGAGTGCCACAGGATGGGGTCCGGGTTGTCCACCAGAAAGGCGCGGCGGATGACGTAGATGGAGGCGTTGACATCGTAGACCTCAGGGGCCTGCTGGCGGCCGGTGAACTGGCTCTCGATGACCATCTCGGCGTGGTCGCCCACAATTTTGAACATGTTGAACCAGGGGTTGCGGCGGGCTTCGCAGACGCTGAAGATGATCTGCAGATCCTCGCGCTCCTGCGCTTTGGCAAAGGCGTTCTCGATGTCCTGCTCAGTGCGCAGGGGGCTGGTGATGTCCAGGTCGATCATAGCGTCGTAGGGCTTGCCGGTGCGGGCCTCCATACGGGCAAAGCTGTCCTTGTAGACCTCCACCTTGGGCACACGGTCGCCGCCCAGCTCAGCCCCGCGGGGCAGGTAGATGACCTCGGGGTATTCGGCAGCCACCAGCTTGGCCAGGTCCTCGCTGTCGGTGTTCAGGGCAACGTCCACTTCCAGTTCGGGGTGGTTTTTGATGAACAGTTCGGCGGCGCTCAAGGAGTAATAAACCAGCGGTTTACCGCAGAAATTTTTGAGATTTTTGTTTTTAAAGCCTTTGCTGCCTGCACGGCCGCAGATGGTGATAAGCAGACGTTTCATATCAGTGTTCCCCCAAAGTCAGTTTCAGGACATCCAGCGCCAGCGCGGGCGGGTTGCAGCTTTGCTGTTCGTCGCCCAGGGCGTAGTCAGTAAAATATTCGATCTCCCGCTCGTAGCGGCGGTTGACGTCCTCTTCATAATGCTGCACGGTTCCGTCGGGCAGGGTCAGCGTACCGGCGCCAAAGTCGGCCAGATAGCTGCCATCACGGCAGAAAAGTTCGATGCTGCGCCGATAGCCGCGGCCGAAATAGTCAAGATGCACCTCGGCCAGCAAGGTGGGATACTTGGCGATATAGACCGACAGATCGTCGGAGTCGATCTCCAGATCCGAGTAGGTGCCCTTAAAATTGTACAGCTGCTGCGGCACGCCGAACAGGTCCACAAGGTAATCCCACTCGTGGATGAGGTCGATGGTGACGCCACCGCCCAGCGCCTTGTGGGCGCTGTATACCGTGCGGTAGTCAACACCCGGCCGCCAATCCGGCAGGTAGCTGGAGCAGATGACCCGGGCGCAATAGGGGTGCAGCGTGGGCAGCAGATCTTTGAGGGCCAGCATCACACCGCACCAGCGCATGGGCGCGGCCACGTAGGCTTTCTGGTTTTCCGGCAGGCAGTCGGCCAGGTTCAGGCCGGTCTGCTCGGCAGAAAAGATCGGTTTTTCGATAAAAAGTGCTTCACCGCGGCCCTTCACCTGCTGCAATGCCTCGACATGCAAACTGGTGGGGTTGGTGATAAACACCATATCATACCGGGCAGGCGCGGCGGCCAAATCGGTGTACTGGGCGTGCAGCAGCTCAGCCACGCCGTCCCGCAGGGGGCGGTGCAGGTCACTGCGCAGGGCATCGGCCTGCAAGGTCCAGCCGCGGTCGGTGCAAAGGTTATGCAGGTTTTTTAAGTGGCGGGTGCCGATGGAACCCAACCCCACAAACAGCGCGGTGATGGTGCGCATGGATCAGGCCTCCTCGATTTTGTCCATCAGCTGGATGGCCGCCAAATCCTTGGTAAAGCTCCAGCGTGGCGTCTCAGTGCCCTTCAGCACGCCAAAAAAGTTCGTCAGTTCGTCCACATAGGCGTTCTCGACGATGTTGTCGCTGTAGCGGCTGTCATGCTCAAAGCTGGCGTAGGTGTTCACAGGCTGCTTGTCGCCGTCCTTGAACTCGTACAGGGCCTTGGGGTTGCCCTCCCAGAAGAGGTGGATGCCGTCGCCGAAGCACTCAAAGCTGCGCACAGCCTTGCGGCTGACCACATCCGCCGCCAGCACCCCCTGCACGCCGCCCTTGTGGCGCAGCAGCAGGGTCACGCAGTCTGGGTACGGCAGGCCCAGGTCGCTGATGGTATCCTTCTGCACAGTGACAGACTCAACATCCCCGAAGGCATCCAACAGCCAGGGCAGGTCGATGCCAAATATCTCGCGCACACCGCCGGTACGGGCATTGCCCACAAAGAAGTTTTTGTAGTTTTCCCAGGGGTGCCAATCCGGCAGATACTGACCGATGTGGTAGATATAATGCACCGGCTTGCCAAAAGCCTGCACCTGCTGTTTGATGTACTGCGTTTCGCGGCGGTACAGCATGGTGGAGGAGAGGAACAGCGGCAGGTTTTTGGCGGCCGCCTTGGCCATGTTCTCGGCGTAGCCGTCCCCTACCAGGTTCAGCTCGGTAAAAACAGGCAGGTCGTTATCCAGCAGTTCGCCGATGACCGCAGCGTGGGAGAGCGGCGCGGTGCAAACCAGAGCGGCGTCCGGGTGCTCGGCGGCCACGGCCTCGGCAATGGTGGGATAGGCGGCATCCGCCAGGCCCAGGGTGCAGGCCTCGGCACGGCGGGCCTCGGCGGTATCCACGCCCACAATGTGGAGGGCGGCGTCAATGCCTTTGGACAGGCGTGCGCGGCGCTTGCCCATA
>OLRE01002153.1_pt1 | contig 16727 bp, 9 predicted proteins | sample 1672461 | NCBI WGS metagenome assembly OLRE01 (sample SAMEA3136688, study PRJEB25190) | human gut metagenome | biome: human gut; feature: human-associated habitat; material: faeces | place: Austria | collected 2013
CTTTATCTTCAAGTACACCGCAGACAGAATTGTGTATGAGACCCTGTTCTATACCGAAATGATCGATAGTTCCTCTCTCCAAATGGCAACGATATACACCCATATTATATGTTCCCACCCAAAGGTAGTGCTGGCTATCCAAATAAAGCAGACTCACATTTTTATTTTTCAGTTCATCAAAATCAAGTTGATTGCCTTTAAAGTAATGGGCTGCATTATTGGGATGATAAGGAAAACTCCACACTCCACTCGTACGCCCGCCTACCAACATACTGGAGCCATACGCTAACAAGTCCTGCGTCAGCATAAAACGTGTGTTTCCATCTTGATTTGTCGAAAAAGAACGGCTAAGTTTTTTTGTCTTGGGATTGTAGCAAGACAGTTCATCCTCTGCAATCCAGATATTTCCCTGCACATCTTTTGCCATAGCCCGTATCTGTGCATCCGGGGGGAACATATCCATCATTTCCTTACTAATAGAAAGATCTCGAAGATTCAGCGAGTATACTCCTTTATTGAGTACATAGAAAAGTATCTCATTCTCATTATTCTGAAACATATAGTATACTTCATCTTCGCTAGCTCCTACTTTTCCTATTGGCAACCGAACTTCCTCCACTTTACCATTAGCCAGGTTTAAAGTACATATCCCTCTATTATGTCCGATCCATAATTTTCCTTGTGCCTCTATTAATTTCCCGGTTACTCGTATCGGCTGATTTATATTCAAAGTGAGCGGATGATAACGGAATAGATATTGTCTGGCATTATAAAACAGAGCACCTTCATTGAAGGTTCCCAACCATAACGATCCTTGTTTGTCTTTGTAAAGGCTCATCAAACGACGGTTAGCAAGCAGTCCGGAAGGAATACATTCTTCAAATGTCCGGCTAATAACATGTGTATGTTCATTCATCACTGCTAGCCCATTATCTGTAGCTAATAGTAGAAGAGAATCGTTATACACCTTTATATCATGCACCTGTCCTTTCCATACACTCATATCAGCCGGGAAATTCACTTCAATTTTTGTTGCTGTACTGGTAGCCGGATTATAAAGTTGTAAATTATCCAGAGAAGAGGCCAACCAGGTACGTTCTTTTTCGTCCTGAAAAATTTTCAGAAATACCGGATAATCCGGCCCTTTCAGAATATATGAGAAACGGGAGGTTCGTGTATCCAGTCTAAGGATGCCTTTGTTTGCTACATTCAAAAGAAGAGAATTATCTGCACTGGGTGCCATACTGTTTATATAAAGTCCTCTCAACGCTTCCAGACAGGTACATTTTCCATCCCGAAGGATATACACCCCCATTTTGGTAACCACCCATACTGCTCCGTCTGCTGCTATTGACAAACCAACCACCACCCCACGAGGCAATTCGCTACCTTTATACAAAGTGGCTAAATCTATATATTTCTCTTCAAAGGGATCGAAAAGTGTAATTCCATTAAAAGTTCCAATCCACATTCTGCCCTGCCTGTCTCCTGTAATACTGACAATATCATTGGATTGTCTGACGGTCTCATCGGATTCATAAAAGAAACTTTTAATTTCATAACCATCCAAACGATTCAACCCGTCTTTTGTCCCTAACCATATATATCCCATCTCATCCTGATAAATAGCTTTTACCGTACTGTTTGACAGTCCGTCTGCTACAGTATACGAACGGTAGGGATTATCGGCTAAAAGAATCAGGGTACTACTGAACAATGTAATCAACAAGAACGTAAACTTTTTCATCACCATGGTACAGACATATTCATATATGCAGGCAAAGATAATATGTCTTTTCATAAAATAATAGTCTGCATGAGGGTTTTAACTAAACTGATATATGGCATTTTCAGCTTTAGCCCCTGTAACTCTAAGAAGCGATATAGATACCTGAAAATATCTTCTATTGTCTATGAAATACCTCTTCTTATACACTGTACCCGTCTATTACTTTCGTAGCAATAGACGGGCACATAGATGTATTATTCTCCTCAAAAAATAAAGAATATAAAATCGCTTTTATTAATTACTCTGAAGCGTTATAATGGAACGTGCCGGAATCTGAATGTTTTTTCCACTTTTCACTTTTCCTACCGGAAGCAAATTCTCCCCTTCTTTATCTGAAGTACGATAAATCTGCCATTGCGTATTTCCTACTTTTTCTTTATGAATAGAAAACTCTTTTTCCTCATTGGCATAGTTTATAACGACTATCACATACGTTCCATCTACGTTTTTGTAAGCAGAACACATCAATCCTTGCTGGTCGGTGTCGCCATCAGGAATGAAAGCGTTTGTTTGATCGAAAGCCGAAACGGATAGCCGGACTGCTCCCGGACGGATAAAACGGCTATAATTTCCTAAAGCCCACATCAGTTTAGAATCTTCTACTGTACCATCCAAGAAGTTATCGTCTGTTGTATACTCACGAATCAGTCCGTCTTTGTAGTCACCGCCAATGGCACGCCACCATTGCCAGCTTTCAGCTCTGGCATATACAATATCATGATGAATGATACGTGCTACATAGAGCGCTGTCTTCATTGTACGATCGAAACCATTTCCACCACCAATTTCTTCATCATTACCCATGATGCAAGTCTCCGTTTGCCAGAAGCCAACTTGATGTTTATCTAAGGTATCCCGCAACTGGCAGCGGATATTACGTAATTCACTTAACGGAGTCGTTGTCCAATAACTATGACCAAGCATCAGGCGGGGAACATTCGGAGTATCTCCTAAATATGTATCTACACTATCCGGACAGAAAAAGGCTTGAATCTGATAACCCCGTTGCCAATCTGTTTCGTGAGTGCGGAACATACAGCGATAATCGGAAGATTCATTCACCAAAATCTGCGTATCCATATTCCGGCTTACAAATTCTTTGCTTAACAAACGGACAGTATGAGCTACTTCTTTGTTGGTTGCCGGACAACCTTCCTGTTTCGGTCCTACCCAATTCCAATGTCCATCCGGTTCGTTGAAAGGACAGATGTAGTTGAACTTGATGCCATCATGTTCTTCTACTCCCTGTACTACATCTGCCAGAAAACGGACGTACTTTTCATAACAATCCGACTTCAGATTTGCCGTGCCTCCACGACCGGTATTGGTTGCCAATCCGTTCTGCGTATAATGTACGGGAGGCGAGTTCAGGAAAGCCAGGAATTTATTGACTCCCCGTTCCTTTGCCAGTTTCAGAAAATTGCGTTGTCCTTGTTGCTTGTTCCAATCGTACGTTCCATCCGCGTTCAGAAAACACTCGGCTCGCATCCAGGGAGAAGCGATCTGACTAGCCTCCCCTTGTTCCGCACTGCCTGCACCGACATTGAAACGCCAGAGGGACAGGCCGATACCTTTCGGCTGTCCGTTCACATCATTCTCCGTACTGAACAGCCAATCGGCTACCTGGTTTTGTTTCTCTTCCGGCCAAAGTCCGATAAACTGCATACTCCAAGCGTCTGAAGCACTGAAATATGCCATCGTTTGACAGGGCTTATCCGTTTCTATCTGATAACTTACATCAGGAACAGATTGAGAACATCCACCCGCCACACATACAAACAGAAAACCTAAAATCGCTACTCTCTTTTTACCTATAATCCTATTCATCTATAATCTTTCATTATTCAAATCATACAATACAATTCCGTCCTGAAACAACCTGACCATCTACCGAAATCAGGAAAGATATTATTAAGGAGTGGGTATTACTTGCTTAATGCTCCCATCTTCATTAAATTCCATACGATCTATACATACTTCACGATGGACACCGGGATCACTTTTGAGATAATTCTTATTAATGCGATGATAAATAATATACCACTTATCAGTGCCGGGAACTTGCAAAACAGCATTATGAGCAGGACCGTATATTTCCTTTTCCGGGTTTTGAATCAGCACAACAGGATTATCAGCCACTTTAATCGGTCCCAAAGGTGATGTTGAAGTGCCATAAGCTACATGATAATTGGGAGACCCTGTATCATCTACCGACCACATGAAATAGTAAAGTCCGTTACGGTAGAACACATAAGCAGCTTCACGATAAGCATAATCCTCCAAAGTTCCTCCTTCAGGAGTCATCACTGTAATCGTTTCCTTCTTAATGGAAACCATATCCTCATTCAGTTCCGCACCTGCCATATAGCCATTTCCCCAATACAGATAAGACTTCCCCGAAACCGGATCGGTAAACACATCCACATCTATTTGCTGACCGTTCCCGGTGGGTGAATCCGTTACGATGGGACGTCCCAAATCAACAAACGGCCCGGTGGGAGAATCACTCGTAGCTACTCCGATCTGTTTTCCTCCTCCTGCTTTCGGATGACCGCTGTAGTAAAAGAAGTATTTATATTTTCCTCCTATCAACTTCTCCTCCATACAAGGTGCCCATGCATTACCATCCGCCCAAGGTACCTGATCTGATTTCAAATCCAGCATTGTCCCTTCATCTTTCCAATTCTTTAAGTCTACAGACGAAAAAACGGTAAAATACCAACCACCCCATCCAGGCTGTCCGTCTGTGGTGGAATAGATATAGTATTTCTTAGTCTTGTTGGAATATAAAATTTCAGGATCAGCATGGAAACCTGGTAACACAGGATTACCAGATAACGCGAAAGCAGGCAGCGTCACTGCCAACATCAAGCCGATTATAATCAAAGTTTGTTTAATAGATACTATCATATTTTCATGAGTTGGATAAAAAGGGGAAATATCAGGTTGTGATACTCCCCCCTCCGGTATTTACATTCTTGATACTATTTATTTCAATGCTACTTTAATAGATTGACTGTAACAATATTCCGATGATTTGTCTGATTTAACTCCGACACGAGCGTAAAGATAGGATTCATTGAGTAAGCCACTTGGAATCTCAATTTCAGCAGTGTTCTCCTGATTGAGTGAAACGGTATTACCCAACGCCAACTCCGCTTCCTTTTGTTTCTCATCTGTCAGGATACCTGTTCCCAAATAGATACCTACATTCTCCAGATTGGCATCGGCAACTACCTTATTGATAGTAAACCGTGCGGTAACCTTATTGCCGTTTCTGGCAAAAGATACGTTTCTGACAGAGAAATACGGTGTCACAGGAATATCCTGCACAGTGTTTCCTTTCACTGTAATATAAATTGTGTCATTAGAAGGTCTTTCCCAAGGAGCATTACCCATACGCACCAATTTATAATCACCATTGAAAAGGGACACGGAATAGCTTCCGTCCTGCGCAACATACACCGGAATAGAGCCATGCAAAGCATAACCGTCCTGGAATAAAGCAAACTCTGAACTTCCGCTTCTAACTCCTACTGCTTCACCGTCATAAATTGCTCTTCCGGTCAATGTAGCCTTAGGTTCCTCAAAGTTGTCGTAGCTGCAACTGCTTACTGCCAACAAACAACATATCATAATAAAGAAAGGTATAATCTTTTTCATAATCTCTTATTTTTATTGGAATGGATTCTTCACAATCGTCGGATTGTTATTAATTACATCATCAGCAATGAATGAATAATAGTTAGACTGCTGGAAGGTTCTTGCCACCTTGAAACGTTCGGATTTTGTCTTTACAAAAATGTACTTGTCCTGATCCGATGTTCCCGGTTTTGGTTTAGCAATACGATAAGGATATAAACCGTAAACGATCGCTTTATCGTTATCTGTATTTCCGTTCCAGGTGATATCAGCTATTCTCCATCGTTTCATATCAAAATAACGGTGATCTTCGAAAGCCAGTTCCACACGACGTTCGTTCTGAATCTTTTCTATTGTCAGGCTTGTCAGACTGTTGGCCGGGAAACCGGCACGCTGACGCAAGCGGTTAATGTAGGGTAAAGCTGTCGGCTCGTCATTCAATTCGAAAGCAGCTTCGGCAGCATTCAAATAGATTTCACCCAGACGAAACCAAGGCCACCAGTTTTCAGCGTAGTTACGGAGAGTGTAACCGGATGCCTCACTGATAAACTTACGGATATAAAATCCGGTATTGCTCACGTTAGGACTATTAGTCTGAGGACCGTCCTGGCCGACAAAAGTTTTATCATCGTCATAAGCACTTCCTAATTTCGAGTCTGTCAGTAAGTCGTAGGAACCGGTCTTATCATTCCATACTGCTACTCCTGCCTGAATATCCACATCCTGATTTCTGAACTTTGAGCCCGGATAGACGATCGTACCATACAAACGTGCATCTTTATTGGCAAAGATATCACTCGGAGTATCATATACTACATAGTCATTACCATTCTTATAATGTAAAGTTCCCGGAGCTCCATCCAAATAATCAAATGCTTCTACCAATCCTAAAGACGGACCGATGCAAGAAGAATTATCGTTATCTTCTCTTAAATGATGAACTACATTATCATAACCGAAGCTATGCACTTTCAAAGGATTCTTATAGTCTTTCACCCAAATAGCCTCCTTATTCAGCGTCTTGTCCACAAACATCTTATAGAAGTTCACTCCTTTATCCGACTCCTTTTCATAAAGTTCATATCCGCCTTTTGTGATAATTTCTTGCGAAGCAGCCAACGACTTCCGATAATAACCGTCTGCCATATCGGCCGGAATACCCACTTCTCCGCCAGACGTTACAATATTAGGAGTCTTCAGCGCATTATATTTGGCAATAGAACCGGCATACAGCATAGCACGGCTTTCCAATGCCAATGCAGTGTAATAGTTGGCACGACTTTGACTGCCTTTATTACCCAGTTGCGACTTGATTTCTTCACATTCACTGTATACAAAGTCATATATTTCGTGCTCCTTGGCACGCGGATTACGTAAGTAAGAAGGATCTCCGCTAAAATCATACTCCAAAGTAGTTGTAATCAATGGTACACCACCCATACGTCTTACAAGCTCAAAATAAACGTAAGCGCGGATAAAGCGAAATTCAGCTTTGAACTGTAACTTGTCATCTGCTGAAATATCTGTTCCATATTTGTCGATATTCTCAATAGACATATTGATGTCACGTATCAATCCATAATCCCACCAACGTCCGTAGTCGTTGCCATAACGTAATTCATTACGATAATTCTGATCCAGCGTGCCACAGTACATAGCATCATCCGTTTCGCACATACCACCGGTATTGAAGTCACCGTGTAACTGTGGAATACGATTATATAAATTGGCTAGCTGTGATTTAATCATGTTCGGATCATTCCATACCAACTCATTGGTAAGAATATTTTTGGGATCTCTTTCGAACCAGCTGTCGCCACAACCCGATAACATGGAAGTAAGGACGGCTCCCAACAGAACTATTTTTATAGATTTGCTTTTCATGATAGCGTTCATTTTTTAGTATGTAATATTAAATCCAAGAAGGAATGTACGTTGTTGCGGATATACCACTGCAGCTGCGGCAGTAATTTCAGGATCGACTCCAAACTTACCCACATTGTCAAACGAACACAAGTTAGAAACATTAGCATAAATACGTACTTTCTGTGCACGAATCGGTCTCAACAGTTGTGACGGCAAGCTATAACCCACTTCCAAGTTTTTAATACGGAGATAGCGTACATTGTGCAACCAGAAGTCACTATTCTTATTGTTATAGCTGAACTCACCTTTACGGATGGCCGGATAACGTCCCGGTATCCATTCACTTTCCGGATCGTACAAGTCGGCACGATGCCAACGGTCTTCCAATAAATAAACCGGTGAGTTTCCATTTCCATGATATGCATTAGCCAATTCATAGTTTTGTCTCCATCCTTGCATAGCACCACCGGAAAGGTCGATATTCAAGTCAATACCCTTCCACGCCAAACCGATATTACCACCAAACGACATGATAGGCGCCCAGCCTTCCGGATAACCGATAGGACGCTCATCCATACTGTTGATAATACCATCACCATTTACATCTTTATAGATAAAGTCACCGGGGAGCAGTGTCCGGTTATTATTTCCATCCAAATTTACCGGATAATTACGAATTTCTTCTTCCGACTGGAACTGGCCAATTACCTGATATCCCCAATAGATACCTCCCCAACGGCCTTCCGCAGAATTGCGGTATTCATCCCAAGAGTTATTAAAACGCGGTTTATAAGTCTCAATGCTCTTGTAACGTGAGAAAGTAAAGTTACCGCTTACAGTATAGTTCAAATCACCGATATGGTCGGTCCATGTAACCATACCTTCCGCACCGATATATGCTTGTTTGTTCAAGTTCTCATTAGGCAATGTATATCCCACTTCACTCGGAAGCAATACATCATAACGGGCAGCCGGTACACCGGTAATATCCTTGCGGAAAGCATCGGCTGTAATCTTCAAACGATTATTGAACATAGTCAGGTCAAAACCGATATTCGATGTCGTATTCTTAGTCCAGGATAAGTTAGTAATAGGTAGTCCTCTCTGGTTCAGTCCGGTCACCAGTTCACCATCCAATACTGCATTACCATTATTCCACGTATAACCACTCAAGTAATCAAACAGTTTTACATCCTTTTCTGTACCTGTCTGACCAATAGAAGCACGAATCTTCAAATCATCTACAACCGGTCGCAGCTTTTCAAAAAATTTCTCTTCCGAGATTCTCCAACCTACAGACACACCCGGGAAGAATCCCCAACGGTTATTAGCTGCATAGAGATAAGAACCGTCATAACGAGCCAATAATTCAATCAGATATTTGTGAGCAAAGTCGTAATTGATACGGCCAATCCATCCGGCACGAGCTTCGTAACTCCATTCATCAGCGAAACTGTTGAGCTCATCAAACTGCAATAACGGCAGATAGTCAGTAGAAGGTTCTGTACCATAAGTTTTCTTAGTCCAATCATAATCGGAGGCTTCATAACCCAAAACCGCCGAAATATTATGGTTTTTAATCTGTTTTGCATAATTCAATTGCAATTGCATATAACGCGCAGGCACACTACGATCTATTTGATTTCTCCAACGTCCTGTAGCAGGTGTCCCGTTATAAGTATCTTTCTCCTTATCGTATGTATAAATTTGATAAGCATATTGATAACCGTCAAAACGGCTATTGGTGTAATTGTACGAGAACGTAGCTTTTGCAGTCAAACCGAAAGAGAAATCATACTGCGCATAAGCATTGATATTGGCATTACGAGTCAAATTATCTTTGTAACCGGCAATGTCACGACTGAAAGCAGCTGGATTGTAACCATTCTCATGTACATTATTGATATATTCCGGATTATCATTGGCATAAGGGCTTTCGATAGGCTGCATTTTGAACATAGCCAATATAGCCGAATAATAACCGTCACCACCCGGCAAACCTACGTCTTCACTCTTTTCATACTTACCGCTAATCTGTGCACCTATTGTAAAACGGTCTGTTATCTTAGTATCAATATTCAACTGAAGATTGGTACGCTCATATTTAAAGTCAGGCATCATCGCATCTTGTCCAGTATGAGCTACAGAAAGATAATAGTTGGTCTTTTCAGAGCCACCTGTCACATTCGCATTGATGTGGTATTGAGGCACATTTTTTCTCATTACCATATCATAATAGTCATAGCTCTTATATCCCGGTTCGGTACCAGCTTCCCATTTAGCAAGTTCTTCGGGACTATATAATTTGCTTGGATCTTCACCTCTATTCTGTGCTGCTTCGGCCAAACCTCTTACATATTGTCCTGCATTTGCCAATTCGGGGAAACGGGTCAGATTCTGCCAACCATAGTATCCATTTACATTGATGCTTACCTTATCATTCTTTTTACCTTTCTTGGTAGTTACCAAAACTACACCATTTGATGCACGCAAACCGTAAATAGCAGCAGAAGCATCCTTCAAGACTGTGATACTCTCGATATCCTCGATATTCAGAGCATTAAACACATCGCTACCGGAAACATCCGATGCCTGCAACCAGTCACGGCTGTTCATTCCACCATAAGGAATACCATCGATTACAAACAGGGGGCTACCCATATTACGGATTTCAAGATTGATACCTCTACCCGGACGGGCATCCACAGCACGTGTAGACACACCTGCTATCTTACCGGATAAGGCTCCCGCAGTGGTCGTAGAAACAGAACGCGTCAACGCATCAGACTTAACATCACTGATGGCTCCGGTCAGACTTTTCTTGGTTTGTGTACCATAACCCACCACCACAACTTCATCCAAGGTTTCCGTATCTTCTTCAAGAACGATTTGAAGATGTGTCTTTCCATCCACCTTCACCTCTTTAGTCTTATAACCGATGAACGAAATTGCCAATGCGGCATTTTTACTATCTACATTAATTGTGAAATTACCATCGATATCCGTAATGGTTCCATTAGAAGTTCCTTTGACAGTAACATTGGCACCAATGATATCATCTCCTCTCACATCGGCCACATGTCCTGTAACTTGTGTTTGTGCAAATGCTGCAGCTGACAGAAGCAACTGTACGACACACATGCATAAGATTCTTACATACCTCATAAATTAGAATTTAAAGATTAAACATTTTTTGTTGTTTTTTCCGATGCAAATATAGAATATTGATATAAATGAAATAAGCAAAAATCATGCAGAAGAGCTATGCAAATCATTCATTGCACGATTTACACACTCTAAATAAAATATTTATTCTTATTTTTGAGCTGATAATTGAAACAAATAAGCACGAGTTATGAAAAAACACATTGCTTCTACTTTATTTTTATCCTTGTTGTCTATTCTTCAATTGACAGCCCAGTCTCATTCTGTAAAAAAACTGGGGATAGAACAAGGGTTATCCAACAATTATGTAGTCAGTATTACACAGGATAAACAAGGCTTTTTATGGTTTGCTACAGAAGAAGGACTTAATAAGTTTGACGGTACCCGCTTCATTACTTATTATAAAAATGATTTGCCACATAACAATCAGGGAATCACCGGCAACGAACTCAACCGAGTGTATGCTGATTCCAAACGTCCCATCATTTGGATAGCCACTCAGCGAGACGGACTAAATGCATACAATTATGACGAACAAACATTTACTGCCTACCAACATAACCCGGAAAATCCACACAGCCTGATCACAAATGACGTAACGGACATCTCTCCTTCCACCCAAAACGACGATGGTTTATGGGTCAGCACCTATTATAGAGGTATAGAATATCTAAATATTAATAACGGGCAATTCACACATTATAATAGGAGTACGGTGCCTAGTCTGCCCTCCAATCAGACATGGACAGTATTGGACGGAGGAGACAACAATTTGTATATCGGCCATGTTGGAAGCGGATTCAGTATTTTTTCTCTTAAAGACAAAAGCGTAAAGAACTTCCAGAATGAAACGGGAAATCCGGCAAGTTTGCCCGGTAATGATGTGTTTTGTATCATAAAAGATGCAAACGGCAACATCTGGTTAGGAACGAATAATGGACTGGCTCTATATAATGCTGCCAATGATAACTTTATCACATTCAGAAATAACAAGAATGACAAGTATGCTACTTTATGCAGTCGCATATTATCTATCCGTCAATTAAAAGATAATAGGCTCTGGATTGCTTCAGAGCTCAATGGTATTGCCATATTAAACCTGAAACAGGGTATGTTTCTCTCGCCAGAGGAGCTTTCTATTGAATACATACAGGAGGGTGATGATAGTCGAAGCCTCTCTAATGCAAGCGCTCGATGTATATTTCAGGATTCTTTCGACAATATCTGGATAGGAACATGGGGAGGAGGCATCAACTTTATTAGTAGTAAACCTCCTTTGTTCACCACGTTAAGCTATTCTCCGATTCCAAACAATGAAAACAGCCTGAACAACAAAGTAGCCAGCAGTCTTTGTATGGACAGACAAGGACGGGTTTGGATCGGAACAGATGGAGGAGGTATTAATGTATTTGAAGGAGAGAAACGGATTGCCATTTATAAGAAAGAGAGTGGAGATATTCCTTCAAATTTTATATTAGCTTCTTTACAGGATTCAAAAGGGAATTTATGGTTCGGTTCCTACCAAGGAGGAATCAGCTATTATGATAGCCGGAATAAAAGATTCCGTTCCATCTCCCTCATGGGACAATCTAATCTAGACGTCCGTACGATCTATGAAGATGCCCAACATAACATTTGGGTTGGATATAGTGGAGGAATTGTTGTATTAAATCCTCTCACCATGAAAATTATCCAACATTACAATACAGATAATAGCGAACTGCACAGTGATTTTATACGTTCTATAGCCCAAGATGAGAAAGGACGTTTTTGGATTGGAACTTTCGGAGACGGACTTGGCATATACACCCCGGACTTACAGAAAATCAAGACGTTCACTCAAAGAGATGGCTTTTGTTCTAACACCATCAATCAGATCATACAGGATAAACAAAAAAGAATGTGGATAGGAACGGGAGAAGGATTAATTTGTTTCCTGTCGACTAATGAACTGAATTACAAAACTTACCAACGAAAAGATGGCTTAATCAATACAAATATCTGTGCAATAACAGAAGATAAAAAAGGGAATATCTGGTTTAGCAATAATAAAGGTATCAGTTGCTATGTTACGAATAAAGACTGTTTTTATAACTATGGCCACTCTGACGATGTTCCGGCAGGAAGTTTTTCAAGCAGTTGTGTCACACAAAGCAAGAATGGACAGATTTATTTCGGTTCTATCAATGGAGTATGTTGCTTCAACCCTGACATTACCATGAATGAACAACCGGCTCCAGCGGCAGTTGTCACAGAGATGAAAATACTGGGACGGTTGAGTAATCTGGAAAACAATGACATGATTATCAATCTCTCCAAAGGACAAAACGTTGAGTTGAGTCATGCACAAAATAGCTTCGGATTGACATTCAATGTACAAAACTACTCACTTGTCAATCAGGTAGAATATGTGTATATGCTGAAAGGACTCGAAAATTCCTGGTATACCGTCAACGAAAATAATAGTGTCACTTTCCGAAACATTCCTCCGGGAAAATATGAGTTCCTTATCAAAGCACGAATTCATAATCAAAAATGGCCGGAAGAAGCCACTTCCCTGACCATCCGTATCAATCCTCCTCTTTGGTTGACGTGGTGGGCAAAACTTATCTACATCCTGGCATCTATCAGTATCATTTATCTTATCTTGCATGCTTACAAAAAGAAGTTAGATCTGGAAAGTCTTTATACTTTGGAAAAGAAAAACCATGAGCAGGAACAGGAATTAAATCAGGAACGCTTGCGTTTCTATACCAATATCACGCATGAGCTACGTACCCCTCTGACCTTAATCCTCGGTCCTCTCGAAGATATGCAAAAAGAAGTATCGCTTCCTGCAAAACAAGCCCAGAAACTATCAGTTATCCATCAGAGTGCGCTACGATTGCTCAATCTGATTAATCAGATTCTAGAATTCCGAAAAACAGAAACACAAAACAAGAAATTGTGTGTCAGCAAAGGGAACATTGCCCCTCTGATTTATGAAATAGGGCTTAAATACAAAGAGTTAAATCAAAATACCAAAATTGATTTCCGGATTCAGATAGAAAAAGAAGAAATGTTTCTTTTCTTCGATAAAGAAATCATCACGATTGTTTTGGACAATCTGATTTCCAACGCTATCAAATATACGGAACAAGGGTGCGTAACGCTAAGTTTGCATCAGACCATGCGTAATGAGGTAGCTTATACGGAAATTAAAGTCAGTGATACAGGGTACGGAATTTCCGCCGAGGCCCTGCCACATATTTTCGACCGCTATTATCAGGAAAGCGGTAAGCATCAGGCATCCGGTACAGGTATCGGGCTGGCTTTAGTGAAGAATCTCGTCACCTTACATGAAGGGGAAATTCGTGCAGAAAGCATCCAAAATGAAGGAAGTACGTTCTATATCAGTTTACTGACGGATAATATCTACCCCAATGCCTTACACGCAGACTCAACGGAACCGGTTCAAGAAGAGATGAACCAGAATACGGAACTGGAATATTCACAAGAAGCGACATTAGATACCGGTAAACCAATCCTATTGATTGTAGAAGACAATGAAGAAATACAGAAATACATAGTTGAATCCTTCACCGACTCGTTCGAGGTAATCACAGCCAACAACGGAGAAGAAGGAAAACAACAAGCCCTTAGCCGTATCCCCGATATTGTAGTCAGCGATATTATGATGCCTGTGATGGACGGCATCACTTTATGTAAGCAATTAAAAGATGATGTGCGCACCAGCCATATTCCTATTATTCTGCTGACAGCCAAAGATTCTCTCCAAGATAAAGAAGAAGGATATGAAGTAGGAGCCGATTCTTACCTGACGAAACCTTTCAGTGCTTCTCTGCTACGTAGCCGAATCAATAATCTGCTCGATTCAAGGAAAAAGTTAGTAGCCCAATTCCAGGCGCAATCTACTCCGGGGAGTCAAATAGATTTAAGTGAAAAGCGTATAGTAATTGCCGAAGCTTTGAGCAAATTAGATAATGAGTTTATTGAAAAAATTACCCTTTTAATCGAAGAAAACCTTTCTTCAGAGAAGATTGATATTAACTATCTATCTGATAAAATGTGCATGAGCGGTTCCACTCTTTACCGAAAAATGAAAGCACTTACGGGACTCTCGACTAACGAATATATCCGAAAAGTGAAAATGGAGAATGCAGAACGTTTGCTGCTTGAAGGGAAGTTCAATATCTCTGAAATAGCCTATAAAGTAGGAATGAACAGTACGGGATATTTCCGCCAATGCTTTAAGGAAGAATTTGGTGTCTCTCCTTCAGATTACCTGAAGCAAATTAAACAATCTTGAGAAAGGGAGATGTATCAGAAGTAGAATCTACCTTCATGTTGTTCTATTATTCAGAACGATAATGAAGAATCTCTTCTGATACCTCCCAATAGGAAATTCAGCGACCTGTAGGGGAGGTCATTTCCTTAATTCTTCAACCATCGCTTTGAGCAATGATTTAGAATCATCCAGTGGCAAATCCGTGGCTAAATCCCAACTCATCATGCCTTTCAGTCCTTGCTCCATCGCATAACGGGTCTTAGTGCGGATATTGTCCTGTCCGTCAAACACATATTTCTCTCCCTTATATATTACTTCATTTTGTGCAGGCTCCGTAATCAGTCCCTCTTGTACAAAACTGAAATAAGCCTCTGTCTTCTTTGAATTATCCTTTGTCACACCATAGAAAGGAACTCCCGCCACCAGTTTCTCTTTGGGAATGCCATATTTCAGTACCATCTGAATATCCGAATCATATTTCTCTACCGGAAAACGAACCGGTGAAGGACCGTAACATTGGAGTGAAATAAAATCAACGGCTTCAATGGCTTCTTTACTAATCTTATAACAAACAGGATGCAGAGATACACTAAATAGATATTGATCTCCCAGCACCTCCCGCATCTTCACGATAGCCAGGCTATAATCTTTGTATTCTTTCTCATTCTCCGCCCACTCAAAATCAAGATCAATGCCATCCAGCTTATTCTTTTCCAGTACAGTCTTTATATTCTTTGCAAATGCCGTACAAGCAGCCTCATCAGCTACCATCGCTTTCCATTCGCCACTGGAAGCTCCCAGACGTATTTTCGTTTTTGTACCTTTTACTTTTGCACGAACCGATTTAATCAATCCTTCCCAAGTTGTCACCCCTTTTCCTTGAAATGCACGCGGATTTTCAAATGAAAGTGATCCGTCTTTATTAGGATGAACATTCAAGAAAATAAGGTCGTCACTTGCCCGCAGACTTTCAGTTGCGACACGTCCCCGGTTGTAGAAATTTCCACGCACATAAGAACTTACAAAGAAGTTTTGTTGTGCATGAATAGATACGCCAAGCAACAAAAAAAAGAAAAATGTAAATTTTCTCGGTAGTAGCATAATGATTAATAATTAATGGATTACAGGCACAAAAATAGGCAACAACTGTACAAAATGATGTTCAAAAATCACTATATTACTTCCAAAAATCAACATAAAGGTATCTGAATGAAAGCTGAAAAGAGGAGGGCGTTTGATAAAACGTTAGGAAAAACAAAATAAAGTCTGTTTCTTTGTGCACTAAACTGAGATGCATACTGTATAATAAGCAACTTATTAACTATGAATAACCCACAACGTATCAGCAATGAGCAAGAGATACTAAAATTAGTATCTGAAGGCAATTCGGATGCCTTCCGTACGTTGTATATGCACTACTATGACCGGTTATTCCAGTTTGCCATGATGTTTCTTCGTTCAGAACCCGCTTCGGAAGATGTGGTGGAAGATGTTTTCTATAATTTATGGAAAGATCGACACATGCTTACCTCTATTCCCAATTTCCATCCATACATTTATCAGGCAATACGTAACGGATGCCTGAACGTACTAAAGAGCGGATATATATCGAAAAGAGACGATATTCCCGAAACGGAGCTACAAGTAAGCATCTCTACGCATACTCCTCTTGACGAACTATCCTATAAAGAACTACACAAAGCAGTAAAGGAAGCTATTACTGCACTGCCGGAACGTTGCCGCATTATTTTCAAGATGGCAAAGGAAGATGAAATGAGCCACCGTGAAATAGCAGAGGCTCTTGACGTAAAAGTCTGCACCGTAGAACGACAGATTCTAATCGCTAAAGCCAAGATAAAAGAAGCGATTCAGCCATTTCTGGAAAAATTTTAAAAAAAAGTGCAGTCAAATATGCGATTTTGTCACTATATCTTGTATGAGCTTTCGACTTAGGCGATTACAGGAGGGAAGGTGATA
>OLRE01002160.1_pt1 | contig 16684 bp, 11 predicted proteins | sample 1672461 | NCBI WGS metagenome assembly OLRE01 (sample SAMEA3136688, study PRJEB25190) | human gut metagenome | biome: human gut; feature: human-associated habitat; material: faeces | place: Austria | collected 2013
ATGCTGTTAAGGGTGAGAGCAAAAAGAAAGTTCGGTTGGATACAGAACAAATTGAGAAGGCAGCAGATATTTATCACACATGGCAATGTGAGGGCGCTGATGGAGCAGATTATGAGATGCCAGAACTTTATCGCAGTGTGGGTATTGATGAAATTGAAAATAAAGGCTGGGCTCTTACACCAAGCAAATACATTGGTTTTATTGACCATGATTTAGAGATTGACTATGAAGAGGAAATGGCTCGTATTCAATCTGAAATGAAAGAGATTATGATGCAGGAAAAGAAATCCCAGCAGATGCTGGAAGATGCATTTAGGGGGATTGGATATGGGATTGACTAAATGTATTCTAGGACATTATTTGGAATTATGCTCAAACAAAAATACAGATTTAGTATATGGAATTGATGATGTTCGTGGTGTAAATAATTTAAAACAATTGATGACAACAAAAGCAGATTTGAATGGACGAGATTTGAGTAAATTTCAAATTGTAAATCCGGGTGAGTTTGTTTTTAATCATAGAACTTCACGAAATGGTTCTAAGTTTAGCATTGCGTATAATGATGGCGATAAGCCTATTATTTGTACAGAAGATTATGTTGTATTTAAAATTCGTGATGATTGTAAAAAAATATTGAATGCAAGGTGGTTATATATGTTTTTCAATCGTCCAGAATTTGATCGATTTGTTATAACAAATTCATGGGGAAGTTCCACTGAATTCTATAATTGGGAAGACATTCAAGCAATTGGCTTAGAACTACCATCTCTTTTAATTCAAAGGAAGTATGCAAATGTTTACAATGCTATGCTCGAAAATCAAAAAAGCTATGAACGAGGACTGGATGATTTAAAACTTGTATGTGATGCATATATTGAAAATTTAAGAAAATATATGCCGTGCGAGGGTATAGGAAAATATATTACGCAAAAAAGTGATAAAAACAATGAGAAGACCATTGATTTTGTTATGGGATTAAGCACTAAAAAAGAATTTCGAGAAGCACAAAGTCGTGTGAATAGAGATGAATTGGGAAAATACAAAATTGTCAATCCGGGAGATTTTGCATTTGTCCCTACAACTGATACATGGAAAGTTTTAGCATTTGCGTTAAATACATTTCAAAAAGATTTGGTAGTATCACCAATTTACGAAGTTTTCAGTGTAGATACAGACTTTCTTATTCCTGAATATTTGGCAATGTGGTTGTCAAGACAAGAATTTGATAGATATGCTAGATTTCACTCGTGGGGTTCAGCAAGAGAAAATTTTTCTTATGAAGATATGAAAAATGTGCAAATACCTATACCTTCAATAGAAAATCAGAAATCAATTGTAAACATTTTTAAGGCATATAAAGAACGCATAGCAATTAATGAAAAACTCAAAGCGCAGATAAAAGACATCTGTCCAATACTTATTAAAGGTTCGATAGAAGAGGCGAGAAAAGCAAAGGAGGCATAAGCCTATGGCTAGATTAAAAGAGTACAATGGTCATTATTGTGAATCAGAATATGAATATGCTTTTATTGGCTTTTTAGAAGCGGAAGGTTGGAAGTATTCTTCTGGTAATAATATCTCTCGTGTCACAAAAAGAGATGTACTGATTGCTGATGATTTCAAGAAGTTTATAGCAGACACCAACCCGGATTTGACAGAAGACGAGGTGATACAGATATATGATAATGTTCGTCTTGTAGGTGCGGAAAGTGATTTTGCTACTTTGCATAAAGTATATGGCTGGATGGTAAATGGTGTTCAGTTTACGACGCAGGATGGATTGCCAAGAATGATACCACTTATTGATTTTGATAATTGGGATAAGAATATCTTCCGTGTAGTGAACCAGTTTACAGTAGAATATACAAACAATGGTCAAAAAGAAAATCGTAGACCGGATGTACTTTTGTTTGTAAATGGTATGCCACTATGTGTTATTGAGTTGAAAAATCCCGCTGATGCCAATGCGACTATTTATGATGCTTGGGAACAAATTAATATTCGCTATTGGAGAGATATTCCGCATCTTTTACATTATTGCCCTTTGGCTTGCATTTCAGATGGTGTGAAAACAAGATTAGGTACAGTGCGTACACCTTACGAGCATTTTTATGCTTGGCGCAGAGTAAATGAAGGAGATGCGGTATCCACTCTTCCTTTTGCAGAAACAGAAACTATGATAAAGGGTGTTTACGCACCTGAACGTTTCATGGAGATTTTTAGGGACTATATCTATTTCCAAGATAGTATTTACGACAGTGATGAAGTAGAAATCATATGCCGATATCCTCAGTTCTTTGCAGCAAAACTTTTAAAACAAAGCATTGTAAATTCTGTTGTTACGAGGAGTGGTAAAGGTGGTACATACTTTGGAGCAACTGGATGTGGAAAAACATATACGATGGCTTTTCTTGCACGTCAGCTTGCACTTCGTTGTACTGATATTCCGGAAATCGGTTCACCAACAATTATATTAATTGTTGACAGAGATGAACTGCAAAAACAAGGTTCAAAGCTTTTTACAAAGAGTAAAGAGTTTCTTAATCTGGGAGAAGTATCTGTTGTAAAAAACAGAACACAATTAAGGCAGGAGCTTGGTGCAAGACAAAGTGGTGGTTTTTATATTTGTACCATTCAGAAATTCTGCGATAGGGAAGATGATAAAATCGGACTTATCAATGATAGGCAGAATATTATATGTTTTTCAGACGAGGCTCACAGAACTCAGCTTGAACATTCTAAGAAAATTCAATTTAGTAAAGATGCCGATGAAAACATGAAAGCTATGGTTTCAAAACCATATGCAAAAGTATTGAAGGAAGCATTTCCACATGCTACTTTCGTTGGTTTTACCGGAACGCCTATTGCGGAAACTTATCAGACCTTTGGTGATGAAATTGATCGATATACAATGGATCAGGCAGTTGCAGATGGACTTACTGTTTCCATTAAGTATCATCCGCGTATTGCAAAGGTATTGCTTGATAATAAAAAAGTAAAAGAAATTGAGAATTATTATAAAAAATGTGTAGATGATGGTGCAACATATGAGGATATCGAAGCAAGTAAGAAAGCAATGAGCTCCATGGAAATAATTCTTGGTGAGCCTTCCAGACTTGAGCGTCTTGCTACAGATATCCACAACCATTATGTTGCGTCTTGCGCAGGTGATCCGGATAGAATACAAAAAGCAATGGTTGTATGTTCTAATAGAAAGATTGCTTATGCATTATTACAGAAGTTTAAGGATAAATACCCGGAATGGTTTGAGGAAAAGAAATCACTGGATGGGGTTTCTGTAACAGAAGAGGAACTGAAAGAATTGAAACCGATGCCATTTATGGCAATGGTATCTAGTGTCGGCAGTAATGATGAAAAAGATATGTATGATTATCTTGGCGGAGTTAAAAATGATAAGCGTTCAGAAGAATTGGATGCTGCTTTTAAACAGGAAAAATCAAATTTCAGTATTGTCATTGTTGTAGATATGTGGATTACGGGCTTTGATGTTCCTTGCCTTACATATTTATATAATGATAAACCTCTCAAAAAGCATTTGCTGATACAGACAATAAGCCGTGTAAACAGAAAATATCCGGGGAAAGAATATGGTATGGTTATCGATTATATTGGTATTCGCGACAATATGCGTGAAGCTATGAAGGTATATGGAGGAGATACATCTGTTGCACCGACATCCGATGATGTTGAGCAGGCTACATCAGTATTTAGAGAAGAACTAGAAGTGTTGAAAAACATGTTCACAGGTTATGATTTATCACCATTTTTAAATCCGGAATGTGATCCTATAGAACGATACAGACTCCTTGCAAAAGCAGCGGAATATGTATTTGTATCAACAGAAGAATTACAGTCGGAAGGAAATAAAGGTGTTCAGAAAGTTTCTTTCAAAACCTACTTTTTAAAAACAGTAAAACGAATGAGGGAAGCTTTTGATATTTGTCAGCCTTCCGGTTATCTTGGGGAAGAAGAATCTGCACTTGCACAATGCTTTATGGCTATAGCAGGTTTTGTTCGTAAGATGAGCGGAACAAGTGAAGTAGACACTGATACGATGAATCGTGCAGTTTCAAAGATGGTTGAAGAAGCATTAAAATATAATCAGGTGGAAAGTGTTCTTGAAAGCGGAGAGGAAGAAGATATTTTTTCTCCGGAATATTTTGAAAAATTATCTGATGTCAAAATGCCGGCAACTAAATTGGAACTTCTTGTGAAAATGCTCCGTAAACAAATTAAGGAATATGGAAAAGTTAATCAGTTAGCTGCAAAATCATTTCAGGAAATGTTGGAAAAGACGATTGCAGAATATCATGAAAGACGTAAACATCTTACTGCTGAAGAAGCTGGTGAAGCACAGGAACAGGCATCAGAGGATATCATTAAGATTGCAACGGAACAGGCTTTAGCTATTCTTCGTCAGATGAACGAAAATAGGGAGAGTTTTCGAAAAATTGGCTTAACATTTGAGGAAAAAGCATTTTATGATATTTTGATTTCTCTGCGTGACCAATATAACTTTGAGTATGGAACAGATAAAGAAGTGGATGGTGTTATAGTCAATGATAAATGTAAAGCTTTAGCAAAGAAAATAAAAGATATTATTGATACAAAATCTTCATTTGCTGATTGGCTCAATAACCAAAATGTAAGAAATGGATTGAAATTGGAAATCAAAATATGCTTGGTGAAGAATGGTTATCCGCCACAGTATAGTCCGGAAGTATTTAACAAAGTTATGGAACAGGTGGAAAATTTTGAGGAGTATTCTGTAACAGAAGGTATAGGAAGTGAAGCAACTACTTCTGGAAAGATTTATGAGTATGAGCCAGAGTATAAAGTGATGATGGTTGCGGAAGATTCGGTTGAGTACGGAAAAGAATAGATGAAGTATTATTTCTAGGGAGGAGTTAGATTGGATTACATAGATATTATCGAAAAGAGTATATATAATATTGATTCAAAAATCTGTGGAATAATTGATGATTATAGAGTATTGCAAGAACCCCAAAAGGTTGCAGACTATGTAATTCAATTTCTTCGCACTTATTTAGAACATATTGCAGCTCGTATATATGCTTATGAAAATCCTAATGAACAAGTACCAATTAGGGGAAAAGATAAATGGTATACCCAATATATGAAACAACTTAAAGAAAGTAATGAATACGGGTACATATGGAGAATGCATCATTCACTTCAGATTTCGACATCTCATTATGTACCTGCGGAGGATGGAGCTATTCGATTAATGGATGGATATTTACCACAATTATATCATCTAAGAGATCAGATGAGAGATAAGTTTGGGTTGTTGTTGCTGAGTAATTTTGAAGATTATCCGCAGGAAAAAAGTTGTGAATTAGATTCATACTATGAAAAAATATATATTGCATTAAAGGCTATAGATTTAGAAGATAGCAAGGAACATACCAATGATAGATATTACATTACACGAAAAAAATATCGTACGGTAAATGGAAAAGGTTTTTTTGAATACACATTGTCATATGCACAGGAAGAGATAACTAAATTTGATAGGTTTGTTGCATATTCATTCAATGATATTCCAGATAATTATTCTATCCAATGTGATTTTTACCAATCAAATATAGATTTTAATGGAGTTGGGATAGATATAAAGTGTTTAATAGCATGGAATGTAGCTATACGTCCATGTGAATTGGAGAAGTTAGCTAGAATATGTGGATATGATATTGTTGTAAAATCGGATAATCTATATTATAAGGCATTAATGAAATTTTTAAGTAGAACAGGAATGAATTTATTGGATATTCTTTTGGCAGATAATGAGGAATATGAAATATACATTCAGCAAATTGAGCTTAGTAAGAAAACTGAATTGAAGGATACTTTTGATAAAATAAGAGAGGTTATCATTAAAGAAAAACCAGGCAGTAATATTTTAAGGTACATCACAGCTTATTTGAAAAATGATGTTATTAGAGACCAGTTGGCAGATCGTACCAATAATCTTCTATCGTATTTGTATTTGAAGAATGAGGCAATTCCGTTTGATGAAATGCCTTATGCATCAAGTTTATGCGGACATAATTTATCAAAATTAAGGTTGCATAAATGTTTAGAAATATATGATTGTGAATGCCAATATGTTTCTTCAATGGTGAATAAAGAGGCTTATGACAGTAATATATTATATGTAATTGTGGATCATGATAAGTTAGATTATTATCAGTATGAAGTGGGTATTTTTAACAATAACTTATATAATAGTAAGAAGCAACAACTTAGGAAAATAGATACTTTTGCAAATCATTTGTATGTTAAAAATTATTATGAAACAACTAAATCTGTTATAGAAAAGTTGCAGAAATATACATTGGAAAGAATCGATGTATATTCTGATATGATTGATAAACAAGCAGACTTTATGCAAGAAATAGATGATGATAATAAACGAAAAATAGTAGCTAATATATATATGAATTCTAAATTAGGAATGATTTATGGTGCTGCTGGAACTGGCAAAACAAGAGTTGCAGAATATATTGCAAAAATATTCGAAGATAAAAATATCCTTTTGCTTGCTAATACAAATGCTGCGAAAAATAATTTGGAAAGAAGAATAAAATCCTCTTGTGATTGTTATACAGTGTATGATTATTTAAAGAATGGATATAGTTGGAAAAAGTATGATTTGGTTATTTTAGACGAGTGCAGTACAGTGTGTAATGAAGATGTTTTGAATTTGTTTGAGAAGTGTAATGCGGAAGCATATTTGCTAATTGGCGACATATATCAGATTGAAGCGATAAAGTTTGGAAACTGGTTTAACTTTGCGAGATATTTTGTTGATAAAAAATCTGTTTATGAGTTAGTAACTCCATATAGAGCAAAAGATAAATCGATTCTACTTGATATGTGGACTTGCGTGAGAAATTTTGATGAAAATATGTTTGAAAGACTGTTAGCAAATGGATTTATATCAACTTTGAATGAGTCGATTTTTGAAAGAGATGATGATGAAATTGTTTTATGTTTAGGATATGATGGACTATATGGAGTTAATAATATAAATAGATATATGCAGAAAATCAATCCATCTAAGCCGATTGAGTGGGGAAACTGGACATATAAGGTTGGAGATAAAGTTCTGTTCAATGAAAGTAGAAGATTTGGAAATGTTCTATATAATAATTTAAAAGGTAGCATACTATCAATTGATAAAAAAACGGATGAAATCGTATTTCAAATATTGGTTGATAGGATTATTTCTGAAAGAGATGTTCTTTTTTCAGATATCAAACTCATTGATTGCGATTGTGAAGGAAAGTCTATTGTTGAATTTAGTGTAAAAAGACGAGTAGAACGAGATTCGGACTCAGATTATTCTGAACAGATTGTACCATTTCAGATTGCTTATGCAGTATCTATACATAAAGCTCAGGGTTTAGAATATAAATCTGTAAAGGTGGTAATCACAGAGGATATTGATGAAAAAATATCCCACAATATTTTTTATACAGCGATCACTAGAACAACAGATAAACTTAAAATTTACATGAGTAAGGAAACGCAGAAGAAACTTGCGGAAAAATTTGTGAAGAGTAATGTAGGATTAAAACAGGCACAATTATTTGCAGGACAGGCTGGATTGAAGTTGAAAAATAAATTGTCCTCGTAGTTGAGAATATGTAAATAATCAAAAATGAAATCGGTTTAAAGGAGTGACTCTGAATGATAGATATATATACAGATAAAAAAGATTCAAAAGATTGGATACTTCAAAACGATTTGTATTTCAATTTAAATACAAGTAATGAAGAAATGTCCTCAAATGAAATAAATCTCATTCAGCAAGTAGATGAGGCGAAGTTGACACCAGATAAGCATATTGAAACAAAATATGGTTTAGGTACAATCCGTAATTTGTCATCTGGTTGCAAGACATTACTTAATATTGTAAAGCATCCTGATAAGGTTGTGAATGTAGAAGAATGTGGTCCGAATGTGCTTAAAATAATTTTTACTATGGATAATATAAAGATTTATATGTCTAGACCATCACTTTTTGATATCCCGGATGATGTGCAAATCAGATTCAATGATTCTGATATAGTGACCGGAGGGAGAGGATATAATGCCTGGTGGGGCAAGGAGTATGAAAGGAGAGAAGCAGATGATTTATAAGAATATTACATTTAAAGCAGATCCATTTTCATACAATCTGGAATTTGACGATAGAATAACTCTTGTTGGCGGAGATAGCGGTACCGGTAAAACAGTGCTTTATGAAATGTTAGAAGATCTACGATTAACTAATGAATACAAAGCTATAAAATTGTTTAATTACAAATCAGATAATTTCTCAGAATCGATTGAACAGTGCAGAGATAGTTTTATTGTAGTCGATAATGCAGATAATTTGATTAATGATGAAGTCAGACGTTTTATTAATTTTGAACCGTCGAATCAATATATGCTTTTCCTACGAAATTGCGACGGACTAAATGTATCTGATAAGAGTTTTAAGGTGTTGAAGTTTGACAATAATAGAATAACACTGGAAGAGGAGTTGTGATATGAAATATTTATGGACGGAAGATACCGGTGCAGGACTTCACTTCTGGGAATTGGTTAATCAACTTTTCTTTGATGATGCATTTGTAATCGAAAGCAAGGGAAGCAATCAAGGCTTATTGGATGCGTTGTCAGATATTGACATGAAAGAGGACGATAAGTATTATATTGCATTTGATTATGTGGTTGATAATCAGGATATTCGTAACAAGTATCGTATATTGAAATCAATAGCAGATAAGGCAGAAGGGAAGATTATCATTCTGAATATGATTTGTTTTGAATACCTGATTCTTGCTTTTGATAAGCTGGTGGCATGGACAGGCACTGGAAAGACAGATAAAATCAAGATCCGTGAAGAGGTTTTATCAGCAATTGAGGATCATAGAATCAACTTGTCAAAGATTGATGATGTGAAGACATTACAGTACTTGGCAGGTTTTAAGAGATACTCTACAGAGCGTGTGATGAAATCATTGGTGGGTGAATTTACACAAAACGAGAAGTGGTCCGTTAAGGGGGCGCTTATGGGCGAGTGTTGGTATAAGGATTGCTGTGTGTCGGAACATCCAGATAATCGGAGGTGTGGTAAGCCGAAGATTGAGGATGGGAATGAGAAGATGAGGATGTTGATACAGTCGGAGGAAGTACATCGCATATTAGAGTTCATGTAAATTGGTTATTTCTGAGTAATATTAAATTCTTTGAAATAACTATGAAGGAAAAGTGGCGGAGGCGGATTATTGAAGGAGAAGGATATATTGAAGAGGCTTGTTAAGAATGATGCCTTGTTCAGAAATATACACGTAATAACACAAAATTATGATATTATTCCAAAGGACAAAAATCACATGGGAGCTTATATTGAATTCCAAGATTTGAATGAGTTACGTGAAGATTTTTTGGAGGAACTGATAGATTCGATTGTTGACTGGATATATAGCTCCGACAAGTTTGCAGAGTTGAAACAAAAAGCAATGGATAAAGGAAAATCAGATGCTGCAGCAACTCAGGAGGTTGGTAGAAAAGCAAGGCAGAAGTTTAGAGCTGACCATAATACTGATGAATTGTTAATCCAGGGGCAGTTCGGAGAATTATTATTATTTCATTTTATACAAAGATTTATGCAGGCAACACCTTTATTGAGAAAAATGAAGATAGCTACATCTTCAGAACATGAAAGATTTGGTGCGGATGCAATTCATTATAAAATTCAGGATGCAAAAAATATTATAATCCTTGGAGAAGCAAAAACATATAGTAGTAATTACAAATTTGCCACAGCATTTTCTGATGCATTAAATAGTATTATTAATACATATAAAGAGCACAGGAGAGAGTTAAATCTTTATGTGCATGAGGACTTTTTGGATAATGAGATGAATCAGGTTGCAGAAGATTACTTGAATAATACACTTGAAAATGTTGAGGTTCATTTAGTTAGCATAATTACCTATAATGAAAATAAAAAATTGGAATTTGATACGGAGACAGGGATTAAAAATCAAATAGAGACGATAATTGCAGAAAGATATCATTTGTTTGATAATAATAAAATTGATATTGAGAATAATCCTATACTGAGGCGGATAACATATATTGTTTTTCCTGTATGGGATTTGAAAGGTATGGTTGAAGAATTCCAAAAGATGATATGATTCAAAATGAGGTACATGATTTATGGAAGAGAAAATGAAGCAAGTTCTTTATAAATGGCTTGAAATTGATCTGGTTAATATTGCTAAAAAAATGGGACTGTCAAACAAAAGTTGCGATGTAAATTTAGAGTTACTTATGGATACAATTCGTTGTCTTGATTATGAATCTATTGTAGTTAAAAAACCATCGGTTAATTATATTATTACTGTTATCGGTTTAATGTGGGAGCATGTTGATCATACTAAATTTGATTTAAGAAAATTCGTTATTAAAATCTTATCACGTATCGGATATCCTACTTCTGCAATAATATGTGATAAAGATTTCGATAAAGAGAACGGAACTTTTTCAGGATTAGATAGTTGGATAGATGAGGTTGCTCTGACAATTAATCAAACGAAAAATGAGATTATGGTTGCTAACCAAAAATATCTTCTTACAGATTATCAAAAACAGATATGGGATAGTATGGATAACGATAAGGTATTGGGAATATCGGCACCGACATCAGCGGGGAAATCTTTTGTTATTCTTTTGAAACTTGTAGATAGGTTGATAAATGATAATATAGATATTGTATATATTGTTCCGACTTTAAGTTTATTAAATCAAGTAACTGAGGATTTTAATAGAGAATTGAAAAAAGTTGGAGTAACAGATTATTGGATTTCAAATTCATTTGATGATCAACAATTATCGAATAAAAAGAATATTTATATTATGACACAGGAAAAAGCCATAGCTGCTTTTTCTGATACAGAGAAGGCCTTTACAAAAAGATTGATACTTGTAGCAGATGAAATCCAAAATATTGAAAGAATAAGAGAGGACAAGGATCAAAGAGCTAAAATTTTATATGACACTTTAATTGAATTTAGATATAAAGATAATGTTGAACAAATTATTATATCGGGACCTAGAATAGAAGAAATTGAAAAAGTTGGTAAAAGTATTTTTGGCATTGAAACAAAAGATCATACAACGGATATTAGCCCGGTACTCAATTTAACATATAGTATAAAAAAAGTTGATAAAAAATATTACTTGAAACAGTATTGTGCATTGACGCAGGAACCATTGACTTTAGAAATTGAAAATGCAGAAATTATTGAGGGATATGGAAAAAAACAGTATACGGATAGGTATTTGTCATATCTAAACAATGTAGTAAAAGGAGTAGGTGAGAATTGTCAAAATATAGTTTTTTCACCGACTTCAGATTCCGCGAGAAAGATTGCAATGGCCTTAGGTGACACAAGCAACGGGATTGAAAGAGAACTTATTGAGTATTATGGTATGACGGTTAGAGAAAATTATTCTCTTTGTCAAACATTGGAAAAAGGGGTTGCGTATCACCATGGAAAGTTACCTATGCATGTGAGAAGAACCTTAGAAAAAGCTATAGCAGATAAAAAAATAAATACGGTTGTGTGTACGACTACCTTATTGCAAGGAGTCAATTTGCCGGCTCAGAATGTTTTTATTAGGAACCCACATCTTTATGTTAAGAAACAAAAGCAATCTTCTGAATTGACGAATTATGAGATGGCTAATTTGCGAGGTCGGGCAGGAAGATTGTTAAAAGATTATATAGGTCGAACATTTGTGATGGATGAGGATGAGTTTATAGATTCGGAAGGCTACGAGCAACTTGAATTATTTGAAGATGTTACCAAGGAACTTCCCTCAGGCTATGAACAAAAGTTTGAAGAATATAAAGATTTTATAGAGGAAGCATTAGATAATAATACGCCAGTAGATGCAACTATGAAAAAATATGGATATATTATTTCATATATAAGACAATCTGTTTTGAAGTATGGTGCTGAATCGCGTGGTCGTATGAAAAATGTTGGAATAAAGCTTACACAAAAACAGGTTGCAGCAATTATATTAAAACTCGATTCAATAGACGTTCCTAAAGAAATTTGTTATAAAAACAGGTATTGGGATCCGCTTGTATTGGATTATATTTATAATGAATATGATGGAAAACTCCCTAATACACCGATGGAGAAAGGTGCAAAAAGTAAGTTGGATAAGGCAATGCGTTTTCTTAGGGAAAATGATGTAACGGCTGAAATGTATAATAAAAATATACCTTCAACATATAGGAAGAGGACAATGCGTAGTATAATGTCTAGCTTATCATTACAGTGGGCTACTGGAAAGGCACTTTGTGAAATATTGAACAACTCAAGATATGAGGGAGATGATGGCGCGGATAATATTGATAGTACTATAGAATTGTTGCAAAATACAATCTCGTACAACTTACCATTGTTGCTAAAACCTCTTTATGATATGAAACAATCAGAAAGTCCTTTTTTGAAGTGCATGCAAGTAGGAGCTTTTGGTGTAGTAGAAAGATGCATGATTGAAATGGGAGTTCCAAGGGAATCAGCATTGTATCTGTATAAAGAGATATTTGATGAAAAAGAAATTAAAGTCGAGAATCGATTAGAGTTAGAACAGATAATACGAGAAAAGATTCGATTAGAATATAAAAACATACCATATTGGATACAGGTGCAGTTGGATTTTTTGATTTAATTTTAGGTATGTTTTATATAAGATTAAAGGAGATGATGCAAAATGATATATGTTATAGAATCTATCATTTTTATTGCAATGACATATATATTTAATAATATACGAAATATGAAATTCTATACATGGGTATTAGAACATAATAAATATACATTTGGTGTGTGGGCTCAAGCAAAAGAGAGTTTTGCTTACAATGTAACAAAGATTGTAGAGACAATGCCAACATTTTCATTTGCACCTACAAGCTGGGATTACTATCAAATGAGAGAAGAATGGTATAATACCTATAATATCGGTGAGAAATTTTTAATATGTATTGGAATGATATTATTAGCTATAAGAGGAATAGTCGGGAATGTTTTAATAGATTTAGTATTTGTTATTACATTTTTGTATGAACGTAAAGTTTTGCGGATAAATTCTATAATTAATTTGGTGAAAGAAATAGATGTTGGGGCAATTATAGAGTCTTTGGTAAGTTTTATTTCTGAAAATGGAAATGTCATATTGCTTATAGTGTTTGTTTCCTTAGCGGTATATGCAATGTATGAACGAAAAAAAATTGCAACCTATCAATTAGAGGCTATTTGGGGGAAGGATGCAACAAATGTTAAACAAGTAGCTGATCGGCAAAAAGCAATTGAAGATATATTATTTTGTCTTAGAGTCAAAATCTATAATAATTCATGTGTTATTAAACAAAATATTCGATTTATTGAGGCGAGAAAACACACCAATGATTCTTATTTGATAAGTAGATATGAAGATTACACAACGGAAATAGTGCAAATAAAAAAACTTTTAGCTGAAATATGGAATATTCCGTATGGAATAACAATCTATGCTAAACATAATCGAAAAGCATTTGTTCAGTTAAGAATTTTGGAATTACTTCTAAGCGATAATATTGGACATATAGAATTGGATGAATGCAATAAGCCAGCACTTATAAAAATAGATTTAACTCAATCAAATAGTGAATTAAAGCGGGAGTTTATGATAAAGTGGACGCATTGTATATCTCAAGTGGATGGAATAACTAGGTATTTAAAATATATGAATAAAAAGATGATGAGATATCAAAGGTTGATTACTAATGTTACAGATGTAAAAGAACTAAAAGAAATTGTAGAAAATATAAAAGACTGAGCAATAGGTGAATTATATAGAGCTTGCAATACACATGACACTATGTTGATTTACACTCTCTTTTGACCCACTTTTACACTGAATATTGACCCACTATCATTTCCCAAAGTAGCTGTCAAGGCATCACTTCGTTTGATAGGAATCAGCCTGGACAGCCACTTTAGGAAATAATTAGCAGTAGCCAAGGCCATAAGGCCAATTTATACCATGGGTCAGTTTTAAGCGTTAAATCTGGAGAGGGTGTAAAATAAAGTGTGTAAGTTGAGAAAAACAAATTTCAAAACTTACGCACTTTGTTCATTTCACAGAGTGTGTTAAGATAACAGGAAAGGATTAGAAAAGGATGAACACACTCACTATGGCAAGAAAGAAAAAAGAATTATCACCAAACCGTCAGCTGGCACAGGCTATTATCGATCAGTACCATCCACAAAGTGTGGAGGACATGCAAGATGCGCTGAAAGATATTTTTGGTCCCATGTTCGAAGCGATGTTGCAGGGTGAAATGAACGTATACGGTAAACTATCCGTATTGCTCTAACTTTAAGCCGCCGTTTCCGGCGGCAAGGTTTTAAATATTAGTTGCTTTTGTTTTGCTCCGGCATATTGCTGGAAGTTTTTCAGACCATGGCAGGATATCATCTATAAAACTATATTCCCTGTCATCCTGGTGGTCCTTCAATACAGTCAGGACATGTTCAAGATACCGAAAAGGATTCAGATTGTTAGCTTTTGCCGTTTCTGTGATGCTGTAGATAATGGCACTGGCATTTGCGCCATCCAGACTGTCGATCAGCTTCCATGTATGCTTATGGAGACAAAAGCTGCGCAGAGCACTTTCTGTCGCATTGTTATCCATAGGAATATCACCGTCTTCCAGAAAGGCTTTCAGAGAAACTTCCTGATTGATACAGTAGTTGATCCCATCCAGAGTCTTTCCTCTGGAAAGCTGATTTTTAGTCTGGATCTCTTTTGCCCATGCAAAGAAGGCCTCTACAAGAGGTCTGATATTGGCCTGACGGTACATCTTTCTGACTTTTGCAGGCTGTCCCTCCATCTGGTTGTCCAGATGATAGATCGCTGCGATCCGGCTGACTGCTTCGTAAGCTACAGTCTCTTTCGCATTTTTCTGTGCTGCTTTCGGCAGGGCTTTCAATGCCTCCGCAAACCTGCGCCTTGCATGTGACCAGCAGCCGGCAAAGACGATGTCTGGATTTTCCCTGTCCAGCTTCCTGTATGCAGAGTAACCGTCGCATACTACGATCCCTTTAAAATCCTTCAGGAATTCTTCCGGATGGTCCGCTTTTCGGGTCCGCTGGTATTCATACAGGATGATCGGAGTATCCGTATAACTCTTTCCGGTCCGATAGATCCACATGTAACTTTTACTGTTTACCGGCCGTCCATCCTTAGTGACCATGACCGGAGTCTCATCAGCCTGAAGTACATGAAACTGATACATCTCCTTATGGAGCCGGTCATAAAGGATTCCCAGATACCTGTCCGCACACTGGATCATCCAGTTTGCCATGACCTGTCTGGAGATATGGATGTCATTCCGCAGGAATTCCTGGCTGATCCTGTAAAGAGGAAGCCCGTTTACGTACTTGGCATTCATGATGCTTGCCGCAAGTGACGGAGTGAGCAGGCTGTTACGGAGCAGATTCTTCGGACGGTCCGCTTTTATGATTGTCTGGTTGTCCTTACCAGCGTAGACTGCCACATGATGTTCTTCAACAGTATAGACTGCCGACTGCACACGTACCCTTTTATATATCTCGTCTGGAAGCTGTTTCCATCCATCTGTGCCAAAGACATCCTGGAGTTTTTCTTCTGACAGGGTATGGACGATCACTTCAATCGGAAGATCTTTTAGATCTGCCTCCCGTTTTCCTTTATTTTTACGACGCGGCTGTATCACATCTTCCTCAACAGGCTCAACCACATACAGTGTTTCCGTAAGTGCTTCAGCCTCATTAAATATAAGCTCCAGTTCCAGCTGTCCGGAGATCGTTTCCAGTTTTTCGGAAGAACGGCCGTAACGCTTATTGTTTGCGTCAGCGATCTGCTCGATCAGGCGCTCCATGTTTGTATTCAGCTGGTGAATCTGATCCTGCATGGACAGGATGACTGCCATAAGTGTTTCCCTGCTGAAATTATTCAGTTCTTCTTCTGTATATACTTTTGCCATGGATGCCGTTCTCCTTTATCTGATGTTCCTATTGTAACGCAAAGATAAAGAAAAAGCGAATCAGGCAGACAGGGTATCCGTCATTTTTACTAATAGATGAATACTCTGAAAAACTCAAAAAACTATTAGTTTTTCGGGCTTTTCAGAGTACTTATCCACAAGCCCTGTAAAGGGGCCTGAAAGTACTCCTGAATAAATGAAGGCAGCGGAATCATGAAAAGTGGATAACTCTTTTTCGGGACTTATGATGATTGGAAGATGTTTTTTTATTTTCTCTGTTTTGCACAGGATCTTATAAGATCTTATCCGGTCTGACTTCCTGGATCGGATGGCGTGCAACAATTTCCAGTCCCTGCATGAGATATTGGTACTGCTCTGGGGTGATCTCCAATGCTTCTTCTTTTGTGCGGGGCCAGTTGAATGCACCCAACTCCAGTCTTTTGTATAGAAGCAGGAAGCCATCGCCTTCCCAGACCAGCCCTTTGATGCGGTCAGTACGTCTTCCGCAGAACAGGAACAGAATATCTTTTTGATACGGATCCAGCTGAAAAT
>OLRE01002197.1_pt1 | contig 16480 bp, 19 predicted proteins | sample 1672461 | NCBI WGS metagenome assembly OLRE01 (sample SAMEA3136688, study PRJEB25190) | human gut metagenome | biome: human gut; feature: human-associated habitat; material: faeces | place: Austria | collected 2013
GAGAATAACGGATATGAAATGGAATAAATATCGTATGAAGACCACAACGGAAGCAGTGGATCTGATCAGCTATACATTGGGCGAAATGGGAATTGAAGGAATTGAGATAGAAGACAAGATTCCGCTTTCTGATGAGGATAAGAAAAAGATGTTCATCGACATTCTGCCTGATCTGGGAGAGGATGATGGTGTTGCCTATGTATCATTTTATATAGAACCGGAAAAAGACCATGCAAAAACACTTCAGGAAGTAACGGAAGCGGTTAAGGAATTGGCGGATTTTGTTGATATCGGTGATGCAACCATTGAGAAATCTGAAACAGCAGATGTGGATTGGATGAATAACTGGAAGAAATTTTGGAAACCATTCAAAGTCGATGACAAGATTATTATCAAACCGACATGGGAGAAGTTGCCGGAAGACACAACGGAGGATACGCTTGTTGTAGAGTTGGATCCGGGTACAGCCTTTGGTACAGGCATGCATCATACAACCCGGCTTTGCATCACACAGATGAAGAAATATCTGAAAGAGGATCAGAAGCTTTTTGATGTGGGATGCGGCAGCGGTATTTTATCCATCATTGGACTGATGCTTGGTGCCGGTGAAGCCATGGCAACAGATGTGGATCCAAATGCGGTTTCAGCAGCTATTGAAAATGCCAGAGTCAATCATATTAATATGAATCAATACGATGTAAAAGCCGGTGATATCATTACAGATGTGGATTTCAGACATGCCTGTGGGGATGAAAAATATGATCTTGTGTTGGCGAATATTCTTGCAGATGTTATTATTCCGCTTTCAGGTGTGATCAAAGATAATATGAAGCCGGGGGCATTATTTGTTTCATCCGGCATCATCAATACAAAAGAGGATGATGTAAGAGAAGCGCTGCTTGCCAATGGCTTTGAGATTCTTGAAGTGACACATTCCGGTGACTGGGTTGCCTTTACAGCCAGAAAATAAAATCGAACAGGCTTGAATAAGTTGTTCATTTCATGCTATAATGGCAAAAGCGCCATAAAGGTTACGTGAACAGTTTAAGATGGAGGGAGTGCAGGAATGCCAAGATTTTTTGTTGGAACAGATCAGATTAGTGATAAAGATATTGTGATTACAGGCACAGATGTCAATCATATCAGGAACGTACTCAGAATGACACCGGGTGAAGAAGTAACGGTCAGTGACGGACAGGGCATGGATTACTTTTGCCGGATTGCAGAGCTGACTAAGGAAGAAGTACGTCTGGATATTGTTGACAGCTGGCATTCTTTCGTTGAGTTGCCGGCGAAGATTTATCTGTTTCAGGGACTGCCGAAGGCTGACAAGATGGAACTGATCATTCAGAAGGCAGTGGAACTGGGAGTCTATGAGATAGTTCCTGTTGCAACGAAGCGGGCTGTTGTGAAGCTGGATCCGAAGAAGGAAGAGAAGAAACGTCTTCGCTGGCAGAGCATTGCAGAGAGTGCGGCGAAGCAGGCCGGAAGAGCATTGATACCGCAGATTGCGACATGTATTACTTTTGAGAAAGCACTTCGGATGTGCAACGGATTGGATGCAGCATTGATTCCTTACGAGAAAGCAGAGGGTATGCAGCATGCCCGTGATCAGGTACGTGCCCTCCATGGCAAACATTCAATCGGAATATTCATTGGACCTGAAGGCGGATTTGAAGAGAGTGAGATTGAGGCGGCCAGAGCGGCCGGTGCTATACCGATTACCCTTGGACACAGAATTCTGCGGACAGAAACGGCCGGACTGACAATGCTCTCCATTTTGATGTTTGAACTGGAAGAGGACTAAATTTTATATGGAAGTTTATATGGATAATGCTGCCACAACCAGAGCCTATCCTGAGGTTGTGCAGCTGATGAACAAGATCATGGAGGAAGATTACGGCAATCCTTCTTCATTGCATATGAAGGGCGTGGAGGCGGAACGGTATATCCGCCGCGCCAGAGAAATACTTGCAGGTATTTTGAAAGTTGAAGAGAAAGAACTGATTTTTACTTCGGGCGGCACAGAATCCAATAATCTGGCAATCATTGGCGGAGCATTGGCGAATCAGAGAGCAGGCAAGCATCTGATCACGACCCGGATAGAACACGCATCTGTGTATCAGCCGATGATGTTTCTGGAACAGATGGGCTTTGAAGTGACGTGGCTACCTGTGAATGCATATGGTCTGGTGGATCTTGATGCACTCAGAGAAGCCATCAGACCGGATACAATTCTGGTATCTATGATGTGTGTGAATAATGAGATCGGTACCATTGAACCGATTACAGACGCAGCAGCGATTGTCAAGGAATGTAATCCGAACACATTGTTTCATGTGGATGCGATTCAGGGATTCGGCAAAGTCGTCCTGCATCCGAAACGGATAGGAATTGATATGCTGTCTGTCAGCGGCCATAAGATTCATGGACCAAAAGGCACGGGATTTTTGTGGGTACGTGACAGAGTAAAAGTACAGCCGTTGATGCTTGGCGGCGGTCATCAGAAAGGCATGCGTTCAGGTACGGAGAATGTGCCCGGAGTAGCCGGAATGGCGAAAGCTGCAGAAATTGAATATACAGATTTTGAGAATAAACTGGAATATCTTTACGGTATACGCAGTTATTTTATAGAAGAGATAGAGAAACTGGAAGGAACGGTGGTGAACGGCGGAAGGAGCCGCGGCAGTCTGAACCGGCCGGCAGAAGATCAGCAGGATGCCTGTGCAGCACCGCATGTGGTCAGTGTCAGCTTTCAGGATATCCGGGCAGAAGTGCTGCTTCATGCTCTTGAGGAGACACATGTGTATGTGTCCAGCGGTTCGGCATGTTCATCAAATCATCCGGCCATCAGCGGCACATTAAAGGCAATCGGTGTTGAAAAACGATACCTGGATGCAACTGTACGCTTTAGTTTTTCATTCGATACAACAAAGGAAGAAATAGATGAATGCGTGGCACAGCTTAGCAGGCTGCTGCCGATGCTTAGACGTTATACGCCTGGCGGCAGGAAAAGAGGAGGCAAACGTGTATAAAGCTTTTTTGATTAAGTATGGTGAGATTGGCATCAAGGGAAAGAATCGTTATTTGTTTGAATATGCCCTGATGGATCAGATCAAATTCTCACTGCGTAAAGTAGAAGGTCAGTTTGAAGTTACAAAGGAACAGGGCCGTGTGTATGTGGAAGCGCTGACAGAATATGATTATGACGAAGTGATCAAAGCACTTTCAAGAGTATTTGGCATTGTGGCCATATGTCCGGTTGTTCTGTGTGACAACAATGAATGGAGTAATCTATGCCAGGTAACCGGTGATTATATGGAAAGAACCTATCCGGATCAGCATTTATCTTTCAAGGTTTTTGCAAGAAGAGCCGATAAGAGTTATCCGAAGAAATCTATGGAGATCGGAGCGGATATGGGTGAATATCTGTTGGACAGATTTCCGGATATGACAGTGGATGTCCACAATCCGGATGTGGCACTGAATATTGAAGTGCGTGAGCGAACCTATATTTACTCAATTTCTATTCCGGGACCGGGCGGCATGCCGGTGGGAACGAACGGAAAGGCTACATTATTGTTATCAGGCGGTATTGATAGTCCTGTAGCCGGTTATATGATCGCAAAACGTGGTGTTAAGATTGATGCAGTTTATTTCCACGCACCGCCATATACAAGCGAACGTGCGAAGCAGAAAGTTATTGACCTTGCGAAGATTGTTGCCGCTTATGCCGGACCGATCAATCTGCATGTTATTAACTTTACAGATATTCAGCTGGCGATTTATGACAAATGCCCGCATGATGAGCTGACGATCATTATGCGTCGTTATATGATGAAAATCGCAGAGCATATTGCCTTGGAAGAAGGCTCTTTAGGATTGATCACCGGTGAGAGTATCGGTCAGGTGGCCAGTCAGACAATGCAGAGCCTGCGTGCAACCAATGCTGTTTGTACACTTCCGGTTTATCGTCCGGTGATTGGCTTTGATAAGAATGATATTGTTGAGATTTCAGAGAAGATTGGCGCTTTCGATACATCCATTCAGCCATTTGAAGACTGCTGTACAATATTTGTGGCAAAGCATCCGGTTACGAAGCCGAATGTCCGTGCAATCGAACGTTCAGAACATCATCTGGTGGATGTCATTGATGAATTGCTTAAGACGGCTATTGAGACGAGAGAGACGATTCTCTGCGAATAAAATTGCGAGAAAGGCCTGATACAGGCTGGTTCAGAGCTGTGCACGCATTCCTGTGAAGAATCCGGCCGATCCGGTCTTGTATCGGACAAAAAAGGACTGCTGATAATCAGCAGTCCGAAGAATCATGTGATAGCCTATTCTACAACGTATGGCTGAAGAGCCTTGAGAATTTCATCTATTTCATCGCTCTCATGGATTGTGAGTTCGATTGGTTTGGAAAGGTCAAGGCTGAAGATACCCATAATTGACTTGGCATCAATGACATAACGACCGGAGATCAGATCAAAATCTGTATTGAATCGGCTGATGTCATTGACAAATCCTTTTACTTTATCGATGGAATCGAGGCATACTCGAACTGTTTTCATGGCTGTTCCTCCTTTAGTTTTGGTTAATATTTTATTACAATATTATACTACATTCGGAATGGACAAAAGTCAATAGGCGAGTATTTTATAAATTGCAACAAAATGAAACAGATGGAGGAAGAATATGAAGAAAACAGTGGCATTCTGCACGCTGGGATGTAAGGTAAATCAATATGAAACAGATGCCATGCGGGGAAGCTTTGAGGCTGAAGGATATGAAGTGAAGGAGTTTTCACAGGAGGCATCCGTTTACGTGATCAATACCTGTACAGTAACAAATATGGCGGATCGTAAGTCCAGACAGATGATGCATCGGGCAAAGAAGAAGAATCCAGATGGCATCATTGTTGCTGTGGGCTGCTATGTGCAGGCGGCCAAAGAACAGCTGGAAGAAGATACGCTGATTGATCTGGTCATTGGCAATAACATGAAGAGCCAGGTCGTACAGATTGTTGAACAGTATATTCAGGACAACAGACATACAGAGGACAGAGATGCTTATGTAGCGGATATTGCCCATAGCCATGAATATGAGACCATGCATATCGAAACGGTGTCTGAACATACCCGTGCCTATATCAAGATTCAGGACGGCTGCAATCAGTTCTGTTCATACTGCATTATTCCTTATGCCAGAGGGCGTGTGCGGAGCAGAAAGATGGAAGATATCCTGCAGGAGGTCAGAAATCTGACGGCAAACGGCTACAAGGAAATCGTTTTGACAGGTATCCATATCAGTTCCTATGGTCTTGACTTTGAACATACAGCGGATGAGCAGGAAGATTATGGACCTTTTAAGAACAGTGCATTGATCGATTTGATTGAGGCATTATCTGGAATAGAGGGACTTAAAAGAATTCGCCTTGGTTCACTGGAGCCAAGGATCATTACAGAGAATTTTGTCAGACGCCTCTGCAAAGTGCCTCAGATCTGTCCGCATTTTCATTTGTCATTGCAAAGCGGCTGTGACGAAACACTGAAGAGAATGAACCGACATTATACAACGGGACTTTACCTTGAAAAGTGCGGAATCCTTAGACAGTATTTTGACAGACCGGCCTTGACAACAGATGTGATCGTTGGTTTTCCGGGAGAAACGGAAGAAGAATTTGCACAGACAGAAAGATTCCTTGAGACGGTCCATTTTTCGGATATGCATATCTTTAAGTATTCAAAGCGTCGTGGAACCAAAGCGGCAGATATGCCGAATCAGATTGATCCGCAGATCCAGTCTGTGAGAAGTGAGAAGCTGATCGCGCTGGGAGAGAGAATGAAAGATGATTTTCTTGAAGCCTGCAAAGATCAGGAGCAGATTGTCCTCATTGAGGAAGAAACGGAAATTGACGGTACGAAATACATGACGGGACACAGTAAGAATTATATCCGCTGTGCTTTTGAAATGGATGGATTAGTACCAAACATGGTGATAAAAGGCACTATTAACAGCAAATTAAATGAAGAATTTGTGTTTTGTAAAAGAATTGATTGAATTCTTGGAATATATATATTAAGATAGTAGTAACCTTGGATAATCAGCCATCTGACAGAAGGGATGTGATTGAATGGCAGATAACAAGAATACACAGTATTTTAAAGTGAATAATGAGACTGATATTGCGGTCAAAGACATTCTTGAAGCAGTTTATATTGCACTGACGGAGAAGGGGTATAATCCGGTGAATCAGATTGTAGGATATATTATGTCCGGCGATCCGACATATGTGACGAGTTACAAGAATGCAAGATACCTGATCATGAAGGTTGAAAGAGATGAGCTTCTTGAAGAACTTCTCAAGAATTACATTGAAGTGAATCTGAAGTAGCCCATGATGAAGAAGAGAATTATTGGATTAGATTACGGTTCGAAGACTGTTGGCGTGGCGGTCAGTGATCCTCTTGGTTTTACAGCTCAGGGTCTGGAGACGATTACTCGTAAGGACGAGAATAAACTCCGAAAGACGTATGCGCGTATTGAGGCTTTGATCCGGGAATATGAAGCAGAACAGATTGTACTTGGTTATCCGAAGAATATGAACGACACAGAGGGTGAGCGTGTCGAGAAAACGCTGGCTTTCAAAGAGGCACTGGAGCGTAGAACAGGACTTGAAGTGATTCTCTGGGATGAGCGGATGAGTACCGTTGCATCAGAAAGAATATTGATGGAGGGTAATGTTCGACGCGAAGACAGAAAGACTTATATTGACAAGATGGCGGCAGCCTTTATTCTGCAGGGGTATCTGGATTATCAGAGCTTTTCGGAGAATCAGGCAGAATCAGAAGATTCGGAAGATATATAGTTATAGTTGGATTTATGCATGTATGCAATATGGGGAGAGTAGAAACATGGCAACAAAAACAATTACATTAACAACAGACGATGATGAAGAAATCGAATTAATGGTTATCGAACAGACAATGATCAACAATGTGAATTATCTGCTGGTCACAGATTCTGAAGAAGATGAAGTGGATGCTTATATTCTGAAGGAGACGGGTGCTGAGACCGAAGAGGCCTATTATGAGTTTGTTGAAGACAGCACAGAACTGGAAGTTATTTCCAAAGTGTTCGAACAGATGCTGGACGATATTGATTTGAAATATGAATGATTGATACAGAAATTTCAATCGCTACAAGACATTGCAGAGGAAAAGAAAGGCAGAAGAAGCATGATAGAAGATCAATTGAGCGAGTTCAGGAAGCTGCTGAAGGAAAGAGGACTTAAAACAACCTCACAGCGAATGGCTATATTAAAAGTGCTTCTGTCTCAGCCGGAGTGTCATTTGACGGCTGAGGAAATCTATGACCTTGTGAAAAAGGACTGGCCGGATATCGGCCTGGCTACGGTCTATCGTAATATACAGCTACTATCAGAAATGAACCTCATTGACAAGTTGAATTTGGATGATGGTTATGTACGGTATGAGATTGGTGAACCGAATCAGAAGAGTCACCATCATCATCACCATATGATCTGTGTCAGCTGTGGAAAAGTTTTTGCATTTCAGGAAGATCTGCTTGATCATCTCGAACAGAAGATTGAGCAGACGACGGGATTTGTTGTCAGTAATCATGAAGTGAAGCTTTATGGGCACTGTGCGGAATGCCGCAAGAAGGACGGAGCAAAATCAGAATAGATGCAAGTCTTGTTTCTTTTGAAATATTGTATGAATCCTGTGATTTAACGGAGGTGCAGTTTTTTGAAAGCAAATAAAGGCGTATCAAATGAAAAAATCAAAATTATCCCTTTAGGGGGACTTGAACATATAGGTATGAATATTACCTGTATTGAGTACGAAGACAGTATTATCGTTATTGACTGTGGATTATCCTTTCCGGATGAGGATATGTTGGGTGTCGACCTTGTGATCCCGGATGTGACTTATCTGAAAGATAATATAGAAAAGGTAAAGGGCTTTGTCATTACTCATGGTCATGAAGATCATATCGGCGCATTGCCTTATGTTCTTCAGAGTGTGAATGCACCTGTTTATGCGACAAAGCTGACAATGGGTATTATCGAACACAAGTTAAAAGAACATAATATGATGAAGACAACAAAGAGAAAGGTTGTCAGACATGGACAGTCCATTAATCTCGGCTGTTTTAGAATCGAATTTATCAAGACAAATCACAGTATCGCAGATGCTGCGGCACTGGCTATTTATACACCGGCCGGTATTATTGTGCATACCGGTGATTTTAAGATTGACTATACACCGGTATTTGGTGAGATGATCGACCTGATTCGTTTCGCAGAACTTGGAAAGAAAGGTGTACTGGCACTTCTCTGTGAAAGTACGAATGCAGAGCGCCCGGGTTTTACCCAGTCTGAGAGAACTGTGGGCAAGACGATCAGTCGCATTTTTGACGACCACAAGAAAAGCCGTATCATTATTGCAACTTTCGCATCCAATGTGGACCGTGTACAGCAGATTATCAATGCAGCCTATGAACATGGCCGTAAGGTTATCGTTGAGGGCCGCAGTATGGTAAATATCATTACAATTGCATCAGAACTTGGCTATATCAAGATTCCGGACAATACATTGATTGATATTGATACAATGCGCAACTATCCAGATGATAAGCTTGTCCTGATCACAACAGGAAGTCAGGGTGAGACGATGGCTGCTTTGTCGAGAATGGCAGCAAATACACATCGCAAAGTTTCCATTAAACCGGGGGATACCATTGTATTCAGTTCCAACCCGATTCCGGGCAATGAGAAGGCGGTTACGAATGTTATCAATGAACTTTACCGCAAGGGTGCAGAGGTTATTTTCCAGGATACACATGTTTCCGGTCATGCCTGCCAGGAAGAAATCAAGCTGATCTATGCTTTGACAAAGCCGAAGTATGCAATTCCGGTTCATGGTGAATATAAGCATCTGAAAGCCGGTGCGAAACTGGCTGAGACTATGGGTGTACAGAAAGACCATATTATGCTGATGCAGTCCGGTGATATACTCACAATCGGACAGGAAAAGGCAGAGATCACCGGTCAGGTACCGCATGGCTGTGTGATGGTGGATGGTCTTGGTGTTGGTGATGTAGGCAATATTGTATTAAGAGACAGACAGATGTTGTCCCAGAATGGTCTGCTGATTGTTGTGCTGACACTTGAAAGATATAGCAACCAGCTGTTGGCCGGACCGGACATTGTTTCAAGAGGTTTTGTGTATGTGAGAGAATCTGAATCATTGATGGAAGATGCAAGAAGAGTTGTCAGTGATGCACTGGATGATTGCCTCAATCACAATATTTCTGACTGGAGTAAGATTAAGAATGTGATCAGAGATTCACTGGGAGACTTCCTCTGGAAACAGACAAAGAGAAATCCAATGATCCTTCCGATTATCATGGAAGTATAAGGATGCTGTGGAGAACGTTATGATAAAGAAATTATTCGTAGGTACTTTTGGTGTTGCATTAAATGTTATCATTTATATTTTGGTGATTCTTTTGGCAATTCGTGTGATCACCTGGTCCTATGACTTTGCATATGAAGTTTTTGGTGACAGACCGATTGCTGAAGCTTCTGAGGAGATTGTACCTGTTCAGATCAGTGATGGCGCCAGTACAAATGAAATTGCGGCCATTCTTGAGAAGAAAGGGCTTATTAAGTACAAATATGCATTTATTATACATGTTGGACTGTCTCAGTATAAAGGCATGCTGAAGCCTGGCAATTATGAGCTGAGTCCATCGATGACGATGGATCAGATGCTTGCAGTGATGGCAGGATCAGGTACTGCAGAAACGTCAACAGAATAAGTCGGGGGCTGTGGCAGAATCGAAAGTTTTTTCGGTTCTGCAACAGCTTTTTGCATTGCGTGTATATGCCGCAGCTGCCTGAGAAAAACGACAGCGGCTGATGATTTGGGTATGTAGCGAGACAGAATGAAGGAGAAAAGTATGATAGTTAATGACAGACTGACATCTTATCTGCATTCTTTAGACAGCAGGGAATCAGAAATCATCGAAGCAATTGGCCGTGAGGCAAGGGCTGACAGAGTGCCGATTATCCGTCAGGAGACAGGGAGTCTGTTGAAGGTGTTGCTGAAGATGAATAAACCGCAGAGAATACTTGAAATCGGAACGGCCGTTGCCTATTCGGCTATTTTGATGAGCGAATGTCTTGAGCCGGGAGCAACCATAACAACCGTTGAGAAATATGAGAAAAGAATTCCGATTGCCAGGGAGAATATCCGACGTGCCGGCAAAGAGGACTGCATTACACTGATCGAAGGGGATGCACTGGAAGTGATGGCTGGTCTGGAACCGGGATATGATTTTATCTTTATGGATGCGGCCAAGGGACAGTATATCCATTTTCTTCCGGAGGTGTTGAGACTATTGAAGAAGGGCGGTCTGCTTGTTTCAGATAATGTTCTTCAGGATGGTGATATTATAGAATCCCGCTTTGCGGTGACAAGACGGAATCGTACCATTTACAGCAGAATGCGGGATTATCTGTGGCAGTTAAAACATATGAAAGAATTTGAAACAGCTGTATTAACCGTTGGTGACGGAGTGACCATCAGCACGAAACTGACAGAATAGAGGAGAAAATTGACAATGAGAATACCTGAGTTATTAGTACCGGCCAGCAGTCTTGAAGTATTAAAGACGGCCGTGATCTTTGGGGCGGATGCCGTGTATATCGGCGGCGAAGTTTTCAGCCTGAGAGCAAAATCCAAGAATTTTTCTCTCGAAGATATGAAAGAAGGTATTGACTTTGCCCATGCGCATGGGGTTAAGGTCTATGTGACATCGAACATTCTGGCACATAACCAGGATCTGGAGGGTGTCAGAGAATATTTTAAGGAATTAAAAGTGATTCAGCCGGATGCATTGATTATTTCTGATCCGGGTGTGTTTGATATTGCGAGAGAGATTGTACCTGAGATTGATGTGCATATCAGTACCCAGGCCAATAATACGAATTACGGCACGTATAATTTCTGGTACCGGCAGGGAGCAAGAAGGGTTGTAACAGCCAGAGAATTATCAATGGAGGAGATTGCTGATATCAGAAAGCATATCCCGGATGATCTGGAGATTGAAACCTTTGTTCATGGCGCAATGTGTATCTCTTATTCCGGCAGATGCCTGCTCAGCAATTATTTCACCGGAAGAGATGCCAATCAGGGGGCATGTACCCATCCATGCAGATGGAAATATGCGGTCATGGAAGAGTCCAGACCTGGGGAATATCTGCCGGTGTATGAGAATGAAAGAGGCACTTATATTTTCAATTCAAAGGATTTGTGCATGATCGAGCATATTCCGGAACTAATCGCAGCAGGTATTGACAGCTTCAAGATTGAAGGACGTATGAAGACGGCGCTTTATGTGGCTGTTGTGGCGCGTACCTATCGAAAAGCTATTGATGATTATCTGAAGGATGAGAATCTTTACAGACAGAACCTGCCCTACTATCGTGAACAGATTGCCAAATGCACTTACAGACAGTTTACGACAGGCTTCTTCTTTGGCAAACCGACTCATGAGAGCCAGATTTATGACAGCAATACTTATGTTAAGGAATATACTTATCTTGGCATTATCAATGGACAAAACAGTCAGGGAATGTACGGACTTGAACAGAGAAATAAATTCTCTGTTGGCGAAACGATTGAAGTCATGAAGCCTGACGGCAGGGATCTGCCCGTCAAAGTACTGCGTATCTGTGATGAAGAAGGCAGCGATATGGAAAGCTGCCCGCATCCAAAACAGAAAATCTATGTGGATCTTGGTATTGAACTGAGTGATCAGGATCTGCTTCGAAGAACTGAAAAATCAGACAATTAGTTCAGCTGAAGGCGGAGCTTTTCAAGTGCTTTTTTCTCGATGCGGGAAACATAACTCCGGGAAATATTCAGCTGCTCCGCCAGTTCACGCTGGGTTGTTTCATGATGGCCGTAAAGACCATAACGACGGATAACGACAAAATATTCCCGCGGCGTCAGAACTTTGGAAAGAATTTTTGACAACTTCCGGAGAGACTGTTTTTTATCCAGCTGGTCGATGATATCTTCATCCTCATGCTCAAGAATACTGAGAAGCGTGATTTCGTTGCCTTCTTTGTCTGTGCCGATGGGGTCATAAAGGGAGACCTCCCGGGACAGTTTTCGATCGCCGCGCATGAGCATGAGCAGTTCATTGTCGATACACCGGGCGGCATAGGTTGCCAGCCGGATACTTTTATCCGGTTTGAATGAATTGACCGCCTTAATCAGCCCAATCGTGCCAATGGAAATCAAATCCTCCACATTGATGCCCGTATTTTCAAACTTCCTTGCGATATAGACCACCAGACGCAGATTTCGCTCAATCAGAACAGATTTTACCGTCACATCCTCCTCTCCGCCCAGCTGCTCCAGAAGCACCAGCTCCTCCTCCGGCTTGAGCGGCGGCGGAAATACATCGCTCCCCCCGATATAGAATACCCCTCCCTGCTTCTTTTCCCGTATCCAACGGTTCAGATGGTATTTTACAAGAAAAACTAAATATCTCCATTCCTTCATTCCGAATCCTCCTTCCATAAAGAGGGTGGCACAATGCCCTCATAACTGCCCGTAAACGCTTCCTCGGCAATCCCGACAAAAATATCCCGATGGCAGATGCTTTTTTCCCCGAAAAACAAAATCAGCTTCTCTGCCCGTATGCCCCAGATCCTGCCATTCGGGTTCCCCAGACTGCTGAACGCAAGCCATTCCAAGCCCTCTCTGCTCCCGGAAAGCAGCCGCATGCCCTCCTCTGCCGAAAACAGCGGCAAAACCGCCTGCATCTCCAGAATCGCAACCCCTCTGTCATCCGCCTGCTTCAGCCCGTTTCCCGTATCAATCAGCGTACGCACCTCGGCGCATCTGCCCTGCCGAAACACAGCAACCGTGCAGAATTCACGTCTGCGGCAAATATGCGTCTCCATCCACCCCGCACCCAATTTCAGAAATACATACGCCAGAAGCACCGCCCATGGCAGCAGCCACCACGGATAAATCCGCTCTACGATAAGACCCTGCCCAAACAGTCGCTGTGCCTGCGTAAAGGTAAACAAAAGCTGTGCGCCGCCGCCAAGCAGGAACGAAGAAAGCAGTGTTGTCCCTATCAGCCGCAAAAATATTTTTCCGCTTTTCGGTGTATAGGCAATGAAAACGCCGCCCGCCAGAAGCAAAAGCGAAAATAGCGCACCGCCGCTTCTTTGCAAAAAGAAAAGCCACGCGCAATCACACACCGCCGCAAAAAGACCGCCTAATGCAAATCGCCACCGCTTCCTTCGCAGGCCCAGAATCCGCCCTGCCATCCAGAGCAGAAAGGCATCCATCCCCCATGTCACCGGAAAAACGATATCTATGTAAATCTTCGGTTCCATTCCTTCCCTCCTTCTATGATTATAAAACGAAGAACCTGCGAAACCTGTCGTTTTTCCTGTAAAAAGCAGAAAAATCTCGACAAAAAAAGAACACACAATGCTGTCATCATGTGCTCAGTCTGTAGACAAAGTAATTTTGAGGTAGCGGAAGGGCTTGGGAAACAAACTGTTCATTACTTTGCTACGCAAAGCAGGCTTCGCCTGCCGCCCCTTCTTGGGCGGTAAGTAGTTTCCCAAATGGAATCCGCAGTCGGAATTCACTTCCGACGAGGAAAACAGCGAGTTTCAAGGCTTTTAAGCTGATGGAACTCGTCTGTTTATTCCTCTGTTTCAACAAGTCGAAATCCTGATTTCGACTTAGGGTGTCATCATGTGTTCTTCGTTTTATTTTTCCGCAAGCAGCTCTCTTGCCGCCGCCAGTGTGGTTTCCGTCACATCATTCATCAGTCTTGCCACCTCGCGCACTGCGCCTTCCTCATCCAGTGCCGTCACGCGCGTCACGGTTTCTCCTGCGTCGCTTTCCTTTTCAATCAGAAAGTGATTATCCGCCATCGCGGCAATCTGGGGCAGATGCGTAATGCAGAGAAGCTGTCGTTTTCCGCCCAGAAAGCGCATTTTCTCGCCGACCCTTCTCGCCGTTCTGCCACTGACCCCTGTATCAATTTCATCAAAAATAAATGTCCCGATTTCATCCGCATCCACAAGCACCGTTTTCAGTGCAAGCATCACACGGCTCATTTCGCCGCCGGATGCAATCTTTGCCAGGGGCTTGAGCGGCTCCCCTGCATTGGCAGAAATCAGAAATTCCACCTTATCCTTGCCGTCTGCGCCCCAATCGGCTTTTTCTTCTATCTGAATATGAAACCGTGCATGCTTCATTTCCATGTCATGCAGTGCCGTTTCAATCTGCTCCTCCACCTGTTCGGCAGTCGCCCTTCTTCTTGCTGTCAGCGTTTCCGCAAGAGCAGACAGGCGCTTCTCCTCCGCTGCCTTCTTGGCAGAAAGCTCCGCCGCCTTTTCGCTGCTGTTGGAGAGAAATTCCAGCTCCTGTACGGCTTTTTCGTAAAATTCCAATACCGCCTCGATGCTGCCGCCATATTTTCGCTTCAATTTATAAAAAAGCTGCAAGCGCTCCTCAATGCGTTCCAGCTCCTCTGGGTCAGCCTCTTGCTTTTCCGCCTCGCGCTTCAATTCCCGCGCGCAGTCCTCCACGGCAGCATAGCCATCCGCCAATGCATCCGCCAAGGGAGACAGAGCCGCATCATATTCCGCCGCTTCCTGTAATTTCGCAAGGGCATCCCCCAGCTGGTCGCAGGCAGAGGGCGCGCGGTCATCCCCGTCATACAGAAGTGTTACACTTTCGCCCGTCAGCCGTATCAGCCTTTCCATGCTGCTCAGGCGTTTTTTCTGCTCCAGAAGGGCATCCTCCTCGCCCTCCTGCAGCTCTGCCGCTTCGATTTCTTCCTTCTGAAACAGCAGCATATCCATCCGCTGTTCTCTTTGGCTTTCATCTCCAATCAGAATCGCAAGCTGCTTTTCTAAGTCCTTTAGCCTTTGCCGGCTGTTTTTGTATTCCTCCATTGCCTCACCAAAGCCTGCGCCGCAGAAGCGATCCAACAGGCGAATGTGCTTCACAGGATTCAAAAGAGACTGATGCTCATGCTGTCCGTAAATATCAATCATATCCTCGGCAATCTCCTTCAGCATACCGACCGTCACCGTAGAGCCGTTAATACGGCAAACAGATTTTCCCGCTTCACTGAGTGTGCGGGTAATCAGAAGCGTCCCATCCTCCTCAGGGGCAATGCCGTTTTCCGCAAGCTTTTCCGTAAGCGCCTGCGACTGTACGGAAAACAACGCCTCAACCGCCGCCTGCTTTTCTCCGTGGCGCAGAAAATCCTTCCCTGCTCTGCCGCCAAGGGCAAACTGCAAAGAATCAATAATCATGGATTTGCCGGCACCCGTTTCGCCCGTCAGAATATTCAGCCCATCTCCAAAGGAGATTTCGCTTTCCTTAATCAGCGCCACATTTCTGATGTGCAGATGTTCCAGCATAAAGCGTCCCCCCTTTAGGCACTATGGATGATGCGATACAGCTTTTCGATGATAACTGCCGCCTGATTATGTGTACGCACCACGCAGAAAACAGTATCATCCCCTGCAATCGTGCCAAGAATTTCGCTGTTCTGCATGTTATCAAGCGCAACGGCAACCGCCATGCCCATACCATCCAGTGTTTTCACTACAATCATGTTCTGCGCATAGTCCATTTTCAGCACAGCCTCTTTGAATACGCGCGTTAGTCTCTCTGTCACTTCCGTATCATTGCCCGTAATCACAGCATATTTCTGCCGTCCCTTTTCTGTTGCGATTTTCGTCAGCTTCATTTCACGAATGTCACGGGAAACCGTTGCCTGTGTCACCACAAAGCCTTCCTCACAAAGTCTCTGTGCCAGCTCGTCCTGCGTTTCAATGTCATAATTTTCAATCAATTCCAAAATTTTTGCATGTCTGGCGATCTTCATCGCACTACCCCTCCTTACTGTTTCAGAAAGATATCCAAAGGCTGCTTGTTCAGCCATTCTTATTTCAATTTATGCCGCAGTACATCGTAAAAGCTCTGCGGCTTTGTCTTAATAATCGTGGTGCAGACATCCGCACGACGAATTTGCACAACATTCTGCCCCGTCAACGTAAAGTTGTTCTGCCCGTCCGCACTGACCGTAAAGGGCGTGTCCTCTCTGCTTGGCTTCACCTCAACCGTAACCACATCATCCGCAGAAACCACAATGGGTCTGCTTGTCAGCGTGTGCGGCGAAATGGGTGTAATTGCAATAATCTGTGCATCCGCTTTCAATACAGGCCCCCCTGCGGAAAGGTTATATGCCGTTGAGCCTGTCGGCGTACAGATGATAACACCATCCGCAAGCAGGGTATCCACAAATTCATCATTTACAAAAACGTGAAACTCCAGAATTTTAGCCCGTTATTGGGATGTAGATTACGAATATGTCGGATACGATCAGA
>OLRE01002210.1_pt1 | contig 16444 bp, 14 predicted proteins | sample 1672461 | NCBI WGS metagenome assembly OLRE01 (sample SAMEA3136688, study PRJEB25190) | human gut metagenome | biome: human gut; feature: human-associated habitat; material: faeces | place: Austria | collected 2013
TCGCCGGTCTCTGGTCTGCGCCAGACTAAGAAATAAAGGAAACGGGATTCACAAGGGTGGAAACCTTGGTGTCCATCCTTGTGCCCGCCGCCGCGGGTGCGGCGAACCTCCCAGCCAAAGGTTAGCACCCATTCCGCAATCTTCAGCGAATAGATAAAAATAAGTAAAGCCGACAGGCACACCCATCGGCTCAGGAAAAAATATCAGCCGTTCTGCTGATCGTTTTTCTGATTCTGCTGGGTCTGATTCTGCTGCTGATTCTGCTGACCCTGCTGGTTCCGGTTCTTGTTCTGCTTGCTCATTTGGCTCACCTCGTTTCGTTTGCAATGCTATTCTGCACCGCAAACGCGAAAAATATACGCACAGGACTTGCAGAATAGCGAAAAACCTGTTAAAATTGTTCTGCGTGTTATACAGTTAATATTTTAGATGATATAAAAGAAAGAAGGACACTCACCATGTCGGGACATTCCAAGTGGAATAACATCGCAAAGCGCAAGGGCGCAAACGATGCAAAAAAAGCAAAGATTTTCACCAAAATCGGCCGTGAAATGGCAATCGCAATCAAGGAAGGCGGCTCCGCTAATCCGGATTTCAATGCTCGCCTGCGCGACTGCATTGCAAAGGCAAAGGCCAACAACATGCCGAACGACAACATCAAGCGCACGCTCGATAAGTACTCCGGCGCAAACGGTCAGGTCGATTACGAGGCAAACAACTATGAAGGCTACGGCGTAGGCGGCGTTGCAGTCGTTGTTGAGACCCTGACGGACAACAAGAACCGCACCGTTGCGGACGTTCGTCACCTGTTCGACAAGTACGGCGCAGGTCTGGGCGCTTCCGGCTGCGTATCCTGGCAGTTCAATAAGAAGGGCGTTATCATTATGGAGAGCGAAGGTCTGGACGAGGACGCTGTTATGATGCAGGCGCTCGACGCAGGCGCTGAGGATTTCGCAGAGGAAGAGGATAGCTATGAGGTTCTCACAGCTCCGGATGATCTTGGTGCAGTACGCGAGGCTCTTGAGGCAGCAGGCGTTCCGCTTCTTGAGGCACAGGTTGCCATGATCCCGCAGACCACTGTAGAGCTGACTGATGAGAAGGCTCTGAAGGATATCCAGAGAATCCTTGATCTTCTGGATGATGATGACGACGTTACAGATGTATGGCACAACTGGGCTGAATAATTTTATAAGAATTGCAGATAATACCTTCATACAAGAATGTGTGGAGGTATTTTTTTTATGCTGGAAATAATAGAGGAAAACCCATTAGAATCAGAAGAAAACATGGGGAAAGGCCAGGAAAAAGCAGGGCAGAAGAGCTCTGTAAAAGGAGAAAAGCAGGAAGAAGAGCCGCAGAAAGAACAGCAGCAGGAAAAAGCAGAAAAAAAGGAAAACCTGGATCAGGAAGAGCAGCAGAATAAACAGATCCGGGATATGGGACAAGTGACCCTGCATGAGAATTCCAAAAGATACAAGGTGGAGCTTCTGACCATCATCGGGGAAGTAGAAGGCCACGAGTCTGCCCCGTCCCACAGCAAAACTACCAAATATGAGCACGTTTTGCCCAAGCTTGCCATGATCGAGGATGACGAATCCGTGGACGGCCTTCTGGTTCTTCTGAACACCGTAGGAGGTGACGTGGAAGCGGGCCTTGCCATTGCGGAGATGATCGCTTCCTTAAGCGTTCCTACCGTTTCTCTGGTTCTTGGAGGCGGACATTCCATCGGCGTTCCCATGGCAGTTTCCGCAGATTATTCTTTTGTGGTCCCAAGCGCTACCATGGTGATCCATCCCGTGCGCTCCAACGGCATGTTCATCGGCGTGGCCCAGTCCTACCGCAACATGGAAAAGATCCAGGACCGGATCACCACCTTTATTTCCACCCATTCCCATACTTCTCAGAAGCGGCTGGAGGAGCTGATGCTGGACACCACCCAGCTGGTAAAGGATGTGGGAACTATGTTGGAAGGCCCGGAGGCAGTAAAGGAGGGCCTGATCGATGAAGTAGGCGGAATGCGGGAAGCTCTGGGGAAGTTATACCAGCTCATTGGTGAAAAAAAGGAAAAAAACAGCTGATCTGGCATTTTTTTGAAAAAATATAAGAGAAACTGTAGAATTTCATTTTACTAACCCATCTTTTTGTGCTATAGTGGTATAGGATATGACTAGCGTACATGTGTCCTCACTGGGGACGCACATTTTTAGCGCTTGTTAAATATAGTACTTCAGGAGGGAACTATGTATAAGATTCTCAACGCAGAGAAACTTTCTGCAAATGTTTTTCTTATGGACGTGGAAGCACCCCGCGTGGCTAAGCATTGTCTGCCTGGTCAGTTCGTCATCGTAAAGATGGACGAAGTAGGCGAGAGAATTCCGCTTACAATCTGCGATTATGACGCAGAGAAAGGAACTGTAACAATCGTATTCCAGCCGGCTGGCGCATCTACCACCAAAATGTCCGAGCTGAAAGCCGGAGATTACTTCGAAGACTTCGTTGGACCTCTTGGACAGCCATCTGAGCTTTGCCATGAAGACATTGAAGAGCTTAAGAAGAAAAGAATTGTATTCGTAGCCGGCGGTGTTGGTACAGCACCTGTATATCCTCAGGTAAAATGGCTTCACGAGCACGGCATTACTGCTGATGCCATTGTTGGTGCCAAGACAAAGGATCTCCTTATCCTTGAGGACAAGATGAAAGAAGTATGTAATCTGTATGTTACTACAGATGATGGTTCTTATGTACGTAAAGGTATGGGTACAGATGTGCTTCGAGACCTTGTGCAGAACCAGGGCAAAGAGTATGATCTCTGCGTTGCAATCGGACCGATGATCATGATGAAATTTGTCTGCCTGTTAACCAAAGAACTGAATATTCCTACCGTTGTCAGCATGAACCCGATCATGGTAGATGGAACTGGTATGTGCGGTGCCTGTCGTCTGATGGTTGGCGGCGAAGTAAAATTTGCCTGCGTTGACGGACCGGAGTTTGATGGACACAAAGTTGACTTCGACCTTGCCATGAAGAGACAGCAGATGTACAAGACCGAAGAAGGACGTGCGCTTCTGAAGCTTCAGGAGGGCGATACCCATCACGGCGGATGCGGACAGTGTGGAGGTGACAAATAATGGCAGATGTATTAAAGAAGGTACCAGTCAGAGAGCAGGCTCCTAAGGTACGTGCTACGAACTTTGAAGAGGTTTGCCTTGGTTATAATAAAGAAGAGGCAATGGAAGAAGCAAACCGCTGCCTTGGCTGTAAGAAAGCAAAATGTATGGAAGGATGTCCGGTTTCCATCAATATCCCGGGCTTCGTTCATGAAGTAAAAGAAGGAAACTTCGAGAAAGCATACCAGATCATCGGTGAGTCCAGTGCTCTTCCGGCTGTCTGCGGACGTGTATGTCCTCAGGAGACACAGTGTGAGGGAAGATGTATCCGCGGTATGAAGGGCGAGGCTGTTTCCATCGGTAAGCTGGAGCGTTTCGTTGCTGACTGGGCGAAAGAGAACGGCATCAAGCCAGTTCCTGCAGCACAGAAGAACGGACACAAGGTAGCTGTAATCGGTTCCGGTCCTTCCGGACTTACCTGTGCCGGAGACCTTGCAAAGATGGGCTATGATGTAACTATCTTCGAGGCTCTTCACAAAGCAGGCGGCGTTCTTGTTTACGGTATTCCGGAGTTCCGTCTTCCGAAAGACAAAGTCGTTGCTGCTGAGGTAGAGAACGTAAAATCTCTCGGTGTTAAGATCGAGACCAACGTTATCATCGGTAAATCCGTAACTATCGATGAGCTTCTTAAGGATGAGGGCTTCGAGGCTGTATTTATCGGATCCGGTGCCGGACTTCCTATGTTCATGGGAATCCCGGGTGAGCAGGCAAACGGCGTATTCTCCGCTAATGAGTATCTGACACGTAACAACCTGATGAAAGCATTCCGCGAGGATTATGATACCCCGATCGCACACGGCAAGAAGGTTGCTGTTGTCGGTGGTGGTAATGTTGCTATGGACGCTGCAAGAACTGCACTTCGTCTTGGCGCAGAGGTACATATCATTTACCGTCGTTCCGAGGCTGAGCTTCCGGCACGTAAGGAGGAAGTACATCACGCTAAGGAAGAGGGCGTACAGTTTGATCTTCTGTGCAACCCTGTTGAGATCCTTACCGATGACAAAGACTGGGTAACCGGAATCAAGTGCATCCGTATGGAGCTTGGCGAGCCGGATGCATCCGGAAGAAGACGTCCTGTTGAGATTCCTGGTTCTGAGTTTACCATCGACGTTGATACTGTTATCATGTCCCTTGGTACAAGCCCGAACCCGCTGATCTCCTCCACAACCATCGGCCTTGATGTGAACAAGAGAAAATGCATCATCGCTGACGAAGAGTTCGGTAAGACATCCAAAGAGGGCGTATACGCTGGCGGAGATGCTGTTACAGGTCGCCCCGTACTTGGCCACTCGCAGCGCCACATTCTTGGTATAGGCCAGTACGCCGCCCTTGCTGGCGCAGTATTCCGGGAACTCCGCGCCGTTGTGGGCACTGACAGAGGCCGTCATGATGATCGCCTTAATGTTGGGCTGAATCCCATACTTTTCCGTGCAGTAAATGGTACCCCGCAGGTTGACATCAATGTCACGTCCGCTGTCCTGGACGCCTGCGTTATTAATAAGTATATCCACTTCGCCAATCTCAGGAAGCTGCTCCTGGCAGGCAACATCTACGATGTAATGGGTGTATCTATCATGGTCAATGGTGCTCTCCGCCACATCAAATCCGATGACATCATAGCCCTCAGCCAAAAATTTCTCTGCGATCCCACGGCCGATTCCCGTGCTGGTTCCGGTTACCAAAACTTTCATCGTCAGTCAATCTCCTTAAATAGAATGTTGCTTTTTTTACAAGTTTTTTTTGCCACGATCTGGACAAGCGTATCCCAAAACGATGTGACAATAAAGATAATATAGCTTGCCAGCATAATGTCAACCATCACGCTAAATTCATAGACACCGAGGAAGGCGAACAGCGTAAAGAGGATGGTATTAACCAGCTGGGTAAACAGGGTGGATACACCTGCCCGGACCCATTGTCCGCTTTCCCGATGCTTTTGCAGCGTCCAAATGAACTTGTAAGCCGCAATCTGCACCAGCATACAGATGGCATACACCACCAGGCTGGAAAGCATGATCCGGGGCGAGTTCGAGAACACCTGCTGGAGCAGTCCTCCATCCGCCGGCGCGTACCAGGCCCACGTCTGGGTGATGAGCATAAACACCCCGGTGGTCCCCACACTAAGCCAAGTGGCTTTCTTTGCGTAGTCCGGTCCCTTTTCACCCTCCATTTCACTTAAAATTTTGGCCGCAGAATAGGTCGTGGCGAAGATGACGTTGCCCAAGGTTTGGTCCATGCCAAAGGCATTGACCAACAACAACACCTCGATATTTCCCACCACGGTGGCAAATATGGTGAATCCATACAATCCCGCCCGGCCAAACAGCTTGTACGCCAGGAGCATAAATCCAAAGTAGGCTACCAGCGTTCCAACCAACAGGAGTTCATTTGTCATTGCCTGCACCTCTTTTCCTTTCTTTTTTCTAATCGCATTGATTGTTGCATTCCCACCCCTTTATCGCTCATCGTTGTATCGCATCAGTCCCAGCTGATGCAGGACGTCACAGAACTTGACAGGGATGGAGAATCTGCCCTGATATTGATCCCGGTGGAACCAATCAATGTACACCGGCACGCGCCCTCTACACAAGCTCATCTTTTCTTGGCGCCAGGGATCATACAGCGCGATTGTGTCCCGAAAGGCCTCCCAATCATAGTAGGGGTAAAGCCGTCCCCAGGCTTGGGCCGCAAAGGGACCAAAGACAAGGATCCTGTCCCCATCCTCCTCTTTCACCGCCAAGGGCAACCAAAAGGGAGAGAGGGTTCTCCAAATTTGGTAACGCTCCCCTTCCACAGTGAGGAAAAGTTCCCCATCCTGTCCCGTTGCCACTGTACAGGATGGTTCCAACTGCTGTAAGTATTGCACCAGTTGGAAAAGATATGTCTCCCCTGTCACCATCCCCTGCGCCGTTCTCCACAGAACTTCTTCCCGCGTCCGACGAAGGTAGGCGGATACCGTAGTTCTCGCTTCCTCCCGCAGGCGGAGTCCAGAGGATTCCTGTCCCGGCACCTCCTCTAAAATGTGGCAGGCCAGCAGATTCGACACCGCTGCCTGGACCTCTTCCTCTCCCAAGGCCTGCTGAAGGTCTTCCCTCAGCCCTTCTGGAAGCACGCCTGCTGGACAATAACGCCAGCTTGCCAGGGCCGCTTCCAACAGATGCAGTCCCGGGGTAGAAAGGTCTCCCTGCTGGGAGGACAGCCATCGTTCCATTGCCTCCATAGCAGAACTCCTTTCTTGGACGGGAGAGGGTTTATCCTCTCCCGCCATTTGCCAAACCTTCCGCTTTTCAGCGCACCTTGATCTTTCCGAAGGTGGGCAGAGCGGGCGGGATGGGGGGCATCTGCCAAGTCGTTGTCAGAGGGACGGTGATATCCCGGTCAATCTTCACGTCAATGACCGTGGGCAGGCCGGACTGGATGGCGTGCTCTACCGCGCCGGCAATCTCACCGGGTTTGGTGACCGTAACGCCCTGTCCGCCCATGGACCGGGCCATAGCAGCAAAATCAGGATTCCACAGTTCGCCATCGTGGTAGGTTCTGCCCTCATACTTCTCAAAGCTGGTCCCAATGATCCGGCCTCCATAATAGAATTTCTGCAGGTCCCGGATGGCGCCAATGGCATAGTTGTTCATGACAATCCAAACACAGGGCAGATTATACTGCACCGCGGTGGCCACCGCATGGGGCATCATCATGAAGCCGCCGTCGCCGCAGACGTTAATGCAGGTGGTCTCCGGCCGGGCCAGCTTGGCACCCAGGACGCCGACCACGCCAAAGCCCATGGCCGCAAATCCGCCTGCTGTGAAATGGGTGTTGGGAACCTCGGTGGTCCAATACTGCTCCACCCAAGGCTGGTTGTTGCCCACGTCGGAGAACATAATGGCGTCTTTGGGGGCTACCTTGCGGATGTCGGTGATCAGACGTCGGGGGTCAATGGGATCGGCATCACTCTGACCATAGGGTGTAATGAAGTCCCCCCATTCCTTTTGATACCCGGCGATCTCCTGGTGCCACACGGTGTAGTCTCCGGTCACCTGTTTCTCCTGTGCCATGTCGATCAGTTGGGTCAGAACTGTGCGGATATCTCCCACAACGCCCACATCCACCGGATAGTTTCGGGCGATTTCAGAGGCGTCAATGTCCACCTGAATGAGCTTGGTCACAGGGAAGTTGTAGGCAAAGCCCGGCTGCCAGGTGGCAGTGTGCAGATCGTTGAAGCGGCAACCCAGGGCCAGGATGATGTCGGCGTTCCGGGCAGCCTCCACCGCCGGATAATGTCCCCAGGTTCCGTTGACACCCAGGCACAGCGGATGGCTCTCCGGCAGAGAGGACTTCCCCATGAGAGAGGTAATCACCGGGATATTCATCGTCTCCGCAAATACCCGCAGCTGTTCCTGGGCAGAGGAGTGGTTGACCCCGCCGCCGGCCAGAATCAGGGGCCGCTTGGCCTCTTTCAGCTTTTGCAGGATCGAGCCGATAACCCGGTCCTCCGCGCCAGTCCGCCAGGCAATGGAATCCGACCAGTCAATGGGGTCTGCCACAACAGTCTCTGCCTCCAGCTGGTAGACGTCATAGGGCACCTCAATGTGTACTGGTCCCGGCCGTCCCGTCTTCATCAGCTTGAAGGCTTTTGGCAGGAAGGAGGACAGCTGTCCGGCGGTCACAGCCTGATAGCTCTGTTTAACATAGGGCTGGATAGCCGTAGAGAAATCCGCTTGGTGATACCGGTACTGCTCCTGGAGGGCTCCTGTGTCAAACTGGGACAAGGGGGCCTGCCCGGTAAATTGCAGAAACGCAGATGAGTCATAAAACGCATTGGCCACCGCACAGGTGGAAAGAGCCGGTCCCGGACCGGTGGAGACATAGACCGGCAGAGGCTGTTTGGTCACCCGGAAATAGGCGTCGGCCATAAAGCCACAGGCGGTCTCAATCCGGGGCCATACAATTTTGATGTCGTCCTGCTTGTTGAAGAAGGAATCCAGCATCCCAATGGCACCGTGACCGGCGTACCCGATCATATAGGGGATTTTTTCCTTCATCATGTACTCTGCGATGATGTCCGCACCTTTCATCTTTGACACTTTGTCTGGTTTGTAAATCATGATGCATCCTCCCAAATCGTAATGGTTTAAGATCGCGTTTTGGAGAGCGTCGTGAGACAGAGATACGCCAAACCCTTGGTCTGCCAAAAGCAGGCATAGCGTTTTCTCTCTCATTTTTCTCATTCCCTCCAAAAATTCTCGCGCCTTCTGGTGATAATATTATCAGTTCTCCCCCAACTTTTCAAGAATTCAAAGTGATAATTTCTCATTTCTTCTTTTTCACCAAATAGAGTGCGTTGTTTTTTCTTGATTTTTCAAGAAATCTCTTGTGTTTTTCTTATTTTTGTGTTAGATTTTTTCTATCGTAGAAAATTCTCGTTTTGGGGAAGGAAGGATACCATGAAAGAAAACCTGGATTTCCAGCGGATTCAGACGGCCTGGACACGTTACGTTGCCGGACCAGAATCTGTCCCCGAGCAAATCCCTGGTGTTCGACCGGAAATCGTCGATTCTTGGCGGCGCTCCAAGGGGCAGGCAGATCCCTTTGCCCTTGAGAAAACCATTCCCTCAGACCACCTCCAGGCACTGGTCCAAGACAATGCTCAGCTTATCCGCATTGCCCGTCCATATTTAATGAACCTCTTTCAATACCTGCGGGAGACCAAGCATCAAATCACCATCGTGGACGCCCACGGCTGTATTTTAGATACCATCTTTGACGATGGAACCTCCCAAGCCCCTCCTATCCAGTACCCGATCAGCAATGGAACCATATTCTCAGAGGAAGAGTCCGGTACCAACGGAATTTCCCTCTGTCTTTCTCTGGAAAAACCAGTGATGGTCTTCGGTCCAGAGCACTTTCAGCAACGTTTCCACAACAGCATCTGCTATGCAGCTCCCATCCACGATCAGTTCCATTATCTGATAGGGTGCGTGGATATCTCCGGTCCTCTGGCCAACTATCATCCCTCCGCTCTAACTATGCTGGAGTCAGCCATCAACAGCATTGAGCGGGAGCTCTCTTTCCGGCAGACCAATGCGGTTCTCACTTCTGCCCTGGACGCTTTTACAGAGGGAATTCTGGTCCTCGATGACCACAAAGTCATCATTCATCACAACGCCAAAGCCCGCTCTGTCCTTCGTATCAGCGAGGACCCCTTGATTGGTCAGTCTATCTATTCCGTACTCCGGCAGGATTCCCTGCCGGCCCCTGCCCAGGGTCTGTCACAAAGGATCTCTTCCATGGAGTGCACCATTCTGAACCGTTATCAAACACCGCTGGATGTCAGCCTAACGGTCCTTCCCACCAGCGACCAAACGGGACTGCATACAACGCTGATCAAACTGGAAGACCAATCCGCGCTGACTCGTCTGGTTTATCGCAGCAATGAATTTTCCGCCCATTACACCTTTGACTCCATCATTGGGACCTCCCCTTCCATTCAATCGGTACAGACCATGGGTAGAATTGCCGCAACGACTGCCACACCTACACTGATCTTTGGAGAGCCCGGCACGGGAAAGGAGATTCTGGCCCAGGCCATCCACAACGAAAGCCCCTGGGCAAAGGGCCCCTTCGTCTGCCTTAACTGCGGCAAAATTCCAAGAGGGCTGCTGGAGAGTGAGCTCTTCGGCTACGAAGGCGGCGTATTCTGCGGCGGGAAAGAAAATGGCTACACCGGAAAGTTCGAGCAGGCCAACGGCGGAACCCTTTTCCTGGACGAAATCGACTGCCTCTCTCTGGAGGCCCAGGCCTCCCTTTTACAGGTCCTGCAAACCGGCCAAGTGACCCGTTTGGGTGGCAAATATCCCAAGAGCGTCTCCTTTAAGCTCATTGTAGCCACCACGGTGAACCTTCTCTCGGCGGTGCAGAAAAAGAACTTTCGTGCCGACCTGTATTACCGTCTCAACGCACTTGCCATTACAATTCCTCCCCTCCGGGAGCGGAAAGAGGATATCTTCCCCATCGTCAACCATTTCATCGCGCAAGAGTCCTTTACCGCTGGTACTGCCGCGGTTTCCCTGGACGAGGAGGCCGCCGCCGCATTCCTCCAATACCACTGGCCTGGCAATACCCGGGAGGTGGAGTCGGTCATCGAAGAGCTCCTCCACACGGCGGAGGGTCCTGTGCTTCATCTCAGTGATCTGCCCACCAATCTGCTGAGCAGTTACTATGCCGGCAAGGCAAAGCAGTCCCAGGACGCCAAATCAGAACTCCAGGATACCCTTCCATCCGCTCCTCCAGCAGATCCCGCTTCCCCTTACTCCCGGGCCAACCTGGAGGAATCCCAGCGGATCGTCGATACCTTGAAGGCCTGCGGCGGCAACGCAAAGGAGACCACCGCTGCCCTCTCCATGCCCTTGAGCACCCTTTACCGGAAAATGAACAAATACGGTATCAACCCCAAAGATTACAAAAAGCAGCGGCATCCCGCTGATTAGTTGGTTCCCTCGACCAAAGGGCTGGTCCTGCCCCGGTATGCTGTTTTTTCAAATCCCGCCTCTTCTTATTGCAATTTTATGGGAGATCGGATATAATAAATAAGTTCAATATTTCAGAATGTGAGTGATTGTAACGATGCTGCAATTTGACGAATATAAGGTCAAACTAAACAACCTCCTCCCCCAGCTGGACGAGCTGGAAAAGGCACTGAACTTGGAAAGCGCCGCCCGTGAGGTGGATTTTTTAGAGGCACAAAGCGCCTCTGACGGATTTTGGGATAACCCCGAGAACTCCCAGCGGGTTCTCCAGAAACTGAAACAGCTGAAAAACAAGCTGGAATCCCAGGAAAAGCGCCGCGCCTCCTGGGAGGACATGATGGTTTTGTGTGAAATGGGCAATGAAGAGGAAGATGAATCTCTCCTGCCTGAACTGGAAGAGGAGTACAACGCCCTGATCCAGAGCGTGGAATCCGCCAAGCTGCAGACCCTACTCACCGGGGAGTACGACGCCTCCAACGCTATTTTGGCCTTCCATGCCGGTGCCGGCGGAACGGAAGCCCAGGACTGGGCCCAAATGCTTTACCGCATGTACACCCGCTGGGCCGAACGCCATGGCTTCTCCTATAAGGTCATGGACTATCAGGAGGGAGACGAAGCCGGACTGAAATCCGCCACCATTATGATTGAAGGGGAAAACGCCTACGGCTATCTCCGGGGCGAACACGGCGTGCATCGCCTGGTCCGCGTGTCCCCCTTTGACGCCAATGCCCGCCGGCAGACTTCTTTCGCCTCCGTGGAGGTGATGCCCGATCTGCCGGAGGATGTGGAGGTGGAGATTCGTCCGGAGGACATTGAAATGCAGGTCTACCGCGCCAGCGGCGCCGGCGGCCAGCACGTCAATAAGACCTCCTCTGCTGTCCGCCTCATCCATATCCCCACCGGCGTGGTGGTCTCCTGCCAGACGGAACGCAGCCAGTTCCAGAATAAAGACAACTGTATGAAGATGCTCCGCGCCAAGCTGGTGGAACTGCAGATGCAGGAAAAGGCGGAAAAAATTTCCGACCTGAAAGGGGTCCAGCTGAAGATTGAATGGGGCAGCCAGATCCGCTCCTACGTCTTCATGCCGTATACCTTGGTTAAGGACACCCGAACCGGGTTTGAAACCAGCAACGTCAACGGGGTCATGGACGGAGACCTGGACGGATTTATTAACGCCTATCTCACCGCCGTAGCCACAGGTAACTGGGCTACCAAATAAGTACAACCTCTCATACACTCCGCGCCGCCTCCTCCCTGGTATGCTGCCAGGAGGAGGCGGTGTTTTTTCGTCTCTTTTTTCATTTCTTCTTGACTTTTTAGCTTTTTGGTGTTAAAGTCAAAAAGCATTAAAGATATCCTTGATCGGAGGGATTCCCTGTGAAGCTTGCGCTTTTAATCCTTTACTTTGGCGTGATGGTAGGCATCGGCCTCTACTGCCGAAAGCACACCTCAGGCATCAACGGTTTTGTGCTGGGCGGGCGCTCCGTGGGCCCTTGGCTCACTGCCTTTGCCTATGGCACATCCTACTTTTCCGCTGTGGTCTTTGTGGGCTATGCCGGGCAGTTTGGCTGGAAGTACGGCATCGCCGCCACCTGGGCTGGGATTGGCAACGCCATCCTGGGCTCTCTGCTGGCCTGGGCTGTTCTGGGCCGGCGAACCCGCATCCTAACCCAACACTATAATTCCGCCACCATGCCCCAGTTCTTTGGTCAGCGATTTCAGAGCAAGTCTTTGAAGATCGGCGCCTCCGTCATCGTCTTTGTCTTTCTGATTCCCTACACGGCCTCCCTGTTCAATGGTCTCTCCCGGCTTTTCGGCATGGCGTTCCACATGGATTACACCGTCTGCATCATTCTGATGGGGGTCCTTACAGGTATCTATGTGATCGCCGGCGGCTATATGGCCACTGCCATCAATGACTTTATCCAAGGCTGTGTCATGCTGGTGGGCATCTGCGTCGTCATTGCCGCCGTGCTCAATACCCAGGGCGGTTTTCTGGAAGCGCTCCACGGGCTGGCCGCGGTTTCCGATCCAGAAACCGTAAACGGAGAGGTACCCGGTATTTTTGCCTCCTTTTTTGGCCCCGACCCTGTGAACCTCTTGGGGGTGGTAATCCTGACCAGCTTGGGGACCTGGGGGCTGCCTCAAATGGTTCAGAAATTTTACGCCATCAAGTCAGAGGACTCCATTCACAAGGGCACCATCATCTCCACTCTGTTCGCCGTGGTGGTGGCGGGGGGCTGCTATTTCCTGGGAGGATTCGGCCGTCTGTTCGCTGACCAGGTTGACGTGGCCTCCGAGGGATATGACGCCATCATCCCCGCCATGCTCTCGGGCCTGCCCGATCTGCTGATTGCGGTGGTGGTGATTCTGGTTCTCTCTGCCTCTATGTCCACCTTGTCCTCTCTGGTGATTGCCTCTTCCTCCACCTTGACCATCGACCTGCTCAAAGGCAACATTGTCAAAAAGATGAACGACTTTCAGGCTGTATTCATCATGCGCTGTTTCATCGTGGTTTTTGTCCTGATTTCCATGGTCCTGGCCATTGTTCAGTACAAAAATTCCTTCAGCTTCATCGCCCAGTTGATGGGAGTCTCCTGGGGGGCGCTGGCCGGCTCTTTCCTGGCCCCCTTCCTCTATGGTCTGTACTGGAAAAAAACCACCAAAGCGGCTTGCTGGGCCTCTTTCCTCTTTGGTTCGGGGATTATGACTCTAAATCTGATCTCCACCTCCACCGGATGGTTTGCTTTTCCCACCCTGCTGCAATCCTCGATCAACTGCGGCGCCTTCGCCATGCTGGCAGGCCTTGTGATTGTCCCTGTGGTGAGCTTGTTCACCAAAAAGCCTGATCAAGCCATGGTGGATGAAGCCTTCTCCTGCTACGAAAAAAAGGCACCTGTTTCTCAGAAGAATGCACTGAGTGAGTGACCCCTCTCTTCCCCCGCCTGTCAATCGACCGGCGGGGGGTTTTTCAAAAATTTTTCTCCGAACGGAAAGTATACTTGACATTTCTTTGACGCCATGGTATTCTCTTTATGGAAAGTAAGCTTTCCAACAGAAAGAGCTTTTTTCTCTTTCTCAAAATTTTTTCGTCAAAATTGGAAAGTTTACTTTACATTCAAAAAAGGAGGTCTCTCTTGAAAAATCGATTGGAAGCACTGCGAAAAAGCCATGGCGTCAGCCAAGAAGAGCTGGCCGCTGCCCTGGAGGTTTCCCGGCAAACCATCGGGTCGTTGGAACACGGAAGATACAACCCTTCCATTATTTTGGCTTTCAAACTCGCACGCTATTTTAACACCACCATTGAGGATATTTTTATCTACGAGGAGGATGCAACATGAAAGAGCGCAATTACGATGTGGTGAAAACTGTGGTAGGAATTCTCTTGGCTGCCATCGGCTTTGTTCTGCTTCGACGGTATGCGGACTCTCAAGGGGTAATGGCGGTTCTCCCCTTCGTCTGCATTGGCGTGGGCTGCGGCACCTTTGGCCACGGCATGGGAGGGATGCTGAGCCGGAAGGCATTGAAAGACTCCCCCGACCTGCAGAAGCAGTTGGAAATTGAACAGAAAGACGAGCGAAACATTGCCATTTCCAATTCCGCCAAGGGAAAAGCCTTTGATATTATGCTGTTTGTCTATGGCGCCCTGATGCTCTCCTTTGCCCTCATGCAGGTGGATCTGGCGGCGATTCTTCTGTTTGTCTTTTGCTACCTTTTGGTGTTGGGATGCAGCATTTATTATCGGGTCAAATACGAAAAAGAAATGTAAAAAGCAAGAGAGGCTCCTTCGCCTCTCTTGCTTTTATCCTTTTCCCGTTCTCAGCCCTTCTGGCCCAACGCAAACGCTTTGCGGTTCAGCTCCAGCACCTTAGCCGGGACATTGGCCTCCAGAGAGGCCTGCCAGGCCTCAGGCGCAATGTCTGGAAAGTAATGGGACAACCGGCCCATCAGAACCATGTTCACCGCCTTGGCAGACCCAGCTTCCTCCGCCAGCGCCAGACAGTCCATGGCATCCACCTGAATCCCCTTGGCCCGCATCTTCTCCACCAGGTTTTCCGGATATTGCGCCAGCCCAGCGATCACGGGCATCGGCTCCATCTGCTGGGTATTGGTCACCACCCGGCCGGTAGGCTTCAGGTAGGCAATCCAGCGGGCCGCCTCCAACAGTTCAAAGGAGACAATAAAATCGGCCTCTCCCTTGTCAATGATGGGCGAATAGACCTTGTCCCCAAAGCGAACATAGGTCACCACGCTGCCGCCCCGCTGGCTCATCCCATGCACCTCGGAGACCTTGACATCGTAACCGGCATTTACCAACAGGTGCCCCAGCATTTTGGATGCCAGCAGGGAACCCTGTCCCCCCACACCGACGATCATAATATTGACAGTTTCCACGTCTTTTTTCCTCCTTATACAATCAATGCGTTCCGGTGGCACATCTGCATACACACCTGGCATCCAATGCACTGGGTCCGGTCAATCTCCGCCTTTCCATCCCGGAGACTGAGGGCGGGACAGCCAATCCGCATACACAGACTGCACCCATTGCACTTGTCCGCGTCTACCTTCAAGGGCGGCGCCTTAGGTACGTCCTTCAGCATGACGCAGGGACTGCGGGTGATGATCACAGAGGGCTCCTCCGCAGCCAGTTCCTCCTTCAAAACCCGGTCCATCTCCTTGAGCTGGTTGGGGTCCACCACCCGCACCCGCGCAAATCCAACGGCGCGGCACAGGGCCTCCAGGTCAATCTTTCCCGCCGGTTCTCCCCGCAGGGTCTTTCCCGTGGTGGGGTTCTGCTGGTGTCCAGTCATCCCCGTGATGGAATTATCCAGAATGATGACCGTAGAGTTGCTTCGGTTATAGGCGATATCCGCAATGCCCGTGATCCCCGAATGGGCAAAGGTGGAGTCTCCAATCACCGCCACGCTGTGCTTCTCATGCTTTTCTCCACCGGCCAGATTAAACCCATGAAGTCCGGAACAGGAGGCCCCCATACAGACATTCAGGTCCATCGCGTTCAGCGGCGGCATGACGCCCAGGGTATAACAGCCGATATCCCCATAGACCATACATTTATTTTTCGACAGCGTGTAAAAAACCCCCCGGTGAGGACATCCCGCGCACATGACTGGCGGACGACCGGGAATAGGATCATCCAAAGTCAGGGTCGGTTTCGCCTCCTGTCCCAGGCTTCTGGCCACCACGCCTTGGGTAAGCTCATCCACCAGGGGAATTTTCTCCTTCCCAGTGACCGCCACACCAATTTGACGACAGTGGTTTTCAATGATGGGTTCCAGTTCCTCCACCACCAGCACCTGGCCCACCTGCGCGGCAAAGTCCCGGATCTTCTGTACCGGCATGGGCCAAGACAGCCCCAGCTTCAGTACACAGGCCTTCTCACCAAAGACCTCCCGAACATACTGATAGCTGGTAGAAGAAGTAATGATGCCCAAAGAGATATCCTCCCCCATTTCCAGACGGTTCAGCGGGCTGGTTTCCGCCAGCTCCGTCATGGCCTTGGTGCGTGCCTCCACCCGATAATGGGCTTTGAGGGAATTGGTGGTCATCATCACCCGCAGAGGATCTTTCACGTATTCTCTGGCAGGGACTTCCTGGCGAACGCCCCGTTCCACAATGCTTTGTGAGTGGGAGATTCTGGTGCACATCCGCAGCAAAACCGGGGTGTGATATTCCTCAGACAGGCGGAAAGCTTCTTTTGCAAAGGTTAACGCCTCCTGGGAGTCAGAGGGCTCC
>OLRE01002215.1_pt1 | contig 16430 bp, 9 predicted proteins | sample 1672461 | NCBI WGS metagenome assembly OLRE01 (sample SAMEA3136688, study PRJEB25190) | human gut metagenome | biome: human gut; feature: human-associated habitat; material: faeces | place: Austria | collected 2013
AGCTCACCCTTGGAATTCACCACTCGGTAACACGGTATATTCTCATACAATGTCAGGTAGTATTCTTGGTGTAATTTTAGGCATTGTAATATCCTTTATTGGAGCATTTATGCTTGGGATATCCATTATTATTAGATATGATATTATTGCATTTACAGTCATATTCGCTCTATTTACAGGTATAGTTTTTGGTATATATCCAGCGAATAAAGCTTCTAAATTAAAGCCAGTAGATGCACTTAGAGGCGAATAGACTTTATAAAGGCTTATTATACAAATATGTAAGTGAAAAATATCAAATCCCATAATCTACATTATCAACAACAATTATAATGCGTATTATGGGATTTTTTACTATAAAAGCTGTATTTAAATCTTCCGAAGGATTGCTTTTCTGTGCTATTGCAAGGACATGGAAACCTTTTATCATTAAGCTTATCTATGTTTCAAAATCTGACTGCGAATTTCCTCTGTCAACGGCTCAATATTTCCACCATATTCGGCAAAGGTACATATAGATAGCATTTCTTCAACAGCACCTTTTGTTACCAATTAAAGGAGAAATGTTAAGTATTGTAAATAGGTAACGCTATAATTTTCATAATTCACGCAATGCAGCGTATATTCGTATAGAATCTGATATATAATTGAGAAATAGTAATAGATTCTATCAGAATCTATTGGCAGGCATAAAATTTGTGGTATAATATAAAAAGTAAAGAAAGAGGTTATATTATGCTTGAACAAATAAACTCAATAATTTCAGTTGGCAATTAAGTTTTAATCGCTACGAGAAAACGTTTTCTTAAGTATTTACTATTACTATTAGGGTTAAAATTAGTTGATTTTAGTACGGACACAGTATTAAAACTAAAAACATTAAAAAATATTGATGATAAATTATCAGTGTTTTTTTCTGCAAAAGCAAATGCAATCGAAGAAGATTATAAAGGATATTCTGAAGCGGTTATCGAAGAAATGCGATTAATTGCTCTGCTAACAAAAGGCGGTCATTCTTTGTCAAGAGTAGAAAACCGCATAATATTTAACTGAGAAAAAGGCACAGCCGACGGAAATTTTTCCGAAAGCTGTGCCTTGATTTTTTGCTATAAAGTTTTATGTAGAAACTCAGCAAGCATAACAATTATGAACATCTTGTTCAAATCGGTTGCTTTGCTTCGATGCCTTGCAACAGCGAGCAGTATATTTGGATAGCTATGCTACCAAATACCTCGTCAGGGATGTCCTAAAACCTGTCGTTATTTTACAAAGTCAAAAATCCATTAACAAATGCGTCGGGGAAAATAAATCGCTTTTCACCTTTTTGGAATTTCACATTGATATATTTTTTCTTATCGTAAATTTTAATAACGGTGCCGTCGCCGAACATTTTGTGTTTTACTACTGTTCCCACGCCCACATCTGCAAGAATATTTTCCCAATCAATTTGTGGCTCTTCTTGCTTTTTAATCTCAACCGACTTTTCGGCGGCTGTATCATTTTTATCGCTTGCGGTCGATTCGGTTGTCGGCTCTGTTTCGATGGCAAAGGCTATCGAATCGGTTAAGTCGGTAACGGTAGCCTGCTGCTTGGAGTAAAGCATCTCGTATTCCTCACGGCGAAGAACGGTGTCCCAACCGCCGACAGCCTCACCCTCGTGCTTGTCGATACCAGTGTAGTTAAGACTTGAACTTTCATATTTACGGAAGCCGAAAATACCTTGATTCATCTTTTCTGGGTCGAATAATCCGATAGAACAAAGAATATCAAAGTCTTTAACTGAAAGACCCGTTACCTTTTTGAAAAGCTCGGGTTCAATCTGTGTGATAACATCTTTAATTGTTTGCTCACGGTAGTCGGTAAGATACATAAATACAGGAATACGGGCGGCAAGTTTAAGCAAATTTTCCTGCACCTGTTTGCGCAGTGATTTTGCTTTTTTCTCGTCTTCGGTGAGTTCCTTTTTCTCTTGCTTTGTGAGATTGTCGCCTTTTTCTTTTTTTAGCTTTTTAACCTTTTCCGAGTGGTTAATAATTGTCTGTATTTCGGAATTAAGCGAACGGAATCCCTCAATATTCATCAAAGCGCTTAATGCGTCTTGGCTACTTTGCAGTTTTTTAAGTGTGTCGTTATCAACATGGACAAGCAACGCTGTCTGCCAACGCTTTGCAAGCAAAGTAGCCGATGTGCCTGCGTATGTAATATCCAAAATATCCTGGGCGCTTATTTGATTCATAGACGAGCCATCAAAAGCTAATATCGGAAGAAAATTGATGAATTCCGATACTTTCTGCTCGGGGCTTGTGTCGTCAACTTTCAGTCGGCAGGAATAGTCGGAAATCTGACGCAATGCACGCTCAAGCGCAAAGTCGAATACATAACATTCTTTTTTTACAATAACTCTGTTGCCGTGTTCGTCTTTTGTTTCCCAAGGGGATTGCACACGAAATGCGGTTTGGAAATATGTTTCAGGCGATTTCAAATTGCGCAACATAAACACGCCTGCCCAAGGTCTTACCGTTATGCCTGTAGTAAGCTTGCCACATGACAGAGTTATTGTTTTTGTTTTTAGCGGGTCGCCCATAGCGTTAAGCACAGGGGCTAATGCGTCTATGCCTATGCCTGCCTTTGTGCCTGCGCATACAATAATTTTATAATCGTTAAAGAAATTGTTTTGCTTTTGCCTTAGCAAATTATACATTGCATAGCAGCTTGCAACATTGGGCAAAAACCAAAGGGTGTGGGACAAAACATTCAAAAGTGTTGTGTCCGAAAACGGCATAGGCGGTCGCTCCGCACCAAGTTTTAAGCCGTCAACAGGCATATAGTTACCTTGAATCATTTTCAGCCAATTTTGAACATAGTCCTCATATACAAATCTTGCGGTTTCGGGCTTGTTTTTATCCTCACATTCGGCACGGAAAAACTCGTTTATGTCAAATTCATCGTAGCCTTCGTTTGTCGCAACATTTGTTATTGAATCCGGCACCTTGTATGTCAGCATAACCATTTGGGGCAATGCGGCATAAGGGTTTTGATTTGGGTCGCCGTTCCAATTTTCCTTTGCCGACTGCTCGTCCGAATATGTCCAGTTGAAAATTTGGTCCGCCAGCATCGCCAGAAGACCCAGAATTGCCGAAATCAATGCCAGGAAGATACATCCAAACAACCCCAGCAGCAGGCCGATCCACCATTTCCAAAGCAGCCGCCACTTCCCCGCCAGCTCCGGGTCAAGCTCCTCCAAAACCTCTGCATGGGCATAAAACTCCTGATATGCGGCACAGAGCTCCAGCACCATGACCGGCAGGGAGAGCAGCCACCACAGCCAGTTCCCCTCCGGAATTGCCGGAAGCAGCAGCACACCGCTGATGATGCCGCCAGCCAAATAGCACAGGGCCGCCGTGCGGTACCTGCCTGCCGCCTCCCGCAGCTGCCACAAAAGGACACCATAGGCCAGGGAAATCAGAAATGCCAGCACATTTCCAACGACTCCGGCAGTTGGAAACGCTCCCGCCACAGTATCCATGGTCAGAATGTTGCTGAAAACACTGGGAATCACCAGCCAGAACAGCAGCCACAGCCACTTGGCCAGCACAGGGGCATTCCGGTCCAGCCGCGCCCGGCGCTCCCGCTCTGCCTCCACGGCTCACAGCCGGTTCTGGGGCATATCTCTTCGCCGCAGGGCACAGCCGGTAGAAAAGGTGCAGGTCACACATGCCGTATGCCCCTTCTCCCGGCAGCAGTCCGCAATGGGACAGCCGCCGGAAAACCGGCGCCCCGGCCCATCCTGACAGCCGGCAGACGGCGAAAATACCTTTGGGCGGAACATTCTACGAAGGACGTTACGACCGCAACGGGTCGCTCGGAAGGCTCTACACGAACGCTCCGTATTATCTTCATTGGGGAGACTCGACCGGCGTGTTCCATGACGTAGCCTGCACCTCGATCCTATTCGATACGAGCAACTACCCGCCGTTCGTCAACACAACGGATTTTTACCGCTATGCCGCCAATCCGGTGCGCTGCATCCGGGAATAAAACCGAATTAACTTTCAACAATGAACAAACAACGAATCATACTGTTCCTGCTGCTGGAAGCATGGATGAAGTTCCAGTTCACAGGCTGCCGGTTTGATTTTCATTAAAGGAAGAACCGCTTCCAGTTTCGGGATGGTCATATTGGAAATACCAATATAACGGATTTTTCCTTTTTCTACCAGTTCTTCACACTGACGATATGTATCCATGAATTCTTCTACGCTGAATGGTCTGGAATCTGGATTTCTGGAATCTACATCACAGAATGGTGCATGATAGTTCGGGAATGGCCAGTGAATGAAATACAGATCTACATAATCGCACTGAAGATCCTGAATACTCTTTGTGCAGGCTTCTTCGACCTTTCTGTGCATGTCATTCCATACTTTTGTCATGATAAAAAGATCTTTTCTTTCTACAACACCTTCATCAAAAGCTGTTTTGAAAACCTCACCTATCTGATGTTCATTTCCGTAGCATGCTGCACAGTCAAACATACGATATCCGCTGCGGATTGCACCTGCAACTGCTGCAGAAACATCTTCAGCGCTTACTCTGTCAGAACCAAAGGTTCCCATACCCATACATGGAACTTTTTCTCCTGACGGAAGTGTTACCTTCGGCACGATTGCCGGATCAATAAATTCTGCCATTTTTGTTTCCTCCTAAATTGTATTATATAGTTTTTGTATAACAATCTGTGGAAGCAGTTTTTCCATATCTTCCATTACAAAAAATCCCGTTTCTTCACGCATTGCCGCAGCGGCTGAGATTGCACTTGCTCTTCTTAAAGTTTCTTCCAGAGAAAGGCCCTCGCTTAATCCAAGTGCAAAACCTGCGATCATGGAATCACCGCATCCCACTGTATTTACGGCATCAATTTTCGGAACGATTGCACGGAAGATGCCTTCTTCACCAACAGCCAGAGAACCATCTGCACCAAGGGAAACTGCTACGATCTCCACTCCGTTTGCATGGATTGTCTTAGCTGCATCAATGATATCCTGAATGTCATCACAGTGTTTGCCTGTCAGCATACGGATCTCATCAATATTTGGTTTAATCAGTGTCGGACATGCTTCGATTCCCATTTCAAGAAGTTTGCCACTGGTATCAAGGATCACCGGTTTGCCAGCTTCTTTTACGATTTTGACCAGTCTCTGATATGCAGTTCCATCAAGCCCCTTCGGTACACTTCCGGACATGGAAACAACATCTGCATCCTTAACCAGCTCTGTAAATTTTTTTTCAAATCCCCGGAAATCTTCTTCAGTCAACGTAAATCCCGGTTCCAGAAATTCTGTCTGTACATGATTCACTTCATCCCAGATATTGATGCAGGATCTGCTTTCCGCATCTACATGATAAAACTCACCTTTGATTCCAAACGGTTTCAGAGCATCTTCAATATAGTTTCCTGCGTGGCCACCCACAAATCCGGTTGCTACGACTTCTGCACCATAAATAGATGCCGGCTTGGATACATTGAGACCTTTGCCTCCGGGAACGTAAGAACATTCCCGGACACGGTTTACTTCGCCTACTTTAAAATCATCGACTACATATCGTTTATCGATTGCAGCATTTAATGTTACAGTCAGTATCATTTTATTCTTCCTCGTTTGATAACAGGATCTTACCTTTTACAAGTCCTGGTGTCTTAAATAACTGGAATGCTTCCTGTGCCTGGCTCATCGGGATTTTCTTATAAATGAAGCCCGGATCAAATTTCAGCTGACCGGTTGCAAAGTAATGTGCGGTCAGATCCCATTCACGTCCCGGGAATGGTGCACTGTAAGACATCCATGAACCTGTCAGTTTGAACTCTTTACGGTTCATATTTTCCCACTGTTTTGGTGTAAAGGTCAGATTCTCATGCGGTGTTCCGATAAAGCATACATGAGCTTTGTTTGCAGCCAGTTCAAATGCCATATGCATGGTCGGAACCTGTCCGGCTGTCTCAAATACGAAACCATATCCTTTTCCGCCTGTGATATCCATGGCTTTTTCCATATATCCTTCTTCTTTTGTATTGATGACTTCATCTGCACCAAGACGTTTTGCAAGTGCAAGACGTTCATCACTGATATCGAATACAACAACTTTTTTGGAACCGAAGATCTTTGTCCACTGCATAGTGAACATTCCGACTGTACCACCACCAAGGATTGCAACATATTCGCCACCATGATAATCATTCTGGAATACACCGTGGATTGCTACTGTTGCAGGTTCAAACATAGCGCCTTGTTCATATGGAACTGTCTTGTCAAAGGGTACTGCATTCTGCTCCGGAACTACTACATAGTCAGCGTTGCTTCCCTGCTGTCTGGAACCAATAAAGCTGTAATGTTTGCAAAGAGAGAAGTTACCCTTCTGACAATCGTCACATTTCATGCACGGAAGAAGTGGAGCACCGGATACACGATCCCCAACTTTAACTTTGGTTACGCCTTCGCCAACTTCTACCACATCACCGGAAAATTCATGTCCCAGAACAATTGGATAAAAATGAACTCCGTGATTGAGAACACGAGGAATGTCAGAACCACAGATACCAGAGTATCTGACTTTGATTTTTACAGTTCCTTTGGTTACTTTTGGTTCTTCGACTTCCTGATACTGTACATCTTCATTTGCAACTACTACTGCTGCTTTCATAATATATATTTTCTCCTTTCATAAAGGAGGGAAACGCCCTCCCAGCTTTTATTTCGCGGTCATCATATGGGCCAGGGACTTATAGAGTTCAAGATAAGTCTGATAAGTCTTATCATAAACTGCTTTGTTCTCCGGACTCGGTTCATGACGGCGGGTTTCTTTGACAGTAAGTGAAACTGCCTCATCATAATCCTTATAGAATCCAACTCCTACGCCTGCAAGGATTGCTGCTCCAAGTGTCGTAGCCGTATCAGATGCCGGAACAACGATCGGTTTACCTGTGATATCGGATTTAATCTGTGTCCAGAGTAAAGAATTCGCAGATCCACCCATGGCTCTCAGAACTTCTGCCTCCGCTCCGGCTTCCTCTGCAACTTCCAGGTTATGTCTCAGGGAAAGAGCCACTCCTTCCATACAGGCACGCACCATATGTCCCTTGGTCTTGGCAAAATCCAGGCCGTAGAAAACACCTTTTGCATACGGATTCCAGATTGGTGAGCGCTCTCCGGACATATATGGAAGAAATACCATTCCATCACATCCCGGGGCTACTTTTTCTGCGATTTCATTAAGCTGATCCAGTGATGAAGCTCCTGTCTGTTCTTTCATCATACGCTCATAGTCTGCAAATTCATGTTCAAACCAGCGCATGACTCCACCGCCTCCGGTAGTTCCTCCCTGAAGGAGCCACTTGCCCGGAACAACATGATAACTGAGGATCAACCTTGGATCAGCTTTGTACTCATCTGTACAAATGCTCATTCCCCCGGCCTGTCCTCCCTGTTCCTGTGTTTCTCCTGTATGGATCACACCAGCTCCAAGCGTTCCGCATGCAGCATCAAGTCCACCGGCAACAACCGGTGTTCCCTCGGCAAGTCCACACTCTGCTGCTGCCTTCGCGGTGACAGTGCCTACCACATGATCACAGTCACATATTTCCGGAAGGAATCCCATCGGAATTCCAAGCTGTTCACACATCTCTTCATCCCAGCATCCTTTTTTCATATCAAAACAATGTAATCCATAACCCTGAGAAACATCCTGTGTGATCGCATCTGTCAGTTTAAATGCGATATAACTGTTCGACTGAAGGATCTTATAGATTTTCTCGTAAACTTCCGGCTTATTTTCTCTGTACCAGATGATCTTTGCTGTAGAATAAGATGGCTGAAGGGAATTTCCTGATATCTTAAAAATCTCATCAGCTCCAATCTCCTGATTCAGTCTGTCACAAATAGACTGTGCTCTGGTGTCCATCCAGATCGGAGTATTGGTAAGGACTTTTCCTCCCTGATCTATTGCGATTGCCGACCAGCTCTGTCCGTCAATTCCCACTCCGGCGATTTCTTCTGGTGCGATTCCGGCTTTCTGTATCGTTTCCTCTGTTGCCTGGCAGACTGCGCTCCACCATTCTTCAGGATTCTGCTCCGCCCATCCCTCATGCGGATAATATACCGGATAAGCACCATTTGCAGCTGCAAGGACTCTGCCTTCTCTGTCAAATACAGCAACCTTACAGGCACTTGTTCCGATGTCAATTCCAAGTAAATATGATTTTTTCATTTTGCTGCTCCCATTTTCCGAAATATCCGGATTTTCTTCTCTTCAGCTGACACTCCGATCTGTTCTCTCTGTATCATTTTAAAGTATTTACAGACTTGCCTTCTATGATTTCTGTCTGCAGTTTTTCTGTAAAAAACTCTTCTGATTCTTTTTTGCCATTTTCCAGATGTTCCAGCATGATTCTTGCCACTTCTCTGGCAATTCCATCCGTTGGCTGTGATACGATCGTCAGCTTCGGGTTACATGCTCTCGCAAACTGCAGATTGTCAAAACCAATCACAGAAAGCTGTTCCGGTATCTGTATTCCAAGTTCATTTACTCCGATCATGGCCCCCATTGTCATTTCGTAGTTGGTCACAAACACCGCTGTCATATCCGGATTTTTCTGCACCAGTTCCTCCAGACTCCGTACACCGCCCTGAATCGTATAATCTCCATGACAGATCAGGGATTCTCTGACCGGAATTCCGGCTTTTTCCAATGCTCTGTAATATCCGGCCATACGTTCCTGTGCAGTAAAAATCCCCTTCGGTCCACCGATGATCCCGATATAGCGATGGCCTCTTTCTATAAACTGTCGTACTGCATCCTCCGCAGCTTTTTTATTGTCCACCAACACACTGTCACAGGAAATTCCCTGTATCTTACGGTCAATCAGAACGATTGGTTTTCCTGTCCTCTGAAATTTCTTCAGATGATTTCCTTCTTCATCGACCGGCATATTAATAACCCCGTCAACCCGCCTGCGGATCAGGAACTCTATTGCCTCCCGTTCCAGTTTCTTATCGGTTCGACAGTCACAGACGATCGTGGCATAGCCATGACTTCGAAGAACATCTTCCATACCCGTTATAATTTCAGCACAGAATGTATTATTCAACTCTGGAATCACAACACCTATCGTTTTGGTCGCATTCGTCTTCAGCCCTCTGGCAACTTCATTGACTTCATAATGGAGTTCCTCAATGGCTTCTTCAATCTTTATTCTGTTTTTCTCTCGGACATTACCGCCATTAAAATACGAAGAAATCGTAGCCAGACCAAGGCCAGTCCGTCTGGCGATGTCTTTCATTGTTGCCGCCATTATGTCTCACTGCCTTCTGTTTCCACTGATATTTCTGTGTACTGAATCATGGTTCTCATACTTTTTTATTTATTCTGCTTTTCCGTCACATCCGCAGACTTTCATTCTTGCCATAACCAGTTCCTTCACCGCTGCAATAGCTGTCTTACCATATGCCTTTGGATCAATGGTATCCGGTTTTTCTGCAAGAAGTTCTTTCACTGCCTTAGAATATGCTGCACGAAGTTCTGTAGCAAAGTTTACTTTGCAGATACCACGTTTTACACAATCCATAACATCTTCATCACTGAGTCCGGATGCGCCATGGAGAACCAGCGGAATGTCTACAACTTCACGAATCTCACTGAGACGTTCTTTGTCGAGAACCGGTGTTCCCACATAGAAACCATGTGCAGTTCCGATTGCAACTGCAAGAGATGTAACTCCTGTACGCTCTACGAATTCTTTTGCTTCCTGTGGATCTGTGTTGGTGTCTGCCTCTGCTTCCAGATCATCTTCTTTACCGCCGACCTTACCAAGTTCTGCTTCACATGGAATATCAAGTGCTTTTGCTACATCTGCCACACGTTTGGTCTCTGCGATGTTTGCTTCAAAATCCAGTTTGGATCCATCGATCATAACAGAAGTATATCCTGCATGTATTGCCTGCATAGCAAGCTCAAAGCTGCTGCCATGATCCAGATGAAGGCATACCGGAACAGATGCTTTCTTTGCTTCTGCTGCAACGATTGCCGCATAGGTATCTACGGTACCGTATTTAACTGTAGATGGTGTAGTCTGAATCATAACTGGTGCTTTGAGTTCTTCTGCTGCCTGAATGATTGCTTTGACCATCTCCATGTTCTCTGCGTTAAATGCACCTACTGCATAACCGCCTTTCTGAGCTTTGGACAGCATTTCTTTTGATGTAACAAGTGGCATAATGATTTTCCTCCTCATAATATATGTATGATTTTTGTTCTTACTGTTTCTGTAATGCCGGATAACATTTGCAAAACCGAAACGTTTCCGTTTGAGCCAATCATACCTCTGTTCTCTGCTTCTGTCAACCATAAAATATTCACTTTTCACTTTCTTCAAAACAGTGTAAAATATTCATCTTTTATCGGAAAATATTCTCTTGCAAAGTATCATAAATGCAGGTACATTCTTTATATAGAGGCTGTCTCTGTGCGAGATATGCCATAATTCAGTAAAAATTTGAACGGAGGCATAAAGATATGTTAAAAGGAATTCCTGAAATCTTATCACCTGAATTATTAAAGGTATTATGTGAAATGGGACACAGCGATCGTCTTGTTATCGCAGACGGTAACTTCCCGGTTGAATCTATGGGTAAAAATGCGATTACCATCCGCTGTGACGGACATGGTGTTCCGGAAATTCTGGAAGCGATCCTGAAAGTTTTCCCACTGGATACTTATGTAGAACATCCGGTTAACCTGATGGAAGTAATGCCTGGTGACGATGTAGAAACCCCAATCTGGGATACCTACAAAGAGATCATCCGTAAATATGATGACAGAGGAGATGCTGTAGTAGGAAACATCGAACGTTTTGCATTCTATGATGAAGCCAAAACAGCTTACTGCATCATTTCTACAAGTGAAAAAGCTCTGTATGCAAATGTTATGCTGCAGAAAGGTGTTGTTATCAACAAATAATCATCGGCCATCTTTTTTCCTAAGTTACCCTGGAGATTTTCGAATCTTCAGGGTATTTTTATGTCAACTTTCTGTTTTCATCCGGTTGCTTTTATTCTCATATGTGTTATGATAAAAAAAATCTGTTTTCAAGTGCTGCTATAAACGTTTTTAAAATCGGAGGTTATTATGCATTACCATAAATCACCTAAAAACAGACGAGTCCTTGCACTGCTTCTTACTGGCTCGCTCCTTTTCGGAGGAATTCCCGTTTATGCCGGCGAGTACAGCAATGTTGAATTATCAGCCGAAGACGATGGTTCTGATCTGACAGTTGATTCTGATTCAGCAGCTGATATGGCTGCTTCAGATGACACAGTGGCTTCAGAGGATACGAATCTGTCCATTGATGCAACAGATTCCGATGTATCTACAGACGAGGAAGGTTCCTCTATTGCGGCAGTCAATTCTGATAAAGAAAATGAATCTGACGATTTTAGCAGTGATGACAGCCAGGAAGTTTTCTCAGACGGGACAGCTACTGACATTGACAGCGAACTGGATTATGTTCTCGGGCGTCCAATGACAGATGAAGAACGTGAAGCCCAGCTCGCCATGATCCCGGAACTTACCGATATGCCTGTAACGGATGAAGTCACCAGTGATCTGGATATTGTACCCTATGCACTTTATCCAGAAGAATACAACTCGGCAAAAGAAGGGCTTGTCACACCCGTAAAAAATCAGAGTTCGACCAGCCTCTGCTGGGATTTCAGTCTTACCTCAAATATTGAGACCTCTCTTCTTTCAAGAGGACTCGGATATTATGATCTCTCAGAAGAGCATCTTGCTTATTTCTGGGCCAATCGCGTAAATGATCCTCTTGTTAATACTCCCAACGACAAGATCACAAGAACCAATGCTGATTATCACGGAACCGGAAATGGTCAGGTGGCTTCCTTCTTCTTAAGCACCTGGTCCGGTATGACCACCGAAGAAAAGGTACCTTTCTCTTCCACAACCAAAACCTGGCCGGAAGATCTTGCATACGACAGTGCTGCATATATGGAGGATGCTGTCTTTTCGGAATACGATGAAGACCGTGTAAAACTGCTTTTAAGCGAATATAAATCTGTATCGGCGATGATGTACTGGAATCTTCAGAATTATACTGTCAATACCGCAGCCTATTACCAGGCTGTTCCTAAACTTTCCTCTAATGGTAAACAGATGGTCAATCATGCTGTGACAATTGTGGGATGGGATGACAACTATAAGAAAGAAAACTTTATAGATGGTCCCAAGCCGAGCAGAAACGGTGCATGGATTGTCAAAAACAGCTATGGCACAGGCTTCGGTGACAAAGGCTATTTCTATATGGCCTATGACAATGCAACCTTTTCCAACCTGGTCTGCAATACTGCATCAACTTCAGAAGAATATAATAATAATTATTTTTATGATGGTGCTTCCGCAGGAACCGTTGTCTTTCCAGGTATTTCCAATGGATACTATGCTTCCAATATTTTTAAGGCAACCGCCGGAAAAGGAAAAGATGAAGAGCTCGGTGAGATCGTTACTGCAGTTCCACAGGATAATACTGATTTTCAGATTCAGATTTATACCGATCTGACGAATCCTTCTGATCCGACAAGCGGCACTCCTGCTTATGCCACACCAATGGAATATACGCAGGCCTTTGCCGGAATCCAGACCATTCGGCTTGAGAAGCCGGTGAAGATTCCACCGGGAACTCTCTACTCTGTTGTTCTTCAAATTCCGAACGGTTCTCAGAGATATTATCTGGAAAAAACAAGCAGCAGCAGTTCCTGGTTTACAACAGTTGCCGGTATTGATGCAAATCAAAGTTTTTATTCCGCAGATGGAAAAAGATGGACAGATGCAGCCAAATCCGAGTATTGTTTCTCCATTAAGGCACATACCAGAACCCTGAGTACTTCGACAGTCGTAACTCCTGATCCTGACCCGGATGAAACACCGATTGTTTCTCCGGCAGTGACACCGGCAGTTAGTCCAGAAATAACTCCGGAAATTGAAATTCCAGATGACACACCGGATACACCGGAACCGACTCCTACCATGACACCAACACCGACTCCTGTAAGTCATCGGATTAATTACAATAAAAACAGCAGTCTTGGGGTCGGAAATATGCCTTCTGCATCTTCCGCACAGGAAAAACAGACTATTACAGTTGGAAATGCACCATATTGTAAAACCAGATTTTTTGCCGGATGGAATACCCGCTCCGATGGACGGGGAAAGAGCTACAGTCCGGGGCAGAAAATACAATTAAACCAGAATCTCACACTTTATGCCCAGTGGAATTTCACCTATGTTTCATCTGCAAGGCTGATTTACCGGGTTGTCGGAAAACAGGCAGTTACCTGCTATGGAACAACAAACAAAAGGATCACCAGGGCCAGCATTCCTTCAATAATCCGTTACAAAGGAATCACCTATCGCGTCACCTCAGTCTGGGCTAATGCCTTCAAAAACAAATCGCGGCTCACCACTGTTTCCATCGGAAACAACGTCTCCGTGATCGGCAAGAATGCTTTCTACAAGTGCAAGAAGCTCAAAAAGGTTACCATCGGAACCGGCCTGACACAGATAAACTCCGGAGCTTTCCGCGGAGTCAAAAAGGGATGCACGATCACGATCAAAAGCTTAAAGCTTAAGAAGGTTTCCTCCAAGATCGACCAGTCCACCAGCAAGATGACCGTATGCGTTCCACGAAAGAAATACAAGGCATACAAAAAAATACTCTGGAAGAAATCCCGGACGGTAAAAATTAAAAAGTTTTAAATAGCAAAAAGGAACAGGGAAGATGAAATTTCATCTTCCCTGTTCTTTTTTGCTGTTTTCTTATTTCAGTGTAATCAGAAACTGATAGGTCGTATCCTTCTGAAGTTTCAGAATATCCTCCGTGCAAATGATCTCTCCGTTCTCCGATTTATACCATATATTATTTATTGTCCTGTCACTGTTCAGTGCATAACTGCCGCTGACACTCGGAGTTGACTGAACGATGAGCCATTTCTTTTTACCCTGCAGAATCAGGGTTGTCATCGCCTCTGTACTGATCTCATCTGGTGCAGCCCTTCCCAGAATGATCTCCTGCGTATCTTCAAATTCTTTTCCTGTTGAGACTTCCTTCACAACAGCATGACAGATTTTGTGAATGTTTTGCTCCTCATCCTTCGAATCTTCATAGCTAACCGTCAGACTGTAATTCGAATCTTCTCCATCCAACAACTTTTCTGATCCGTCCGAATACACCAGAGTCACAGAATATGCTGAAAGTTTATCTACATAATCAGAAAAAACGGCCGGAACTTTCTCCAAATCCTGATCCAAATTTAATTTTAACGAGCTAAGCGCTGCTTCATCTCATATTCACTTCTATTCATCAATGCGTCATTCTCATTGATTTTTCTCAATTTCATGTATATTTTCATCTTTTCAGGCTCTTCATGTATTTCTTCTGTGCTTTGTCAAGAACTCTTTTGCACAGAAAAAGACAGGGGATATCTTTCCAGAATATTCCCTGTCCTTCGCCTTGCGTTCATTTTAATCTTCTTATTATTTTATTTCTTCTTATTATGATAGACCAGCAATCCAATCACTGCAAGTACTGCAATTCCGATAATCCATGTGAACGGATTCTGATACCATTTTGTTTTTGCAGCTTTTACATTCTGCCCGGATGCCTCACGGCTGTCCTTTGTGTCAGAGTTTTCTGCTTCAGGCTCTTTGGAGTCTTTTTCTGTATTTTCAGCTTCATCTGCTTCTTCTGTAACTGCCGGTGTTGGTGTCTCAGTCGCTTCTGCAGCCTCAGTTGGTGCCGGTGTCTCCGTTGCCTTTGCAGTCTCTGTCGGGGCTGGTGTCTCGGTCGCTTTAGCTACTTCGGTTGGTGTTACACTCACTTCTGCCACTGCATCTACACTCTCTTCTACTGTATCCGGGTGTTCCTTCTTCCATTCTTCGGTTTTTTCCAGATCCACCCAGCCTTCTGTTCCGTCAACCGTAGTTACACCCCAGTGGCTGCCGTCTGCCATTTCTGCATCCTGTGTGATATGAAGCGTTTCTCCATTCTCAATATCGCGCACTCCCGGAACCTCGCCATATTTTGTTCCAGGTCCCTGATAAAGCTTCTGGGAACCTCCTTCTGCATCTGCCTTTACATCATAATCAGCATTGTAATTCACATGATCCTTACCCGCGATATAAAGTTCAGAATCAATTGCTTCTTTTCTGGAATCCGCCGGCCTGCACTCGTCAAGCGGGGCGTATCCATACATGCCATGATATTCTGTGTATCCCCACGTACGGTTATTCTCGGTATCCTCTACTTCTCCTTCTATATGAAGCGCCGTTCCATTCGGAATCTGCTCATCATTCAGCCTCGTAGATTCCAGATCCGGCTGTGAATAAATATCGATTCCTCCTGCCTTTGATTCTACGATCATATAATAGTCTGTCGGATAATCCGGTCCTGTCTTGCCTGTCTGTACATCTGCCATGACATTGACGCTCATCAGAAGTCCCAGTATCATAACCAGAAAACTTTTCGTCAGTTTTTTCATTTTCTTTTTATCCCCTTCACTCGCGTGTTTTCCTGTATTTCGTAAACCATCATACCACAGTACCGTTATAATGATAATCTTTTTTTGTCATAAAAAAATGTAAAAATCAACAAAAAGCGGAAGTTTTTCGACATAATTTACGGAAAGTACAAAGACCCCGGAGTTATCTCCGAGGTCTTTGCTTATATCATGGCACTTTTGAGAAAAGCCAGTTTAATTATTTGTACAGAGGTCCGTAATTCTTGCAAGCGCGGAAGTCTGCACCTTCTTTGTCCATTCCAAATGCATTCCATGCTGCCGGACGATAGATATCTTTTTCCGGAACGTTGTGCATGGATACCGGGATACGAAGCATAGAACACATTGTGATCAGGTCAGCTCCGATATGTCCGTAGGAGATCGCACCGTGGTTAGCTCCCCAGTTGTTCATTACATCATAAGCTGTCTTGAACGGTCCCTCTTTGCCATCGCATCTTGGAGCAAACCATGTACATGGCCATGTGTAGTCTGTACGTTTCCAAAGTTTGTCAGATACCTCTTCCGGAAGCTCTACTGTCCATCCCTCTGCGATCTGAAGAACCGGTCCAAGACCTTTTACAAGGTTCAGACGGATCATTGTTGCAGGCATCTGAGCACGTGTCTCATAACGGCTGGAGTATCCGCCTCCACGGAAGTATCCGTTGTCGGCCATACACCACTCTGTATTGTCCATGATTGCTTTCTGGTCTTCTTCTGTAACATCCCACCACTGTTTCATAACTGGGTTGCCATCAGCATCTTTAGCCTGTCCGTTAGCATCCAGGCAAGCAGCACCGGAGTTGATCAGATGAA
>OLRE01002218.1_pt1 | contig 16413 bp, 18 predicted proteins | sample 1672461 | NCBI WGS metagenome assembly OLRE01 (sample SAMEA3136688, study PRJEB25190) | human gut metagenome | biome: human gut; feature: human-associated habitat; material: faeces | place: Austria | collected 2013
GATGACCGCCGCGTGCCGCTTGTCCTGTTCGGCTATGTTCAGTGCCGGTGGAACAGGCCCTTTTTCTCATACGGGGCGCAGGCGTAGCCCGTGAGCTCGTAGCCCGTCTTGGCGATGACCGGGCGCAGCTCCGCCTCCGGGATCGCCGTCTCGGAGAGAATGACCGTCTGGCCCTTGCCGTGCGAGGACGAGACCTTCTTGACCGGAAAGGCATTGCGCACCGCATCGTTGATGTGGCTCTCGCACATGCCGCACATCATGCCGTCAATCCCCAGTGTGATCTGATACATGGAATGACCTCCTTGAAAAACCGATTGGTTAGATATGTTTAATCTCAACTGCATGATAACACCGCCCCGCCCGGGTGTCAAGCCCTGCGGGGCAGAAAAAAGCGGACTTCCGCAGCCGGAAGTCCGCTCTGTTTTTCCATACCGGGTCACGGGTTCGGGAACACGACACGGATGGTCGTGCCCGTGCCGGGCGTGCTCTCAAGCTCGATGCGGCCGTGGTGATACTGCACAGCGTGCTTGACGATCGACAATCCGAGGCCCGTGCCGCCGGACGCCTTGGAGTGGCTCTTATCCACGCGGTAGAAGCGCTCGAACACACGCGCCTGATGCTCCGGCGCGATGCCGATGCCGGTGTCGGCAACGGTGATGCTGCTGCCGCCGGCATCGGCCGCGACCGTCACGTCCACGCGCCCGCCGTCACGGTTGTACTTGATGGCGTTGTCGCAGAGGTTATAGACGATCTCATAGATCAGGCGGCGGACGCCGGGCAGGACGGCCGGCTGCCCCGTGACGCTGACCATGACATCGCGCGCGGCCGCGGCGTCGTGCAGGTTCTCCGCCGCCTCCTGCGACACGGCGAGCAGGTCGACCGGCTCCGTCGGCATGGCGTCGCCCTCGTCGAGCTGGGACAGGCGGATGATATCGTCGATGAGCGTGACGAGGCGCGCGGCCTCGGCGTGGATGTGGCCGACGAAGCGCGGCAGATCCTCGGACTTGACCATGCCGTTTTCGATCAGCTCGGCGCTGCCGATGATGCCCTGCAGCGGCGTTTTGAGCTCGTGCGAGACATTCGCCGTGAACTCGCGGCGGTTGCGCTCGGCAAACTCCTGCTCCGTGATGTCAAAGGCCAGAATGACCGTGCCGAGGAATTTCCCGTCGGACGTGATGCGGCTGATATCGAACTGATACACGCGGCCCGCGCGCTCGGCGCGCACCTCACTGTGGCCGTCCGCAGCGGCGGCCTGAATGGCGGCGCTGATCTCGTGGCTGCGCTCGATGGTGAGAAAGTCCCGGCCGACGCACTGCGCGTCCGCGCCGAAGAGCGCCTGCGCCGCGGCGTTGATGCTCAGGATATCGCCGTGCTCGTCGAGCAGGACGAGCCCCTCGCGCATACTGCCGGTGATCTGCGTGAATTCGTCGGTCTTTTCGCGCAGCTCGCGCAGCTGCGTTTGGATCTCGACGTGCTGGCGGTGGATGCGCTTGAGCAGCGGCGAGAGCTCCTCATAGGCGTCGTTATCGAGCGGGTGCTCGAGATCGAGGCTGTTGAGCGGATCGACGATGCGCCGCGACAGGCGCTTGGCCAGCATACCCGAGAGGATGAGCGCCACGATGAGCACGATCAGCAGCGGCTGGATCATGCCGACGGCGATCATGCCGACCGTCGCGCGGCTGATGGAAATGCGCAGCACCGTGCCGTCGTCCAGACGCTGGGCGTAGTACATGGTCTTTTCCATGAGCGTCGAGGAATAGCGCGTGCTCTCGCCGGTGCCGGTCGCCAGCGCCTGACTGACCTCGGCGCGCGAGGCGTGGTTCTCAAGACTCTCGGCGTTGGTCTTCGTGTCGTACAGGACGCTGCCGTCGGCCGCGATCCATGTCAGGCGGTAACGGTCGGCCGTCAGCCGGGACAGGTAGTCTGTGCCGCCGTCCTCGACGGCCGCTGCGGCGAGACTCAGCTCGTCGCGCAGCTGGTTTTCCTCCACGCCGCCAAAGTAATCGTACAAAAAGCCCATGATGATCAGCAGGCTCGCCAGCAGCACGCACCCGGCCACGAGCAGGATGGATTGAAAGATCTTTTTGGTCATGTCGTTGCCTCCATGCGGTAGCCAACATTGCGCACCGTTTCGATCCGTCGTCCGTAGGGGCCGAGCTTCTGCCGGAGCGTCCGGATGTGCATGTCGACCGTGCGGGTCTCGCCGCAGTAGTCCATGCCCCAGATCTCCTGAAAGAGCTGGTCGCGCGTGAACGCCATGCCCGGATGGGACAGAAACAGGCGCAGGAGCTCAAATTCTTTATACGTAAGCGCGACACGCGCGCCGTCGACCGTGACCGTGTGTGCGTCGAGATCGACGACGAGCCCGCCGCTGCGCAGCTGATGTGCAGCTTTTTCCGGCTGGCAGCGGCGCAGCACCGCCTTGACGCAGGACACGAGCTCCATCACGCCGAAGGGCTTGACGAGGTAATAGTCCGCGCCGAGGTCGAGGCCGCGGATCTTGTCATACTCCGCGCCCTTGGCCGTGGCCATGACGACCGGGATGGTGCGCAGCTCCGCCGACGCCTTCATGCGCTGCAGCAGCTCGATGCCGTCCACGCCGGGCAGCATCACGTCGAGCACCACCAGATCGGGCTTCTCCGTCTGGAGCGCCGACCAGAATGACACGCCGTCGGCAAAGCCGCGGGCGTCAAACCCCGTGGATGAGAGCGTATAGACCTCAATGTCGCGGATACTGGCGTCGTCCTCCACACACCAGATCATGGCTTACCCCTCCTTGTGCACCCCGGTGACCGAGAAGATCACCCACTCGGCGATGTTCGTCGCGTGGTCGCCGATGCGCTCGAAGTATTTGGCGATCATGAGCAGGTCGAGCGCGTACTCCCCGTCGTCGGGGTGGGCGGCGATCTTGTCGATCAGCCGGCGCTTGACCTCGTCGAAGGCGTTGTCCACGACATCGTCCTCGGCGATGACCGTCTCTGCCAGCATTGTATCATGCTTGACGTAGGCGTCAACACTTTCTGTGACCATATGGATGGTCGAGAGCGCCATTTCGCGCAGCAGATCGTCATTTTCCGCCGAACGGCCGGCGAGAAACTGGATGATCTCCGCAATGTCCTCGGCCTGATCGCCGATGCGCTCCATGTCCGTGATCATCTTCAGCGCGGCCGAGATCTGGCGCAGGTCGCGCGCGACCGGCTGCTGCTGGAGCAGGAGCTTGAGGCACAGCGACTCGATGTTGCGCTCCTTCTGGTCGATCTCGGCATCGAGCGGCGCGACGCGCTGCGCCAGCTCCGGATCCGCCTCCGTGAGGGCCTTGGATGCGAGCGCGATGACCTCCTCGCACAGTGCGCCCATCTCGATCATCTCCTTGTTCAGGAGCGCGAGCTGTTCATCAAACCGGCTTCTCATTAGCCAAACCTCCCTGTGATGTAATCCTCCGTGCGCTTATCCTGCGGCTGCGAGAACAGCTGCTGCGTGTCGCCGCACTCGACGAGCTCGCCGAGCAGGAAAAACGCCGTGCGGTCAGAGATACGCACCGCCTGCTGCATGTTGTGCGTGACGATGACGATCGTGTACTGTTCCTTGAGCTGCATGGCCAGCTCCTCGATCTTCGACGTGGAGATGGGGTCAAGCGCGCTCGTGGGTTCGTCCATGAGCAGCACCTCCGGCTCGACCGCGAGCGCGCGGGCGATGCACAGGCGCTGCTGCTGGCCGCCGGAGAGGCCGAGGGCGTTTTTCTTCAGGCGGTCTTTCACCTCGTCCCAGATGGCCGCGCCGCGCAGGGACTTTTCGACGATCTCGTCGAGCCTGGCGCGGTTTTTGATGCCGTGCGTGCGCGGGCCATAGGCAATGTTGTCGTAGATGCTCATCGGAAACGGGTTCGGCTTCTGAAAGACCATGCCGATCTCGCGCCGCAGCTCGTTGACGTCCGTTCCGGGGGCGAAAATGTCCTGATCGCGGTAGCGCACATCGCCCGTGATCTTCACGCCCGGAATGAGGTCGTTCATGCGGTTGAGCGTTTTGAGAAACGTGGATTTGCCGCAGCCGGACGGCCCGATGAGCGCCGTGATGCTCTTTTCGGGAATATTCATGCTGATATCGTGCAGCGCCTGATGATCTCCGTACCAGAGGTCCAGGCCCTGGACTGTCATAATGTCACTCATAAACTTCTTTTCCTCCTGAAGTATCGCTCAACGAGCGTAGCAGCGCCGTTGATGAGCAGCGTAAGGATCATCAAAATGGCGGCGATGGCAAAGGCCACATCAAACCGGCCCTGCTCCTTGGCGTAAACGTAAAGCGCGACGGTGAGCGTGGCGCCCGCGCTGCTCAGTCCCTCGAAAAAGTCGTTGAGCGCGTGGGCAAAGCCCGCCGTGAACAGCAGCGCGGCCGACTCGCCGAGGATGCGGCCGACAGACAGGATGCAGCCGGTGATGACGCCGTCCACGCAGCCGGGCAGCACCACGGTGCGGATGACACGCCACTTGCCCGCACCGAGGCCGAACGCGCCCTCGCGGTAGCTCTGCGGCACGGTTTTGAGGCTCTCCTGCGTGGTGCGCATGATGGTCGGCAGGTTCATGATGACGAGCGTGAGCGCGCCGGCCAGCAGCGATGTTTTCATGTTCAGAAACTGGCAGAAAAACAGCATGCCCACAAGGCCGTAGATGATCGACGGGATGCCGGAGAGCGTCTCGGCCGCGTACTCGATGGCGCCGATGAGCCGGCGGTTCGTGGCGTACTCGGTCAGGTAGATGGCCGCGCCCACGCCGAGCGGCAGGACGATGAGCAGCGTCGCGATGACGATATAGAGCGTGTTGAGGATGTCCGGCAGGATGCCGATGCGGTCGGACAGGTAGCTCGGCGCGGTGGACAGCAGCGCCCACGACACGTTCGGCAGGCCTTTGATGAGCACGTAGGCGATCAGAAACAGCACGAGCGCCGCCGTGATAATGGCCGCCGCACCCATGAGGATGCGCATGGTGAGAATATAGGCCCTGCGGCCACCGGAAACGGCTTTCTTTTTCATTTGTCCCCCTCCTTATTGCGCTTGAGGAAGAAGTTGAGCGTGGCGTTGATGAGCATGATGAACAAAAACAGCACCAGCGCGATGGAAAACAGCGCCTGCCGCTGCAGGCCGCTGGAGTAGGACATTTCGCTGGCGACGGCGGTGGTCAGAAAGCGCACGCTCTGAAACAGGCTCGGCATATTCGGCACATTGCCCGACACCATCATGACGGCCATGGCCTCGCCGATGGCGCGGCCGACGCCGAGCACGACGGCGGCGGCAATGCCGCTCTTCGCCGCCGGGACGGAAACCTTGAAATACGTCTCGATGGGCGTCGCGCCGAGCGCGAGCGATGCGTCCTCATACTCGGGTGGCACGGCCTCGAGCGCCGTGACGGACACCTTGATGATCGACGGCAGGATCATGATCGCCAGCACGACGATGGCGGCGAGCAGGCTCGCGCCGTCGGCCAGGTGAAACACCTTGCGGATGCCCGGCACGAGCACGAGCATGCCCACAAGGCCGTAGACGACCGACGGGATGCCGGCCAGCAGGCTCACGGCCGATTCGAGCACGGTCTTGAGCCGCGGCGGGGCGACCTTCGCCAGATACACGGCCGTCAGGAAGCCCAGCGGCACGCCGAGCACGATGGCCCCGGCCGTGCCGTATACACTTGTCAGAATGAACGGCAAAATGCCGTACGACGGCTCTGCCGCCGTGGAGGCCCACGTCTTGCCGAACAGAAACGGGACGAGCCCGATCTTCCGGATGGCGGGGATGCCAGAGACGATCAGGTACACGCTGATGAGCAGCACACACCCGACGGTGATAAGGCCAAGGAGCAGAAACACGCCATGCACGACCGTCTCCAGAACTTGAGATCTCTTTTTCATATCCAGCACCTCTGTATATGCGAAAGGCGGCTGGTCTCCAGCCGCCTGTACGCTTGTCTGTGGCTCAGGCCACCGGGACTGCGCCCGCCGCGGAGATGATGGACGCGGCATCTGCAGAGGTCGCAAAGTCGAAGAACTTCTGCGCGGTCTCGCTCAGGGCCACGCCTTCCTTCGTCACGAGGACGAACGGACGCTGCACGAGGTAGGTGCCGTCCTTGACGGTCGCTTCCGTCGGGGCAACACCGTTGACGGTCAGGGCCTTGACGCTGTCCTTGATGGCAGCCAGAGAGGCATAGCCGATGGCGTTCGGGTTCTGGGACACGGTAGTGATGACATCGCCCGTGGAGGTCAGCTCCTGACGGTACTGGCAGGCATCCTTCGTGTCGGTGATGGACTCGAAGCCGTCGCGCGTGCCGCTGCCGGCCTCGCGGCCGATGAGGACGATCTCGGCGTCGTTGCCGCCGACATCCTTCCAGTTGGTGATCTCACCGGTGTAGATCTTGGCGATCTGCTCCAGGGTCAGGTCCTTGACGGGGTTCTGGGGGTTGACGATGATGGCGATGCCGTCGAGGGCGAGGGTGGTCTCCTTCAGGCCGGAGGCCTTCTCGTCGTCCTTGAGCGCGCGGCTCGACAGGCCGATGTCGCAGCGGCCCTCGGAGACGGCCTGGATGCCGGAGCCGGAGCCGGTCGGGTTATAGGTGAAGGTCGTGCCCGAGTTTGCTTCCATGAAGGACTCGCCGAGCGCGCCGATGACTTTTTCCATCGAGGTGGAACCGTCGGTCGAGACCGTGCCGCCGGCAGCGGCCGTGTTGTTATCATCCGCCTTCTGGCCGCAGCCCGCAAACAGCGAGAGCGCCATGACGGCAATGCACAAAATGGTAATGATCTTTTTCAAGATGAAGTGCTCCTTTCGAACTTCGATTTTGATTTTGGTTTTTTGTTTCCTACGCTTCACAGGATAAGCAGGGGATGTAAAAACGAAAAGAGCGCTTATGTAAAATGCGTGTAAAATTGTAAAATACCGCAGTTTGCAGCGCGTTTTTCACCCAATTTCGTATCTCGCGTTGATAAACAGACGTTTTCCGTGCGACTGTCAGCAAATATTTCATGAAAAATCTGCGCATATTTTCATCCCCTACGGGGGCTTACAGTTTCGGCCGCCGTCCGTTATACTAATGACAATGCTCCGAAACGGAGAAATACAGGAAGAGAGGATACACGCACTATGCGAAATCGAAGATGGATCTGCCTGCTGCTGGCAGTCTTGACGCTGCTGGCCTGCACGGCCTGCGGCGTAAAAACGAACGACGGCGCCTCCGGCGACGTGCGCACGCTCACCGACAGCAAAAACCGCACCGTGGAAGTCCCCAAGCAGGTGGACCGCGTCGTGTGCGTCGGCGTCGGCGCGCTGCGCTACAGCTGCTATGTCGGCGCGGCTGACCGCGTGGTCGGCGTGGAGGACTACGAGACCAAGGCCGGCATGAGCCGCCTGTATAACTACGTGAACTTCGATAAATTCAAGGACCTGCCCGTCACCGGTACGAACGGCGAGCCGTACGTGGAGCAGATCATCGACGTCGCGCCGCAGGTCATCGTCATGAGCGCCTACGCCTCGTGCGATGCGGACGAGCTGAGCGCGAAGACCGGCATCCCGGTCTTTGTCGTGCCCGGCAGCGACACCACGCTCGATGACGCCGCCTACGAGACCATCCGTCTGCTCGGCGAGCTCTACGGGCTGGAAACGCGCGCGCAGGAGCTGACCAAGTACCTCAAGGGCATCCAGGCCGACCTCGACACGCGCACGGCCAAGATTGCAGACGATCAGAAGCCGTCCGTCTATGTCGGCGGCGTGTCCTTCAAGGGGCAGCACGGCTTTGAGGGCACGGAGGCAGGCTACGGCCCGTTCGCGCTCATCCACGCCAAAAACCTCGCCGACACGACCGGGCAGACCGGCGCGTTCAACATCGACACCGAGCAGGTGCTCGCCTGGGACCCGGACGTGATCTTCCTGGACTTTAATGGTATGCCCCTGATCAACGAAGATTATCAGGCGAATCCTGCATTTTATAACAGTCTCACCGCTGTGCGCAGCGGCAAGGTCTATTCGCAGATCTCGTTCCGCTCCTCGGCCTCCAATCTGGAGACGGCGCTGGCCGATGCCTATTATGCCGCCTGCGTGCTGTATCCGGAGCAGTTTGCCGACATTGACCCCGAGGCCAAGGCCGGCGAGATCTTCACGGAGCTGCTCGGCTCCAACCCCTATCCCGATCTGAAGGAGGCCGGGTATGCATTCCGTGCCATCACACTCGGCGAGTAAGCCGCACGATTCCGACTACAGCCGCAACCGCGCCAGAAGCATCCGCTTTCTGATCCTGCTGGCGGCCATTCTGGCGCTCGCGTTCTTTTTGTCGCTGCGCGCCGGGTCTTACAACACGCCCGCCGCCGAGCTCATCCGGGGCATCTTCGGCCGGGCGTCGGACGCGAAGATCAATCTCGTCATCCGCAATAACCGCCTGCCGCGCATCTGCACCGCCATGGTCGCCGGCGCGGGACTGGGGCTGGCCGGGTGCATCCTGCAGGCCGTGCTGCGCAATCCGCTCGCCTCGGCCTCTACGCTCGGCGTGTCGCAGGGTGCGACGTTCGGCGCAGCCGTCGCCATCATCGGTCTCGGCCTGAGCCAGGCCGGCAGCTGGGCTATTCCGCTGTGCTCGTTTCTCGGCTCGCTGCTTGTCGCGGCCGTCATTCTGGGGCTGAGCCAGTTCAAGCAGATCTCCTCGGAGGGCATCGTGCTCGCGGGCGTCGCCATCAGCTCCATGCTGACCGGCGCGACCACGCTACTGCAATACTTTGCCGACGAGGTCGCGCTCTCGTCGCTCGTATTCTGGACGTTCGGCGACCTCGGCAGCACGGACTGGCAGTCCCTGCGCGGCATGGCGCTGGCCGTACTGCTGCTGATCGGCTACTGCTACCTGCACCGCTGGGACTATAACGCCCTGCTCTCCGGCGAGGAGACGGCGCTGAGTCTCGGCATCCATGTGCGGCGGCTGACACTCACGAACGTTGTGCTCACGTGCTTTGTCTGCTCGGTGATCGTGTCGCACGTCGGCCTCATCAACTTCATCGGTCTCGTTGCGCCGCACATCGTGCGCATGGTCGTCGGCAACAACTATATCTATCTCATCCCCGGCTCCGTGCTCGCCGGCGCGGCGCTGCTGCTGCTGAGCGACCTGGCCGCGCGCGTGATCATCATGCCGGTCATTCTGCCGATCGGCGCGCTGACGGCGTTTCTCGGCGGCCCGCTGTTTTTGTACCTGCTGTTCAAGGGGAGGGGTCGGACATGATCTGTGTGGACCATCTCTGCTATCACTATAAGGGCGGGCGGCCAATCCTCCGCGATGTGAGCTTTGAACTGGAGACCGGGCACTTTCTGGCCGTACTCGGCAACAACGGCGTCGGCAAGAGCACACTGCTCAAGTGCATGAACCGCATCCTCACGGCTGACAGCGGGCACTGCCGTATCGACGGTGAGGATCTGCTCACGCTCTCCCACCGGGAGATCGCAAAACGCGTAGCCTTCGTGGCACAGCACGTGCCCGACACACAGATGACCGTGCACGACATGGTCATGCTCGGACGGCGGCCCTACATGACCTGGGGCGTGACAGAGCACGACCACCACGTCGTGCACGAGGCCATGCGCTATCTGAATCTGGAGGACATGCGCGGCCGGTTCCTCAACCGGCTCTCCGGCGGCGAGCGGCAGAAGGTCATGCTCGCCCGCGCGCTGGCGCAGGAGCCAACGCTCCTGCTGCTGGACGAACCGACCAGCAATCTCGACATCCGCAATCAATATCAGGTGCTGCAGATCACGCGCGACCTGTGCCGCGAGCAGAACCTCACGGCGATGATCGTCATCCACGACCTGAACCTCGCGCTGCGGTTCTGCGACCGCTTTCTGCTGCTGCGCGAGGGCGAGGTGTACCGTTACGGCGGCGCAGAGATCTTCGACGCCGACGCCCTGCGGGACGTCTACGGCGTGACGGGCAGCATCGTGGACGTGCAGGGGCACAGGCTCGTGCTCATTGATGACGAAGAAAAGGAGACAAGATCATGACCAACTGGGAAACCTGCGTACAATTTCACGGCCACGCCTGCGGCGGGCTGACGATCGGATATAAGGCCGCGTGCTACGCCGCCGAGCTGCTGGAGCTGTCCTTCTCCGGCGACGAGCAGGTCGTGTGCATCGCGGAAAACGACGCCTGCGGCGTGGACGCCATTCAGGCGCTTCTCGGGTGCAGCATCGGCAAGGGCAACCTGCTGTTTCATATGCGCGGCAAACAGGCGTTCTCGTTTTATAACCGCGCCACGGGCAAGTCCGTGCGTCTGGTGCTCCGGCCGCGGCCGGAGGGGATGACGCGCGAGGAATCCTTCGCCTACTATCAGGCGCAGAAACCGGCCGACCTGTTCGACGTCAAGCCGGCGACCATCCCGCTGCCAGAGCCGGCCAAACTATTTGACTCCTACCCGTGCGCGTGCTGCGGCGAGGTGACGGGCGCCAACTGGATCCGCCTCGTCGGCGGGCAGAAGCTGTGCCTCGACTGCGCCGGGAACTACGACCGGTTCGACGTCTGAAAACAACAAAAAAATCCGGCTTCCAGAACGGAAGCCGGAGTTCTGTTTATCCAAAACCTCGTAGAGTTTCGCCGCCGGAGCGGCGAAAGAAAGTGAGATCATTTTCTTCGGCGACATGTGCGTCGGAGAAAATACTTCTCAGGCTGCAAGTGTGGAATTTGTGCGCCGTGGACGCACAAATTATGCGCGCAGCAGACTGCAGCCTCTTTGTCAAAAAGTAACACTTTTTGACAGTCTCAGCCGCGCAGCAGCGCGAGCTGGTAAAACGCGACGGCGCTCGCCGCGGCCACATTGAGCGAATCGACCCCATGCGTCATGGGGATGCGCACCGTGTAATCGCACGCGGCGATCGTGTTGGATGCCAGCCCGTCGCCCTCCGTGCCGAGCACGATGGCGAGGCGCGGCACGGTACGCAGGCGCTTGTCGTCGATGCGCAGCGAATCGTCCCGCAGCGCCATGGCCGCCGTTTGAAAGCCGAGGGCGTGCAGCGTCTGCTGCCAGTCGCCGTCCTCAGGCAGGTACGTCCACGGCACCTGAAAGACCGTGCCCATGCTCACGCGCACGGCGCGGCGGTAGAGCGGGTCGCTGCCCGCCGACGTGAGCAGCACGGCGTCCACGCCGAGCGCCGCCGCCGAGCGGAAGATCGCGCCGATGTTCGTCGGGTTCATCACGTTTTCCAGCACGGCCACACGCGCAGCGTTGGCGCACAGGACGGCGACCTCCGGCAGTGCCGGGCGGCGCATGGCGCAGAGCATGCCGCGCGTGAGATGAAAGCCTGTCAGCTGCGTGAGCACGTCGAGCTCGGCGGCATAGACCGGGATGTCCGCGGGACAGCGCGCCAGGATCTCGCGCGCCTTGCCGTCCACGTGGCGGCGCTCCATCAAAAACGACACCGGCACGCACCCCGCGTCGAGCGCGCGGCCGATCACGAGCGGACTCTCGGCGATGAAGAGCGCGTTTGCCGGGTCGGCGCGGTTGACGAGCTGGTTTTCCGTCAGGCGGGCGTACACGTCCAGCTCCGGCGCGGAAAAGTCCGAAATATCAAAAATCTTTGCCATAGCTGCATCTCTCTTTTCCATAGGGTCAGCCCGATTATAACCGATTTTGCGCGCGGACGCCACCGGTTTTTTTCCGCCGGTGTATGTCCCGCCGCGCCGATGGGCATACTGGCTCTGAGGTGATATTTATGCAGTTGACCCCAAAAGAGGCCAGTTTACTCAAAGATCTCAAAGGACAGGAGCAGCTGTGCGTGGACAAATATAACCGCCACGCCGCCTGCGCCAACGACCCGCAGCTGAAAAACCTGTTCGAGCAGATCGCGCAGGTCGAGCAGCAGCATCTCGACGCGATCACGCAGATGGAGGGCGGCACCGTCGCCGCCCCGGCGGACTCCGCGACCGTGCCGACGACGTTCACGGCGACCTACAACAACACCGAGACCCCGCAAAAGCAAAACGACTGCTACCTGTGCACGGACGTGCTCGCAATGGAAAAGCACGCCTCGCACCTGTACGACACGTGCGTGTTCGAATTCAATGATGCCAACGCCCGCAGCGTGCTCAACGACATTCAAAAGCAGGAGCAGCACCACGGCAAGGTCATCTATGACTATATGAACACCAACGCCATGTACGCCTGACACCATCCGCGCAAAAACGGCGTCCCCGAGGGCTCGGGGACGCCGTTTTTGTCTGCGAAATTTATTTGGTCAGGCCGTAGCTCCCGGCCAGCTTGCGGAACGCCGGGAGCGAGCGCTCGAGCTGGCTGCGCGCCACGCAGTAGGCCAGGCGCGCATAGCCGGGGCAGCCGAAATCATCGCCCGGCACGAGCAGGATGTCATAGTCCATCGCGCGGCGGCAAAACGCCCGGGCGTCCGGCTCCGGCGACTTGAGGAAGAGATAAAACGCGCCGTCCGGCCGCGCGCACGCATAGCCCATGTCCGTGAGCGCGCTGTAGATCAGCTCGCGGTTGGCGGCATAGGCCGCTATGTCCGCCGTCTGGCCGAGGCACTCGGCCACGGCGAGCTGGAACAGCGACGACACGCACACATACCCCAGCGCGCGCCCCGCGCCGAGCACGGCCGCGTGCACGGCGGCGTAATCGTCCATGGCCGGGTGCAGGGCGAGAAAGCCCACGCGCTCGCCGGGCAGGGACAGCGTCTTGCTGTAGGAATAGCAGTAGATCGCGTTCGGATAGATCGCGGGCAGGAACGGCACCTCCACCCCGCCGTAGACCAGCTCGCGGTACGGCTCGTCGGCAATGATGTAGATCGGGTGGCCGTACCGGGCCTGTTTTTCGCGCAAGAGTGCTGCCAGCGCCTCGAGCTCCGGGCGCGAGACGACGACACCGGAGGGGTTGTTCGGCGAGTTCAGGATGAGCAGCGCGGTCTTTTCCGTCACGGCGGCCGCGAGCGCATCGAGATCGAGCGCGAACGTGTCCGCCCGGCACGGCACAACGCGCACGCTGCCGCCCGCCGCCTCGGCATAGACGGCGTACTCCGGGAAGTACGGTGCGAACACGATGGCCTCATCCCCCGGACCCATGAGCGCGCGCGTGAGGATGGCCAGCGCGCTCGACGCGCCGTCGGTCATGTAAATGTCCTGCGCGCGGTACGCCTCGCCGAAGGTGTCCGTCAGATAGGCCGCGACCTTTTCGCGCACGGACGCCATGCCCGGCGCGGGCGCGTAGGCGTGCAGCTGCGTGGGCGGCACGGTGCGCAGCAGCCGCTCGACCGCCTCCTGCACGCAGTCCGGCGGGTCGATGCTCGGGTTGCCGATGGCGAAGTTATAGACGTTTTCCGGGCCGATCTCGGCCGCGCGGCGCTCGCCGTAGGCCGCGATTTCGCGGATGGAGCAGCCGCTCTCGCCCCAGGCGATCATTTGTTTCGAGATCATGCGTTTGCCTCCTCCAGATACTGTTTCAGGTACAAAATGGCCTGCCGGTAGCCCTCGAAGCCGAGACCCATGTATGTTTTCACGCACGCCATGCCGGCATAGGAGATCTGGCGGAAAGGCTCCCGGGCGCTGACGTCCGACAGGTGCACCTCCACCGCCGGGAGCGCCACGGCCTTGAGCGCGTCGAGAATGGCGACGCTCGTGTGCGTATAGGCAGCGGGGTTGATGACGATGCCGTCGGCCGTGCCGTAGGCCGCCTGAATGGCATCGACGATCGCGCCCTCGTGGTTGGACTGGAACAGCTCGACCTCCACGCCTGCCTCGGCGGCGGATGCGCGGATGAAATCCTGCAGCGCGGCAAAGCTCCGGCTGCCGTAAATGGCCGGCTCACGCAGGCCGAGCAGGTTCAGGTTCGGACCGTTGATGACGAGAAACTTCATGCCAGCACCTCCAGAATTTTGCGCACCGTCTCCTCCGGCGTACCGTTGTTGTCAATGACCGCGTCGGCGAAGCGGGCGTACAGCGGCGCACGCTGCGCGTAGAGCGCGGCGAGGTCGCTGCGCTGGGAGATGGGGCGGCCGTCCTTCGGCAGGCGCGCGAGGTCGCGCTGAAGCCAGAAAATCGTGCCGTTCTGGTGCAGGAGCGGGTAATTTTCCTCGCGGCAGATGCTGCCGCCGCCGGTTGCAAGCACCGCGCCCGAGCGCTTGCCGAGCTCGGCGAGTGCGGCCGTCTCCCGCGCGCGGAAGGCGTCCTCTCCCCCGGCGGCAAAAATGTCCGGGATGGACATGCCCGCCGTCTCGACGACCTGCGCGTCGCTGTCGAGCACCGGGCGGTGCAGCCGCTCGGCAAGCAGCGCCGCGATGGTGCTCTTGCCGCTGCCGGGCATGCCGATGAGGACGATGTTCTCCATCTCCTGCCGCAGCAGGCGGTGGATGCGCAGGATCTCCGCGTCGTCGATCACCGTATCGGTGAACACCTCACAGCTGCGCTTGGCCTGCGCCACGAGCATGTACAGCCCGCCCGCGCACGGGATGCCGAGGCTTTCCGCCTGCAGCAGCAGCGCCGTGCGCGCGGGGTTATAGACGATATCGAGCACGCCCGCGCACTGCGGGAACTGCCGCAGGTCGACGGCGGCCCTGCCCGTGTTCGGGTACATACCGACCGGCGTGGTGTTGACGATCACGCGCGCGTCGGCGTGGCGGTCGAGGTTATCATAATTATCCGGCCCGTGGCGGGAGATGACCGTCACATGCGCGCCGAGCTGCTCGAGCACGGCCTGAATGGTCGCGGACGCGCCGCCGTTGCCAAGCACGAGTGCCTTTTGCCCCGCGACGTCGATGCCGCTGCGGCGCACGAGATACTCGAAGCCGAAGGCGTCGGCATTGTCGCCGTAGAGCGTGCCGTCCGCCCGGCGGACGAGCACGTTCACGCTGCCTAGCTTTTGCGCGATCGGCGAGAGCTCGGCGCAGTACGGGATGACCGCCTTTTTATACGGGATGGTCACGTTGAGCGCGTCGAAATCGCCGCCGGTCAAAAACGCCGGCAGGTCCTCCGGCGCGACCTCATAGAGCCCGTAGGTATAGTCCGCGAGCTGCGCGTGGATGGCCGGCGAATAGCTGTGGCCGAGCTTTTCGCCCAGAAGTCCGCACCGCATCATCACACCACCTCACGATAGCTGCCGAGATAGGAGAATTCCTCACACAGACCCGGCAGCTCGCCCATGAGCTGCTGGAACTGCGGCGAATAGACCGACGTCTCGAGATCGAAGTAGAACATGAACTCAAAGTCGCGCTCCGGCAGCGGACGGCTCTCGAGCTTGTTGAGGTTGATGCCGAGCGCGTAAAAGCGCGAGAGCACCTTGTACAGAGAGCCCGGCTTGTGCGGCAGCACCATCATGAGGCTCGTGCGGTCGGCGCCGGGATAGATCTCGAGATCCTTGGCGATGCAGATAAAGCGCGTGTAGTTGTTGCCCTGATCCTGCACGGAGGAGGCCAGGCTCTCGAGCCCGTAGAGTCCGACGCACGCGCGCGACGAGAGCGCCGCGACGTCCGTGCGGTCCGACTCGGCCACGCGCTTGGCAGCCACGGCAGTGTTCTCGCAGCGCACGACCGTCACGCCCGGCAGGCTCTGCAGGAAGCGGCCGCACTGGCTGATGGCCTGCTCGTGCGAGTAGATCTCCTTGATGTCCGAGATCTTCGTGCCGGGCTTGGCCAGCAGGCAGTGGTCGATCTTCAGGCGCACGCTGCGCACGATGCGGAAGTTGTGCTGCATCATCAGGTCGTACACGGCGTTGACAGAGCCGGCCGTGCTGTTTTCCAGCGGGATGACGCCGTAGCGGCACAGGCCCTTTTCGATGGCGGCAAACACCGCCTCGAACGTGGCGCAGTAAAACACGTTCGGCATCGTGAACAGGCGGTCGCACGCGAGCTGGGAATACGCGCCCTCCACGCCCTGACACGCGACGGCCGGGTGCTCCGGGAACAGTTGCGGTGTGCGCGCGATGGCCTGCTCGATCTCGGCAGTCAGCGGACTCGTGACGCCGAGCAGCCGGTTCTGGCAGCTGCGGCTGAGCTCAAAGATGAGCGAGTAGAGCGACACGGCGTATTCGCGCAGGTCCTCCGGCGCAGCGTCCGCGATCTGCTGCAGCTTCGCGCGCTCGCGCCCGGCATCGAGCGCCGGGAGATTGTGCGCCTTCTTGTAGCCCGCGATCTGCGCCGCGACCTCCATGCGCTGGTAAAACAGAGCGAGCAGCTGACTGTCGATGCCGTCGATCTGCTGGCGATAATCACTAAGTTCCATGGTCAAGCTCCTTATTCAAGATCTGTATTTTCCGCCGCGGGAACGGTTTTCAGCGCGGAAAGATCCGTCCAGAAGCGGGGGTAGGATTTGTCGGTACATGCGCAATCGCGCACCGTGACGGGCGCGGTGCTGCCGCTGGCAGCGGCCGCCGCCGCCATGGCGATGCGGTGGTCGTGCTGCGGGTCGACCG
>OLRE01002236.1_pt1 | contig 16290 bp, 7 predicted proteins | sample 1672461 | NCBI WGS metagenome assembly OLRE01 (sample SAMEA3136688, study PRJEB25190) | human gut metagenome | biome: human gut; feature: human-associated habitat; material: faeces | place: Austria | collected 2013
AGACACCATTAATGTCGAATATATTAACTAGTCACCAATGTATCTGTTAAGCCAAGATATAAATCATCATTAATTCTAAAGCTACCACCAGAAGGACAAGGCATATTATAATAATAGTATTTCCAACGCCCATTCGATTCAAACCAATATCCCTCATCCGATTGATTATATGCCTCTATTTCTCCATCATTATTTATCGATTCTTGCGCACAAATCGACATAGGCATAACTCCTATCGCAAGACTTAGGGCAACGCAATTCGCCCAAAAATGTTTCATATATAACTCCTCCAATACCTATAAATATATAATATCATACATTAACATAATAAGTTAAAAAAACTCCCATAATCGGGAGCTTTATTCCTTTGGCTTTGCATCCTTTAAGAAGCTTAGCGCAATCATTACAATAACAATACCAATTGGGAATGCTGCAATAATACTCACACTTTGAAGATTGTTCATAGAACTTTGTGCAAACAACAACGCGATTGGAAGTAGAATTAATAGGATACACCACATTAATTGAATAATCCAATTTGGTTGTGCATCTTCTTCTAATTCGTGATAGCAATAGCAAGAAGCCGTTAATGCGATAGAATCAAATGAAGTCGCATAGAAGGCAATCATTGTAAGTAAAACTACAACCATTACAACTGGAGCACAAGGAAGCGTCTTAATAATATTCACAATCATGCCGTATAAGTCACCATTTTGTGCATATTGCGCCATAAAATCAGCCATACCATGCATTTGTAGTCCCATTGAATAGTTACCTAATACAATAAAACTAATTAAAGTAGAACCAACACCAAATACATATCCACCTAGAATGGTTTGTCTTACGGTTCTTCCTCTAGAAATACTTCCAATAAAGAATGGAGCTGCAACACACCATACCATCCAATATGCCCAATAATAAATTGTCCAGTTTTGTGGGAAGTTTGTTGAGCGTAATGGATCTGTAAATGTACATAACCCAATAAAGTTTTCAACCATTGTACCCAAAGAAGTCAATCCAGATTCAATAATATAACGAGTCTGTCCACCGAATAATAAGACAAAGGCTAATAGTCCAAAGAAAAGATAGATACATAGGTTTGCCAAACGACTAATTCCTTTAAATCCATGTAATAATGAATATGTGTATACAATACAAGTAATGATTAAAATCACAATATTGATAGCTGTACGACTAATTGTTAAATGAAATAAATCTTGAATAATTGTAGCCATTAATGGTGTCGCAACACTAAATGTTGTGGCAGTTCCTGCAAGAAGTGCAAATACGGCTAATAAGTCAATAATTCTTCCTGGCCATTTATCTGTATATTTTCCTAAAATTGGTCGACATGCCTCAGAATACTTTTGACGATTTCTTTTACGAACATGAAGCATAAATCCAAAGGCTACGGCTAATACTAAATAAAAACTCCATGGAATCAAACTCCAGTGAAATAATGGATATACTCCAGCCCATTCTTGAATTGAACCCATTTCTTTAATATGTGGATCCGATGCATACATCACCCATTCAGAAAATGAATAGAACAGAATATCTGCAGCCAAACCACAAGTAAACATCATAGATCCCCAGGCAAAGAATGAATATTTTGGCTTTTCGCCTTTATTTCCTAAAACAATGTCACCATATTTAGAAAAGGCAATATAGATGGATAGAATAAAAATGCCTAGTCCAATAACTAAATAGTAACTTCCAAATGTATCTCCAAAGAAGAATCGAATTTGACTTAATACAACATTCGATTGTTCTGGAGCAATAAAGAATACAACACACAATGCAACAATAATACATAATGGTAATAATGTAATCATCCAATCGATTTTATTTTTCATTTTGAACTCCTTTCAAATACTTACTATATGAAGGATCAATCTGAACTAATTCGTCCAATCCATCAATTTCTACAACATCACTCGCCTTCATGGGCATAACACCTAATTGGTAGTGATCTGGATGACAGAATATTGCTACATCATCCCAATAGATTTGTCGATTTTGTTTCACATCAAATTCTTCTTCCAAATCTTTCTTTAATTGTTGTCCATCTTCTGTATTCCATCTAGAAATACTATAAAGCTGCCAACCTTTTTGACCTCCCGTACGACTACAAGAAGTCACAATACCATTCTCTACTTGTTGAAGCCATTCATCCGTACCATTTTCAACATAAACACTGTTATATCCCGAACGCTCAAACTCTGGTTTCAAGATATCGGTATTAAAAATCATTTGATCCCCATCTAAGATAATTGTGTTATCCAAATGTTCTCTTGCGACATACAAAGAAGAAATGTTATTGCATGTATCATAATAAGGATTCTCAATAACTTTTAAGCCTTCATATTCCTTTTCCAAATCATAAAATTGTTCTTTTAAATACCCTACAACCACATAAATTTCATAAATGCCATTCTCATGTAAACCACGAATCACTGTATCAATCATTCGCGTACCATTTACTTTGACTAGCGGCTTAGGCGTTTCTAAAGTCAATGGACTCATTCTAGAACCAAATCCAGCCGCCATAATAATCGCTCTTTCTACTTTGTACATAAACTCATTCCTCTTTCTTCTAGCTCTTCTTTCACAATACGATAATACTCTTTGGCATAACGATATTGTTTTAATGAATATTCTCCAAATTCAACCCCTAAATTACGCTTGTATTCACACCAATTGCTCCATAATAAGCCGCAGATGGCAATATAAGCATAAATTTTAATACGAACTAAATCTTTACATTGACCATCAAAGTATGCATCAATTAGTTTTTCAACATCTTCTCTATCATATAGTGAATAAATCGCAAACATCGCAATATCAATGTGCTGATCTTGCATACCGGCATATTCCCAATCAATTAAATACAGTTCATTATCAGAGAATAAGAAATTGTCAGGAACAGAATCAATATGAGATAGCCCCCATTCTTTTGGTTGTGCATCCACAAATTCTTTTAATTCATAAATATGAGCTTTTGTAGCTTTATAATCCCGATAAATACTTGGCGTACCTTGCCAATATGACTCATATTTTTCTAATTCCTCAAACACTTCAAACGTATGATTTACTTTTAATTTTTTATCATGGAACGCATGAAGTTTATTCATACACTTTGATACATCACTAAAATCCGTTGAATCACATGCATGTGCATTATGAATATATTCTGTAATCTTATATCCATTTTCTGGATTCATATAGATTACAGGATCACAAATATTTTCATCTTTAATAGCTTGATACACATCATATTCATGTTTACGATTGATCAACTTCTCTGTTCCCTCACCAGGAACACGCATAATATATCGTTTTGAATTCACTTCAAAACTAAAAGATCGGTTTGTCATTCCTTTTTTTAATGGTTGAATATTCATAATTTTTGAAATCTCACAACCAATTGTATCTTTAATAATATTCATTAGATCTGAATTTAAAATTTCATTATCCTCATCCAAATCTCTTAACTGTTCATACGTATTAATTTCATACGCATCATTAAATACATATGGAGAAACAATCATCTTATCCTTTACATATAAAACATCTTCCCAGAAACAATGTTCATACTCTCTTTGTGAAGACATACTATAGATTCGTTTGGCTACAAAACCAGCATCATCTAAAGATATGTAAGAAATACCAATCATTGTATCCCCTACTTCATTTAGCTTTGTCTTAACTAGTTCATACTTTTTATTTAAACGAACTGAAGTATTATCCGTTTCCTGATTCTTAACCATATACCAAGAATATAATTCACATGCGTTAAAAGGATTGGTTTCACACCAAATATCACAAGGAATAATATACGTGTTAATTAAATCCGACCCAACTTTTGCCAAAGAATGCAAATTATTCTTTTTCGCGTAATCCATATTACAAACCAATTTCACATTATATTCATCAATCAAGAATTCAAATTCTTCTTTCATAAACCCAACTACAACTGTAATATCATATACATTGACTTCATGAAGCTGATGAATCAATCGTTCAATTAATGTCCCACCTTTTACTGTTAATAAAGCCTTTGGCACCTCAGTATTGATGGGAACCATTCGCATTCCTAAACCAGCAGCTAAGATGATTGCCTTTTTCGGTTTATATAAGTCGATTAATTTCGTACTCTTCTCTGTTAAATTCCATTCTTCATCCATATATTCTTCTTTCTGAAGAAACTGAATCGACTGATTTACTTTACCCAATGAAAAGCCACAAACATCAGACAATTGTCTTTGACTTATCTTTCCATACTGATTTATTTTCTTTAAAACTCGTTTATCTACAATGTTCATATAATTATCTCTTTTCTATTATGTGAACATTATAGACGAATCCACTCCTGAATGCAACAAAAAAATACCTATAGTAAATCTTCTATAGGTATATTGCTAGTTTTCCATACGCATTCACATGATCGTTGCCAATCCACAAACATCCTCGCTTTTTCAGTAATAATTGTCGACCCACACGACCCGATGTCTATTTTATTCATTCTATTTCTACTTTACTATAGGTCTTGCCATACACTTAAAACCCATTCACCTTCTTCATCTACATAATGTTGCCCAATCCATTTATTGGTAGCCATCTTACCATCCGCTTCATAATAGTGATCATTCACCCATTCATTTTTTGCCATGACACCTGAATTTTTAAAATAATAAGTGAAACCATTGATTTTCATCACGCCCATTACCATATAGCCATTGGAATCAAAGTAATATGTTTGTCCTTGAATCACTTCAAAATCATTCTTTGTATAAGATCCATCCTGATGTCTATACCAGTATTTGCCATTGGTCAAAACCCATTTGTCTGGAGTATATAAACCATTACTATCTACATAATAGTTATCAATCCATTTGTTTGTAGCCATCTTTCCATCATTTTCAAAATAATAATTACCAACCCATTGATTCTTAACCATATGACCAGCCTTATTGAAATAGTACCAGTCTTTTCCTACTTGTTTCCAGCCATTAACCATATAGCCATTTGAATCAAAATAGTATGTTTGTCCTTGAATCACTTCAAAATCATTCTTTGTATAAGATCCATCCTGATGTCTATACCAGTATTTGTCATTTGTCAAAACCCATTTATCTGGTGTATATAAACCATTACTATCTACATAGTAGTTGCCAATCCATTTATTCGTAGCCATCTTGCCATCATTTTCAAAATAGTAATTATTAATCCATTGATTCTTTGCCATATTACCAGTTGAAGTAAAGTAATACCAGTCCTTACCTACTTGTTTCCAGCCATTGACCATATATCCATTTGAATCAAAGTAATATGTTTGTCCTTGAATCACTTCAAAATCATTCTTTGTATAAGATCCATCCTGATGTCTATACCAGTATTTGTCATTTGTCAAAACCCATTTATCTGGTGTATATAAACCATTACTATCTACATAGTAGTTACCAATCCACTTGTTTGTAGCCATCTTGCCATCACTTTCAAAATAGTAATTATTTACCCATTGATCTTTTACGATTTCATTGGATGCATTGACATAATACCAGTCATTTTCAATTTTATGCCATCCTGGCCCCTTTTGCGTTATAAGATATTTATTGAATTCAAGCTGCGCTAAAGCCAATTCAGATTTGGCATCCTCTAATTTTTTATAAGAAGCATCATACGCATCTTTCTTTGTATTGTAGAATGATTGCACTTGTTCCAATGCCAAATTTGCTTCTTTCACCGCCTTTTTGGCCTTTCGAAGTGCATCAAACAACTGCATCTCTTCTTGGTTCAAAGAAACGGTATTATTTTCTTCTTTATCTTGTATGATTGCTTGATACAAGCTAGAAACTGTTTCAAGTCGCAAAGATTCTTTTTCTAGAATCGGCTGATTTTTTTGAATCTCTTCTGTTTTTGTTTGATTTTCAACTAGAAGATTGGCATTTGTACGAATTGTATTTGTTAATTGAACTTGCTGTTGTTTATTTTCATCTAAAGTATTTTTTACAGATACAATACGATCTCTTTTTGTTTTTAAAGACTGATACTTATCCTTTTCTACATCATACAAAGCTTTTGTCTGATCCATCTTTTCTTTTAAAGAAGGCAGTTGAACCGAATATTCTTTTACCTTTGCTTCACTTTTTGTCTTTTCTAACTGAAAAGTCTCCAGTTGTTTACTTGTATTTTCAATAGAAGCACATGTTGTACCATATTCCTTTTTATAATATGTATACAACCTATTTTGTTCTTCTAAACGCTTCTTTAATCCAGCTACAGAAAGAGAAGATAAATTCAAACTCTTTTCTAAAGCATCCACATCTTTTTTTCTTTTTTCAAACGTCTCTTTATATTGATTATATTCCTGCTTTTTTTGAACAAGTTTCTTTTCTTGTGTTTCTATTCTATCTTTCACATGTTCCACAGATGATGTCATTTCTGAAAGTTGTTCTTGTGCAGATTCCACATCAAATTGTGCGTGGAGAATATCATCTGGAACATGATATGTATCTAAATAAGACTGAACAATTTTATCCAACAATGCATCTTTTGCCTGTTCTTTTTCTTGAAGCGTTTGTAAAGTCTTCTGATAAGCCAAATATATATCGGATACAGAAGGATCTTCATATTGTAAGGCTTGTTCTAATGCAGATTCATATGCCTTTTTTGTAGCTTCTAATTCTTTATAGATATTGTCATAATATTCATTGAATAATGCCACAAATTCACTAACGCTCATTTGTCCAATACGATTATCATACACTTTACCTTCTTGCGTTGCCGATGAAATACCGAATCCAAAATCAAAATAATCCGTATTTCTACATTTATCCCAAACAAACTGTCCAAGCGAGAAATCCAATTCACATTTCTTTAAAGGAACAAAAGAAATCGATGTATTTTTATAATCTGGATTTAAAAGAGTTGCATAACCACTCACATACTTATAAATTTCAGGATAACGTGTCAACGTATCACTGATTTCTTTGTCTTTTTCTTCCGGATGTTCCTCATAAAATGCATCCATATATTTTTTATCTAAGTTATACCAAGCCTCAAAAGGTCCACGTCCAACATCTTCTGTAAAGTCTTGAGAACCAATATTCCAGCTATATCCACCACATAAAGATTCTGACATATGATAAACATTAGCTATTTCTGGAAATGAATCGCCTCGCGTAAAATACGATTGATTATTGCTGACTTGGGCAATAGCCATCATCAAACCACTCGTCTTTAATTCGGGTAACCCATTTAAAACGCGCAAACGATTGCATTCTTGAAGTAATGGCATACAAACTTTCATATTATATAAGAAAGTGGCATCGCCCATATCACCAAGCGTTGTAGTACCTAAGGCAATCCCTTCTTTAATAACATCTACAGCTTGTGTATCCTCAATACTTTCATAAAAGCCTAAACTACCTTTATTGACCTGTTCTTTTATCGCTTCATATGTTGTTCTTGTGGATTCAACAAGCTGTGCTAAATCCGATTCTTTTGAAGCATACAATTCTAAACGCTTTTTCTTTTCATCCAAATTCTGTTTGGCAGACAACACCTCGGCATTGGCATCATCTATCAATTGTTTTTGATTCGCTATTGTATCTTCAGCTTCTTTTAACTGCTTTTCATATCCATCTAGAACGGCTTTAGCCGCATTATAATTTTCTTTTAATTCAGCTAAAACAGACTGACTATTTTCAACATAATAACGATCCGAATCGATCTGCCCATTGATTTCTACAATTTCATCGCTGACCTGTAGCCATTCTTGACGATAAGCTTCTAAGCTTGCCTTTTCTGTTTCTAGACGAGCACTCAGTTCTGCCTTTACCTTTTCGTCCGTTGCCGCATCATATGCCAGCTGAAGCTGATTCATGGAATCATTCGCTGCATACATACTTTCTAAATAATTCGCTTTTAAAGTTTCGAATTGACTCAATTGAGTTTGTGCATCCGCAATTTTTTGACTATACTCATTCACCTTAGATACTTCATCATTATATTTAGCTTCTACCTCTGCATAGTCTGCTTTAGCCTTGTCGTAGTTTGTACTTGCCTCATCATAAATCTTTTGTTGAGTCTTTAGTTTGTTCGTTAACTCTTCAATCGTTCCTTGTGAAAGTAAATCATTATATTCCAATTCAGCTTTTTTATAATCCTCTTTCAATTGTGAATTTTGCGTCTTCGCATCACTTGACTCTTTTTCCAAACGCTGTTTTTCAGCTTCTAAAGCTTCCAATTCTTTTTTTGTCACATCTATCTCATTCTGGTTTTGTACGAATGCATTTGTAAGATATTTATTTGTAGTATTCGATGTCGTATTGAAAGAAATATTCGCATTTTCTAAATTTTTTTTCTTTGTATCTAAATCCTTACTTGCCTCATCCAAAGACTTTTGTTGAGAATCAAATTCCAATTGCGCCTTGTCCACTTCTTTTTGCGCTGCCAAAATCTGTTCTTCTAAAACTTCTTTCTGTGTTTTTTCAACTTCACCCAAACTCACATTAGAATTCTGAATTTCTTGAGCTAATGCCGTTAATCCCATAGAATGCGCTGCCATACTTGCAACTGCCAAAATCATTACCGTTTTCTTAATCATAAATATCCTTTCTCGAATGGATCCAATATCCATTTTTGTCACATATTGAAAGATACAGAAATCATTTTCTTTTATTAAGTGTTGTATTTGTTATAAAATTAAAGAAATATTCATATACAAAATAAGATACCTCCGATAAATTTTAAAAACTACAGTTATATTCTACACCATAAATTGCATATAAGAAAAGGGATCATACACAATCCCTTATCTTGTCTTATCCCATTTTCCATCCGCACCTACATGATAGTTACCAATCCATGTATTTGTAGCCATACTTCCATCTTCTTGTAGATAATAGTTTCCTACCCATGCATCTGTAACCATAGCTCCAGATTCATTGAAATAGTAATCCTTATCATTGATCTTCTGCCAACCAGTTACCATATACCCATTACCATCAAAGTAATATGTTTGGCCATTGATTACTTCAAAATCATTGATTGTATAACTTCCATCTTGATGTCTGTACCAATATTTACCATTCGATACAATCCATTGGTCTGGTGTCCATAAACCATTTGAATCGACATAGTAATTACCAATCCATGTATTTGTAGCCATACTGCCATCTTGTTGTAGATAATAGTTTCCTACCCATGCATCTGTAACCATAGCACCAGATTCATTGAAATAGTAATCTTTATCATTGATCTTTTGCCAACCAGTTACCATATATCCATTAGCATCAAAATAATATGTTTGGCCATTGATTACTTCAAAATCATTGATTGTATAACTTCCATCTTGATGTCTATACCAATACTTACCATTCGATAGAATCCATTGGTCTGGTGTCCATAAACCATTAGAATCAACATAGTAATTACCAATCCATGTATTTGTAGCCATACTTCCATCTTCTTGTAGATAATAATTTCCTACCCATGCATCTGTAACCATAGCACCTGATTCATTGAAATAGTAATCTTTATCATTTATCTTCTGCCAACCAGTTACCATATATCCATTGCCATCAAAATAATATGTTTGGTCATTGATTACTTCAAAATCATTGATTATATAGCTTCCATCCTGATGGCTATACCACCATCTATTTCCAGATTGAATCCAGAATCCATTCTTTCTATTTTCTTGTTCTTGTAGATATGCATTATACGCATCGAATGCAGCTTTTTTCTTTTCAGCTGCTTCATCATATGCCAATTGTGCTCTATTATAAGATTCTTGTTTTTCTGTATAGATAGTAAGCGCAGCATTATAAGCCTCTTTACTTGATTCTAAATCAACCAAAGACTGTTTATATGCATTTAAATCACTTGTGATTTCTACGTATTTAGATTTAGGAATTTCTGTATCCAATTCATTATTTTTTAAATGATCTAAAACATCTTGAAGCTTTTCTAATTCGGTTCTATCTTCATTCAAGCCAATAAATTTAGTCTGAATCACATTTAATTTTTGATAACAATCATGATGATAATCCAATGCCTTATCGTAATTTGATGCAGCAGTACTATATTTTGTTTTTGCCACTTCTAACTCAGCAGCTGCTTTTGTAACATCTTCATTCAAAGACAACAAATCATTATAGGTTTTAGTTACATTCGTTAAATTATCTTGAGCTAAATCTAAGCTATTTTTCTTTCTATCCACAACCTTTGACTGTTCCGCTAATTCCTTCTTTAAAGTATCAACTGTAGTACTAGTATCATTTACCTTTTGTACAATTTTATTTCTAGAATCATTTAATTGATTTATAACTAACTGCTTGTTTTCTACCTTTATACGAGCATCTTCTTCAGCCTTTAACAACTCAGCTTTTTTAGCTTTTAAATCATTAATTGTTTGATTTTCATCTGCAATTTGTACTGATAATTCACCAGTCTTTTCAAAAGCTGCGTCCTTTAATTCAGTCTTTTCAAGAACTTGAGCATCTAACTGAGAAATTTGTTTTTTCAAACCTTCAATTTCTGCTTCTAAAGACGTTTTAGCTGAAATTTGAGCTTCATATGCCGCTTTTGCCTTGCCTTCGTTTTCAACTGCTGCAGTATACGCATTTTGTTTATCTGTTTTTTCTTGTTCTAACACGTTTGCTTTTTCTAAAGAAACAGATAAATTTTGTTCTGCAGTGTTATATGCCCTTTTGGCATTCTCTAAAGGCTCATATGTTTCTGTTTGTTTTGAAGCCTCATCCAATGCTTTTTGTGCATTAGCTAACTCTTCAGTAGCTGCTTTATAGTCATCAAAAATTTGTTGCAATCCATTTGCGTAGCCTTTGATAGACTGTTCATATTCTTCTACAGTCATGACAATATCCCCAGTACCTTTCTTTCCGAAAGTTTGAGAATGATGGAACCATCCATCACGAATATCATCAGTTACCAACTGACCTAATCCATATCCAGTATATTTATATGTAGAATCAACAATATTATAATAATGTCCTAATTTATGCCATAAGCTAGGATATTTTCGATATACCTGAGCACTAGTCATATTTTCTAAACCAGGATACTTTCCAGATTCAACGGCTTTTTGGAATGACTCATATTCTTCTCCATACCATCCATCATATGGATTCCAAGCTCCTGGACCATACGCAATGTTTTCACCACAGTTGAATAAGCCGGTATGTCCATATGGAAAATTCTTTTCAAGCTGTCTAATATTATTTGAACTATTTAATTGTGCATAGGACATCAATCCCATATCAATCTTTAAATCTGCTAATCCATTTTCACGTCTTAATTCATTACACGCTTTTAAATAATCAATAGCTTCAATCATATTGTTGATACCAGATGGGTCTGTTTTTTCTCCTAGTTTCACAAAAAAACCATTCGCGTCACTATCAATTACTTCCGATTCAAATTCATAAATAGCTTCTTGAAATTCTCCATTGCTATAATCTAAAGATTTATAGTATCCATAAGCACCTTGATTCCATTTTTTAACTGCCTCTTTATAAGTATCAGTCATTCCATCAAGTTTTGCTTGAGCATTAACAACATTAGCTTTTAATGTTCCAAGTGCTTCTAAAGCTTTATCATGAGCCTCTTGTGCAGCATCTAAATTTTTCTTAGCTTCGTCAACAACAACTTGAAGTTTTTCACTTTCAGCCTTGTTGTCCTCAACTGCTTTTTCAGCTTCTTTATAAGCTTCATCAGCCTTAACTTTAGCTTCTGTCTTAGCATCCCATATTGCTTTTGCTTCAGAAATCTTTCCTTCGATTGCACCTAATTCAGCTTCTTTTTGTGCTTGGTCAGATTCGATATTTGCAATGTCTTCCTGTAATTTATCGATTTCCATCGCATAATTATTAACAGTTTCCATTAAACCATCAAATTCAGCCTGATACTTATCAATTAAGGCTTGTTTTTCTGCAACTTGCTCGTCTGTAGTATCGTTAGCAATTGAATCCTGCAATTGTTTCAAAGTAAAACGAAGTTGCCCCATTTCCTCATCTGCAAGAGCTTTCTTCTGTTCAATAGCAGTTAATTCATCTTTTGCTGTTTGCAACAATTCCGTATTTTCTAATACAGCTTTTTCTAACTCAGCTTTTTTAGCTACAGCTGATTCATAATCAGACTTAGCCGTTTCAACAGATTTTTCTGAATCTTCAACAGCCTTCTTAGCAGCCTCTAATTCACCCTGATCAGCACTTTCTGCTTTTGCTACAGCATCACCATATGCTTTTTTTGCTTTTTCTAGCTCTTCTTGCGCATTCTTATATGCAGCTTCTGCTTTATTAGACTCCTCATAAGCCTTATCTTTTTCTTCCCAAGCTTTATCTAAATCTTTTTTTGTGCTTTGAATTTCAAGAAGATTTGATTTCATCGTATCTAACAATTCGTCACTAACAGTCTCTTCTTTATTTGAAGCATTATTTTGTGATTCATTATAAGCCAATTCTTTTGATTCATAATCAGGCTTTACAGCATCTAATTCAGCTAAAGCCTGGTCTAACAAAGCTTTTTTTGTCATTAGTGCTTGATGTGCTTCAAACACTGCATCACTTAAAATTTGTTTTTGCGTCTTATCTTGTGTTACAGAAGTACTTTCCTCAGCCTCATAAGATTCACAAATTTCATTTGCGAAAGCTTTTAAGCCAAGAGATTGCATACTCATGGCTGCCGCTACGATAATCATAGCTGTCTTTTTTGTTGTTAATGTTTTCATATAAACCTCACCCGTATAGTTATATTTTACACTATTTAAAACGTTAAAACATCCCTAAAAATAGATATATAATCATCATTGGGTCATATAACAACAAAAGGCTTAAGCAATATACCCTGCCTAAGCCAAAATTTACATATAAACTTTACTTTAATACCTGCTTACTATCTAGTAGCATCCCATTTTCCATCAGCACCTACATGATAATTTCCAATCCAGTCATTTGTAACCATTACGCCTTCATTATTCAAGTAATAATCTCCAACCCATTGATTCTTAACAACATGACCATTATTATCAGCATAACGCCAATCCCCATAAGATTCAATCCATTCATTTTGAACTAATTTACCATTATTCAGTAAAACACTGTCTTGTGAACCATTAACCCATGTAAGTCCAGTTGATGTGTAAAAACCATCTAAATAATATCCATCTATCATGACATTTTTTAATGCTTTTCCATTTTGGATATAATACCATTGACCATTATATGAATTCCAACCTTCATTGTAAGAAACACTATTTCCTTCTAAATCATATACATATGCTTTTCCATTATAATTTAGAACACCTGTATACATATAACCACCTGGGAATAGATACAACTTACCATTAATTGTTTTATATCCTTGAACAGCTTTTCCATTTTCAAAATAAGCATACCATCCTTGATCTGATCTATGCCATCCATCATAATCTTCAAAACCAGTTCCATCTTTATTGATCCAATGATATTCATCTGTTGCTGAATCATACCACAATGAATTAGATGCCAAATAAGGTGCAAAACCACCCATTCCTCCTTGCATCATACGTCCAAAATAGTATGTTTGTCCATTAATTGTAAGCTTGTTTTTAACATTAAATTGTCCCTTTTCATTAATGTAATACCATGATCCGCCAAACAATTCATCCTCATAATATTCCCATGTGTTAGGAGCTAATGTTCCTAGCCAAACACCGTTATTATCGAATTTATTCAAAGTTCCATCAACTGTGCAATAACCTTTACTCATATATTGATTGTGGAAATAATACCATTGATTATTGATGAACTTCCATTCATTATATGCAAGTAAACCAGTAGTTGGATCTGCATAATACCAATTAGTATATGTAGAATTTCCATCACTAATCCAGCCTTTTCTTATTTCACCATTGTAATCCACATAATATTTATCATCGACCACACAGTTCGTCTTCATTACACCATAGTTTACATAGTAATTTCCTACTTTACCCGTATAACGCTGAGAAGTACCATCTGAATAGTACCATACATTATGGAAATTTTTCCATCCTTTAAATTTTCCTAGATTATCAACTAGTACACCATTTGAATCGAAATAATAAAAATCACCATATAGATCATTCAAACCATATACTAATGCAGCATTATAATTGAAATAATATTTCTTTCCATTTTCTTCATACCATGTATCAGACTTTAATAAACCATCATCATCAATATAGTACCAATTAAAATTATTTTGAATCCAGCCTTTATCATAAATAATATGTCCATTATTATCAGCCAAGTAATATTTAGAGTATGAATTATAATCTTCAGTAATAATTTTGCTAAATACACCTGTCTGCATTTCACCATTTGTACTAAAGTAATATGTATTATTATTTAAAGTCAAAAATTGATCGAAAATAGCACTACCATTTTTGAAGTAATACCATGAATCAGTATCTAATGATTGGTACCAACCATCTGCTTGTTCAATAACGATTCCGTTTTGATCTGTAATATAGTTTTTACCTTCAAAAGTAAATGAACCATTGTATTTTTTTCCATCTGCATCAAAATAATATTTATTACCATCCACATTAATAATCTGATTTTTCACAATCTGACCATTCAAAAAATAATAAGTTAAATATTCATATTCAGCCCATCCTGTTTTTGATGAAGTATCAACCAATGTCACATGGCCAGCTTGATCCGCATGATAAACTTTATCATCCTTTAAAAAATCCAATGATGCTTGCATCGTATCACTTCTAAAATAATATGTATAACCATCAATTGTAATAAAGCCATCATGGAATGATAGATAATCATCACCAAAATAGTACCATTGATCATAATCCGTTTGGTACCATCCTTTTACTAAATGACCATTTGCATCTGCATAAACACTTCCATATTTAGACTCACCACTATATGAATCATTTGATACGTAAGCTATTTCATTTTGCGCCATCATACCATCGTATTTAAACGCATAATATTGACCATCAATGAAACACATTCTTTGTGAAGCATAACCAGAATCACCTAACTTATACTTCCATCCATTAGAAACAGATTCCCAAGTGTTTGTTGTCTTTTTACCATCAGAACCTACATAATTAGAATCATCGATCCATCTATTTGTTATCATAGATCCATCTGCATCCACATAATATGTATCATCAATCCATTGATTACTAGCTCTAGATCCATCTGCATTAAAATAGTACCAAGTATCCCATTGATATACCCAACCAGTCTTCATATAACCATTCGAATCAAAGGCATAGTATTTACCATCGATTTCTTCAAGATCTGCATATTCTGTACCATCTGGACCAGTCCCTCCGCGATAGTAACTACAATAATCATTATAATATCTATATCCTCCAGAGGATTGAACCCGTTTGTTTCTAACAGCTTTTCCATCCTCACCATAATAACGATTACCAAACTCTTTATTTGTTTGCATTATACCTTGATTATCAAACAAATAATATTCTTCATCTATATAATATGAATTATAGCCTCCGTCTTCCCAAGCCCGATACTTATACCCACTCGCATCAAAATACATCCAACCATATCCATCTACATTTTGCCATTGATTTTTTATTGTATTTCCATCTTTTCCAAAATATGCATTGCCATCAAAATAATTTTTTTGCATAACCCCATTACTATCAAAATAATAGCAATCATTTCCTTGATATAAATAACCGGTTTGTTTATAACCATATTCATTAAAGTAATATGTATTACCATCTATCTCTTTTAACTGATTTGTGACTAATTCACCATTCTCATAGTATCTTTGATTACTATCTGTCCAACCATCTTTTTGAGACTCATCTTGTAATTCATCTGCAGGCATTTCTGTTTTGTTTAAATCACTTCCCCCATTCACTACAGATTCACTACCCTCATTCACTACAGAATCACTACCTAAATTCTCAGTAACATCCCCTGATGCTTCTGTATTTTCTACAACCTCTGAATCATTTGTGATTGCATTGCCATCATTTGAAGTGTCTAAAACTTGATCTTGTACATCTACTGGATCTTGTTCTACTTCATCTGCCATAACTGGTACAACAGCTGCAGCACCACATAATGCAGAGGCAACAATACAGCTTTTAAATCTTTCTTGTTCATTCATTACCCTCCTAGAACCATTAGTTAGCTTTATATTACACCCAATCTTTAGGATTGTCTTGTAAAAATGTTAATTTTAACGAATATATAAAATTGGATAGGGATAAATCAACCTTTAAAAGTCATAGGGATTTTT
>OLRE01002239.1_pt1 | contig 16269 bp, 10 predicted proteins | sample 1672461 | NCBI WGS metagenome assembly OLRE01 (sample SAMEA3136688, study PRJEB25190) | human gut metagenome | biome: human gut; feature: human-associated habitat; material: faeces | place: Austria | collected 2013
ACAAAGGACGTGCATTGACACCGAGCCGTACGCCCGTTTCTCCTTTTCCATTCTTAAAATCTACCAGCAGTTCCGCATCCCGGTCACGAATCTCTCCCGTCAGTGTGGTAGAGAAGGAGAATTGCGGATTCTTGGGGCCGTTAATAACTCCGGCACGCAATTTCATGAGTGTGGTATCTTGTTTGACGGTAAAGAAGATGGTATCCAATTGCAAAGTATCTACTTTCAAGGCATGGATAGCGGCCTTTCCATTGATTCCCCAGTTGGGAGCCGTTCCGAATTTCACTGAAGCGTCATGGTAAGCTATCTTCTTGGTAGCCAGGAAATATGCCAAAGGGTTCTCTTGTCCTGCGGAGAAAGAGAAAATAGCAGTTGGCAATGCTTTGCGTAATTCAGCGTGATTCAAGGCTTTCTCATCAATCTGCTTCATCAGTACATCTACAAAATGAGTGGACTGGCGAATCAAAGGATTAACGCCGGAACGTGCACTCAAATCGAGTTTCATATCTCCGGAGATTAAATGTGCCGAAACTAAATCCCGACGTGCTTCGGCAACTAAGTTAAAAGTCAGCGGACGTTTCATTGGCTCTGGCATGATTCCCAGTTCATGCAAATCCAGTTGGGTGACATCAATCGTTATTTTACCGTCGGGGTAGCTGTGTGCCAGATTGTATTCAGCATCCGTTGTCATTTTCAATAAAGCATTGTCACTTGTTAGATGTGCAGTGACCAATGCGCCTTTAAGTTCTCCCGTCAGATCAAGATTGGAAAGATGGTATTTAGCATAATGAAGTTGATCTAATGCAAGATTCAATTTGGCAAATGAATGGTAGGACATGACATCTAATCCACGACCATTAGCTGCAGCCGAGAGAGAAAGTTCATAGATAGAGTCTTTCGGAAGGAAACTATGAAGTTGCAGATTGTCTATTTTCAGATCAGCCTTATAGACTTCGGTAGTGGTATTTAAGGCTGCATTCACGTCCATAGCTCCTTGTCCTTCTTTCAAACGGAGATTTGCTTTATATTCAGGACCTTTGATATCCACTTTCGCCACCAGATTCATACTGTCAGGAATAACAAGCGTGCCATTAGGGGCTTCTCCCGACAGAGCGGTCAGGAAGTTTAGGTTTTGAGTGGTCATTTTCAGACCGATGGTTCCGGTGCGTGTGAGGCTGTCGGCGAGGTTTTCCAAAAGACCACCGCCCTCCAATGCAAAAGCCCCTGGCAGGTCTACTGTAAAGCGGGAAATCTGCATTTCTTTCAGATTGCCGTCTGTACCGGCACGGATGACGAGCGGGCGGAAGGGATAGGCTTCTTTGAAGCTTTCAGGCAGACCGCCGGCAAATAGCATGACGTCTTCTTTGCCGATATAGGCATTGAGACGGGCGGATAAGCGTCCCGTAGTGGGGATATTGACCAGTTCCCAATAGGTATGGGCAGATAAATCGATTTCAGAATGTGGAGTGTTCAGTTTCAAACTGGGAACACAGATAACAGAATCATTGGAGTAGGCTCTACCCGTCAGGGCAGTGACGCTCAATCCGGAGCGTTCGTTCATGGTAAATTCACGAATGACTGCGTTCATATCCCGCCCTTTATACAGCAAGGAATCCAGAGCGATACGAATATCCCGGACGGCAATATGAGAAGCGTCGAAGCCCTCTGCCGGTTGAGCAGTTCCGGTATCATAGCTGGCGGAGGTTCCCGATAATAAGAACTTCTTCAAGTCGTAGTACTGATTCTTCAAATCCGCTTGAGCATCATCGATGGCTGCTTCTCCAATATGGGTCGCCATACGCATGGAATCAGCAGGAAGCTGCATACTGAACGATACATTTTTCAATTTCAACTGATGAAGAGCTACTTTCCAGTTGATCGGAGCAGAAGCTGTGGTATCTTTGGGCGTAGTTGTGGTATCATTCATCAGTAGCTGCACATGAGTGTCGGATAGTTCGACCTGATTGATTACCGCTACTTCATTAGACAGATCGACGCCATGACTTTGCAGGAAGAAACGTCCCAAAACGCCTTTAATCTTCATTCCCTCCATCAAATCGGCTGAATTAACGGCTACCCGGCTCAAAGTCACTTCATCCACTTCAACTTTTCCTTTTATCAACGGCCATGCCTGTACACGGACATTGAGGCTTTCTAAAGACAAAAGGGTGTCCGGCTGTTGAATGACCTCCACGCCACGTACCAACAGATTAAGTGGGAAACGAAGGTCTATCCGCTCCACCTGAATCTGCATGCCGGTTACTTTAGAGGCGTATGCAGTAACCTCCCGACGCAAAAGATTCTGAACGGGAGGAACATAAAGCAATACCATTAGTATTACAAAGAGTATTATAGGAGTAAGCAGTATCCAGCTTACCCAACGTATCCATTTTCGTTTCATGTAAAATGTGTCAGTGTAAATAAGGTGACACAAAGTAAACAAATTATTTTGAAAAAAGGTTTGGGTAATAGTAAGAAAGATATAAATAGTAGCTAAGGAGTAGGAGAAACCAGCTTATTGGGGCTTCTTCATTGTCTCCAAATAAAGCTCCGCTTCACTAATTATTTTACGGACAGCTTCTAATGTATTAAATGTTATTTCTTCTATTTTTTCCGAGAATTCTTCTCCACGACAAGCCTCCAACCATTTTAGCGGAGCGATGGTTTCCTCCGCTCCGATCATTGTGAAGAGAGGGAGAAGTTTATGCGCCATGGCAGCTATCCCATCCACTTCTTTATCGTTCAATGCTTGTTGCATCCGTTCGATATTCCTACCTGTCTCTTCAATAAAAGTATGAATGATGGAGTATGCTGCTTCCGGATCATCTTCAGAATAAGCAGTAAGTGCAGAAAAGTTGATCCCGACAGTTCCCATATCTTCTGTAATATGCGCTTCATCGGCCGAAAGTTGACCTTCATTTACTGTTAGCAACAATTCCTTTACTGTAAACGGTTTATGCAAACAACCGGCAAAACCATGTTCATGTAAAGCGGCTTTATCCATCTCACTACGGGCAGTCACAGCAATAACAGGGATTGTTTTTGCTTGTGGTATATTAGAAGCCCGTAATAGTTTTACCAGATCAAACCCGTTAATGGCAGGCATTTGTATATCTGTCAGCAATACATCGAAGACGGAAGAGCGAAGTTGCTCAATCAACTGTTCCAGCTGTTCACAGCACACTGCATCAATACCATGCTGTTTCAACATGGCAGCAGTCAGATTCAACTGAATCTTATCGTCATCAATCAAGAGCACACGAATGACTTTCATGGGAGGAATGCCAGCCGACTGTTTGGGAGCGTATGGACTTTCGTTCTCCGATGATTCACTTTCCGGAGATTCACTCTCCGTAAGGGATTTACCTACCGGATACAAAGGCAGAACGACCGTAAAACAGCTCCCCTCACCCAATGTACTCTGCACGTCGATTGTTCCCTCAAGCAAGGTTACCAGCTTCTTCACAATAGACAGTCCGAGTCCGAATCCTTCTTCCCCCTGTGCACCGGAAAGACGTGTGAACTCCTGGAAAATACGTTCACGATCTTCTGATGCCATTCCTTTTCCTGTATCGGCTATAGCAATGGTTAACTTTGAAGAATCATAACCGGCTGTCAGGCTAATCTCGCCTTTTTGAGTAAATTTTACAGCATTGGACAAAAGGTTATTCACAATTTGCCGAAGTCGCAAAGGATCGCTAATATATCCTCCGTTCAGTTCCGAAGCGACGTGACATTGCAAGGCTAAACCTTTGGCAGCGGTCAAAGGTTCGAAACTGACATAAATTTCGTCGAATAGCTGGGAAGGGTTAAAGGTTACGCGATTCACTTCCGCTTTATTGAGATCAAGCCGGTGGAAATCGAGCAAGTCACTGACTAACTTCAATAAATGTTCCGAAGAACTTTTCATATTGTCGAGATAGAATCGTTGCCGTTCATCTTCTGTCAACCGGGACAGAAGCTCGGTATATCCCATAATTGAGCCTAACGGAGCTTTAAAATCATGGGTAATGGCAAGCATTAATTTTTCACGGGCGATCAGCAAATCTTCCGCCCGTTTATTCGCCACCTCCAATTGCTGGCGGTAACGGTTACTACGGGAAATATCCCGCATAATCAATATCAGGAAAAAAGCCGATAATAGTACGGCACCAACCGCGATACCGCCGATGATACGTGCCGACCGCATCCTCACTTCCTGCTGAAGTTCGGCATCCTGACGGGCACGCAAGGTCATTTCTTCCTCATATTGTTTAATCAGGCTATCCATCCGTGCCGTCAACTGCGTATTCATCCGCTGGTACTTTGTACTGGTACGTCGGATTGTTTTCCTCCGTTGCAACCGTTTTTCTTCGGTAGCCATGCGGATTTTCTGCTGAAGAGAATCTTTGGAAGTGGTCGGTTGAAGAATGGTATCGGTAGCGACTTCCAACGATGTATTTACTAATACGGCACTGTCTTGTTTAGAAGGGGAAAACACTTCGGCGAGTCGTTTGAAGAATCCCTTCTTTTTAGGAGTAGTGATTAACGAGTCACGTTTGGTGATGACCCGATGTTGTACCCGTTGCTGGGTAATCACAGAATCCTGTTCGGATATGATTTCTTCGATTTCCGAAGCAGAGAGAAGACTGTCGTTTGCTTCACTTAGCACCCGCAACATCTGAATCGTGTTTTGATCTTTCTCATGGAGAAGGGTCAATAAACTGTCTGTTCTTAAATTCTGTTGATCGTCGGCGGCCGACAATGCTTCCATCTCACGATGTACAAACACCAGCGAGAAAAGGAGGATCGCCAGCAACAAAGTGTAACCGGCGGTTATTTTCAACTTTGTAAAACGGAAGGAAGCCATTGGGGTTAAGTATTAAGTTTTAAGTATCAAGTATTTAGTATCAGGTTTTGGGATGAGGTTCGGGGAGTTTCGTCATGTGGTGAAAACGCCACCAAAGCATCAATCCTGCGCTTGTCAAACCAAAAGGGAACGCCATCCAGACACCTACTACTCCCCATCCCATCACAAAGCCACAGAAATAACCTACAGGAAGGGAAATAATGAAATAGGCGACAAAGGCAATCACCATCATTAGTTTTACATCTGAAATTCCACGCAAAGCGTTGGCGAAAGTAATCTGCAGTCCGTCGCCAAACTGATAAACGAGGAAAGGGAAGATTAGAGAGGTCACCATAGCAGCCACTTCCTGACTGTCGGTAAACCAGCCTCCCAAGTAATTCCGGCAAAGGAAGACAATCAAAGAAAGCACAACGCCCAATGTCATCATCAGATGAAAACCTGCATAGGCAGAACGACGTACATTGATGATGTCATTCTGACCTTTGAAGTTACTGACACGAACAGCCACAGCGGCACCCATACCGTAATACATCATAAATGTAAACTGTGAAATAGCCAGCATAACCTGATGAGAAGCCAGAGCGATAGTACCCAGCCAACCGATCATGATCGCACTTAGACTAAAGGAGGCTGTCTCCATTCCCATTTGAAAGGCAACCGGCCATCCGATCCCATTCAAACGTCCAAATATAGCTCGTGACCATCCCAAACGGAAAAAGCCAATCTTATAGCGGACAAAACGCGGACTACGCATAAAGATGATGATAAATATAATCACCATCACGATACGCGAGAACAGCGTGCTGATACCTGCTCCCAACAGACCTAACTCGGGCAATCCGAGCTTTCCATAAATCAGGATATAGTTTCCTATGATATTCAAGACATTTCCACCAAGCAATATCCACATAGCGGTTTTTGTATCCGTAATTCCGTCTGTAAACTGCTTGAATCCATTGAAAAGCATGACAAACACGAGTGAAGCGAGCAAAACAAGGTAATACGGCTTAATCAGGGGAATCAATTCTTCCGGCTGTCCGAGACGTTCTATATTTAGATAAAGAACAGTCATACAGATAGTCAGCAGCAATGCAACCATCAGGTTTGCCAGCAAACTGTTGCGTAAAGCCTGTCCCGCAGGGGCATACTGCCGGGTTCCATACAAACCTCCCACAATGGGAGTCAGCCCATACGAAAAGCCCGTACTGAAAATTATCGCCAGATTGAACACATTATTGACGAAGGAAGCTGCTCCCAGCTCAATCGTACTATGATGTCCGATCATTAACGTATCCGCGAATCCAAGAACGATTACTCCTATTTGACCGATCACAATCGGCAATCCGAGAAAAATCAGTGCTTTATAATGCTCTTTATATGTACTATAAATATGTCTCATTTACTTTTCCGTTACCTAAACGTATCTCCATTTTCAGGCAAAGGGACTTTTCCCTTTCACTGATAGATTATAAAAAAGGGAGAATTTAATTTTGTTGTTTCTTATAATAAAGTATTACTCCGTTCTCCTTACGGAAAGCAGATTGAGCTACCGCCCGCAATTGTTCGGCTGTAACAGACCGATAACGATCGACCTCTTTTTCCATGTCCTCCGCCCGGCCAAGCAATTCGTACCAAGCCAGATTAGTTGCCACATTTAAATAATTGATGTTGCCGAATATCTGGGTAGACTCAAATTTATTCTTCACCTTTTCCAGTTCCTGTTCGTCAACCAATTCTTGTTGCAACAAATCCAGTTCTTCCCGTACTGCCGCTTCCGCCTGTTCCAGGGTGACACCTGCCGAAGGTTTGCCACTAATATGGAATAACCCCGCATCTACACTGCCGGAAATATAGGCATCTATACTTGAGAATAATTGTTTCTGCTGTACCAAACGCTGGCTCAAACGGCTGGAACGCCCGTTGCTCAACACATCCGACAGAATATCAAATGCATAATAATCCGGATGGCAATGGGCAGGCATGTGGTATGCCATAAATAAAGAATCGAGAGGAACATTTCTCTCTACCGTCAACCGGCGCTCTTCCGTCTGTTCCTGCTCCTGTGGCAGGTTCCGCTGAGGAACTTCCCGACGAGGAATAGAGGCAAACCATTTTTCCGTCAAAGCAACCGCTTCTTCAAAAGAGATATTGCCGGTCACAGCTAATATGGCATTATTAGGAGCATAAAAACGGAAAAAGAATGCCTCCACTTCTTCCAGCGTAGCATTGGCAATATGCGACAACTCTTTTCCAATAGTAGGCCATTGATAAGGATGCGTCTGATAAGCCAGAGGACGCAAAAGATGCCCTACATCTCCATAGGGCTGATTCAAACAACGCTGTTTGAATTCTTCCATTACTACTCCCCGCTGTACCTCCAGACTCCGTTCGCTAAAATCAAGACTCAACATCCGGTCGGATTCCAACCAAAAGCCGGTTTCTACATTCTGACGAGGTACAGTGAGGTAGTAATTGGTTATATCATTATTCGTCCAGGCATTATTCTCTCCACCCGCCAGTTGAAGCGGCATATCATAATCGGGAATATTCACCGATCCTCCGAACATCAGGTGTTCGAACAAATGGGCAAAACCGGTATGTTCGGGATCTTCGTCGCGAGCTCCCACATTATATAATATATTAAGAGCAACCATCTGCGTACTTTCGTCCTGCGAATGTACCAGACGTAACCCATTATCAAGAATATGCCTGTTGATTTTCATATATTTCAGTCAAGTATTGTCACCTTTGTTATTTTTACATCTTCTTCGGGACGGTCGCTACGGTCGGTTTTCACCTGCTGGATTTTATCCACAATATCCATACCTTTCACGACTTCGCCGAATACGGTATATTCGCCATCCAGATGCGGAGTTCCTCCCACCGTTGTATAGGCTTCAATCTGTTCCGGAGTGAAATGAAATTCCGGTTGTTTGGCTGCCATTTCCTGTGCCTCTGCAAACAACTTTTCCTGCAAATCATAAAGACCGTTTTCGTCATTTGCTTTTCGCATCTTATAAATTTCCTTCATGTGTTTCTGTGCCAGCGTATTGAAAATAACATTAATCTTATTCTCATTCATCTGGCTTTCCATACCCAGCAAGGTAGAGTCATTGAACACCTTACCTGTCACGATATAGAACTGACAACCGGAAGATTCTTTCTTCGGGTTCACATTATCTCCCTGACGAGCAGCGGACAGGGCACCTTTCTTATGGAAATATTTAGGATATACAAATTCAGCGGGAACAGTATAACCTACATCTCCCGTACCCAGCATTTTTCCTTTCGGTGCATTCTTTGAGTCCGGGTCACCAGCCTGAATCATAAAATCTTTGATTACACGATGAAACAATGTGCCTTCATAAACACCATCCTTCACCAGTTTGATAAAATTATCACGATGTTTCGGTGTCTCATTATATAGTTTCACCTCGATATCTCCTACAGTTGTTTCAATCTTTACCAACGTTTCTTTATCCATGTCTCCTCCTTTTTTTGTTCCGGTTTTGCAGGCAGTAAGTCCGCAAAACGATATGGTTAATATTATCAATAGAATCTTTTTCATAACACTTTTATTTAATTTAAGTTTGCAAATATACCACTTTCGCCTAAATCCTCTTACCTTTGTGACTTAAAAGAATCAAAACCTGACATGATGAGCTCCATATTGATCGTTGAAGATGATATCACTTTTGGAATGATGCTAAAAACCTGGTTAGGCAAAAAGGGCTTTGAAGTATCATCAGTGAGTAATATTGCCCGCGCCCGAAAACATATTGAAAGCCAAAGCGTCGACCTCATTTTATCAGACTTGAGACTCCCCGACCACGAGGGCATTGATCTACTGAAATGGATGAACGAACAAGGCATTGATATTCCTTTAATTATCATGACCGGTTATGCAGATATACAATCGGCTGTGCAAGCAATGAAACTGGGAGCACGTGATTATATCGCCAAACCTGTGAATCCGGAAGAGTTGCTGAAGAAAATCGCAGAATCCTTACAGGTCGGAAAGGTTCCGGTGACTCATAATACCGCCAAATCTTCTTCTAAAAAAAGCACCTCCATTTCATCTAAAGATTCAACAGAAAATCATCATGCCTATCTGGAAGGTGAAAGTGATGCAGCCAAACAACTTTACAACTATGTAGGTCTGGTAGCTCCTACCAATATGTCCGTACTTATCAACGGTTCCAGTGGAACAGGAAAAGAGTATGTGGCGCACCGTATTCATCAACTTAGCAAACGAAACGATAAACCGTTTATTGCCGTAGATTGTGGATCTATCCCCAAAGAACTGGCTGCTTCCGAATTTTTCGGTCATGTGAAAGGTTCGTTTACAGGTGCTCTGACAGATAAAACGGGGGCTTTCGTTGCAGCCAACGGTGGTACTATCTTTCTGGATGAGATCGGAAACCTTAGTTATGAAGTGCAGATACAACTGCTTCGTGCCTTGCAAGAGAGAAAAATACGTCCGGTAGGTTCTACACAGGAGATATCGGTAGATATTCGTCTGGTATCTGCCACCAATGAGAATCTGGAACAAGCCATTGAAAAAGGTACTTTCCGTGAAGACCTTTATCATCGTATCAATGAATTTACCCTTCGTATGCCCGATCTGAAAGAACGGAAAGAAGATATTCTGCTCTTTGCCAATTTCTTCCTCGATCAGGCAAACAAGGAACTGGATAAACACCTGATTGGTTTCGATGCAAAAGCATCGCAAGCTTTAATGAATTATCATTGGCCGGGAAATTTGCGCCAAATGAAGAACATCGTCAAAAGAGCAACTTTATTGGCACAAGGCAGTTTCATTACTCTATTGGAATTGGGGACCGAGCTTTTAGAAACTCCTGCATCCAGCAATACGAGCATTGCATTACGCAATGAAGAGACTGAAAAAGAGCATATTTTGGAGGCACTACGCCAAACAGGAAACAATAAGAGTAAAGCAGCGCAATTACTGAATATTGATCGGAAGACTTTATATAATAAATTGAAATTATACAATATTGATTTGTAACAAGTTACGTTCTTGCATTTTCTCAAGTGTTCTCATGCCTATGAGAAAATTTTCTCAATGCGATGAGAAAAAGTTCTCATTACTATGAGTATTTATTCTCATCACGGTGAGAAATGATTCCTTTTTGTAGTGCTCGAACTTATCTTTAACCGAATCTATCGCATTACCAGATATTATTAATTTTAATGCATATTCCATAGAATAAAATGACCCCCATGAATAAAAAAACATTATTACCCCTTGTATTTGTGCCACTCGCAGCAACCAATCTGCAAGCACAAAGCAATATGCAAATAGAACGCGCGGACAAACGTCCGAATATCATTCTCTTTATGGTAGACGATATGGGATGGCAGGATACTTCACTCCCATTCTGGACACAGAAAACACACTATAACGAATTGTACGAGACTCCCAATATGGAGCGGTTAGCAAAACAGGGAATGATGTTTACTCAAGCGTATGCCAACAGTATCAGTTCTCCTACCCGGTGCAGCCTCATCACCGGAACAAACGCCGCACGCCATCGAGTCACTAACTGGACGCTGCAAAAGAATACAATGACAGACCGTAAAGATAGCATTCTGGCAGTCCCTGACTGGAATTACAATGGAGTAAGTCAAGTGTCCGGCACTAATCATACTTTCGTAGGAACCTCCTTCGTGCAACTGCTAAAGAATAGTGGTTATCATACTATACATTGTGGAAAAGCCCATTTCGGAGCGATAGATACTCCAGGGGAAGATCCTCATCATTGGGGATTCGAGGTAAATATTGCCGGACATGCGGCTGGTGGACTTGCCAGTTACCTGGGAGAAGAGAATTACGGACATACCAAAGACGGGAAAGCGGTATCACTGATGTCTGTTCCCGGATTAGAGAAATATTGGGGAACGGAAACATTTGTAACTGAAGCATTGACATTGGAAGCTATTAAAGCACTGGATAAAGCGAAAAAGTATAATCAGCCTTTCTATTTGTATATGTCGCAATATGCCATCCACATTCCTTTGAACAAAGATATGCGCTTCTATGAAAAGTACAAGAAAAAAGGAATGACAGATCATGAAGCTGCTTATGCCACACTGATTGAAGGAATGGATAAAAGTTTTATTGCTGTCCGGTAAAACTTATTTCTGATTAAAAATTAGGGCTGATTCCATTTGCAGGAGTCAGCCCTAAATGGTTACTTTAGCTGTTACGACACAAGTTTAAATAACCATGGGTAAAAGTACACATTTTAGCGGACAGCCGCTCTATTGTCAGGTAATAAAATTGCTTGATAAGTCAAAAGTTCTAAATCACAGTCGTTCGAACGGCGGAGAACGGTATGTGAAGCGTTTTGACGGGTGGACGCATCTGGTTGTGATGCTCTATGCTGTAATCATGCGTTTCGACTCCTTGCGTGAGATAACAGCCTCTTTACAGGCAGAGGCACGCAAATTATGTCACCTGGGTATCTCGGTGATGACATCCCGGAGCACTTTGGCGGATGCCAACAAGAGACGTCCGGAATCCGTGTTTGAGTCCATATACCGGGATTTGTACGCCACTTACCGTAATCACCTTTCTTCGGACAGCCGAAGTCACAAAGAGCCCAAATGGATGAAACGGCTGCAGATCATAGATTCCACCACCATCACCTTATTCTCCAACCTGCTTTTCAAAGGCGTAGGGCGGCATCCCAAGACCGGAAAGAAGAAAGGTGGCATAAAAGTTCACACCGTCATTCATGCTAACGAAGGTGTACCTTCCGACATTAGGTTCACCTCTGCGGCTACCAACGACTCATTCATGCTAAAGCCTTCAACCTTGAACAAAGGTGACATAATGGCTATGGACCGTGCCTATATAGACTACCAGAAGTTTGAGCAAATGACCCAAAGAGGAGTTATTTATGTAACCAAGATGAAGAAGGGATTGAAATACAGTGTCTTGAGTGATACTATGTATCAAACTCCTAAGGGGCTTATGGAGGTACGTATACAGCAGGTGACTTTCACCAAACAGCTTAAGAATGGAGAAACTATCAATCACCAGGCATGTGTAATAACGTATGCCGATGAAGAGAAGCACAAGCTCATATCCCTGCTTACCAACGACAGAGAGTCAGACCCTTCTGAAATAATCGCCATTTACCACAAACGATGGGAAATCGAGCTGCTGTTCAAGCAGATGAAGCAAAACTTCCCACTGAAATACTTTTATGGCGAAAGTGCAAATGCCATTAAGATACAAATATGGGTGACCTTGATCGCCAACCTATTACTAATGGTCATGCAGAAAGGGCTGACTCGATCATGGAGCTTCTCGGGACTGGCAACAATGGTCAGGATAACCTTGATGTACTATGTGGACTTTTACAGCCTATTCAATCATCCCGAAAGAGACTGGGAAAGCATCCTGGAAGCCGCATCCGAGTCACCTCATCAGACATCACTTTTCGATTAAGGGCCTTGCGTTAGCCTAAAAAGAAACTCGACCACTGAAAATCAGTAGCCGAGCTATGCATATTATACCTTTGCTAAGTTTTATCGGACAGCAATATATGGTTATATCTTGTCTTTCTCTTCTTTTTCTATCATCTCGTCGTAATACGTCATGCGTGCAGCACATTCCCGGATAGTCACTTCGCGCAGCACCTCTGTTCGTGCCAGCATATACTCGTATTCCTCTTTGTTAACGGTGAACAGCCGGTTGTATCGCGCTTCGATATATGCCCTGCATAATTTATCAAACGCTTTATTTTCTTCGGGAGTATTGGTCGGAAACACATTAGCAAATCCTCGTGAACAACTTCTGACCATCGCTCCCAGTACTTTCAATTCATGAGATTTAGGGCGAATACCGCTATACACAAGAGTAAACGTTTTGTAGTAACGTTCGCAGGCTTGATGTAATAAGAAAGAGCCATATTTAAAATTACCTTTTTCGTAAGCAGTATGCCCCGAATCTAGAAAACATTCTCCCATGTAGAAACATTCTTCATATTCTTCCTCTGCATATTGCTTAATCTCCCGATACGGCAACTTCTCAGGTTTACCAATCTGAAACGTACCATTGTCATACAATAGAATTCCGTCTTTTATAATTTCATAAAAGAAATAATGCTTCCTTCTTATAGCTCGATTGATGGTCGCTGGAGTTTCTACAATAATACTAGGAGGCGCCGGATGCCGTTTCCCTTCCATTCGTGTATCATATTTGGGGACGATAACCTCGCGTGCATGACTCTCTGCTTTAGCTGCATTTCCCGTATCGCATATCACCAGAATATCCAAATCACTTTGGTAGTAAGTAGTTACTCCACGTTCGTCGTATGTTTCATCCCAGATGACATATTTTCCCCGCGCATAACTTCCATACAAGATAATCATACGCACATTCGTAAGATTCGACAATATCAGCTCTTGCAACACCGCCAACTCTTCTTGCGTGCGTTTGGGCAAACGTTTTATTGATCTTTTCATATTGTTAGCCTATCTGTTTTTTGCATAATGCGCTTGTAATGCGAGTGCCTTTTTTGTATTAAACCTCTTCGCATATCGGCATATCCATTCCTTTGTACACCACCACAATCTTATGAAGCTGTGTAGTGCCGACTGCTCTCTTCACCGTATCGGTGTCAGCATAGCGATTGGCTTGGTCAATAGCTTCCTGTCGCAGTTCTTCCACGCGGTTTTCGGGATCTTTATACTTGGCATACTTCAGTTCCACAATGTAGCTGTGCTTCATGTCTGAATAGATATCCAGTAGCGGACAGAGGAAAATATCGACATAACCTGCCTGTGTGTCCTGTTCAGAGATGGGGCGGTAGAAACGGTTTTGTGCTGTCATGGCAAGTGTGAAGCCATGGACAAAAAATTCGCCTTTCTGCTTGTCGCGCTGGGAAGTGTAGCGTTTCAGACAGTCGGCAATATAGCCGAAGTAAGCTTTCCAAGAGCCATCGTAGGCAAGGGCACTGGCAAGTTCGTTTTTCTCGTAACTGCTGAAATTGAGCTCGGCTTCGTTGTAGGTACTTAGCAGATAGGTGTAGATTTGTTCGCGGACTACCTGATTGGGGATGGTGAGTTTGGTTTTTCCTTTATACGTGCCGCTAATGGTGAGCATACCGAAATAGTAGAGTAGACTCACAAAGTTGTCAGGGTTGGTGATATTGATGGCAGGAAAACCTTTTTTCAGTTCTCCGGTGACGTAGCCTTCGCTCACCAATGTTTGTATGATGGAGGCATCGTGTGCAAACTCTTTGTCCTTCCGGATGAGCATACGTAATTTTTCGTAGTCGATACGGATATTGTCTTCTACCATATCCCGGGGGGCTTTGCCTCGTTGAATATAATTCTTGACGAAGTAGAGTACCATGTTGGAGTTGTACATAGTGGTTTCACCGTAACATTCTTCTGCAAAGCAGTAGTTGTCATACCAGGGTTTCATTATTTCTATCAGTTCGTCTACACTGTGATTGAATGGACTGGTGGTGGAATAATAGGTAAGCATTTGGCGGACTTCTTCTTCCGTGAAACCTATCATCTCGTTAAATTCCGGTGTGAGCGAGTAGTTGGTTCCGATATTGAAACCACTTGTGAGGTCGTCCATTGTCACGGGGCTTACGCCGGTGATGAAACAACGCTCGATGCTGGAATAGGTTCCGGCTTTGATTTTATTGAAAAAAGCGCGCAGATAACCTTCGCCATGTGTTTCGTCCGTATAGCGGTGCAGGCTTTCTATATCCGAGAGGATAGCATTGGTGAAATGGTCGTATTCGTCGATAAAGAGGTAAATACGTTGGTTGGTCTTATTACATTCTGTGAACAGGTATTCAAATTGTTCGACAGCTCCTTCTTTTTTGTCGAGTTCTTCCTTGATGCCTTTGGGGAGATAGTCGGCATAAATATCGCAGAAGTAGTCGAACATTGTTTGGCAATGCGCGTCCAGTCCCTTGCGATAGTTGTGCAGTTCGCCTACTATTCCGGAGAAGTTGAGGTATAGTACCAGATAGCTGTTCCGGTCGCGCGTAGGGTGCTTTCCGATGTAAAGGTCGCCAAACAGCGCTTCGAACTTATCCTTGGCAAGTATATCATAATAGTGCTGCAACATATTTACAGTGAGGCTTTTGCCGAAACGGCGCGGACGAATAAAGAAGAAAAACTTGTCCGCTTCTTCTATCATGGGTATAAACCGGGTTTTGTCTACATAATAACAGTCGTCGCGGCGGATTACTGCAAAGTTCATCATGCCATAGGGGATACGTTTTCTGTCCGGTGCTGTATATTTTTCCATAACTTATTCCTTATTTTAGGAGCTTTCTTTGAACATAAACAAAGGTACGGGCTTTTTGTTACTTCTCCAAACAAACATTCCATAACTTCTCGCTATCTTTGCACTCTATTAAACAAACATCACCACCATTATGGAATTGAAGCATGGATATTACCATCTGATTGCGATACTTGTAGTTGCTATCTGGGGACTGACCTTTATATCAACCAAAGTACTGATTAATCACGGACTGACCCCACAGGAGATATTCTTCTATCGTTTTCTCATTGCTTATCTGGGTATTTGGGTGATTTCTCCCAAACGTCTGTTTGCGGGTAATTGGAAAGACGAACTTTGGTTGATGGCAGGAGGTTTCTTCGGTGGTTCACTCTATTTCTTTACAGAGAATACAGCTTTGGGGATCACACAAGCATCCAATGTCGCTTTCATCATTTGCACAGCTCCTTTGCTTACCACCATTCTTTCCCTTCTCTTTTATAAGAGTGAAAAAGCCACCAAAGGTTTGATTTATGGCTCCATATTAGCTTTAATCGGGGTGGGACTGGTGGTCTTCAACGGTAGTTTTGTACTCAAATTATCTCCGGTAGGGGATTTGCTCACTTTACTTGCCGCCCTGTCGTGGGCATTTTATAGTTTGGTGATAAAGAAAATGACGGGGCGTTACCCCACTGTATTTATCACTCGCAAGATATTCTTTTATGGAGTATTGACCATACTTCCCGCCTTTCTTCTTCATCCGTTGCAACCGGATCTTGACATACTTTTAAAACCGATTGTATTATCCAATCTTTTGTTTCTGGCTGTTCTGGCTTCCTTGATATGTTATGTCCTCTGGAATGTGGTCTTAAAACAGTTGGGAACTGTTAGAGCTTCCAATTATATCTATCTCAATCCGTTGGTGACAATGGTGGCATCCGTAATCATTCTTCACGAACAAATCACGTGGATTACATTATTGGGAGCAGGTTGCATTATATTTGGAGTCTATCAGGCAGAAAGAAAGGCTCGGTAAAATAAAGAGGATTTGACTGCAATTTATGGGGAAGTGAAACGTACGGACATAAAAAAAGGAGCAACGCCTTGCTCCAACCTTTGTTAACCTTAAATCTAA
>OLRE01002255.1_pt1 | contig 16179 bp, 8 predicted proteins | sample 1672461 | NCBI WGS metagenome assembly OLRE01 (sample SAMEA3136688, study PRJEB25190) | human gut metagenome | biome: human gut; feature: human-associated habitat; material: faeces | place: Austria | collected 2013
TTCTTAACAGAAGTCTGACGTCCTTTTCTTACTAACTGGTTAAATGTTGGCATTCCATTTCACCTCCTGTAATTATTCCTTTTCTGGTTCTGCGGTTGCTATTTCTAAATCATACGACTATGCAGCCGTCTTACCTTTTATAAGGTAATTTTGCGCACATTAAAATAACTGCATTTCCATGCGCACCTGTAGTATCATAGCATCGAAAAAATAAAAAGTCAAGGGAGTATTACTGATTTTTATCAGTTTCCCCTGACTTTTTACTTATTTACTCATTATTCCCTGATATCAGTGACCTTTACTCTTCGCTATCCTCAAGAGTTACCAGTTCTTCAGCGATTTCATCTGTTTCTTCATCTGTCTCAGCAGTTTCGGAAGCTTCTTCCTCTACTGTGATATCTTCCGGTACAAGTTCCAGATCTTCATCGTCCAGCAGGATATCGTCCTCTTCTTCCTTCAGCATATCATCTGTGGAAAGTTTGATGTTGCTGTAACGCTTCAGACCAGTACCGGCCGGAATCAGTTTACCGATGATAACGTTTTCTTTCAGACCTACCAGGTGGTCAACTTTTCCTTTGATAGCAGCTTCTGTCAGGACTTTTGTTGTCTCCTGGAAGGATGCTGCTGACATAAAGGAATCGGTTGCCAGAGAAGCTTTGGTAATACCAAGCAGAACCTGTTTTCCTTCCGCCGGAGCTTTTCCTTCTGCTTCCATCTTTTCATTGATATCTTCATATTCAAGGAAATCAACCATCGTACCCGGAAGAAGTTCTGTATCTCCGTTGTCTTCGATACGGATCTTTTTCAGCATCTGACGAACGATAACCTCGATATGTTTATCGTTGATTTCTACACCCTGCAGACGGTATACTCTCTGTACTTCACGGATCATATAATCCTGTACGGCACGTACACCTTTGATTTTCAGAATGTCGTGTGGGTTAACAGAACCTTCTGTCAGTTCATCACCGGCTTCCAGCATCTGTCCGTCTGTAACCTTGATTCTGGATCCGTAAGGGATCAGGTATGTCTTGGTTTCTCCGCTTTCTTTATCGGTAATTACGATTTCTCGTTTCTTCTTGGTATCTTTGATTGCAACTTCACCAGGAATCTCTGTGATAATGGCAAGTCCTTTCGGCTTTCTTGCCTCGAACAGCTCCTCGACACGAGGAAGACCCTGTGTGATATCGCCACCGGCAACACCACCACTATGGAAAGTACGCATGGTCAGCTGTGTACCAGGCTCACCAATGGACTGTGCGGCGATGATACCTACAGACTCACCAACCTGAACAGCTTCTCCTGTTGCCATGTTGGCACCATAACATTTTGCACAGATACCAACTTTACATTTACAGCTCAGAATCGTACGGATCTTGATCTTGTCGTAAGGTTTGCCTTCTGCATTGACACCTTCGCTCATGATCTTAGCTGCACGTTTCGGTGTGATCATGTGGTTTGCTTTTACAAGCACATTACCATCTTTATCTTTGATTGTCTCGCAGGAGAAACGTCCTGTGATACGTTCCTGCAGACTTTCGATTTCTTCTTTTCCGTCTGTGAATTCCTTCACATACATACCCGGAATCTCATCTCTGCCTTCCGCACAATCCATCTCACGAACAACCAGCTCCTGAGATACATCTACCAGACGTCTGGTCAAGTAACCGGAATCGGCGGTACGAAGAGCGGTATCGGACATACCTTTTCGAGCTCCATGGGCAGACATGAAGTATTCCAGTACGTCAAGACCTTCACGGAAGTTTGACTTGATAGGCAGCTCGATGGTGTGACCGGTTGTATCGGCCATCAATCCTCGCATACCGGCCAGCTGTTTGATCTGTTTATCAGATCCACGGGCTCCGGAATCGGCCATCATGAAGATGTTGTTATATTTATCCAGACCATTCAGCAGGGCTTTTGTCAGCTCATCATCGGTCTGTTTCCAGGTTTCTACGACTTCTTTGTAACGCTCTTCTTCTGTGATCAGACCACGTTTGAAGTTTCTGGTGATTTTATCTACAGTTTCCTGCGCCTGTTCGATCATCTGTGGTTTCTGAGGCGGCACAGTCATATCGGAAATGGATACGGTCATAGCAGCTCTCGTAGAGTATTTGTAACCGGTAGCTTTGATATCATCCAGTACTTCCGCAGTCTTTGTCTGTCCGTGGGTATTGATAACTTTTTCAAGGATCTGTTTCAGCTGTTTCTTTCCTACATGGAAATCAACTTCCAGAAGCAGTTCGTTACCCGGAACACTTCTGTCTACAAATCCCAGATCCTGTGGCAGGATCTCGTTGAACAGGAATCTACCCAGAGTGGATTCTACTGTTCCTTCCAGGACTTCTCCTGTCGGCAGAGTTTTTTCACGGCGAACGTGAATTCTTGTCTGCAGTGTCAGGTATCCGTTTTCGTAAGCCAGGATAGCTTCGTTCAGGCTCTTGTAGTATCCGCCTTCTCCCTTGCTTCCCGGTCTTTCCTGTGTCAGGTAATAAATACCCAGAACCATATCCTGTGAAGGAACGGCTACCGGACCACCATCGGACGGTTTCAACAGGTTGTTCGGAGACAACAGCAGGAAACGGCATTCTGCCTGTGCTTCTACGGACAGTGGAAGATGGACAGCCATCTGGTCACCATCGAAATCGGCATTGAACGCGGTACAAACCAGAGGATGCAGCTTGATCGCTTTACCTTCTACCAGGATCGGTTCAAATGCCTGAATACCCAGACGATGCAGTGTAGGAGCACGGTTCAGCATAACCGGATGCTCTTTGATAACGTCTTCCAGTACATCCCATACTTCCGGCTGTACTTTCTCGACCATTTTCTTTGCATTTTTAATGTTATGAGCGGTTCCGTTTGCAACCAGTTCTTTCATAACGAACGGTTTAAACAGCTCGATTGCCATCTCTTTCGGCAGACCACACTGATAAATCTTCAGTTCCGGTCCAACGACGATTACGGAACGTCCGGAGTAGTCAACTCGTTTACCCAGCAGGTTCTGACGGAAACGTCCGGATTTACCTTTCAGCATATCGGACAGAGATTTCAGTGCACGGTTTCCAGGTCCTGTTACCGGACGTCCGCGACGGCCGTTGTCGATCAGGGCATCTACCGCTTCCTGAAGCATTCTCTTTTCATTTCTTACGATAATATCTGGAGCGCCTAACTCAAGAAGGCGTTTCAGACGGTTATTTCTATTGATAATTCTTCTGTACAGATCATTCAGGTCAGATGTTGCAAAACGTCCACCATCCAGCTGTACCATTGGACGAAGATCCGGCGGGATAACCGGGATATTTGTCATGATCATCCATTCTGGTTTGTTACCAGACTCACGGAAAGCTTCTACTACTTCCAGACGTTTTACGATTCTTGCACGTTTCTGTCCGGTAGCGCCTTTGAGGCCTTCTGTCAGCTCTTCGTATTCTTTTTCAAGGTCGATTGCCTGAAGAAGCTCTAAGATAGATTCAGCTCCCATTCCAACACGGAAACCTTTTCCCCAGGATTCTCTTGCTTCCTGATACTCCTGCTCAGACAGAACCTGCTTATACTGCAGGTCTGTCTCGCCTTTATCAAGTACGATATAAGAAGCAAAATATAATACTTTCTCCAGTGTTCTTGGAGACAAGTCAAGGATCAATCCCATACGGCTCGGGATTCCTTTAAAGTACCAGATATGAGATACCGGGGCTGCCAGGGCAATATGTCCCATACGTTCACGACGTACACTTGCCTTAGTAACCTCTACACCACAACGGTCACAAACAACACCTTTATAACGGATTTTTTTGTATTTACCGCAGTGACACTCCCAGTCTTTGCTTGGTCCAAAAATTCTTTCACAGAACAGACCATCTCTCTCTGGTTTTAAGGTTCTATAGTTAATAGTCTCAGGCTTTGTTACTTCGCCTTTTGACCACTCCAGAATCTTTTCAGGTGATGCCAACCCGATTTTGATTGCATCAAAAGTCATTGGCTGATATGATTGTTCTTTACTATTTTCTGGCATACAGGCACCCCTTTCTATTCATCATCTGACATGTCATCATAGTCATCAAAACTATCGTCGTCATAATCTGAATCGTAATCGTCTTCGTCATCTTCCTGTTCCTCATTTACAAGTTCCTCTCCCTGGAACTCCTGAGTTGTATAACCGTGTTTGCCGAAGTCTTCCTCATCACGACGATATTTTCCATCTCCTTCGATCAGTGAGCGGAAGCTGGTCTCTCCCATATCGGAAGTTTCCATAATCTCCACCTCTGTATTGTCATCACGAAGTACACGAACATCCAGTCCGAGAGACTGAAGCTCTTTCAGAAGTACTTTGAATGACTCCGGAATACCTGGTTCCGGAATGTTCTCGCCCTTGATGATCGCCTCGTATGTCTTCACACGACCGATTACATCGTCAGACTTCACAGTCAGGATCTCCTGCAATGTGTAAGATGCGCCATAAGCCTCAAGAGCCCATACCTCCATCTCTCCAAAACGCTGTCCACCAAACTGTGCTTTACCACCTAATGGCTGCTGTGTTACCAGTGAGTAAGGACCTGTTGAACGTGCGTGGATCTTATCATCAACCAGGTGATGCAGTTTCAGATAATGCATGTGTCCGATTGTTACCGTGCTGTCAAAATACTCTCCTGTTCTTCCGTCACGAAGACGAACTTTACCATCTCGTGAAATCGGAACACCTTTCCAGAGTTTTCTGTGATCTCTGTTCTCATACAGATAATCCAGAACTTCCGGAAGCAGCTCTTCTTTATGTTTCTTTTCAAACTCTTCCCAGCTTAAGTTGACATAGTCATTTGCCAGATCAAGAGTATCCATAATATCTATCTCGTTCGCACCATCAAATACAGGTGTAGAAATGTTGAATCCAAGTGCTTTTGCTGCCAGAGACAGGTGAATCTCAAGGACCTGTCCGATATTCATACGTGAAGGCACACCCAGCGGGTTCAACACGATATCAAGCGGACGGCCATTTGGCAGGAACGGCATATCTTCTACTGGAAGTACACGGGAAACGACACCCTTGTTACCATGACGTCCGGCCATCTTATCACCAACAGAGATTTTTCTCTTTTGAGCGATATAGATACGAACAGACTGGTTCACTCCCGGTGACATCTCGTCTCCGTTGCTTCTTGTAAATACCTTGGCATCTACTACGATACCGTACTCACCATGAGGTACTTTCAGAGATGTATCTCTGACCTCACGTGCTTTCTCACCGAAGATTGCACGAAGCAGTCTCTCCTCGGCTGTCAGCTCTGTCTCTCCCTTAGGAGTAACTTTACCAACAAGAATATCTCCGGCACGGACCTCAGCACCGACGCGGATAATTCCTCTGTCATCCAGATTCTTAAGCGCATCATCACCGACACCCGGGATATCACGAGTGATTTCCTCTGGTCCAAGCTTGGTGTCACGGGCTTCTGCTTCATATTCCTCAATATGGATAGATGTATATACATCATCCTGAACAAGTCTCTCACTTAAGAGAACCGCATCCTCGTAGTTGTAACCTTCCCAGGTCATGAATCCGATCAACGGGTTCTTTCCTAATGCAAGCTCACCATTAGATGTAGACGGACCGTCAGCGATCACATCGCCTTTCTCCACTCTGTCACCCTTGAATACAATTGCTCTTTGATTGTAGCAGTTGCTCTGGTTGCTTCGAAGGAATTTTGTAAGTTTATATTTTTTCAGTTTTCCATCATCCTGGCGGATCTGGATTTCTGCTGATGTTGAACGCTCAACAACTCCTGCTTCCTCAGCGACTACACATACTCCTGAGTCAACAGCAGCTTTTTCTTCCATACCTGTTCCGACTACCGGTGCCTCTGTCATAAGAAGCGGTACTGCCTGACGCTGCATGTTGGATCCCATCAGCGCACGGTTAGCATCGTCATTCTGAAGGAATGGAATCAAAGCTGTAGCAACAGAGAATACCATCTTAGGAGATACGTCCATATAGTCAAATGCTTTTCTCTCATAAGCCTGAGTCTCTTCACGGTAACGACCGGATACGTTCTTATGAACAAAATGTCCTTCCTCATCCAGTGTCTCGTTGGCCTGTGCTACATGATAGTTATCCTCTTCATCCGCTGTCATATAAACAACTTCGTCTGTTACACGCGGATTCTCCGGATCGGAGTGGTCAATCTTACGATATGGAGCTTCAATAAATCCATACTCGTTAATTCTTGCATAACTTGCCAGTGAGTTGATCAGACCGATGTTAGGTCCCTCAGGCGTCTCGATAGGACACATTCTTCCATAGTGGGAATAATGTACATCTCGAACCTCGAATCCGGCACGGTCTCTTGAAAGACCACCAGGTCCTAAGGCAGACAGACGTCTCTTGTGAGTCAGCTCACCAAGCGGGTTGTTCTGATCCATGAACTGTGACAGCTGAGAAGATCCGAAGAATTCTTTTACCGCTGCAGTTACTGGCTTTATGTTGATCAGGGACTGTGGCGAAATTCCTTCCAGATCCTGAGTTGTCATTCTCTCTCTTACGACTCTTTCCATTCTGGACAGACCGATTCTGTACTGGTTCTGAAGAAGTTCTCCTACCGCACGGATACGTCTGTTACCCAAGTGGTCGATATCGTCATCATTACCAAGACCATACTCCAGATGCATATTGTAGTTAATAGAAGCCATGATATCTTCTTTTGTAATATGCTTCGGAATCAGATCATGGATATCTCTCTTGATAGCCGCTTTCAGCTCATCGATATCTCCTGCTGTTTCCTCAAGGAGATTTGCAAGTACCGGATAGTAAACAAGTTCTGTTACACCGACCTCTTCCGGATCAATGTCAACAACTTCCTTCAGATCTACCATCATATTAGAAAGAACTTTGACATTTCTCTCTTCTTCCGGTCTGTCGATCCATACATACGGAACAGCTCCGTTCTGGATCCGATCTGCAATTTCTCTTGTCACCTTTGTTCCAGCCTCAGCGATTACCTCGCCTGTAATCGGGCTTACTGCATCCTCCGCAAGAACATGTCCTGAAATACGGTTCTTGAGAAGAAGCTTTTTATTGAATTTATAACGTCCTACTTTCGCCAGATCATAACGTCTTGGGTCGAAGAACATACTTGTGATTAAACTTTCTGCACTGTCAACGGCAAGCGGCTCACCCGGACGGATCTTCTTATATAATTCAAGAAGTCCTTCCTGATAGTTTGTTGCAGCATCTTTCTCAAAACTTGCCATAATCTTCGGTTCTTCACCAAAGAGTTCAATGATCTCCGGATTTGTACCGATTCCAAGAGCACGAATAAGTACTGTGATCGGCACCTTTCTTGTTCTATCTACTCTAACATAAAAAACGTCATTGGAATCTGTCTCATACTCCAGCCATGCACCACGGTTCGGAATGACAGTAGAGGAATAAAGCTTTTTACCCAGCTTATCATGTGCAATTGCATAATAAATACCAGGGGAACGTACCAGCTGACTTACGATTACACGCTCCGCACCATTAATTACAAATGTACCAGTACGTGTCATCAGCGGCAGATCTCCCATAAAGATCTCATGCTCGTTAATCTCATCCGTCTCCTTATTATGAAGTCTTACTCTGACTTTCAGCGGTGCTGCATAAGTTGCATCACGATCTCTACACTCATCAATGCTGTATTTCACATCATCTTCACACAGTGTGAAATCAACAAGCTCCAGGCTTAATTTACCACTATAATCTGTAATTGGGGAAATATCTTCAAATGCTTCCTTCAATCCTGACTTAAGGAACCAATCATAAGAATCCTTCTGCACTTCAATCAGGTTCGGCATCTGAAGAACTTCTTTTTGTCTGGAATAACTCATTCGTGAGCTTTTTCCGCTTTTCATGGGACGAATTCTGTTCTTTTCCATATTGACGTTTCACTCTCCTCTTATTTTTTTTGTGGTCCGCAAAATGCCCTGTTATCGCTAAAACGACGAAAAAGAGCTTTGTGACTCAGTTTTTCGTGCAATATCATGGCATAACTTTCCACAATAGCGCATTTTTTACTATAGCACAAAGCCCTTTTTATTGTCAAGAGCAAAATCATATTTTTCCATATTATTTTCAATTGTACACTATTTCTTTCAAAAAAGCAAATCCTTAATAAAAATTTGTTAAGATAATGTTTACATCATAATCATATGCTCTTGCAAATCAAAAAAAGTAAAACATCTTCCTTTTGTTGTACATACTCAGTAAATCCACATGTTTTTAACCGATTGCTCCCGGCAAAATCAATGCAAAGATAACTGTTAAAAACATAATAGATACAGACATTATCATCTGAGCCAATGTATATGTCTTCAATCCACCCTTTACATTAAATCCTGACATATTGGACACTACCCAAAATCCACTGTCATTTACATGTCCCACACTTATTCCACCAGCGAGAGCAGCCAATGCAATATAAACCGGATGAACTGATACACTTGGTGCAATCGTTGCCATAATTGTCATCGCTGTAATTCCTGCTACAGTACCAGAACCTTGTGCAATTCTAAATATGCAACCTATAAAATATGCCAAAAGCAAGGTTTTTAATACTGAACCACTATTGATATTCAATGTAGATACAAGTGCGTTCCCGATATCTGTTGCTGCGATTACTGCTCCAAATGATCCTCCGGCACCAGTAATTAATAATACTACTCCAGCCTGCTTTAGCGCTTCATTAGCAGAATTTTCCACTTTATTTCTACCAAGATACTTATAACCAATGAAATATGCACAGAGAGTTCCTATCATAATTGCTATAATTTTATTTCCTAAGAATTGCGCAATCCATGGAACATTTTCGCTGACAGCTAATGCTCCAGTTCCAACAAGAATGCAAAAAACCGGAAGTAAAATTGGAAGTAAAGATACGAAAAAACCTGGCACTTTCTGATTCTCATTCAAGTCTTCTTCAACATAAATTTCCGCATCTTTATTTACATCTTTTTCTGCATCAAAAATTCCTTTATCATGTATTTTCGTATATACAAATACAGATATTAATGTTGCAATTGCACCAATGATCAATCCCATAATAACCATTGTACCAAGATCAAAATTTAAAATACCAGGCGCTGCCAATGGGTTAGGTGTTGGTGGCACAAGCGTCTGTGCAATTCCATCTCCAATCGTCAAAGCTCCCACAACATATGCAAGCGGTTTATTCACTTCCCTTGCGACAGCCACACCGATTGGAATCAGAATAATAAATGTGACATCAAAGAAAACTGGAATTGCTAACACAAAGCCTGCAAATGCCACTGCATATAAAACATACTTATTTGGCACAGCATGTACAATTGTTCTTGCAATTACTTTTGCTGCTCCTGTGTCACTCATCAATTGTCCCAGTATAACACCAAAACCAATTGGCAGACCAATTCCTGCCATCATATTTCCAAATCCAGTACCTATGGTTTCGATAGAATTTACAAATCCTAATCCGCATGTTACACCCATATAAATACTTGCAATAACCAGACTCAATGCCGGATTAAATTTCGGAACAAGTATTAACGCTATCATAATTGCAATTGATATTATTAAATTAAATACTAAAAAAGCTCCTGACATTTTTATCCTCCTTTATATCTTTCTTTTCGGATTTACATTTCATTTCTAGTTGCTATATATGCCCCTTTAGATGCCGTTGCAACATTTTTTCTATATTGATAAAGGCATCCTTTTACCGGCTCAACTTCTTTTCTTGTTTTTTCTTTCCGTCTCAGATCAAAATCAACCTCTGCTTCAATTGTACCATTTAACACATCTACAGTAATCACATCTCCATCCTGTAAATATGCAATCGGTCCATCATCCAAAGCCTCTGGACATATATGGCCAACAAAACATCCATTATTGGAACCGGAAAATCTACCATCCGTGATCACACATACCTTGCTTCCAAGATTCATTCCTACCAACACTTTCATAACCTTATACATTTCTGGCATTCCAGGTCCACCTTTAGGTCCCTCATTGCGAATTACAACAACTTCTCCACCATGCACTTGTTTTGCTCTAATTCCACTCAATGCATCCTGCTCGCTTTCATATATTTTCGCCGGACCTCTGAATAGAAGTGTGCTTTCCGGAATTGCAGACGGCTTTGTTACCGCACCATCCGGTGCAACATTTCCTTTTAATACTGCTATTCCACCACGACTATGCACTGGATTTTTGAAACTTCTTATTACATCTGGATTTTTGTTTTGAAATTTTTCAATATTTTCCTTTGAAGTACATCCTGTACATGTTATACCATTCAAATCTAATATCGTTGCTAATTCCTTCATCATAACCGGAATTCCTCCGGCTTCATAAAAATCTAATAAGGTATATTGTCCGGCTGGAATCATTGGAACCATATGCGGAACAGACATACTCACTTTACCAAACTCAAAAATATCCAAATCAACATCCGCTTCATAAGCAATTGCCAACAAATGTAAAACTGCATTTGTTGACCCTCCAATTGCAGAATTGACTTTTATGGCATTCAATATTGCATCTTTTGTTATGATATCTTTTATACAGATATCCTTCTTTAAAAGATTCATTACCGCTTTACCGCTTTCAAACGCAATACCCTGCCTTCTACTATACACTGCTGGAATGGTTGCACTTCCCGGTAAAGAAATCCCCATAACTTCCGCCAGACAACACATCGTATTCGCGGTTCCAAGCATTGCACAGGAACCAATTGTTGGCACTGCATTATTTTCAATCCAATCAAATTCTTCTTGTGTAATTGCCCCACTTTTTAACGCTCCTTCTGACTGCTGAATAATAGAATGGTCAATATATTCCCCTCCATAAGGATTTCCTTCTCGCATTCTTCCCGGGAGTGTAGGCCCTCCATTTACAAATACCGTTGGCAAATTTACACGAAGTGCACCAAGCAACATTCCTGGAACTATTTTATCACAAGAACCGATAATAACCAGACCATCAAGTCTGTGTGCCTCCACCATTGCTTCAATATCATCCGCAATCATTTCGCGTGTAGGAAGAATATACTGCATTCCTTTATGGCTCATCGCCACGCCATCACAGGCACCTATTGTTCCAATTTCTACCGGCGTACCGCCTGCAGCATAAATTCCTTCTTTCACTCTTTGCGTTAACTGTTTTAACACAATATGCCCCGGACAAACCTCATTGAAAGCAGTCACTACAGCTATAATTGGATTTTCTAATTCAGCCCCAGTAAAACCTGACGATTTATATAGCGCTCTCACATTTGCCCATTCTGCTCCACTTAAAATATCACTACTTCTTCTCATTTTTCTCCTTCCTCATCTTATAGCCTTATCATCATATCGTCATGTCATATGATGTCTTTAATTATATAGTTTTGTATTTGAATTTTCAATTGGGATTATCACAAAACATTTCCACTATTTTTTGTAAAACATATACAAAAAAAACGCTCCTTTTTGAAATTACACCTTTCAACAAAAAAATCCCAAGTGAACTGCAAAATCTTTCAACCCTGCAATTCACTTGGGATTTTTAATTAACTTGTAAGTCTCCAAAAAACCAATACACTTTAAACTATCATTTTCAACTTTCTTTCCTGTATTATTTTTTCTTTAACAATTCGAGATTTTCTCGATTTTCCTTCATATGTGCTTTCATCGCTTCATATGCCGCATCAGAGTCATGATTCCGAATCGCATCTACTACTTTCTGATGTGTAATAACTGCAGTACCTGCCAATTCATGATTCGTTAAGTCTACATAAATCGATACACCTTGTGCAATTAATGGAATGATTTGTTCTACAACAGAATTACCTGTAACACTTGCAATTTTTGTATGAAATTCAACATCACGTTCACTGTAATTTTCACCATTTATAATCATATGTTCCACTTCACTACAAAGCCTTTGTAATTCCTCTATATCCTTATCCGTTGCTTTTTGGGCAGCAATTTCTGCAATTTGTGGTTCCAACATAGCACGAAAATCGCTTAAATCTTCTGCAAGTTTTTTTTTATCCGATGCAAATCTAAATCCTAAAGGATCTCCTACCTTTCCAATGTTATCACATACAAACGTGCCTTTTCCTCTTCGTATCTCTACTACATTTCTGGATTCCAATATCTTAATTGCTTCGCGGACAGTTCCTCTTCCAACACCCAATTTTTCTACCATATCCATCTCATTTGGAAGCTTCTCCCCCGGAGTCCAGCGATTTTCAATAATCAACTGTTCAATATTATCTGCTGCTTGCTCTGCCAAAGAACGGCTTTCAAGTTTCCCCACTTATATTCCTCGCTCTCTATTCGTTTAGCGTCTCATTTTATAACTCATATCTATTTTTCTTGCTTTTTCCTTTGAGTATATCTTCAATTTTCGCGAATGTCAATAAAATCCTCCCTTGTGTTTCCGCAGTTTTATCCACAACTGCATTATCATCCTTATGCTGTTATAAATAACTTTTAAATCATCCATTTTTTGATTAGATTTTGCAGAAACTCAAAAATCTTCCGAGTCCACACACATCACCATGTTTTTTTCTTTTGTCGTCTCCCGTTTCACCAATTCAACTCCAAATACATTTTCTTTTTCATAGGGTTCTTTATTCACTGCTTTGATGATAATCTCCGCAGCCAAATGTCCCATTTCACGAATTGGCTGGTGAATGGTCGTCAGTTCTGGAATAAATAGTTTTCCAAATCCGACATCATCGAATCCAACAAGCTGGATTTCCTGGGGAATTTTTTTCCCGTGCCGCGTAAAAACTTTGTATATTGACATCGCCACAATGTCATTGCCAGCAATCACGCCATCCGCTTCTGGATATCTTTTCAAAATTTCTTCTGCGGCGCGAAGTCCGCTTTCATAATCATAGCAGCAATCCACAATTCTTTCTTTTAATCCATATTTTTTACACACATCCGCGTATCCTTTATACCGTTTACGACCACTGGAATATCCGGTCGGTTCCTTCATGCAGACAATCTTTTTAGATCCACATTCCAACAAATGTTGTGTTGCCAGACAGCCACCTTGATAATTATCTGCTTCAACAAATGCATGTTCTCCGATATTATCCAGCTTGCAATCTACAAGCACAGCCGGAACCGGACAATTCTTTAAAATCCTTCCAGTTTCCGCACAGTTTGTCGTTATGATAATTCCATCTGCCTGTAACTGCTGAAACATCTGGATATTTGCCATCTCTTTTTCCAGATCATCGCCAGAATTGCAGAGCATAATCCGATATCCATTTTTATACGCTTCGTCTTCCACAGCCTTTGCCAGTTCACTAAAGAAAGGATTTTCAATATCCGGCACAATGGCTCCGATCATCTTCGATGATTGCTTATATAGCGCTCTTGCCAGTTCATTTGGACGAAATCCAGTCTCTTCAATGGCAGCTTCTACTCGTTTACGCTTCTCTTCGTTCACTTTCGCCGTTCCATTCATAACGCGGGATACCGTCGCCGGAGACACACCGGCAATTCGGGCAACTTCTCTTATACTCGTCACTTTTCACTATTCTCCACAGTCTTATTTTTCAACTAATTCGTCTTCAACTTCTTCTGCTGTCGGCATTCCTGTCTGTGCACCGAATTTCTCCGTGGAAAGGCTTGCCGCTACATTCGCATAAGTAAGAGCACTCTTCATATCATCACCTGCTGCAATTCTTACAGAAAATGCCCCATTCAGTGTATCTCCCGCTCCTGTCGTATCCACCACATTTGCCTTTCTTGCAGGTACTGTCAGTACTTCTCCATTTTTCAGGCATGTAGACACTCCTCGGGATCCCTGTGTAATCACAAGCTTCTCCGGATACTTCTTCAAAAGATTTTCTGTACTCAACTCGTCTCCAAAAATCAGCACTGCTTCATGCTCATTTGGTGTCACGTATGTAACTTTGTCGATGATATCCATCGGCACTTCTGCTGCCGGTGCCGGATTCAGTACGACTGGAATATTTTTTTCGTAACAAAACTCTGCGATATAATGAACTGTCTCAAGCGGAATCTCATGCTGAAGAACTACCATGTCATATTTCACCAGTTCGTCTTTGATTCCATCCACATAAGCCTTGTCAACTTTCCCATTTGCTCCCGGAACAACAATAATTGTATTGTCACTCTCACCAACTGTAATCATCGCAATTCCTGTCGGCACGCCTTCCAGAACCTGGATATGCTCTGTCTTTACGCCAACACGATTCAGATTGTCCAACATTCTGCGTCCATTGTCATCATTACCAACGCAGCCGAACATCTCGACTTCAGCACCAAGCTTTGCCATCGCAACTGCCTGATTCGCACCTTTTCCACCCGGGATATAACTCAAACTGTCGCCCATCAATGTCTCACCTTTAAGTGGAATTCTCTCTGCTGTTACAGTCATGTCTGTGTTAATACTTCCTACAACTGCCAGTTTCATAACTCTTTCTCTCCTTTTCCTATCATTTTTTATTCTCGTATCTCGCTTGTTCTCTTCTATACGTTTTGAAACGTAGTTCCGAAACCCGTTTCATTAATTTACATTATAGTAACAAAAAATGCCGCCGTCAATTACATTTGGTAATTTCAGCGGTATTGCATATTTTCTGCAAAATGTTATTATGCAGCTTGCATAAGTTTCTTTATTATTTTTTCTCTTGAGATGATTTTATATACTCTTCCACTTCAAAATCAAGAATGCCTCGGCGTTTTTGTTTCCCTAAATTGCACTAAAAAAGGTCCACCGGACCTTTTTGTCGTATGCTTGACAACAGAAAAAGACCGTCCCTTTTGGAACGGCCTTTAAAAATCTGAAATTTGAAATTATTTAAGGTTAACCTCTGCACCCTCAGCCTCAAGTTTAGCTTTGATGTCCTCAGCTTCTGCTTTGGAAGCACCCTCTTTAACTACCTTTGGAGCTCCGTCTACTAACTCTTTAGCTTCTTTCAGTCCAAGACCTGTGATCTCACGAACAACTTTGATAACTTTTACCTTGGATGCTCCAGCGGATACCAGTTCTACATCAAACTCATCCAATCTACTATTGTCTTCTGCATCGGTAATTACCTGGCTGTGCTGATGGTCAATGAATTTATGTAGAGGATCATAGAAATAGCTAAATGGTACCAGTACACCTTCTTGACTGTCTTTTAAACGAATTGCCGACTCTTGGAACAGTGCTAACATAGAACGGGACTGATCAGATAAGTGCTTTCCACTGGCTCCATAAGTACGCACAGCTGTCAATACCTGTCCAAGCAAATTGAACTGATATGGAATAAACGGATAACAGTCTGCAAAATCAGTCTTGTCTGTATATAATTTCTTATCTGCGATATCTGTAGTAAATGTAATAAGATTCTTGATAATAGATTCTTTCTGCTCATAGAGAAGGCTGAGTGTCTGTGTTGCTGTCTCGTTCTTTGCAAGCACACGCTTACGAATTACTTCGTCAACATTTGATGCTGAAAGAGAAAGTCTCGTATCAAATCGTCCCTGAATCTTAGAGAAGTCATTTCCCTTTGTCTTTGTAATAGAGTCAATATCCTCCTGACTTGTTACGATAACCCATGCCTTACCTCTGCAGGCTGTTCCAAGGTCTTCCACGATTGTCTGGAGGTTGAGCATAAGCTGTGTGTCATCTGCAATATACTGTCCGATCTCATCCACAAGGAAAATGACATGATGATTTGGCCCTTTTTTCTCACAATACTCTTTGACCAGAGATACGAACTTTTCAATACTGAGGTCATAGTTTCCCTTTGCATTTTTACACCAGTTGCGGGCAGCCTCTTCACTCATGAAATCCATTGCAGCAATCGTTTTTACGATTTTATCTTGGATAACCGCAAAGGCCTGTCTCTTCTTCTCCCACGGTGTACCTGCAATCTCTTCAAATTTATTTTTGAACTCTTCAAATCTTCCTTCGTTATCTAACTGACGTTCAAATTCTGCAAGATACGGAATGGAACCGCAATATCCCTGCATTTCATTGAATACCTTCATAAAGACTTCCACAATAGCTTCCTTGCCGGATCCGACCTTTGCAGAGCCTTTGGAATCAATATTAAAGAGCATGACATCAGAAGAAATGGTTCCGGAATTGGTCATTTTGGCAATCAGCATCGGATCATCGATTTTCTTGCCATCTGTAAAGTATTCGACTGCTCTCTTTCC
>OLRE01002256.1_pt1 | contig 16162 bp, 13 predicted proteins | sample 1672461 | NCBI WGS metagenome assembly OLRE01 (sample SAMEA3136688, study PRJEB25190) | human gut metagenome | biome: human gut; feature: human-associated habitat; material: faeces | place: Austria | collected 2013
ATACGCCACACCGACGAAATGCGTAGCATTTTGGAGGCTGGCTCTGAACAGTTACAATAATATATTCAAGAAGGAACACTATATGAAAAGAGTAATTGGAACAATCATATTAATCATTGCCATCATCTGCTTTGGCTGGAGTGCCTTTTCCCTTGGCAAGTATGCATGGCAGGCTCACACAACCCAGAAGAACATTGACCAGCTGGCTGACAGAATTAACACTGATGTCACTGAAGCTTCCGATGATTCCGATGAAGAAGACCCTGTGGCTGAATCTGAGGCCATGATGGAGAAATACGGTGATTTATACAATGAGAATAAGGATTTCATCGGCTGGCTTTCCATTGAAGGCACCAATATCAACAATCCCGTCATGTATACACCGGATGACCCGGAACACTATCTGCGTAAGAACTTCAACGGCGATTACGATATCGGCGGTATGCTTTTTGTCGATTCCAGATGTACCTTCAACCCATCCAGCACTGACACCATTATTTACGGCCATCATATGAAAAACGGCACCATGTTCGGCCCGCTGATGGATTTCCAGGACAATGATTATCTGAAAGAACACTCTGTTGTTACTTTTGATACCATGTATCGTCCGGGCACTTACAAAATATTTGCCTCCTTCCAGTCCAAGGCCTATGACCCGGATTCAGAAGAATTCAAATACTATGACTTCATCAACGCAGAGACTGCCTATGATTTTGAAGAATATCTGAACAACATTAAAAACCTTTCCCTGTACTATGACGAGGAAAATGCACCGTCATTCGGAGATGAGATTATTACACTGTCCACCTGCGATTACTATACAACGGACGGACGATTTGCCGTACTGGCTAAACGGATTAAATAGTTCTGCTGCAAGTAACTTTGTCTTGACACTAAAATGGCGTGCTGGTCCAGATTTTCCAATGGATTTTCTGGACTGCACGCCATTTTCTTCTGTTTCATTTCCACCATTCATCGAAGTCATCACGGCTTTTGCCGTAGCTTCTCATCGCCGAACGCCATCTAATCAAAAATTCACCGGTTATAGGGTCCGTTTCCTTTCCCTCCGGTACATATTTCAAAAATTCTTCATATCGCTTTTCTGTAAAACGTACTTTTATTTTTTTACGCCTCTCATAAATCTTAAAAAATATATAATACCCCAGTTGTCCCCCTTCCGAATAAACACCTGTCCTTTCTATTTCATTCCATTCATAAAAAATTGTTTTTTTCCCAAACGGCGATGTCGATTCTATTCCTTTTCTGCTGACTGTCCATTTATTTCCGACCTCCGCCTCTTCATTGTATAATACTAACCCATTAAATGCTGCTACAGCCGGAAAAGCCCATATATACTTGATAAAAGAGCCATCTATAAACGACAATATAAGATACCAGACAAACACCAAAAGCCCCATTAAGATGCCCGTAGTCTTAGCAAAGTTTTTCCTTTCTCTCTGAAAACTTCCTTTATCATTAATTAGAAATTCTCCCTTTATATCTCGTAAAACACATTTTTTTCTTTCGCCTGCCTTTATATCTTTTTTTCTATATTTTTTTCTTTTCCTTGAAACATTTATCCCCGGTTCTAAAATCTGAACGCCATGCCGCCCGACATATGTACTTATTTTTTTCCACATTTCCGGCGTATAGCAAATCTCCAGTACAGAACCGCCAATATTTCTTGAACAAACAATTTTTCGATATTGACCTTTTCGATATTCGCCAACCATTTTTACTCCCAAGCTATCACACTCCGCCCAGGTCCTCAACGTCCGTAATGCACTGTTATTGTACTTTTCGGTAATACCATTTTCATCCAGTTTATACCTAAATCCATAACTTCTCACCATTTCAGGAACACCCACAAATACAACAATACATAAACCAACCAGCCAGCCACAGGAAATAATATCATCTACAGATTTAATACTATATATCTCATCTGCCAACGGATTAATATGTCTATATAAAGCCGCTATTGAGCATAATACAACTACTATCAATCCTACTAAACATATTTTCATACCACTCTCAAACATATACTCATCCCGCCGAATGATCAAAGGTTCTTCCATCCGCACATCATCTCCCCAATAAATCCATTTTTTTATTCCTATTCCCATTCCGATATTTTTATTTTACACCAACAATCTAAATCTTTCGAGTCCAATATTATCTATGCGGGCTGCTCAAAAACAAATTGTCTGCAGCTCAAATACCCTCAAAATGGGATTCAAATGAATAGCGTACAGCCAAAAACTTCAAAAAAGACTGCCAAATGAACCATTCAAACACAGGTGTTTCAGACACGGCCGGTACTTAAATCCTGTCTTTTAGGACCTTATGTACTGCTGCCAGTGTCTGTCAACGAAAGTGTACCTGTGTTGAACGGTTCATTTGCCAGTCTTTTGTCGATATTCTATGTCTGCGCGCTGCTCATTTTAATCCCGTTATCAATACTTCTTAGCTGCAGGCCAATCATTTTTCAAGGGCAGCCCACCTTTTTAGTGCAGCACTTTCAGTGTATGGAACGCCTCTTTCATATCCTGTTTCACCAGTTTTTTCTGCAGCGCATACTGTTTAGCGTAAAAATCATGATTTTCCGCATTGGTATAATACAGTTTCTTAATCTCCAGACTTTCTGTCAATGCCGCTTTCATATCAGTGATATGTCCCAGTGCATAGGCACCGACGATACAGTCTGTCACCACAGCGCCGCCGGCATTCTTCAATGTGATCACTTCGCTGCCCAGCATGTCGGATTTCATCTGGTTCCAGATTTCGCTGCGGCTGCCGCCTTCTGTGATGGTGATACGGCTCATATCCACACCGGCACCACGGTACAGATCTGTAATTTCCATATAGTCATAGCCGATAGCCTCTAATACCGCATGCCAGAGAGTAGCCTGATCTGTATCCAGCGTCATGTTAAGGAAACAGCCTGTGGCCTCTTTCACGTCATTGGTACCGCCCGTCAGATACGGCAGGAATAATACGCCATCAGAGCCTGCCGGGACATCTTTGGCTGCATTGTTCAGTACATCAAAATAATCACCGTCTTTTTCCTGCCCGCAGACAGAGTCCTTGAACCAGCGCAGCGCCAAGCCGCCCGTACGGATATAGCCCCAGTAGAAATAGGTATCCGGCAATGTACCGCTGTTGAAAATCAGTCCGGCCCCCTTCTTACTGAGTTCAGGAATAATGCCTTTTGTGGAAACGCAGAACATAGAACAGGTGCCTGCCACATCCACAGCCTGTCCTGCTCCCATATTGCCGCTGCCAAGCATGGACTGCATCGTATCGCCAGCGCCGCCGCAAATCGGTGTTCCTGCTGCCAGTCCTGTCTTCTCTGCCATTTCTTCTGTCAAATGTCCGACAATATCCCATGGTTTGACAATCTTCGGCATCATGGATGCCTCAATACCAAGAATCTTCAACTGCTCCGGTGACCAGCATTTTTCTTCAACCTTATAGCCCATGCCCCATCCGGACATAGCGCCCCAGTCGATAAACATATCCTTTGCTTTCAGCCCCGCCAGATGTGCCAGTACATAAGGCGCATTATGGATAAACTTTGCTCCGCGGGCCTTAAAAGCTTCATTATTCTTCAGCAGCCACCTGGCAAACAGTGCCGGAAACATGCATTTTGCCTCAGGATTGCCTGTTTCCCTGCCCCAGATATCCAAATCCCAGCTGTTGATCAGCACTTCATCCTCCTGGGTTCTTGAATCCAGATAATTAATATATGGTGTGATGGCATTGCCCTCTTCATCCACACCTGCAATTCCGCAGATGATACCATCCCCCATAATAGACTGGATCTGTTTCGGATCCAGGCCTTTCTCACGCATCTGCCGACTGCATTCAGCCATGCCGTTTATCGTCAACGCCAGATATTCATCCACATCCATATCCACCCATCCCGGATGAGGGTAAGTCAGTGTTGTCGGTGATGATGTAGATGCCACGCATTCCATTTTCTCATTATATACGGTTACTTTTACACTCTGTGTTCCTGCATCAAATCCAAGATAAAACTTTTCCATTTCCATACCTCCGATACATTCTTGCAAGTCAGTCATCTGCGACTCTGTTCAGCATTCTTTTCATGGAGATTACATTTTATCAAAAGTCACATCAGGAAATTCCGGCGAAGGATCCTGTCAGAATTTTCTTTTTCATATTTCATAAAGAAAAAGCCCTGAATCCTCACACAAAGAATTCAGGGCATACATACAAAGGTCAACATTCAAATAAAATGCAAATCTTCTTCTCTCTCATCCAGACTATACTGTCGGCCCCGGAATCTCACCGGATCATGCATCAGAAAAATAATCATGCCATTCTTCTTCGCTCGCGGGCTTTACCGCCGGTAGGGACTTGCACCCTGCCCTGAAAAGATGTTTTACAACATAGACATTATAACGCTTTATATGTCCTATTTCAATATATTTTTAGTTAAAATGTCTAAAAATATACATTTATCATCGAATGTACAAAAGCATTTCTCAGATTGCACTGCACTTTCTACAAATCTGCCACGCAGGCTTTCAATACCTTGCCAATGCTGTCATGGATCAGCAGGTTGGCCTCATGATCGTATGGTGTCTCACTCTTATTGATCAGTACCAGCTTATTGCCATGGTAGTAATTAATAAAACCGGCTGCCGGATAAACATTCAGTGATGTACCGCCGATAATCAGCACATCCGCTTCCGCAATGGCCCGCACACTCTTGCTGATGGTGGTATCATCCAGACCTTCTTCATAGAGCACAACATCCGGTTTCACCATACCGCCGCACTTCTCACATCTCGGCACACCCTCGGAAGCCGTCACATAATCCAGATCATAGAACTGACCGCACTTCATACAGTAATTCTTCATAATGGTGCCATGGAGCTCATAGACTTTCTCTGAACCGGCTTTCTGATGCAGTCCGTCAATGTTCTGTGTAACAACTGCTTTCAGCTTACCGATCTTCTCCAGTTTCGCCAGTGCCTTATGGGCTTCATTAGGTTCTGCCTCTCTGTAAACCATGGTTGACTTGTAAAAATCATAGAAAATCTCCGGCTTTCTCATAAAAAATGTATGAGAAAGAATCTGTTCCGGTGAACAGCCGTATTTGTGAACGGTATTATAGATACCTGTCTCACTTCTGAAATCCGGAATACCGCTTTCTGTAGATACCCCTGCACCACCGAAAAATACAATATTATCCGATGCCTCAATCATTGCTTTTAACTTGAAAATGTTTTCCTGTTCACTCATGAAATCCGCTCCTTTCATTCCGCAGGCAAGTGAATGGTGTAGTTATTTTGAAAACGATGTACTAGTTTCTTCTGTTAACCCCGAACCCCTCTGGCGCTGACCGGCGGCCACCTTTGCTCCATGTCTTTAAGGTTGATCCCGGCCGCATCCAGAAGTCCTTTGTCGCTGATCTTCTTGAAACAATCCAGTGCATCATCCGGCTTTTCATCCAAAAGCCATGCCCGGCCTTCCAACATCAAATAATCATCATCTCCACTTTCATACCAGGCCTTGTGAAACCACTGTGCCGCTGCATCAGCCTTTCCCATACCCACAAGGAGCTGTCCTTTGAGCGCCATCAGATCCGCCCCCTCCGGTTCGATACGAAGGGCTTTCTCGATGGCTTTCATGCCCTGTCGTACTCTGCCCAACTGCTCATCCGCCATCGCTTCATAATAATAGCCGTCTGCTTCTCTGCCGTTCAGCACAGCCGCCTGCCGTCCACACACTTCAAGCCGCTTGATTTCCCTCAGATCCGCACATGTCTCACACATCAGCGCCGAAGCCAGTCGTTCGCATTCTGCCAGACACGCCTCATACTGATTCCGGATGGTACTCTGCAGAAAGATATCCACACAATCATACCGCAGCAGACTGTTTTGTCCAGGGTTGTCTGTCATACACGCCATCAACGGTTGATAACGGGCATCATCATCTTCTACAACCTCATAATACTGCTCTCCGAAATGTGCTGCAAATATCTGCTTCCGCTCATCCTCAGAAAACAGCCATGCTTCTCTGACGTCTGCCCGGATATTACCTTCAAGGAACAGAGACGGACGCATGATCTTCTTGCGCACTTCTGCCCGCTTATAGTACCCGATCACAGCCCAGCCGCCATCCTGTGCTTTTACAAAGACCACCGGTATGTCCTCCAGACTTTCGCTCTGAACCGTTCCCTCATAAAAATCCTCAAGGTTGATACAAACATCCGTATTCTCTTTCCTTGAGCGTGTCAGGGCATAACACCTTCCGTTATAGTCAAAAAACTCATTCATTAAAAGGGTTGACACATCTTCAATCCGCACAACAAGAATCGCCATCTCTCACCCTCCCTTCTAAAAATGGCCGCCCAAAATGCCGCAGATCACTCTGCGATAACGGCATCTTGCGGCAGCCATACTCAGCTGTTGCTTATTAGCATTTCTCCGGTTCCGGATAAGTCTCACCGAACAATTCCACTGTCATAGACTGGATCTTCTGCTCTTCAACCGGTTTATCCTGCCATCCTGTTCTGACAGATGCAATCTTATCAACGACATCAAGACCTTCAACAACCTTGCCGAATGCTGCATACTGTCCATCCAGATGCGGTGCATTGGCATGCATAATGAAGAACTGTGAACCTGCTGAGTTCGGCATCATGGAACGTGCCATAGACAGAACACCTCTTGTATGCTTCAGATCATTTCTCACACCATTCATGGCGAATTCACCCTTAATGCTGTAGCCTGGACCGCCCATACCTGTACCCTGCGGATCACCGCCCTGAATCATAAAACCGGAAATAACTCTGTGAAAAATCAGGCCATCATAAAAGCCTTTCTGAACGAGGGAAATAAAGTTATTCACTGTATTCGGAGCGATTTCAGGGTATAATTCTGCCTTCATCACATCTCCGTTTGTCATTGTAATTGTTACAACTGGATTTGTCATTGTATATCTTCCTTTCATTATCATTCTGCAGCCCTTCAACCTCTTTGCAGCTGCAAAATATCTTATTCTTCAATAGTTCCATTGTACAGAAAAAACCCCTTTCTGTAAAGGGGCTTTTCTTGTTGTATCTATTTCTTGTTGTACCGGTTTCCCGTTACATCAGTTTTGTACTTTCAAGTTTTTCGATAAACGCTTCATTGAGTCGGACAATCGGCTTTCTGAGAAGCAGACCGAGAAGCAGGGACGGGATCAGATATAATGCCATCTTGCTCATCTCAACCATGTAATGATTGCCATAGAATCCGGCAATACACTCACGCATCGCATTCATGCTGTGTACGAACGGCAGCAGCGGATATACAACCTGGAAGAACTTCGGCGCACATTCGATTGGGAATGTACCGCCGCTTCCGGCTACCTGCATAACCATCAGTACAACAGCAACTGCCTTACCGATATCGCCAAAGGAAACCGTCAAAGCATAAATAATATTGACATAGATCAGGCTTGAGAAACAGCCTGTGATAACAAACATCAGCGGATGTTCACACTGAATACCGAGGAAATACAAATCTCCCAGACAGATCAGTGCGCTCTGCAGAATACCGAGGCAAACCAGCAGGATCATTCGTCCGAAATAAAGCTGATGTTCCTTTGGATTCTTCAGTTTCTTCTTCGCATTCTCTGACACAGTAACTTTCAGCATAGCCGCCATTACAACCGCACCAACCCAGATGGCCAGTGTTGAATAGAACGGTGCCATTGCAGAACCATAGTTCTCAATCGGATAAATCTGGTTCTCATGAAGTTTTACCGGAGAAGCAATGAACGAGGCCATGCTCTCAGGACTTTCCTCCAGAAGATTGGTCAGGGCATCCATACTGCCGCTGTCTGATACTTTCTTGGATGCTGTGGTAAGTTCGTCAGAAGCATCTTTTAACAGATTCACCGAATCTTCCAATGCTTTCTGAACATCCGACAGATCCCCGGATGCATTGTCAGTAACACCTGCAATATCCTGGACACTGTCATTCAACGCTGTGAACATGGATGTAATAGAGGAATCTGTGGATGACAGATTGCCTGCCAGATCATTCAGACCACTCTTAACATTCTCCTCATAGCTTGTCTTTACTTCTTCAACGGAATCCGTTGTCTGTGCGATCAGATCATTTATTTCTTTCTTGAGATCCGATGCATCCCCTGTCAGTGTTGTCAGACTGCCGGCGGCTTCATTGATCTTGTCACGAATGGCTGTCTGTCTTGCAATCGCCGTATCGATCAAACCATTGATATCTCTGATGGCTGTATTTAAAATCTTCAGGGAATCAAAATCATTTCCGATGTCTGTCAGGGAATTTTCTATCTCTGTATAGCGGTCGATCACATCCTGGATTCTGTCTGATACGGCATATAAAGCATCGGCGGAGGCCTCCGCATCTGTATTATAAGAATCCAGCGCTTTGTCCACCGCATCTGACACAGCCGTATAGAATTCCTTGTTCTGTGCCAATGCATCAGAAATCGTCTTTGTTGTACCTGTCAAAGCGCTGTTTAATGAATCAATGCCTTCACCGGCTTTATCAAAAGCCTCGACACTGTTTTCTGCACCGGAGCCGGACTGCTTCAGAAATTCAGTGGTTGAATCCAGCATCAACGCACCCGATTTTGTCAGATTTGCAAAGGACTGCACCGTATTGGCCGCACTGCTCAAATCAAAAGCTACCTGGTTCAGGGTTTTTGACAGTCTGTCTGCCAACTCCTGATCATCTTCATCATCAGCAGCATTGCTGACAAGCTGAATTGCCTCCAGTGCTGTTTTTGAAACGGTTTCAATGAAAGTGTCATTCACCTGCTGCTGTACAGCGCTGGCACCCTTTTCAGTAACCTTCGGTGCAATGGCATTTTCCTTCTCATTAATATAATAAATAATCTGAGGATGTGTCACATCACTGGTAAAAACACTCATCATATCCTTGGTAAAATCCTCAGGAATAACAAGGGACGCATAATATTTGCCGGATTTAACTCCATCGGCTGCATCATCTGCATCTGTAAAGACCCAGTTGAAATTGTCATTTTCCTTCAATGCCTTAATGACATCATCACCAAGATTCAGATCCACATTGATCAGTTCACTTGTATAACCTGCATCCTCGCTGGCCACGGCGATTTTCAGGCCATCCGTACTGCCATACGGATCCCAGCTGGCTGCAATATTGAACCATGCATAAAGAGTCGGAATAACAAGAATACCCATGATAACGATCATGGCAATAACGTTATTATGAATCTTGTTTAAGTCATTCTTAAAAACACGCAGAATATTCTTCATTATTCCTTCTCCTTTCCACGGAATTTCTCAAGCATTTCATCAAAGGACATACCTGCAATCTTCTGCTGTTCCTGCAGATTATTGTGAATAAACTCGACAACGATCAGCCATACAGCGATAATAATGATCGAAAGGATCCACAGGACAAGGAATACGATCTTTGATTCCAGACTGAACATCAGAACAAGGAAAATCAGCGGAATAATGATGATCGCCAGGAATCCGAAACGCACCATCTTCTTATAATTGCCTTCAAAGGCCTGTGCCTTTGCAGCTGTCTCTTCTCTCAGATTATCAACAGACAGAGATGCCTTCAAAAGCATTCTCAGCTGTTCATGACGGCTGAGTGTTTCATCCGGTTCTTCACAGATCATAAACTCTGTCTCTGAAAGCTTTCTGTCAAACAGACGGTTCAGACCTGCCAGGGCCGGTCTGAGGCCAAGTCCGATCAGCAGTGAAATCGGCACATAGCATAACAACAGAATCAGTATATCTTTCTCATAGACATGTCCATATACACCTGCTACACATTCTCTCATAGCACCGACGCCATACGCAAACGGCAGGAACGGGTGCAGGTTCTGGAAGAATGCCGGTGTCATTTCAATCGGGTATGTACCTGATGATCCCGGAATCTGAAGAATAACCAGGATAACGCACAGTGCCTTGCCGATATGCTTGAATGAAATAGACAATGCATAAATAATATTAACATAGACAAAAGAAAGAATCATACCAAGAATAACCATCCTTACCGGATGCACGACTTGCGCCCCCGGAAGTAGCGTATCACCCAGACACACAACAAAGCCCTGAATGATACCGATCACGACATACAGCAGCCATCTGCCCATATACATCTCTGATGCCGTATAGTTTTTCATAGATTTGTCTCTGTCTACTTCCATCTTAATGATTGCTATCAGGACAATACCGCCCACCCAGATCGCCAGATTGGAATAGAATGGAATCATGGAAGAACCGTAATTCTTCACTGCAAAATAAGTCTCTGTATCCAGTTCAACCGGTGATGCCATAAACTCAGAAATCTGGTCAGCATCAATGCCTTCCAGTTTGAGCAGTTTGTTATATGCATCGGAACTTACAAGCGCATTCACATCACTCTGGATGTCATTCAGCTTGCCACTGACACTTGCCAGTGCAGAGGTCGTACCGCTTAAAGCATCCCTGATATCCGCAAGGCTTGTATCCACCTGATCAAAAACCGACTGAAGCTGCTCGGAAGCTGTCGGTACGCCATTGAGCAGACCGGACAACTCACCCGTCAGACTTGAGAATGTATCCAGTGTTTTGTCCAGTTCAGGAATGACATTCTGAGCCATGGAAATCCTGAATGCATGGATACTGCCGATACTATCAGAGGCAATCCCTGACAGCTGTTCGCGTGTTGTGGATGTTGTGGAGATTGCATCTGAAATGCTGTTATTGCCTACAGTCAAACTGTCGATCAGTTTCTGATTCTTGTTGTTCTGCTCCTGAAGACTGGCAATATTGCTGTTCAGTCTGTCAATGATATCATTGGCAATCTGTCCATCCACTTCATCAGCCACCTGATTCACAAGATCCTGCATATTATCCAGAATCTCACCATTTAATGATACAACAGAATTGGCTGAATCCAGTGCATCGCCAACAGTCGTATTAATCTTGCCTGCCTTGGCTCCCAGCTCTGTCAATCCCTCTGAAGCAGAACTATGTGCCTGATTCAAAAGCAGCTCGCCATTGGAAAGTGACCAGGACAGGATGGCGGAAAAATCTCCGGCTGCTGTTCTTGTATTCTGAATGATCGTATCCGCGTCATCCAGAGCGGATGCGCCTGAAGCCGCTGCGTCATCCAGTGAACTTGCTGACTTCTGGGCATCTGCAATCAGATCCTTGGTGGAATCGGAATTGTTGTTAAACTTATCCAACAGATCTTCGTACGCCTGAATATTGGCATCCGCCTTCTTCAGCATCTCATTGATGTCCGTATTCACATTACCTACAGCATCTGCCACATCTGTCACAGAGGTTTTAACAACATCCGACACAGACTCTGCTGCAATCGATGAGAATGTACTGTTGATCTGAGACTGAATCGTACTTGCACCCGTACTCGTAATCTTCGGTGCAATGGCATTGGCTTTCTCATTGATATAGTATTCCAGTTCCGGTGTATTGAGCTTGCCTGAAAGGACACTTAACAATGATTCACTGAAATTGTCCGGAATAACAATCGCCGCATAATACTTGCCGGATTTGACGCCTTCAACGGCTTCATCTTCCGACACAAAGGTCCATCCCAGCTGATCATTTTCCTTCAGATTCGTAATGATCTCGTCACCTGCATTGATTGAAAGGCCATTGCTCGACGCCTCCTGATCATTATTGGCAACAGCTACCTTAATACCGGAGGTGTTGGCATAAGGATCAATGTTTGCAACAATATTGAACCATGCATAGAGCGACGGAATAATCGACACACCTATGATAACCAGTAATGCTGCCGGGTTGCGCAAAATCCGCTTCAAATCCCGGCGAAAAATCCGAAATGCATTTCTCATAAAAATGCTCCTTTTTCATAAATTGTTCCATTAATAGATAACATGTTGATTTTCTCATAAAAAATATTATATTAATGGACAGCATAATTTACAACCATCAATCGTATATTTTTTGTTCATTAATAGTCACTTGTTTTAAAAAGTGTCCAATTGTGATTTTTGTTATTCAACCAGCGCCTTTGCGTGCTGCTTACAGCTGTGTTTTGTCCAATCTTTCGATGATTTTCTTATTCATCCGGTCATAGGAACGCCACGACTCATGACTGTCTGCAATGCCGACCTTCTCACAGATATACCTGATAAGCCCCATGACATATTGCATAAAGCAAAAAAGGAATCCACTCGGGATTCCTTTTCTACTCAGGTTTTTATAAATCATGCAGAAGATGGGAGTTGAACCCACACGAGTGTTACCTCACTAGAACCTGAATCTAGCGCGTCTGCCATTCCGCCACTTCTGCGTGCTCATTTATAATACCAGATGCTTTTTAAAAATGCAAGCCTTTTTTTGAAAAAATTTAAATTTTTTCAAAAATAATGACTTTTATCGTATCGACGGACTGCTGCGCCCCGAGAAAATTACTCTTTGAATGCAAACATACGCTGTCCGATATAGTTAAATCCGGTGAACAGACACATACCGGCAAGCATGGCTGCATTCTCCTGAATCTTCTGACCGGCGCCGGATAATATGTACATAACAACCGGTTTTGCAATACCATAGGCCAGCACATAGCATACCGCTATGTTAATGATAAATTTCGCCACCTGCTTCCATGAACGTTCTTTATTCTGGAATGTAAAATACTTGTTCAGGAAAAAACTCAAAATACTCGTCAAAATATAATTGGCTGCAGATGACACCCAGTAACTGCAGGATGCCAAATTATACAGACCAAACATGATGGCCGTACCGACAACAGTGTTAATGCAGCCTACAATGATAAATCTCAATAATTTCTGATCAACCAGACTCAATATCTTTTTAATCATTCTGCTTCTATGCCTCCTTGGTTTTGCCGGATTTCAACTGTTCTGCCTCCTCAATCGGATGCATCAGCCCGTCTTCCACCCACACGTTATTTTCCAGATGAATTTTATAAACGCAGCAATTTGAAAGTCCTGACCGCCAGAAGTCTTTCAATTCACAGTGATTGATACAGCTCATAATACCTCTCAAAGCAGCCCCATGAGAAGCAGCCAGCACAGTATGTACACTTTCATCTGATGCCGCCATTTCTGACAGCATATCCAGGAATTTCTGTGCACGGGTTTGCAGTTCTTCAATACTCTCTGCACCTTCCGGCGGAATATAAGACTCCGGTGCATCAAATAAATCCTTAATCAGCGAATACGGTTTGCCTTCATCTACACCAAAATCCATCTCACGGATTCTTGCATCAGGCTGCACTGCTTCAAATGTTCTGCCTGAAACGATGGCTGCAGTTTTTCTTGCCCGCACCAGTGGACTCGAAAAAACTTTGTCAAATGTAATATTCTGCGCTTTAAACCAATTTGCCGCAACCCCCGCCTGCTGAACACCTTTATCATTCAATGGAATATCGCTCATTCCCTGTATGAGACAGCGTTTGTTGAAATCTGTCTCTCCATGTCGTATAAAATATACAATCATCTTCTATTTCCTCTTCCTGTTTTTTACATAAACCAAATTTCTTTATTTGTCGATGACACACTGACAACGCCTGCCTGCAAAAGGGACATCACATCTTCCTTGTCCGACACAAGCCCCCCTGCAATAACCGGAATCTGCGAAATTCTACAAACTCGCTTCACGACCTTCGGCATCAGTGCCGGCAGTACCTCGATGACATCCGGTCTTGCCCCCTTCACATGCTTCTGAATATTCTCGTAAGCCATGGAATCGATGACAAACAAACGCAGCACCGATGTAAGTCCGATCTCTCCTGCATGTTTGATCAATGCAGGTTTTGTTGAAATAATACCGTCAGCCTTTGTATATTTTTTTATAAAATCAACCGCTACATCCTTGGCAGAAAGGCCATTGATCAAATCCAGATGAACCAGTGCCATCTTTCCTGCCTGTTTCACCGTATCTACAATATCCGCGATATTGCAGATATCTCCATATAAAATAAAAACAACCTGAATGTCACTTTTCAGACATTCCTTCAGGCCATTATCATCTTTTATGGCTGCTATAACCGGAGAATCCTCCAGTGCATCTTTGAACTCTCTGTTCATTACTCTATCCCTCATTCTGTCATCATTCCTGTTTATGCTGTCTCAGAACACATAGACTCATCCTTCCTCATCAGAATCTATGATGCCCTATGACGATGACACACTTCTTGCTAACGCTCATTATATAATGAAATGTCCGGCTTCGCAAGACGAAACACCAAAAAGGCTGAGGCTTCACAGCACGAAAAGGCCAAACCCTGTCGGATTCAGCCTTTTCTTTTATACAGCCGCATTTTTTCGTACTTATTAAGCGATTGTTTCTGCGGTTTCTACAGCGTTATTTTTTTTTACCTCTCCCGTATAAGCCGGTGCTGTACGATCCAGGGTTCCCTCTGTGGATGCCACACAGGCTGCCACAACAAGGTCACCGGTTGCATTGGTTGCTGTATGAATCTGGTCAATAATTCTGTAAATACCTGTTACAAGACCAATAACTTCAACAGGAAGACCCATGCTGGTAATCATTGTTGTACCAATGACAAGACCGATCTGAGGAACGGCTGCACAACCTACTGAAAGAAGTGTTGCCTGAAAGACCAGTGAAGCCATCTGACCGATGGTCAACTGTACGCCTGCAACCTGAGCTGCAAATACAACAATCAGGCCAAAGAAGATGCCTGTACCATCCATATTGGCAGTTGCACCAAATGGCAGTACAAAGCTGGCTGTTTCTTCCGGAATACCCAGTTTTTCTTTTGCATTTTTCATAGAAACAGGAAGGGAGGCCATGGATGTACATGTACTGAATGCGACAAGCCAGGATTCAAAAGCCACCTTGAGGTATTTGATTGGATTGACCTTTGCCACAAACAGAAGCAGCGGTACATACACAATGAGAGTGTGTGTAATGGCTGACAGGTAATCTGTCAGGATAAATTTGAAAATGTTGCCGAGAATAGATGTACCATAAGTAGCCATAGCATTTGTCATCAGACCAAATACACCGACAGGAATATACAAAACAATAATATCAATAATCTTGTACATAATGGTTGCACCCATTTTGAAAGCTTTCTCAGCCTTTTCAGCCTTGTCGCCCAGAAGCATCAAAGCAACTGCAACAAAAATAGAGAATACGATAATCTGTAGCATGGAGCCGTTCGTAAATGCTTCGAAAACATTCAGCGGAATTAAATCCAATAATGTATCATAAATACCAGGCATTTCAGCCACTGTCACTGTATCAACAGCTTCTGTCAAGACAATTCCATCGCCGGGACGGATAATATTGACCCATACAAGACCGATTATCAGTGCAATCGCTGTAGTAAATGTAAACAGCAAAATGGTTTTAATACCGATACTTCTCAGTCTCTTTAAATCCTTCAGCTCAGCCATAGCTGATACAATGGAGAAAAATACCAGCGGCACAATAACCATTCGAATCAATCTGATAAATACATTGCCTAGAAATGACATAAAATCACAAACGGCTGCAATCCAACCGACATCACGGCCGCCCATAAAGCTCATACCCAAGCCAACAGCAATACCTGCTACCAGAGAAATCATGATAATCTGCCACATTTTTAATTTGCGTTTTTTCTTTTCTGTACTTACTTCCATATTCCATCTCTCCTTAAACCAGAAAACAAGGGCGCATGAAATGACATTCATCAGTTTCATACGCCCTTGCATGAGTTTCCTGTTATTTTTTTTCAATCAATCTTTCAATCAAAGTTTCTTCATTACTTTACGATAAGCTTCAAATGTGAAATCAAGAATATTGTCATCATGAACTGCTGATACACTATATCTGTTGGTTGGTTTATTGTAAATACCCTCCATCAGCAGCAGATAATCAATTTTCTTTCTTGTTGCAAAATCAGATGTCTGGATATCACGGAATTTCTCAATCTTCACATCCGTCAGCAGAATATTAAATACTGTACCGACACCGACTGTCTGCATCGGAATACCTTTTTCTTTGAAGATTTCTTCCAGACCTGCTCTTAACTTATTTGTCTGTCCCACAATATAATCGAATTTCTTTTCAAGTACACCAATGGTTGCCAAACCTGCTGTCAAAATCAACGGATGGCCGTTATAAGTACCACTGTGGAATAATACA
>OLRE01002257.1_pt1 | contig 16150 bp, 9 predicted proteins | sample 1672461 | NCBI WGS metagenome assembly OLRE01 (sample SAMEA3136688, study PRJEB25190) | human gut metagenome | biome: human gut; feature: human-associated habitat; material: faeces | place: Austria | collected 2013
TACATTTCCAAACCGATATCCGTCATACCACATTTTTATTTCATCATAATGCTCAGAAAGTTCATAATATTCCAATATATTCTTTACATCACTGTCCGTAAATCCAAAATACTCATCAATCAATAAGATAACTTTCTGACCATGATGTTTCTCCAGAAGTTCTGACAGAATCCTCAGACTGCTACACAGAACAGATTCCTTCATATCCGGCAGAAGCAATGATTTGAACGCATCCTTATCATATTCTGTCAAACGTTCACTTTCCAGTAAATACTGGAATCTACGCGCCTCGCCATTCACAATCTGAATTGCCATATCACAGGCTTTTTCATAAGTTTGCGCGCTGATACTCTTCAGGGAAATAAAAATCACAGGGAACTTTCCCATGTATTGTTCGCAAAGATAAACTTCTCTGGAAATTCTTGTGTCTCTAAAGCAATTCTTATCACTGTTTAATTCAAAGAATGCTTTCAGCATACTCATATTCAGTGTTTTACCAAATCTTCTCGGACGTGTAAACAGATTCACCTCCGCCCAATTATCCAGAAGTTCTTTGATAAGCATCGTTTTATCTACATAGTAGAAATCTTCCACCTGAAGCTTTGCAAAATTTTCTATTCCTATTGGAAGTTTCTTTTTGACTGAATTCAATACATGATCCTCCCTTTTGTCTCGGTTCTATATACATATTATAGATTGTATTTTATGTTAATCTCTATTTTCCATACTTATGTTGCTATATGTTAACAGATATAAATGAGTTGTGGATTGGATATTTGTTATTGTCAGAGCAATTCCATTATATACAACATTTTATATTGTTTCAATACATCTCATGTTACTCTTTATCTAAAAAGAGAAGAGTTCTTCGAGTCTCTTGAAACCAGTTTCAATACATCTCATGTTACTCTTTATCCTTGAGGGCGTACAGATTAGTATGGATGATAGTTTGTTTCAATACATCTCATGTTACTCTTTATCAAGGGCTGTGGACATCATGGAGACCGCATCAGTCGTTTCAATACATCTCATGTTACTCTTTATCGCCAGGGGGAGAAAAGGACACGTCCCGGACTACCGTTTCAATACATCTCATGTTACTCTTTATCTTACTGGCTTCGTGAGGTATTGTTGAGTGAGTTAGTTTCAATACATCTCATGTTACTCTTTATCAACATCCCTCTGGCAGTATGACTATGGCCAGATACGTTTCAATACATCTCATGTTACTCTTTATCGGAAGGAGAATCTCTGATTCAGATCGGAGCCGTAAAGTTTCAATACATCTCATGTTACTCTTTATCGATAATTGGCAAATTGAATGGATATTATTATCCTATGTTTCAATACATCTCATGTTACTCTTTATCGTGGTGCAGGCCTTGTTGGAACGGACCCGATGGCGTTTCAATACATCTCATGTTACTCTTTATCGTTGTTTCGTTTGTGGTTCTTGTTTGCGAAGTCCAGTTTCAATACATCTCATGTTACTCTTTATCAAGGTCATAACCTAAATCTTCATGAATAGTATGAAGTTTCAATACATCTCATGTTACTCTTTATCGCTTGTTTCTTTCTGACAATGGTTATCTTAGTAGGGTTTCAATACATCTCATGTTACTCTTTATCATCAAAAGGCGGGCTATATTGCGCTAAAATAAACGTTTCAATACATCTCATGTTACTCTTTATCGACACTGACGGATCAGCAGCGTTAAAACCATATTAGTTTCAATACATCTCATGTTACTCTTTATCGGAAATGAATATACAATACTTCTTTTACCTGTAAGTTTCAATACATCTCATGTTACTCTTTATCTCAAGTTCTACTTTCAGAATTTATCGTACATGGAATGTTTCAATACATCTCATGTTACTCTTTATCGAGAATGCAATTAGACAATGGAGTAATAGAAGAAGTGTTTCAATACATCTCATGTTACTCTTTATCATCCGACAGATCGAAAAGTACAGTCTGTTTTCCGTCGTTTCAATACATCTCATGTTACTCTTTATCCAATGAAAATCGTATTTTATTGAAAGCTAGAAGCTAGTTTCAATACATCTCATGTTACTCTTTATCTTCTGGTTAGTTCCTTTTGGGTAAGCTTTCCATGGTTTCAATACATCTCATGTTACTCTTTATCTAATACGTCCATCCGATTTCCTCCCGTTAAAATGGTTTCAATACATCTCATGTTACTCTTTATCGAAGGCACATTACAGGACGGAAATGTTAAAGAGGGGTTTCAATACATCTCATGTTACTCTTTATCTGCCAGCATCCCATCCCTTAAAATTATTTCTCAGGCGTTTCAATACATCTCATGTTACTCTTTATCATCGACCTGCTTTCCAAAAAAGATGTGGTTTCTTAGTTTCAATACATCTCATGTTACTCTTTATCGGCCATGCACAGATACAGAATGCGTTTAATATTTTGTTTCAATACATCTCATGTTACTCTTTATCCCAGAAGCGTTTTTCCTTATCCTGTTTCTGTACCGGGTTTCAATACATCTCATGTTACTCTTTATCGGACTTTTGTCCTGCTTTTTTTATTTTCCATTTGTTTCAATACATCTCATGTTACTCTTTATCCGAAATCCCGCGAGGACAGGTTATCGCTACTCCTGTGTTTCAATACATCTCATGTTACTCTTTATCACTCTCACAGGGGCGAGTGATAAAACGTATCACCCGGTTTCAATACATCTCATGTTACTCTTTATCAACCACCATCAGAACCATGAGGAACAGAAGGAGCAAGTTTCAATACATCTCATGTTACTCTTTATCAGAAAGCAGAGCATCTAACATTTGTTTCATCCAAGTTTCAATACATCTCATGTTACTCTTTATCTCCCATATTTAAACAAAATGTATCTAAGCGATATTGTTTCAATACATCTCATGTTACTCTTTATCCGCTCTGTCGTCAATCCCTGTTACAAACTCGATATTGTTTCAATACATCTCATGTTACTCTTTATCCCTGCTCCCTGAGAGCCACCAGTCTTGTTTCTAAGCGTTTCAATACATCTCATGTTACTCTTTATCGCGGAAGAAGATCGGGCTTGATTGATATGGACTGTTGTTTCAATACATCTCATGTTACTCTTTATCGAGTATTGGAGATAAGATTGACCTTAAACAGACCAAAGTTTCAATACATCTCATGTTACTCTTTATCGGCATTGGTTCTCAGCTGAAGAGAAAATCGAAACGTTTCAATACATCTCATGTTACTCTTTATCGTCGATTGTAAGAGTTGCAAGCGCTCTTTTTCTATCGTTTCAATACATCTCATGTTACTCTTTATCGAAATCATGGAACACCGGGAAACAGCAAAGAATTGCGTTTCAATACATCTCATGTTACTCTTTATCTGATACAGGATGCAAGGTCATTTATTTCCCAACAGTCGTTTCAATACATCTCATGTTACTCTTTATCGCCTTTCTGATTGTCAAAATAATCAATTACATATTCGTTTCAATACATCTCATGTTACTCTTTATCGCATAAGGACCTGATTGATAAACAGATCAGGCATATCGTTTCAATACATCTCATGTTACTCTTTATCCCGGATCGCTGGATCGATTTCAAAATAAGTCTTAAGTTTCAATACATCTCATGTTACTCTTTATCATATTTCTCTTTATCCATTTTTAATTCATCCATGGGTTTCAATACATCTCATGTTACTCTTTATCACTGTTACGCCTTTTCCCATGTGCCTACTTCGGTACTTGTTTCAATACATCTCATGTTACTCTTTATCTTTTTGATGGAATTAAGAGTACTGAGCATCTTTTCCGTTTCAATACATCTCATGTTACTCTTTATCCGTAAGCGAGTCGCATTTTACAAATTTTTCACTATCGTTTCAATACATCTCATGTTACTCTTTATCTAAACCTGCATCATATCAAGTATGTTTCCAGGCAGTTTCAATACATCTCATGTTACTCTTTATCATTCTTCCAGATTATAAATTGTGAAATTATATGAACGTTTCAATACATCTCATGTTACTCTTTATCATGTCCTTAAATGCACACATTTAAGAAAGCCACGATGTTTCAATACATCTCATGTTACTCTTTATCGTCGATGGACTGGGATTATGATGATTCGCTCTATCGTTTCAATACATCTCATGTTACTCTTTATCCATGAACGCCAATGGAGATGCAACCGCCAAAAACGTTTCAATACATCTCATGTTACTCTTTATCGTCTTGAGAATTTTGCCACGCCATTTCCTTTTGCGAGTTTCAATACATCTCATGTTACTCTTTATCCTCCAGAGGATTGATGATCTCAGGATCTTGACGGACGTTTCAATACATCTCATGTTACTCTTTATCTTGCATATATAGAAGGAGATACCGTTCAATTTTTATTGTTTCAATACATCTCATGTTACTCTTTATCAGCAATCGAAGTTGGTGTGGCGGCAGGTGACGTGTTTCAATACATCTCATGTTACTCTTTATCTAGATGAGGCGAAGAAAGAGGCAAAAGAAGTTCTGTTTCAATACATCTCATGTTACTCTTTATCGTTAAGGGAAATTCAAAATACCAGAAGTACGATCGTTTCAATACATCTCATGTTACTCTTTATCAGAGCAAGCACAGTCAGAGGTTGAAAGTACATTCTCGTTTCAATACATCTCATGTTACTCTTTATCAGGGTCACATTTGGGGGATATCATGAAAAATATTGGTTTCAATACATCTCATGTTACTCTTTATCCCGGCACTCTTCAAGACATTCCTGAAGCTGCTCGTTGTTTCAATACATCTCATGTTACTCTTTATCTGCAAAAAATAGACCTGTATCAAATTATTCTTGCATGTTTCAATACATCTCATGTTACTCTTTATCCATATTCTATTTCTTAATAACATCATACCTTGCTAGTTTCAATACATCTCATGTTACTCTTTATCCTCCAGAAAATTGATGATCTCAGGATCTTGACAGACGTTTCAATACATCTCATGTTACTCTTTATCAAGAGGTTTTACAAAAGATGTCCTTCAGAGGATCATGTTTCAATACATCTCATGTTACTCTTTATCTTCATCTGTTCGGCACAGTATTCAAGAGTACATTCCGTTTCAATACATCTCATGTTACTCTTTATCTAACATATTTCGCAGTTGTATTTCTATATTGACTTAGTTTCAATACATCTCATGTTACTCTTTATCTATCTGACAGAGTGCACGCCTGTATCATTAATCCGGGTTTCAATACATCTCATGTTACTCTTTATCACGAAAATGAGAACAACCCTATTAAAGCATTCATGTTTCAATACATCTCATGTTACTCTTTATCAGAACGTGAGATTGCATATATCTGGTTGACGGTTCTGTGTTTCAATACATCTCATGTTACTCTTTATCAAATTCCACTACGTACCCAACATACTTATCAATATTGTTTCAATACATCTCATGTTACTCTTTATCATGACACCGGAATACACTGCTGCACATAACGATGGTTTCAATACATCTCATGTTACTCTTTATCAATATGCTATAATTCTAACTGTCCAGGAAAGAATGTTTCAATACATCTCATGTTACTCTTTATCGACAGTGTACCGCCCACGTCATATCTGGTTGCGAGCGTTTCAATACATCTCATGTTACTCTTTATCGATCTATTAAACGAAGTTGTAGCAATGGGATTCGACGTTTCAATACATCTCATGTTACTCTTTATCAAAGGTTACATCTGGACTGTTTAAAACGTGCAGCAGTTTCAATACATCTCATGTTACTCTTTATCTATATGCAAGATCGCATTGCTCGATATAGAGCCTCGTTTCAATACATCTCATGTTACTCTTTATCCCTCATTTTATAGGCTTTTCTTCTTCTAACAGTTTTTATAATACAGCAAAATACAAAGGATTGCAAGATTTTTACCAACCGACATCTCATTTTTTATTTACTCAATCAAAACCTGGTATACCCCCGTATTTTCAATATTTTTCATTTTTTTGTGAAAATCCGCCTGGTAATTTTTATAACTTTTCATTTAACTTACTTAAGGAATTCCCCTGTCATGTTTTCACACTGACAGGAGAATTCTTTTACTACAAAATCAAATCTTCTCCATTATCTTTTTTTCCATTTCCAAGTACTTCTTCTCCAAACACATTATCATTCATCAATTTTATAATACACACAAAATCTTCTTCCTTATCTATCACTCGATTCAGTTCATTTCTCAATTGTATGAATTTTGATGGCGTCATGTCCCCTCTGAAAACTGATTTTTGGAAATGAGATAAATATTTTTTACAGATTTTAAATACTTTCTGTACCCTTTTTTCTCCTACATCATAAAATAAGAATGCATAATTATAATTCAACTGTTTTTTCATACATGAAATCCCCATTTTTTAACACAGAAATCATTAATACCGTTACTCTTTTCTCTCTATCCTTTTTACATTTCTTCTTTAAGAGAAAATGGAACAAACTCTTTTCCTTCAAGAATATTTTTTATCAGCTTATAGCAATCCAGTTTCAATGCAGTGCGATAAGAAACTTTTCTTTTCAATTTGGGATGAAGAAATACACTTTCCAGACGATTTTCAAATGCTTCTATAAATATTTTCCGTCCCTCTTCATTCAAAATACAATAGTTTACCTTTTTTTCAAAATGCTTTTCAACCTGCAGTCTTCTATTATTGACCAAGTCAAAAATTGTTCTGAAAACAATAACTGGTTTAAACACTTCGCTCAAATCCAGACTTAATGAGAATCTGCCTTCCGATGGTTCATGTAAAAAGCTTATTCTCTGGTCCAAATGTGTCTGGTAAATTGCTGCAATTCTCCCACATCTGTCAGAAAAACATCTCTCCGCCTGTTCCAAATTTTTCTCTGTTTAAAACTCCATTTTCAAAATAGGAATCACCGTCTTTTATGAAATATATATCACCAATTGCTTCATATTCATCCCATGCGAATGTATTTCCTTTTTCTATCTGATACACAAACATTTTCATTTTACATTTTATCTCATGAAGTCTGACACGCTGTTCGCTGTAATCCATGCCCTGATCATGTAACAACGATTCATACTCCTGCCAAATCTCGTCTCCGCATATTTTTTCAGTAGCAGATAATGTAAGTGTCCTGGAAAGAAATACATTCATCATTTCTCGCTGTTCATCTATCAGATGCATTTTGTCTGAAACTTTTGGATAAGCAAGCTGACCAACTTCTTTTTTGAAAAAATGCACTATATTATTTTCGTTTTCGCTTTTTTTGTTATTTCTCTCTATCTCCAGAATTTCTCCATAATAATCAGAAAAATTTTTGGTTCTCAAAATTTCCTGCATATCTGTTTTCATGACAGTAAATTCTGTGTCAACACGAATATCTCCATCTTTATACACCATTCTTGCAGAATCAAGATTAAAGAAATAAACAATTCCTTCCCCTTTACAGGAACGATTAATACGCCCCATAAACTGCTCTTCACTGTCCAGCTTTGAACAGTCTTTATATCCTATATCCATATCAATATCGACACCCGCCTCTATCACCTGAGTTGCCACCAGAATAACAGATTTCAGCTTCGAAAGTTTTTCAATTATTTTCTGTCTTTCCCAGATGCTGCTGTCTCCACTCATAAACAACGTTTCACAGTCTATTTCTGTATCCGTTAACATACCGTAAAATTTTTCTGCACTCTTTTTGCTGATAAATTCTATCAATATTTTCTTCTTTCGCAGTACCTGTTTTTGCACATGTTCACACAAAATTTCCAATGTCATCTTCTGTTTCAGTAAACTATAATCAGGTATGACTCTTTCCGCAAAAACAGGATGTTTAAAGTAACTTTCTTTTTGTGGAATCAGATTGACAGCATCTTCCTTATCATCTGTCAGTGCTTCCAGATTTGGCAAAGTTGCTGACATGATAATGATTTTCATATTAAGCAATTTCGCATACCCTTTCAAAAAAGTTATGATTTCACTCCAGAGAGCATTTTTGTAACTTTGTATCTCATCCAGCACAATTACTGAATTGCATAACTGATGAAAAGCAAATACATCCTCTTTCTCATGCCCAAATAAAGTTTTAAACCAAGTCACATGTGTAGATAAAACAATTGGATAGTTCAAAAACTGTCTGTCAAGAAGAACTTTCTGATAAAATTTTTTTGTCTTATCCTCATACTCATCTTTCTCTTCTTTCATAGGTACCAGTGAATTTACCACAGCAATCTGGTTCATAATATCTTTCTGATTTCCAAATATTTTCCCCAGATTTTCAATATTCTGATCTACAAGCGTGTTAAACGGATAAATGTAGAAAATTTTATTGATATTCTTTACTTTCTTTATAATCTGAAAGCTGAGGTTCAATGCAGTATTGCTTTTCCCTGCACCTGTAGGTTCTTCCAGATAAAATATGTGGTCATTGATATGTTCTTTTAATGTATTTTCCGCATCCAGAAACATTTCTGTTCTTAAATCATTGATTACATCCGCTTTTTTCTTTTTCACCAGCCTTTCTCTTCTCTGTGGATATTTTGTTTTTTCATACTCCCGAATACTTTGTTGTGTTCCCGTTTTTTCATATGCCTGTATAATATTTGAAATATCATCCAGTTGTCCAAAAGCTTTCAATTTTATCCCGTTCATATAGTCTGATGTGGCATAATAGTCAACAGCTACCAAAAGTGAAAACAGCAGTCTGGTATATCCAAATAAATATACCTGACGGGAAGCATCGTCTCCTGATATTCTTTCAAACATATCCTCCTGTTTATCTTTTTTCAAATACACCTTCTTTCTTACTTTCTGATTTTCATTTTCTTCTTTCCACTTTTTCAGCCATTGCTGTGCATGCCACCCTAATACTGTACCCTCTGTATCATTCAGACTTGCAAAGCTGTCCAGATATGTCTGAAAATCAGTAAGTGCCCCATGATGTTTTGCTATTAAAAATGAGTGAATATATGCAAGATCTCTTAAACTTTTTCTTTCTTCCAGATTTTCTATTTGAGAAACTCGATCAAGGAAATAATCCAGATACAAAACTGAAGACAAAATAGAATGTTTACTTCCTACACTGTTATCCGGCCTTGCCTTTCCTTTCAATTCATAATTTCCCATATTTTTTTCCTGGAATCTTGGATTAATTTTTCCGATATCATGAAAAGTGATAACATTGTCTCTCATTGTTTCAAAAAAATGGATTCCTTCCCGACTCATCTCGGAAAAATACAATTTTTCAAACTGCTCAAAGACTACCTGTATCTGTTTGTGCTCTACTATTTTCTCATAATATTGCTGGCATAATTCTGTATGCTCTATTAGTGTTTCTTTCTGTCTTTGCTCCATGCTCTTCTTTTCATTGCCAGTTCTATGTGCATAACAATGCACAACATCTTTCTGTACTTCTGTTAAATCAATAAATTCAATATTCAAAGAAATCCCCCTTTACGACAGAATCCCGCAAAAAGGCTGCGGGATTCTGTCTAATAAAATACAAGCATACGATCTTCTGTTTTAAAAATTTTTTTTCCTTTCAAAGTCACTTTCATATTTGTAAAACAAAACGTTTCATACTGATACAAATTCAAATGGCTGTCTATTCCGACGGGAAGCTTTTCTTCATATTTAAACTCCGGAACTTCCTCTTCATCTTCATACTCTTCCTCTTCTTCATCAGCAATTCCCAGTTTTCCATCTTTTTTCTCATAAAGGCAAGATAAAACTACATTTTCGCATGTTACCACATCCAGTTCCACAACTTTTGCAGCACAGATATCCGCCAGATGGTCATTTTTTCCCATATATGGGATATATACGCATTTCTTATCCAGAATCATCTCTGCAATCTTATCCGCTTCCCGGGAATCTAAAAGAATATAAATATCCCATACCGGATTCTCCAGCCACTGCTCTCTTACGATCAGATTTCCTCCCAGTTCCTGGGATGCATATCCTACTGTGTTATTAAACATCTGTACTTTCTTCTGTATATATCCCTGAGAGTTTCGCGGTACAACAGAAACTTTCAAATCTTTTAATTTTTCATAAAACTCCGGATACGTTCCTGTACAGCCATAACCTTTGTACCCTACAATAGCTCCAAGTATGCCTAAAAGCGCAACTCTATGGATTTGTCCATATGTAAAATAAAAGTAAGCATTCACTTCCGGCTTTTTAAAAAAGGCATTTTTTCCACTGAGAGTAAATTTCAAAGCCCGCATAAATCACACCTCTTCTTGTGTAATAATATTAAATATCTTCGCCCCTTCAATTTCTCCTTCAAGTTTTGTTGTATACGGATTATAATAAATTTCTACATTTTTAATCCTTGTTTTAAGCACCTGTAAAAGCTCAGCACACTGTTCCAGATTAATTATGTTTTTTTCCTCTCCTTTATCAAAAGAAATATATTCTGTCAGATTCGGAAGATATAAGTCTGATTCTGTTTCAACAAAAAGTGCAAACTCATTTTCACATCCTTCTTTTGCATTTGTGGCAAATGCTGTGGCAGATACTAATGCTGTTCTTTTAAAATTCTGGTAATCTTCCTCTGTGTACCCATCTGTAACTCCCAGCTCCTTAAACTCTTTATATGCCAGAGGATTAATCACAAATGGATAAAAATAATGCGCTTCATTGCTGGTGATTTTAGTTCCAAGCGTTGAGTTTTTTGCTTCTTCATCCTTCTTATCATCTTTACTTGAATCCCTGAACGGTGACAATATATTCTGCTCTTCCGAACAGGTATCTGCATATTTATTGAATCCCTGACCAAATTGAACAGCACCCGTAATAGATATGTTATTTTTTGCTTCTGCAAAAGTTGCACCAAAGTTTTTTACATCTACTGCTGAGAACAGATTTTTTAAAGTTTTCTGTGGATTCTTTTCCACCTTTTCTCCAAAGATATATTCATAACGCTCTCCCAATGAACGTGGCACCAAAGATACCAATGAAGCATCTTTTCCGCCAAATTTCATTGATTTAATATACAGAACTTTTTTTCCTTCATTATCCCACATTTTTTTCATCGGATACTTCAAGGCCTTATCACTTCCAAATACCAGGCCATCAGATGTTGTTTTGGGATATCCGGAAAAATCTGCATTCCAGTTTGCCATAATAGAAGAGATGCCTAATACTCCATATACTCGTTTATTCATTTACCTGTTCCTCCATATTCTTTTTCTGATATAAAATGTTATTATTAATATATCCCGCGATCATAGAATTCTGATCTGTTTTTTCTGCTTTTGTATAATTGCAGATCATTGCATAAAGATTATTAAACCATGTTCCTGAACAATTCAGCTGGTAATTATATTTTATAAAATACTGGCGCAGTTTATCTTTTAAAGCCTGATTATTCTTTATGTTAAAGAAAGGATTCGCCAGAGAATGTTTCTTATCCTTTGCCTTACTGAGAGAAATAAAGTAATTCACAAGCTGTCCGACTGCATAATAATATTCTTCATCACTTGTAATCTGCTCTGTCTCTTTACTCTGTATCTTTCTTCTTAATTCTTTTCGTATTGACTCATAATCCGTACTCATTTGCTCTCCTCCTGAAAAATATTCTTCCAGTGAACACTTCAGATTAAACTGTTTCACAGCCTTGGAAATATATCCGTTTTTTATAGAATCTTTTATCATGTTCACACTGACTTTAGATAAAATTCCTGCAATATTCTGTGTTTCATTCTTATATAACCATGCAAAAATTGCATCTCTTGACCATATCAGATTTCGTGCTGTCTCACCGGAAATCTGCAATTCATCAACAGGTGTAAAATAATTCGTAACCAGCCATTTTGAAAACAGGATTTCATTAAGTAAACTCTCCATCTGTCCGACAGTTCCGTAATCCCTGTAGAGTTCTTCCTCTGTTTTTCTGTCGAATACATTTATATATTGAAAACGCTTTCGCAGATGATAACGGTAATCTACAATAACATCCTGATGCATGATCTGCACTTCTTTTCCTTTCTGCACATACAGATAATAGCCTGTGAAATCTTTCTGCATCTTTTCTTCTTTTGAAAAAGCACTGATTTCTCCTTTTTCCGGATCAATATAAATATTTACTTTTCCTGCAGACGCCTGATTGTACAGGTAATCAAAAAATTTCCTCTGCAAAACTGCATCTTCTGCAGTAATCATATATGGCAGCTCTGTCTTTCTTGTTTTATGTGCCATGTATGGTTTCTTCTGGTTCATTCCCAGATTGTCGTTAGGAAGTCCCCATATTTTCCCATCTATTTCCTGATTATAATCATTCTTATTAAAGATTTTCGTAATCAGATATCTCTGTTCTTCCTGTATATATCGTTCTTCTGTATCTTCAAAGAAGATTTTCAGATAATTTTTTCCTGACAGAGAAATTCCCATATCTTCCAAACTAAAAATATGCTTCTTTACCCAATCCCGACACCATTCCAGTTTTTCTACATTAATTTCGTCAATCTGAGCAGCAATATAGTCATACATTTGTCTGTCTTTTGACTTGGCATATTTCTTTTCTGGATTTTTTAATACATCAAAATATCGGTCAATTGCCTCCTGATTTAATTTCCCGTTACCCAGACTTTCCTGCTTCACCCAAAATGAAAGGTAATTATTTGAATGAATAACTTTCTTTGGATCTACAGGTTTATCCATGCTTACTAACCTGCTGTGATAATCAAAAAAACACATTTTCCCATAATATCTCTGCGAAATCCCCTCCATTTGTTTTGCCTTCTTGTTAAATTTCAAATCCATCTGGCATGCGATAATTCCATCAGAATTCACACTGATATAACACCCATCTGCCGGAATATAGGAATCCAGAATCAAAGCATCTTCTGCCCTGCCTTTTTCTTTTACCTGTTGCATTTGTCTTTTGAATACTTCAAGACAATCCTTCAGCACATACTCACCCTCTTTACTTTTTATATAGCAGTTTATTATTACCATAAATCATATGGCTATCCCACAGGTCAGTTCCAGCAAGCACTGATCAGAACCACCTGAAATTGCAAAACCCAGCTCCTCTGCTGTTTAATTCACAAAGTCCTACACCTAATATGAAATATGCAAGTTTCTGACTCTTCTCATCATCTGCAATCTGAAGACTTAATTTATCACCTAACAAACTAATACGTTTATACTTGCAACTAATTGGATGTCTGTTTAAAAATGTAATATTTGTATATAAGGGAAAATCTTCTTCGATCTGCTCTCCTGTAAATGAATTATACTTCTTTACTAAATTAGAAAACAATCTTTCTTCATATTCATCAAGACTCATATAACTTCTCCAGTATCCTTCGTCTGACTTCATAATAACCGGACTCAGCGTATATATTTCGCTTATCATTTTGTGCGGAATAATACGATTCTCAACAGTTAAGCCTTTCATTTTCTGTGTATAGTGATTTTTTAATACCTCTGAAAAGTATCTCGCAAGAATCGGTTCTACAGTTCGTACAGTTAAGGTATAAATCTGGTCTTTTTTATATGTCATGCCACGTTCCAACGGCCACAGAGTCCCTACACTGTAGAATTTGTAACAATTTGTCTCATGGAAAGAAATTAAACTCTCATTCTGACACAGTGCTGAATCTACAAAATTTGCTACTGCATTCTGTAATTCCTTAAATGGAATATCCTGCAGCAGATAAAGCTTCACTCTCATTTCATATACATTTAGTTTTTGCTCCACAATACCCTCCCAATATTTTTCAACGTAAATATTTGTTTATTTAGTTATAAAGTAACACGTTTGTTTTGTTTTATCAAGCTGAATCTTTTTACTTTTCTAAAAATTTATTTGCAATATCTGTTAATTTATAATAAAATACTCGTAACTGTTCAGCACCTTTACAGTTACAAATCCAAATCTACTGAGACTTGTTTGCAACGATAGAATTTGGGAACTTCATTAAGAATAACATAGCTATGTATTGAAACACGTATATATTTGTTTCTATTTATCAAGTGTAACATGTGATGTATAACAAAAATCCCTGACAGAAATTTTAACTGATCATCAGTTTTTAATTTCTGTCAGGGATTTTTATTTATTATTATCCAATCGGCTCGAAGTCTACAGCTCCATGTTTACACAGTGGGCAGATATAATCTTCCGGAAGTTCATCGCCTTCGTAGATATATCCGCAGACTTTACATACAAATCCTTTCTTACCTTCTGTTTCAGGTTTCGGTTTTACATTTTTCTGATAATAGGTGTAGCTCATTGTCTCCTGGTCACTTACCACGCGGGCTTCTGTCACACTGCAGATGAACATTCCGTGAGTTCCCAGATCTACATACTGCTCTACTTTCAGGGACATAAATGCGTTGATATATTTGTCCAGGAATATCAGTCCGTTATCAGAACGATTCACCTTCTGTCCCGCAAATTTATCCACGCTTCTTCCACTCTGGAAACCAAACTGTTCAAATACAGAGAACGGAGCTTCTACAGAGAGACAGTTTACATTCATCACCCCTGTCTGCTTGATAACATGGTGAGAATAATTTGTCTTATTGATATTAACTGCAACGCGGAACGGAGAGTCTGTCAGCTGTGTAACTGTATTAACGATCAGTCCGTTATCCTTTTTACCGTCATTTGATGTCACTACATAGAGACCATAACCAATGCGGAATAATGCTGTCATGTCATTTTTATTTGCCAGTTCATCATTCTTTGCAATATATTCCTTACAAAGCTCGGAAGCCATCGCTTCCATCTGATCTCTGTTTTCCTGATTTACTGCGGACATGATCTTCACTGTGGTGTCCAGCCAGTTGATCTTCTTACATTCAGAAAGCATATTTTTCATTACTTTTGCTGCCAGAGGTGCCCAGGAACCGTTTTCAATAAGGCCCACTGTGCGGTTCTGGAAATTATGCTCTGCCAGACGGGTAATAAAGTCATTCATAAACGGATAGATTCCTGCATTATAAGTAGTTGTTGCCAGTACCAGCTTACTGTAGCGGAATGCATCGCTGAGTGCCTGAGACATATCATCTCTTGCCAGATCATAAACAACTACTTTCGGACATCCCTTGCTCTTTAATTTCTCCACAAACTGATTGACTGCTTCTTTGGTATGTCCGTATACAGAAGTATATGCAATTACGATTCCTTCTTCCTCCGGTGTGTAAGAGGACCAGGTATCATAGAGGCTGATATAATGTCCCAGATTTTCTGTAAGTACCGGACCATGTAACGGACAGATGATCTGAATATCCAGAGTAGCTGCTACTTTCAGAAGTCTCTGTACCTGTGCGCCATATTTACCAACAATACCGATAAAGTATCTTCTTGCTTCATCATCCCAGTTTTCTTCCACATCCAGAGCACCGAACTTACCAAATCCATCTGCCGAAAAAAGAACTTTATCTGTGCTGTCATAAGTCACCATAACCTCCGGCCAGTGTACCATTGGCGCAAATACAAAAGTAAGATTATGATTTCCCAGACTCAGTGTAGAACCATTCTCTACTTCCAGTTTCTGCCCTTCCAGATCCAGTCCGAAGAAATTCTTGATCATTACAAATGTCTTCGCATTGGCTACTACTGTAGTGCCGGGATATACTTCCAGAAAGTTCGCTACATTTGCTGCATGGTCAGGCTCCATATGCTGCACGATCAGATAGTCCGGCTTACGTCCGCCCAGTGCCTGTTCAAGATTATCCAGCCATTCATGTTTGAAATTGGCATCTACAGTATCCATAACTGCAACCTTGTCATCCAGAATCACATAGGAATTATATGCCATTCCGTTTGGCACTGCATACTGTCCCTCAAACAAATCTACCTGATGGTCATTAACTCCGACATATTTAATGGTATCTGTAATCTTCATATTTCTGCCCTCAATTCTTTCTTTATAGTATATCGTCTGTCCGTTACTATTCAGCAATCTGCTATCACTCAACGTTAATAAGTTATAGTTGCTATGCATTCTTAATTTGTTTATGTTTTTATATTATACTATTTTAATCCAATTTTCAAGTCCTTTTGGTAATTTTTTTCATTTATTTATGAGATTTTGTTATTGTTCACACACCACTGTCCCGCGAGGTGTTTTGGCATGAATATGCCAAAA
>OLRE01002262.1_pt1 | contig 16128 bp, 9 predicted proteins | sample 1672461 | NCBI WGS metagenome assembly OLRE01 (sample SAMEA3136688, study PRJEB25190) | human gut metagenome | biome: human gut; feature: human-associated habitat; material: faeces | place: Austria | collected 2013
CTTCTTTAATTCAAGGATTTTCTTCCTGATTTCTTCTATAACTAATTTAAACGCCTCATCGTTTTTTCCCGTTGGATCTTCCAGTCCCCAGTTATCGTCAAAAGGCCTGTCAATAAACGGACACCCTACATTGCATCCCATGGAAATCACGATATCAGGAGTTGGAATATCGCGAATCAGTTTGCTGTACTGACCATCTGCTTCCATATCTATTCCATATGACGTTTTCATAATCCGGACTGCATCCTGATTGATCTGCGGTTTTGTCTCTGTGCCGGCAGAATAGCTTTCAAATATATCAGATGCCAGATGCTTTCCAAATGCTTCTGCTATCTGGCTGCGGCATGAATTATGGACACAGATAAAAGCTGCCTTTTTCTTACTCATAGAAGAGTCCCCTTTCTCTTATATCTTACTCCTTTTCCATAATTTTACAGTTCCTCCTGGTGCTCGTTTCATTTTCTGCTCCAGCTTCTTTCCATAATTTTCCTTCTTTGTAGTGCTTCCGGCAAAGCGCCACATAGCTTTCATTGGAGCCAAGCATGATCTGCGCACCCTCCCGTACAATTTCTCCATTTGCATACCGGGTATTACACTGTGCACGTTTTCCACACCAACAGACAGTCGGTACTTCCTCAATGACATCTGCAATCTCCATCAGACGTCTGGAGCCAGGAAATAAGCGGTTGCGGAAATCGGTGCGCAGTCCATAGCAGATCACTGGAATATTATAAAAATCCACAAGGTCGGACAAAGTGTCTATTTCCGCTTCCGAAAGGAACTGCGCTTCATCCACCAGAACTGCATCCACTTTCTTTCCCTGATACCGGTATTCTGTATTTTCTTTTTTCCAGATCGTAGAGATCTCTTTTAAAAATTCATCCACGTATTCTGCTGAAGCAGATAATCCCATACGAGACTGGATCTTGCGTTCTCCATCCCGGCTGTCTGTTCTTGGTTTTAACAAAACGGCATACTGACCGCGCTCTTCGTAGTTATAACGGACCATTAGTATGTTTGCTGATTTCGAGCTTCCCATTGCTCCGTAGCGGAAATATAATTTTGCCATTTTCAGACTCTCCTTATGCTCAGTGTTCTTTCAAAAGCTTTTCCATATAGCTTTTCCTTCTATCAATCAAATTTCAGAACCAGTTGTCCGTCGATCCAGCTTTTCTGATCCGCCTGATGTATTTTATCATCCGCTTTTAAATTTCCAATCAAAAACGGGGATTTCGGATCATGCAAAGCATAATTCTGACGAACCGTTTTGGTATCGTAATTAGCATAACAATATTTACATCCATGAAGACAGGTATTATATGCTCCAATATCATTTCCCATAAAACAGGCACATTCTTTCCGTAGTGGCTGCTTTTTCGGTATATCCAGCGTGGTATGGAGGGCTTTTTCGTATGTTTCCTGTGTCATACAGCCATTGCAATCTGCCCCATAACAGGCTAATTCTGTTCCTTCTCCACAGGGATATACTTTCATTCCATGTGCCGCGGCTATCTGTATCATGGTTTTCCCAAGTGACAGACGTTTTTCTTTTGGTACAGCTTGGGCTTCCGGAAAATTTCTTCTCACTTTCTGGTACAGGTCGATGAAACTGATCACGCAGGTATGGGTATAGCCCTCAAGGGCCTGTGCGATCTGTGTAAACTTTTGGATATGGACCTCTGGCGTATAAGTCTCATTCAGGAATATAGGGTCATAACGCCATCCCATGGAATCCGGTCCTGTAATCTCAGCCAGTTGCCGAAATGTATCTATTACCGCTTCTACATCTGGAACCAGAGGCTCTATTTCTTTTCCATAAGGGGTAATGGTAACGAACCAGTACATTCCATATGTTTTCAGTAAATCCATGTGTGAAAGCATAGGCGCCGGATTTTTCGAGCAGAACGCAATCAGATCTACCACAGAAGGCGAAAAGGTATATCTTGTTACCTGCTGCGGCTGATATGGATTCCGAACCATCACGTAGCCCTCTTTTATCCGGTTACACAGCCATTCCGAATAAAACGCCGGGATATCCGTCCGCATACCGGTCTGAATAATCATAAATGTGTTCCCTTCTTTTTTATGTCAGCAAACTCTCTTACATATTATTTCTCATTTACAAGCTTCCCTGTCATATGCTCAATTCTGATTGCAAATAGCTGGACACGACTTCTTGCAGAACCATTCATTTCTTTTTCTACTTCTTCTACTGTAGGGTAATATTTTTCTGCCAGTTTTCGAAGACGGTCTTCTATAATCTTGATATCTGTGATAAGTTCTGCTTTTCCAAACACAACAACACTTGTGGCATTCCACTCCCAGTGCCCTTCTTTTTTGAAACCCTGGTTCCAGGTTGTCAGACACACTTTATTACATTTCTGGATTGCATCCATCTTGTGTCCTTCTCTGGCTCCATGAAAATAAATCGTATGATCAGCCTCTTCATAGTAAAAATTAATTGGAATGGTATAGGGATACCCTTCATCACCAATTACAGAAAAAGCAGCTCTTTTTTCATCTTTTAATATTTTTTTACATTCATCTTGTGAAACCTGTTGCTTAAATCTTCTCATCTCGCGAAACATAAGATATCCTCCTGCCAATTATTTTGCTTTTCAATGGAATCTCATTTTTTAGATTACATTTTGATTAAGGCAAACTCCATTTTTCATCTATATAGATTACCAGACAATTCAATTGGAAAGAATCACATTCAGAGCAGTTCCAGTTTTTCTCAGAATTGCTCTTTTTGTTTGCTCTGAATCTGATACTTTCCTAATGAATTGTACCATATGCAAATAGAATTTACAAACATTTGTTCTACTTATTTTCAAAAAATAGTGCGCCTAGCTCATCACTGAAGTAACGAGAATGCGACGCACAGTTTTTCAAAACTTTATCCATATGTTTTCCCTGTAACTTTCCAAAAATATTTGAAAAGGGACTGTTTCCAGCCCCTTAATTTCTGTAAATTTCCTTACAGATATGAACAACATGACAATTTGTGCCCCGGATATCTTTAATCTGCATACCACGATGGTTCATTTATATACCGAATAGTTCTTCTCCAGGATCATGCCTCGCACTTAAAGCATCCCATTTCGGTTCTTCCATCGCTATATTCAACACGTCGCTCCTCATGTGGTTCAATTGTTCTATGAGTGAAGCAGAAATGCTCTTTATTATTTATTGATTGTCCGTCACATTGGATAATTATATCTAAAAAGTTTACAGCTTCTGTAATGTCTTTAAATCCATTAATTTCCTCAGGTTCAGGATCCTTAAAGAGTAAAATACGTGGCATTTATTTCTTTGTCTATTACTTCTTTATGGCCTGTTGCCTTCACTGCTTTCTGTGCTGCAAATACTGCACCGCAGGTTTCACAGTATCTTCCTTCCGTTAATCCATCTTCTGTGCAGATCGCTGCTACTTCTGACAGGTTTTTGTCAGTCCTTTTATACTTATATAATTTTCAAAATATTTACTTTTCTGCCAAAACTGCTTCAAATCCTTCTTCTGCTTTTCTTACTGTGTCTTCTATGATTTTCTCTGCAATTGGTTTCAGATCCATTTTTAAGATCTGACCTATTACTTCCTCTTGTTTGGCTTCCGGTACTTTATATAAGGTAAAGCAGCATTTCAGTAATCTTCTTAATTTATTCTCCATGGTAAAATAGAGGTCGCATTTTTTTGCCATAAATCCTCTGGTGATTCCGGCAGAGGCAATGTCCATTTCATAAAAATCTTTCAATTCTGCTTCTTTTATATATTGTGAAAAAATATGCTGAATCTTCTGCGCCGTGCTCATATAAATATATTCTGAAGTAGTAGGAAGAGAATATCCTACCACATATAATTCCCTCAACGGTTCTGACAATTCGGCTATGTACATCTGTATCGAAACTTCTACTCCATAGACAAGCAACGGATCCGGGGTTTCCCCTAATAATTTCTCAGCCTTATCAAACTGGCTTCCAAACATTGTTTTGACCAGGGTAAGCAGCAAGGCTTCTTTATTATCAAATGCTGCAAAAAAGGAAGAGGGGGACATCCCGGCAGCCTTTGCAATAGAGGCTGTTGTGGTCTTCTCGTATCCATTTTCCAGAAATAATTTTACTGCTGCATAGATCATTTTGTTTCTTCTGACGATTCCTTTATGTTGTAATCCTTTTGGCATTTTTACATCAATCCATCCTTGTAATTATAATTTTGCATATATTTTTGATTATAATCAATTATATATTGCTTTAAAGTTTTTCGCAACTATTATTTGGATAATTTGTACAAAATTTCCACATTATATTTATGAAAAAAGACCTATGAAAAATGATCGCTCTTTTTTGCAGGCTTTATAAAACAAAAAGAATGCAACACATGAGCTGCATTCTTTTGTTTTGTATCTACATTCCGCATTATTCTAACTACTTATCAATTTTCATTCGATATACCCCCACCCAAACTGAAGGTCATATCCCTTGTCTCCGGCATCAACAGCTTTATTTTTCAGATAGTCCAGTACTTTTTCCTGCGTTACACCTGGATTCTCCAGCAGGTACCCTGCTACAGCTGCACTTACTCTGGGGACCGCATAGGAGGATCCTTTCTGATCTTCATAACTTCCGTTTGCGCTTACATATACTGCTTCACCGCCAAGATACCACAGCGAACTTATGGGATTCCCGTTTTCATCAAGATCAGCTCCTGCCACGCCGATTACTTCTTCCCAGGCAGCCGGATATACCTGGCTTCCAGAAGGTGTCTGGAAGCTCAGGTTTCCGGCTGCAGCCAGTATCAGGACTCCGTTTTCGCTGGCATACTGAATTGCTTCATGGAGGAGGTTCGAATCTCTATTCAGTGTCCAACTCATATTAAGGATATCTGCATGGTATTTATCTACGCTGTCATAGATGGCCTGGATGATGGTATTATCGTCTGTCTGATTTTCAGATTCCCCATCAAAACACTTTAGCATGACCAGATTTGCATCCAGTGCCTTTTCCAGCAGGATTTCACAGACGCCTGTTCCATGTCCGCTGTTGTCAGAAAGGTTATCGCTGCCTTCCAGATAATTCCACCCTGTAATGTTTTCCATGTTGCAGCCTGAATCCAGAATACACACAGTTACCTGGGATTCACTGTCTGCAAGAACCGGAGTATATGCTCCGATTGCAGACATAAGGCACAAAGCAATTAATGGAAGTTTTGAAAAAATTTTTAGTTTGTGTTTCATAGCATCTTTTTTGTCAAATTCAATTGATCAGTCAGTTTTTTGTGGCTAATTTATTCTTTCGGAGCCAGAGGTTCTGTTGGCGCCGGGGCGTCCGTTGAAGCCAGAGCTTCCGTCGGAGCTGGTGCGTCTGTCGGAGCTGGTGCGTCTGTCGGAGCTGGTGCGTCCGTTGGAGCCAGAGCTTCCGTCGGAGCTGGTGCGTCTGTCGGAGCTGGTGCGTCCGTTGGAGCTGTGGATTCCGTCGGAGCTGGTGCGTCTGTCGGAGCTGGTGCGTCCGTTGGAGCAGGTGCGTCTGTCGGAGCTGGAGCTTCTGTTGGAGCTAGAGCTTCTGTTGGAGCTGGAGCTTCTGTTGGAGCAGGTGCGTCTGTCGGAGCTGGAGTTTCTGTTGGAGCAGGGGCGTCCGTTGGAACTACAGGCTTATAGTCGACATGAATATAAATCATCAAGTTTTCAACAACAGCTTCTGAATAGTTTACTGTATCTTCCGGAGTAAAGGTAAGCTTATATGCAAATTCTTCACCCTCTTTAGTGATGACTTTGTCCTCAACAGGTGTTGCCTTCCAGGTTCCCACAATAGTTTCGCCAGTAATTGGATTTTTCGCTTCAACCCAGCCATTAATCTCTGCATTTGAAAGATAACTTCCAACCACATTTCCTTCATTATCTATTGAATTAAATAGTTTTCCGCTGAAATCTTTACACGTCAATGCAGGTACCGCCTTCTTTACTTTTACGGTAAATATCTCTTCAATCGGTTCTACATTTTTTGCCACGCTTTCATCAGCAGGTTGAAAAACTGCTTGAAGCTTATAAGCGTTTTCAGTAACTGTCAGCTGCTTTTTCTCGGATTCTTCAAGCTTCCACTGCCATTCTCCGGCTGTTTCCATCTCTGCGACCTTCACCTTGATTCCGGATATCATATCTTTTGCAATCAGAGTTTTCTTTTTCGCTCTGTCCGGTTCTGTTTCTGACGTCAATTCATCTGAAAGCATCTGCCCATAAATCAGGGTCAGTTTTTCCGGGTCCGGAGTTCCTGTAATGTCTGCTTTGGCTTTTTGAATCTTATATGGCAGGATCGTAATTTTTTCTTCACTTTCCGGCCATCTGTACAGTGCAGGATTCTTAAGTTCCATCGTTACATTGTACTCTCCAGCATCTAAATGCTTTTCATTTTGAACTGTTTTATAGAATTCCGTTTCTGGAATAACCGGAGCCTGTTCCTGCCCATTATAGACCATTTCCGGGATCTCAGGAGGCGTCACCACTGCTTTTATTGTGGATACGGTTACTTCTGCCTGAATTGTTTTAAATCCAGCTGTATTTTCTGGAATAAACAGCATTGTGTATCGGATTTCACCCACCTGGTCAAGTATTGTCTCAGGATTTTGCCATTGCCAGGTTCCTGGAATTTCTTTCTGATTGTATGTAGCTTTTCCATCGGTTAAGACCGGATCCTTTTCTGGTGAATTTTGGATATCCTTTAATCTGGTACCGATTTCAAATTCCTGTGCTACGGTTGGCACAGTTTCGATCACTGGCGTGATCCAGTAGATAGAGGCTGTTGTTTCAGCTGTAGTATCCAGAAGCACATACAGGTTATCTGCATTTTGGTCTTCCCGAATTTTATAACCGCTGAAGGTAACTTTAAGGTTTTCACCAGGTGTTTCCTGTTCAAACTTAAATATACCGTCTGTCAGTTCCAGATTTTCCAGTTTCGTATCGTCACCAGCACGGGTCAGTTCATAGGTTCCGGTGGTGGTAACATTACCTTTTTCGTAATCACGGCTGTTGGCTTTACAGCTTACGCGGACACCAATCTGCGTTCTTACTGGAAGGTCAAATTCTACAGGAAGATAAATGTTGGCTTCAGAAGGCGTAAATACAACCGTATAATTTGCATTATCGGTTCCGTTATTTTCTCCAGATGGTTTTACTTCCGGAGTCTTCCAGCTGAATTCCCCTGTTACTTCCAGCCCATTCCATGTTACTTTTCCGCCTTTCAGGACGCAGTCAGATAACGGTTTCTGATATTCCAGAATGTTTGTTTCAGGTTTCGTTCCTAGCTCCGGTGTAAGCTTTCTTATTACAGCCTGATAGGTTCCGGTTTCTGTATAGGTATTCCCAGTCGAGGTTGTAACTACTGCTTCAATGGCCAGGGTATATGTGTAAGCATCCGCCAGAGGTTCTCCTTTGTCCTGAATCTTTGCCGTAATGGAGATCAGATTCTGGTATTCTTTCAGGAATTCGTTTTGTCCCAATGCTTCGTTAATAACAGAAACTGTGGAGTTTTCTACCTTTTCTTCCATTTTTTCTATTGGCAGATAATTTTCAATGGAATCCTCATAATCTCCGTTAATTATTTCTATCAGCTGGGACAAAATCTGATCCGTCGGAACTGGCTCACGGATACTTGCTGTTGTTTCAGCTGTAGTATCCAGAAGCACATACAGGTTATCTGCATTTTGGTCTTCCCGGATCTTATAACCGCTGAAGGTAACTTTTAGGTTTTCACCAGGTGTTTCCTGTTCAAACTTAAAGATACCGTCTGTCAGTTCCAGATCCGTTAGTTTCATACCGTCACCGGCACGTGTCAGTTCATAGGTTCCGGTGGTGGTAACATTACCTTTTTCATAATCTCGGCTGTCAGCTTTACAGCTTACGCGGACACCGATCTGTGTTTTCACTGGTAATTCAAATTCTACAGGGGTATAAAGCTTTGCGCTGTCACCATCCGGTATAAATGTCGCTTTGTATTTTGCGGTTCCGTTATCTTCTCCTGCAGGCACAAGCTCCGGTTCATTCCAGCGGAAGCTTCCGGTCACCTTGTTTTCTTTGTAGGTCACTTCGCCTCCCGTAAACGGACTGAGCGCCAGTTTTTCCTGATATTTCAGGTTTCCAGCCAGTGGCAGTACCGAAACCTCAGGTTTCATTTTTCCCAGTACAAAACTGCCCTTGGCAGTACCTTCCCATTCTTTTCCAGCCAGACCTTTATAAAGGATATCTGCCCAGTAAGTATAGATATACTGGTTTTCTGTCTCTTCTACTTTGTCAGAGAGCACCACATGGAAAGAAATCCGGTTCCCATACAGCTGATACACATTTTCCTTTTCCAGGATTTCTGTCAGTCTTCCAGTGATTTCTGCCTGAAGCTTTTTGGGGGTATTTTCCAGTGGAAGATACTTTTCCAGGGAGTCCGTATAATGATTGGATAAAACTCCTGTTATAGATTCCAGTATCTGCTCCGGTGAAACTAATGGTTCCCACTGTGCATAAAGTGTACTGTCTTCTTTTAACTTACGGTCAAATTCATACGGTTCCCCGCTTCCATCTGCTGTCAGATACCAGCCTTTAAATACGTAACCAGGCACAGACGGATCCTTTGGTGCTGTTACATCCTGCTTTTCTGTGGAGTAAATGGTCTTATAAACCCCGTAATCGTCTAAATTATAATCAAATGTGATCTTATGGCGTTTATAGGCCCGAAGGACCAGCGTGATATTTCTCTGTGGCATGGTAAAGGTGATTTTATTCTTACCAGTAACGCTGTATTTAAAGTTATCATATGTACTGACGACTTCCAGGTCACTGTAATCCGGATCCAGCACAGTCCGTATTTCCACTTTCGTTCCGGAACGGATCTCCTCAGAACGGATCAGCACATTTCTAAAAAATGATTTCCGATATGCCTTAAAAGTCCTGATTCCGTCTCCAGCCTGTATGACAAGCTGTACCTGACGGAGATCAAGTTTCAGGTAGACGTCTTTCTGGCTCTCCCTGCCGGTTATGGACAGGCTGGTCTTCTGATCCGGTTCGTTATTTACGGACATCATCACCGCCTGCTGTTCCCCGTTAAAATCCCGTTTGTTTATGGTGAGGTCATAGCTGCCGTTCCTCTGCTTCTTAAATTCCTTCACGGTACCGTCCGCAGCAGTTACCCACAGCTTATAAGTGGTATCTGCTTCTTTCCCGTTCAGGCTTATGTGATAATTTACCTGGCTGCTTTCACCCGGGAATCTGTGCACATAAAGATAATAAGTAGTTTCATAATTTTGGTCATCCGCAAAAACTTTATATCTTAAGGTTCCATTTTGCGCATCCAGTGAACAGTCCTTCACGGAACCAATTCCGGATTGTAGGGAACCGCTTCCATTTATCCACTTACATTCCATACCTGCCAGTTCCGGATAAGCATCTTTTGCTTTCTGGATGATCTGGTTTAAATTCAGGCTGACGGTTTTCCACTCTGCTGTTTTCTGGCCTGTACTTAGATAACTGGTAAAAGTGTTCTGATAAACCAGGGCATTGTCCCAGCCGGCAGGATCCAGTCCCCATTCGTCTGCACACCAGTCCCTGAGCACGACTTTTATCGTGTGGTTTGTGGTTGCAACATAAATTTTTTTACTAAGATGGAACCTGCTGACCTGCTTTTTCACGATAGCAGATTTGCTGTTGTTGGTATAAGTTACAACAAGGTCCAGTTCTGCCTTTTTACAGTTATATTTTGCCGCTAGGCCCTGATCCAGATAAATAAATCCGAGGCTGGTGTTGTTCTTTCCGTTTCCCACATAAAAGAGTTTTGCCAGGGGATCTTTGGCCGATACTGCTTTCCCATCAACTTTCAGATTCTGGATCTGAAGGGAAATACCTGCATTCTTCTGGGTCGCCAGAACGAAGCTTTCTTTGCATGTGCCTTTCGCCATATCCCAGTTTTTCATCGGAATGGAAGAAAAACCGAAGGAATCTTTTTGGTCTGCATTTTTGGACACAACCTTCCACATGTCAGCCAACGTGGTCTGGTTCATATAGGAAAAACCGCTGGAATAGCTTTTCGACCACAACGGCCATCTGCCGCTGTATACGGTCCAGCTCTTTTTCTTGGTCTTAAAGATAAGCTTGACTTTCAGCTGAAGCTTGACAACCACATCAATACCGACCTCAAATTTCAATGCGCCCAGCTCTGTGCTTGCACCGCTTACCAGGTTCGCTGTGTTATAATAGAAGCCAGACAATTCTGCGTAAGCGTAGACGCTGCCTTCTATGCTGGTGGAGATGAAACCGCAGAAGGTAATGGAAATCGTAACACGGATTCCCACCCTTGCCCCTACTTTACCAATCAGGTAAACACTGCTGGTCACACTGCTTTCCAGCTTCTGTGTATAGGAGCTTCCTTTAAACTTCAGGAACTTATACTCAAATCCAATGCGTTCTCCGCTTTTTACCTCAATTTCCACGCCAAAAGTTGCCAGCACACCGACCTGGCCCACAAGGTCAATATCCACACCCAGGGTAATGATTCCGTAGAAAGAGAACCGCAGCTTCAAAAGAACGACGTTGAAAATATCATTGTAGACCAGGGAGGAATTTACAATGGAACCAACTGTCTTCATCAGTTCGGAAACATTTTTGTCATACTGGCTGTAGTCGTTGGAATCCTTTAACCCTTCTGGTTTTACGATTTCGGAAAGTGTTTTCTTCGCATCATTGAACAGCTTTACAGAGCCGCCGGAAGATGCGGTAACCGTAAGGGAAATCTTGGATGTGGAACGTAAAGTTACGGACATGTCGATCCAGAATTTTCCACCTTTTACATTGGTCTGTACGGACAGGCTCTGGGTAAAGGACAGCTTAGGTGAAATGGTAAGAATTGTCTTTGAACCGTTCTTAATGGCTGCACTTGCCGAGATACTGATCGTCGCAGTTACGTTGCTGCCGGATGCAGAGATCTTTACGGATGGTTTGCCCGGCTTCAAGGTGGCATTCATTCCTGCCAGGGAATAAACCCCTTCCCCGTATTTTTCATTGATCATCTTCTGGGTTTCCTCAGAAGTCATAACCGCCATCAGCATCTGGGCTTTTAATTCCTCGTTTTCCTCTACCTGGCTGACGATTTTGGATTCCACTACCTGGAGTTCTTCTTCGGACAGCTGGCTCTCCAGATCTACATCATCTGTAGTGTTTACATCAAAATCTGCCAGGTAATCCTGTGGATCGGCATATCCGAACCAGATCCTTGTCTGATTCCCTTCGCTCTGGACATCCACAACCTGGGCAAAAAGCACATATCCGTCAAAAGAGCCTTCGGTATAGGAATCCATGCTCTTTTCATCCCGGCCGATTTCGCCGTCATAAAAGGCTACGATTTCCCCGGGCTCATAGTTAAGCGTCCCCTTTACAAGAAGTTCCCCAGGCTCATATGCCGGAGTTTCGGTTTCCGGTACATCCGCTTCTGTTTCAATTTCCGGTTTTTCTTCGGAAGGAAGTTCTTCATTTTCTTCTGTTGTTGTGAAAGGCTCATCCGCTTCCTGCCGGGAAAGAATTTCCTTTTCTTCCTCCTGAAGGAGTTCAGCTGTTTCTTTTTCTGTTTGTCCTGCTGTTTCTTCTGAATTTTCTTTCTCAACAGCAGGGGTGTAGGATATTACCTGGTCCCAGAGAATATAATCGATATCTTCTGAAAAACCAACAATCTCCACCTTCTCTTTATAAACAGAAACTGTAACTGAGCGAACATCTTTGGAATAATCTGCAAAATTAATTTCTTCAGGAAGCCTTACTGTAAATGTGGCTCCCGGCTCAAATCCTTTTTTTCCATCTTTTTCGTAATATTCACCGAAAATGGAGAAACCGTTCGGTGTCTTTTTTACAGACAGGATCGGATCCAGATCACCGGCTCCCGGCTCTAAGGAGACAGCGGACAGAACCTCGTCTTCTGTCATTTTGGTATCTGTAATCAGCGGGATCTCTCCCTGCCAGTCGAAATCATTTAACTCCGCACAGCTTCCATCCTTTTCCTGGCTTACGGCTTCGTTGGAAGTAAAAAGCGCATACAGAGTCATATCTTCCTGAACTGGCTCTGTATATGCAAATGGTTCGGTACACGTTTCATCACGGCACCATCCGCCGAAGGTATAGCCGTCCTTACTTGTAGAAATGCTGGATACCGGTTTGGAAAGAAGTGTTTCCCCTTTTGCAAAGGTAAGAGGTGCTGCCGGTGTACCACCAAACGTTTCAAAGGTAACAGTCACAGCTTCAGCAGCATCTGTAAAACCTGCATATAAGGTCAGAGGTCCGTTCACACAGTCAAACTGGGAATACGCTTCTGTACAGGCCACATCCTGATACCAGGTGGTAAATATGTATCCTTCTTTTTCCGGCGTGATCCCGGTAACATCCACCGGAGTTCCGGGAACTGTCTGACGGACAGCCACTTCGCTGCCATCAGCTACAAATGTAACGGTGTAAGTTTCCAGTTTCAGAGAGCTTGCTGCACCACTTGGAAGGTTTTCACTGCTTCCGTCTGGTTTTTCCAGTTCCAGTGCTTTTCCGGACTGGTTTGTTACTTTACAGGTGGCGTAAACCGCCAGGGAACTTACCGGTTCTTTTACTTCCACACCTCCGATGGTTCCGCTTCCTTCCAGTGTTACTGCCTGGCCGCCGTTTAATTCCAGTTTGGAAATATTCGTTTCAGAATCAATTTGCAGGGAAGACTCTTCTGTCTTTTCCCCGGCTATCAACAGCTGGTCTGCTTTCACACCAGTGAAGCGGATCGCAGTACCCTGGCTGATGTCCAGTGCTTTCGCAGTAACATTAGATAGCTGGATCTTTGTTGTATTGCGGATTGTGATGGTTCCTGCTGTGATGCCGGAAAGATAAACCGACCCACATGCAACCAAAATGGATTTGGAATCATCCGACACCCTTAGTTCATCGGCCTGTTCCTGGGATGTGATCACGTAATCGTAACCAGCTGTATCAATTCCATCCAGAAACCTGCTATCCACGGTCGTTTCTGCCTGATCCGAAAATCCCTGATTTTCATTTCCTGCAAGCACAGTACTTCCCATTGTGATTGTCAGCATAACTACCACCAGAAAGAGTGCAATTGTTTTTCTGAAATGCTTCATACATTTCCTCCTCCCTTTTGGCAATGCTTTTGCCTTTTCTTGTAATTACAATGATATTTTAACTATTGATTATAGTCAATTATATATTATTTGGCACCTTTAAGCAACTGTTATTTGACAATTTATGGCAAATTTCCAATAGAAAAAGGAATGTTCACTCTGAACAATCCCTTTTTATAAAACTTTATTCGTTTTTCACACGATACAAAGGATGCTTCTTTTTATTATCAGAAACAGCAACCCTACTGCTATTGCATATGTTTCTCTACCCGTTTTTTCTCCAATCTGTCACTGATTCCTACAGCAAAGTAAAGTGGCTCCCCGATATATTCCAAACAATCCGAAGCTCAATAGAACACCTCCGATGATGTCTGTACACCAGTGTACACCACATAATAATCTTCCACATATCATAAACAAGGAAAAAAGAACAGAAAAAATATTAGTTTCTTTTCGTAACCAGTAATTCGAACTCCTATGATTTGCCTGATACATAAGCGAAAGCATGACACTTAACGTTAAAAGGGTAGTTGAGGATGGATATGAGGCTTCCAGGACTCCCTCGATCAGAACCGGGCGGTAATTAATGGGAACCATTTCAAAAATCAGATATCCCAAGATTACCAGTATATAGTATATTCCAAGCAAAAGAATATCCCGGTCTACCTTTAACAGGCTTCTTCTTTTTATAAGCTGGAATAGGCCAAGACCTCCAAATCCGATGGAAGTTTCCCTTTGACCGATTAGCTGTACATCCACCTTTTGGATCAGCAGGGTCCAGACGAGAAATGTCTTCCTTTTTCATCCTTGCGCAACGGTATCTTTACAGGTATGACATTCCGCCAGAACAAAATCTCCAACAGCAGGGTATTCGCATATAGAGATTGTCTCATATCTGAATTTTCCAGAAATCCTGGCAGAATATTCTCCCTTTTCAGTTAACAGCCGGTACCATTCTTTCCCCTGGGAAAGGATCCTGCCAAGACAATACTCGGGATAGCCGGATGCTACAGAACAGATTTCTTCTCCCACGCCCCATTTGGTCTCTTCCATGTTTGTCATCTCCTAACTAATCGGGTTAACCTCTCGATAACCTGGTCAAGTGTCTGTTGAAACTGTTTTTTTACCATTTCTTTGTTATTTGCACCATCATACAGGCTGTAGAAAAAAACATCACCGCATAAAACTGGTCTGCGTTTTCTTGTGGGTTTGAAATACCCATGTCCGAGAATAATTCTCTTACATAACCAGCAGGACCAGAAGCAAGATATTGTTTCCCATTTTGGGAGGCAGAGATATAAAGGTAGTAAATACTGCTTACATACTTCTCTTTTCCAGTCGGAAGAACGGAATTGTAATAGCTGCTAAGTACAAGTCTTGCTTGTCATGCAAAAAAATCAAAACAGATGTATAAAATCTTATCAGATGGTTATACTGAAAATAGAAAGATAGCTTCGACAACAACAGAATTATAAATTCGACAGCAAAACCTTACATATCTATTTCTTATCAGAAAGATTCACTTTCCAAAGACACAAGATTTTTTACAGCCTCTTTTGCACTGTCTGCTTGCTGATTTCTTCGCTGATTGCAATAACAGAAATCATTTCACATTTCTTTTGTTCGTCTGGCAGCAGTTGTAAAATCGGAGCAATTATTGTGTATCTTTCATATGTTTTTTACGGCTCTCTGGACACAGAGAATGTGAATCCATTTCTGACAGTCTTTCTAATAGCTCTGCATACTTCTTTGCATTCGAACAATGTTTTTTTCTCGCACCAATCTTTGTAGCCAATTTTACGCATAAGCACCTCTTGTATTATATTGCGGTTTTCCCAAAATTAAAATACAAATTATATTGAGAAAAATCACTTAAGTCAAGATTTCCACCACTCTATAAATCAAAAAAGACCCTGAGGGGCTGGAAATTCCAGTCCATCAAGGTCAATTTTTACGCTTGGACAAATTTATTTAGTTGGTTGGGCGATTTACCCTTTTACAGGATAGATCACTTTACCCTCTCACAAGAATGAATTATTTGTTCTTCTGAGCAATTGCTGCCTGAGCTGCTGCCAGACGAGCTACCGGTACACGGAATGGTGAGCAGGATACATAGTCAAGACCGATCTTGTTGCAGAACTCTACAGAAGATGGATCTCCACCGTGCTCTCCACAGATTCCGATGTGAAGGTTCGGGTTAACTGGCTTACCAAGTTTGATAGCCATATCCATAAGCTTACCAACGCCAACCTGATCCAGTTTTGCAAATGGATCGTTCTCGAAGATCTTAGCGTCATAGTATGCGTTAAGGAATTTACCAGCGTCATCACGGGAGAAGCCGTATGTCATCTGAGTTAAGTCGTTGGTACCGAAGCAGAAGAAGTCAGCCTCAGAAGCGATCTGGTCAGCTGTAAGAGCTGCACGTGGGATCTCGATCATTGTACCTACTTCATATTTCAGATCTACGCCTGCTGCTGCGATCTCAGCGTCAGCTGTCTCAACAACAAACTTCTTAACATATTTAAGCTCTTTGATATCGCCTACTAACGGGATCATGATCTCTGGGCAGATATTCCAGTCAGCGTGAGCTTTCTTTACATTGATAGCTGCACGGATAACTGCTGTTGTCTGCATCTTAGCGATCTCTGGGTAAGTAACTGCCAGACGGCATCCACGATGTCCCATCATTGGGTTGAACTCATGAAGAGAATTGATGATAGTCTTGATCTCTTCTACAGTCTTGCCCTGAGCGTCAGCAAGCTTCTTGATGTCATCCTCTTCTGTAGGAACGAACTCATGAAGCGGCGGATCCAGGAAACGGATTGTTACAGGGTTGCCCTCGAGAGCCTCGAACAGACCTTCGAAGTCTTCCTGCTGATATGGAAGAACCTTAGCAAGTGCTGCTTCTCTCTCCTCAGCTGTTGTGGAGCAGATCATCTCACGGAATGCATCGATACGTCCCTCACCGAAGAACATATGCTCTGTACGGCAAAGAC
>OLRE01002295.1_pt1 | contig 15883 bp, 15 predicted proteins | sample 1672461 | NCBI WGS metagenome assembly OLRE01 (sample SAMEA3136688, study PRJEB25190) | human gut metagenome | biome: human gut; feature: human-associated habitat; material: faeces | place: Austria | collected 2013
TGTGGTCAGCCTGATGAATATCGTGCAACAAATGGAGAAATCTGTGACAGAGATATTCGAATTGTAATGATGGCGAGAGCAGAGCACGGAACGATCCACAGACAACAAATCTGGGGACTGACATCATCATAATAAGGAGATAACAGTAAATACAATTATGGAAAGTGATAAGTTATATCGTGTGCAGAAGGAAGACCTTCCGAAAGTGGAGAAAATGCTGAATCAGTGCTTTGCACACGATCCGTTGTACGAGACGCTGATTCCGGATCCGGAAGTCCGTAAAAATCTGATGCCGGAGCTGTTTAAATGTGACATGGATGAATTTTATGCGACCTGTGAGATCTTCGCAGACAGCGCGGATCTGAACAGTGTATTGGTGGTATCGGATGAAGCGGAGCCGTACAATGTATTTCAGTTCTATTTTACAGAGGCCATGGCTGCTTTACAGACGGATTCCTATCTGATCAAGGAGGATCCTTCGTTAAAGACATTTCGGAATTTTATGAAGGGTGAGGATTATCTGAATTCCAGCTGGACGGATCAGCTGCATCAGAACCAACGGCTGCACATCATTTATCTGGCAGTGGATCCCACCATGCAGCATCACGGAATTGCAGCGGAGCTTCTGGAGGAAGCCATCGACTATGCCCAGAAGCACAAGCTGATGATCTCCCTGGAGACTCATAATCCAAAAAACGTGGAATTTTATGAAAAATTTGGATTCAAGGTATATGGTGTGATGGAGAAGAATTTCCCGTTAAAGCAATACTGTCTGATCCGTGAAGTACAATAATATTGCTGAAAATTTCAGAAAAATCCGGAAACGCAACTGCCGGTTGACAAAATTTCAAGGGCACTTGGTAGTTGTCAACCGGCTCTTTTGTTATGATTTTCCTATGTCGACGATCTATGTGTGCACAAGAAAACATTAATAAAAGAAGGAGAGAATGAAAATGATCCTGTCAGAAATATCTTTGGCAAAATTCATCTCGTGGGTGACGATTACCATAGTGATGTGTTCGGCTGCCAAATCCTTAATAACCTTCAGGATCTCTCCTGTAAGTTCCGGGTCAAGGGCGGATGTTGGTTCATCGAAAAACAGAATATCCGGGTTCATACACAAAGCCCTGGCAATGGAAACTCTCTGCTGCTGTCCGCCGGAGAGCTGGTAGGGGTAATAGTTTTCTTTGTCGGACAGGCCCATTTTTTTCAGAAGCTCTCTTGCCTGGGCGTAGACTTCTTTTTTGTCTCGTTTCTGGACTTTAATGGGGGCGTCAACAATATTTTTGATGACGGAAAAATGGGGGAAAAGATTGAAGTTCTGGAATACCAGGCCGATTTTTCCATTTTTGATGATTTCGCCGGAGTCCGGGATTTCCAGACCGGTGGCGCAGCGGAGCAGGGTGGACTTGCCGGAACCAGAAGGGCCGATGATGCTGAGGACCTCGCCCTGGTCTACTTCCAGGGAAATGTCGCGGAGCACATCCAGAGCTCCGAAGCTTTTCTTTATGTGTTTCATTTCAAATAGTTTCATAATGAGGGACTCCATTCTTCTTAACGATAATAATTCAGTTTTTTCTCTACCTTGTCCATGATCACAGCTACCAGAAGGTTAAATACATAATAAAATACGGCGGCTACCACAAAAGGAACCATAGTGGTCTGGGAGCTGGCAATCTGTTTGGCCAGGGTGAACATTTCGGCTACTGCTACTACGAAGGCAAGGGAGGTGTCCTTTACCAGGGTGATCACCTCATTGGTGATGGACGGAAGGATTCGCTTAAATACCTGAGGCAGGATGATGCGAAAGAAGGTCTGTGCCTTGGAATAGCCAAGGATTTTGGCTGCTTCGTACTGGCCTACCGGCATGGACTCGATTCCGCCGCGGTAAATTTCTGCAAAATAGGCTGCGTAGTTAATGGTAAAGGCAATGAATACCGCAATCAGGCTGTAGCCCATGGAAATGCGGATTCCGAAAATGAAATAAGGACCGAAATATACTACCATCAGCTGCAGCATCAGCGGCGTTCCGCGCATGATGGAAATATAGGCGGTCACAATCCACCGGATCACTGGTATTTTGGACATTTTTCCCCAGCAGACCAGAAGTCCAAGGGGCAGGGAAAAAACAAGGGTTACAAAGAAAATCTCGGTGGTTACCGTCATTCCCTTTGCAAGCTGGCTTAACATCACACTAAAACTCATAGTTTTTTGATTTCCTCCTGTTGATACTTGTATTCTAAGATGTCTGTCTGACACATTTTTTCACCTCTGTGAATTACAAAGCACCCTTTTTCCGTCAGACATCCTTCTCGCTAAGAAAAGAGGGTGCGCCAGGTACCCTCTTCTCTGCTTTTCTATGTACAAAATAATTTGTTCTAATATATTGAACTTAACTGAATCAAAACTCAGCGGCAATTTCAAGGATTATTCAGCCTCATCCTCAGCTGCATCTTCTGTTTCTGCATCAGCAGCTTCTTCTGTATCCTCATTCTCATCTTCTGCGTCTTTGCTGTCCTCATCTACAAGGCAAAGCATATCTGCGACTCCATACTGTTCTGCCAGCTTATTGATCTCGCCGTCCTCGTACAGCTTCATAACCTCTGCCCATACCGTATCGCGGAGCTCTTCATTGCCTTTGGCAAAGCCGATGCCGTACTGCTCGCTCTGGATTGGCTCGTCAAGGATCTTGTATTTGCCCTCTTCTCTCTGAGCCAGCTGGTATTTGGCAACACCGATATCAACTGCAACGGCATCTGCTGCACCGGAATCAATGTTCATAAATGCGGTATTGTAATCCGGGTTCTCAGTAAGGGAACCGAAGCTGTCTGTCAGGTCTTTGTTATCATCGCTGTTCAGCGCATCCAGTGCTGCGGAAGCTGCCTGAACCACTACGTTCTTGCCAGCAAGATCTGCAAGAGTATCAATTCCGGAATCAGAAGCAACTACCATAACCTGCTCATTGTTCAGATATGGATCAGACCAGGTGTAGTCGTCCTCACGTCCGTTGATCGTGAAGCCGTTCCAGATGCAGTCGATGTTTCCGGAATTCAGCTCCATGTCCTTGGAATCCCAGTTGATCGGCTTCTTCACAAGTTCCCATCCAAGGTTGTCGCACACCTTCTGTGCAATATCCAGGTCAAATCCAACATACTCACCGTTCTCATCCATATATCCAAATGGCGGATACTCTGCATCAAATCCAACAGTCAGTGTCTTGCTGTCTGCATCTGCATAAACAGTTACACCGGAACACACGCCTGCTGCCATCAGGGCACTCATCATAATCGCCAGCATTCTCTTCTTCATAATATCTATCCTCCTGAAAGTTGTTCTCAAAGTAATTTTAGTACGTTTTCACGCTACCATGCTAAAGCATGCTTGTATGGTAGCATACGAAAGCGTTTATGTCAACATGAAATTTTAATGCCGGAGATAAAAAACAAATAGCAAAGCACAGATTCATCATGAACCTGTGCTCCTGTGATACTCCCCTGTTAATTTTTCCAGCATTTCGTCCGTCCTGCCTGGTCTGATGCTGATCTCTTTTTTCTGGGAAAACTGATCCAGCGCTTCCTTCAAAGCAGCCTTCACCTCAGAAGAAACATTTAACTCCTTCAGCTTCTTCTCATACTCCTCTGGCTTCTTTACGCTTCTGTACGCAAGCAGGTAGCAGATCAGTTCCTTGTCGCTGCTCTCTGTAAGAAATGCCTCCCAGAAGCATTCCACTGCCTTCTCCATCTGGAAAAGATAGCTGTACGCACATCCCAGATTGTGCCAGATGCTCATGGTAAGCCCCGGCTTCACCTGCTCCAGCCCCTCTTTCTTAAGAAGCTGCTGGTAAACCTTGATGGCACTGACGTACATTTTGTTTGCCACCAGCGCATCTCCCTTTTGCTTCTGGCGAAGAAGAGGCGCCTCCTGGTCCAGCTTTGCCAGCTTCACATTCAGGGCCTTCAGCTCATCATAGGTAAGATAATTGATCTCCTTAAAAATGGGATAAAGCACATCCTCAATACTTGCAAATTTGCCAAGATGGGGACGAAGCTTGGCTGCCAGCCTTGGCAGATCCAGTTCCTCGCTGATCCAGATACATAAGCCCTCATTCATAACAGAGGAATCCACCAGATACAGGTTATGGTACAGGTAATAGCAAAGCTCTTCCAGTGAATAAATATTCGTGCTGATGTTCTCCACAAAATAAGGCTTTTCGGCCTTTTTGGTCTGACATAAAATATATCCGCTCATGTTCCTGCCTCCTTTACCACTCTACCAGTTCATCCCAGACCTTGCCGCTTGACGGGAACATCTCCCCAAAGCCCAGGTCCTTTACCTGAACACGGCAGCGCTTCTGTGATACATACGCAAGGGAAAGAGACAGTCTTGTGGTCTTATTCGGACGCTCCGGCAGTCCCGGCAGTCCCATGATCACCTTCTTTTTCTGCTTCTCGCCGAAGGTTCCCACCACAAAAACGAGCTCTGCGGTATCATCCAAAATCAGCTCGCAGCTGGCCTTGCACTCATACCAGTTCTTTCCGGCTTCAATAAGAGGATAATAGGCAGGCGCACCCATCACCCGCATATCCATGCCAATGTCTTTCAGAACCAGTGCCGGGCTCATATAACGGTAGCCCTTAAGGATCTTATCCTCCATCCGCTCTTTTCCGGCAGCGCAGGCTCCCTTTGCGAAAAGATTGTTGCCGTAATAGACTTTTCTTCTCTGCATGCAAAGGCTTCCGATGGACTTCTTCGCCCACTTGGGATCAAAGCCGTAGCCTGTGATCTGAATGCTGGAAAACAGCCCGGTTCCCAAAGTTTCCTTTATGAAATCCCGGTAAGCCTCATCTCTGGCCTCCACAGCCTTCTCTCTTTTCTCCTCATCCGCTGTGAGGGAGGGAAGCGTAGTCACCTTAGGCTCCTCCAGGCGCACCAGTACCGGTCTGGTACCGCCGTCCATAGTCAGCTGGCGGAACTCCACCTCATCCTGGTGAAAGGAGTACCAGCCAATGCTTCGGTTCCAGGTCTCCCTTTTCTGGGTCAGGGAATAATAATAGAAGCACTCCCCATGATCCATCAGCATATACTGGTTCTTGCCAAATCCAATGTCCTGGCAGGCTTTTTCCAGGTTTTTCACCTGTGTATCCTCAAGCTCAGGACTTGTGATCACCAGGCATTTGGTATTTTTCACAACGTCTGTCACACCCAGGAATTTCAGCATTCCCCGAAGAAAAACGCCCAGCAGCTCCCATGGCTCTACCTGCTCTCCAAGAAGCTGTACGCTGTCTTCTTTTTTGCAGACCTCATACAGGTCATCCACCAGCTGGCCGCTTTTTTCCCGTGCGAAATACACTGCTTCCACACCGATTGTATATTCCTTTTGCTCTCCCCTTCTGCAGATACAGGTGGGGACCTCATATTCCTCAGTTCCAATCTTCATGGACACCGAGCAGGGTTTCTCCCCTTTCCGGTCATAATAGCAGATCTGGGAATAGTCTTTTCCAAAATCAATTCCTATGATCAAATCACGAATTTCGTTCATATATTCAGTCCTCTTTTGTAATGACAAACATTTCTTTCACATACTGTTCCTGGCGAAGGTATTTCTTCAGTCCCTTTTTGACCTCTTCGCTCTTATCCAGCTTCCGTGCCGACAAAATCTGATTGATCATCTGATATTTGCTGAACGGCGTGCCCTCCACCTTACTCATGCTAAGCACCCGCTCTGGTGATTTCTTTGTCTGTCCGTCACATTCCTCACAGAAATAGTAGTGCAGAGTCTCTCCATAAAACATAGTGAATGTCTTGGTGAAAATACCCTCATATACGTTTTTGAGAGGCTCTGTCTTATATTCCAGTCCTCTTCCAAGTCCGGTATCCAATGCATACACCAGCATCACCTTCGCATCCGGACTGGTATGATACTCCACGCAAGTCTTGTCATCCATCTGATAAAGGCTGAGCAGCTCCGGGGCAAGCCTGTGGAAGAAGGAAAATACCATTCCCTTGTCCATACATTCTTTCAGAAGCTCCTTCTCAAGAGAAAGAAGCGCCTCGTTTCTGCCCTTCTCTTTGGAAAGCTCCCGGAACAAAGCCAGATGGCACACCGGATCCACCGCCCATTTCTGCATATATGCATTCACAAGGCAGTTCTTCACAAAGGGGCTCATCACATATTCTTTCACGAAAATCCCATAGGAAACATGGGTCAGATATCCGCTTACGATCCACTCCCTTCCGGAATGGCGGATATAGGATTCCAGCACATGCTCCCCTTCCTTGCGGTAATCTGTTGTAAACATGAGAAGCTGAAGGATCTTCTCCTCCACATCATAGGTATCCATCTCAAAACCGCAGGCACTTTTCCAGATGGAGAGGATTTCATCCACTGGTCCGAAGCGGTACTTCATCAGATAATTGAGAATAACCTCATCATAAAAACCGTTTCTGTATACATCCGAAGCCAGCGCCAGAAGCTCTTCATCCTCAAGCAGATCACAGCGGACGATCATCCGGCTTGCCAGCTTAAGAAGGCTTCTCATATCCACGCCCTCGCAGCCGAACTCCTCCACAATGGCAAGTGCCTGTGAGAAAAGCCCTCTGCTGATCAGCACCTCCAGAAGCTTCTGTCTGTCCACACGGGCATATTCCCGGTAATCCATCTTCTTCAGATAGTCATCCAGGTCTTCTCCGTATACATGCTCTGCATAATAATCCAGGATTCTGCGGCGTACTTTCTGCTTGTACTCCTGGCAGAATGCGTCAGACTGCACCAGTCTCTGGAAAATATCCAGGTTGTTTCCGTCAAGCTCATGGCTCTCGCAGTAGTGAAGAAGCACGCCTGGCTCTGTCACCCCAAGGTCCAGAACCTTTCTTACTGCAGACTCCTCGTCCATCACCTTTTTCAGGCTGTAATCCACAGTAACACTGTATCTGCGCTGCTTGTCATCCTGGAAAAGAATGGCCGCGTCTGAGGTATAGATTCTTGGATAAGCCACGCCCTGCACACAGGTATAAATCTCTTCCTGCTCCATCTGGCTGTGGCGCACGATCACATAGCGGACCTTTTTGTCCTCAAAATACAGGCGGTGGGTAAACATCTTCTGTGCGATCAGATCTCCCGCTTCCTTTGTGCGCGGCTCCATAAGGAATTCCTGATAAAGTGCCGCATAGCTCTCGTTCATTTTGCCCTCGGAAAGCTTCTTCTTCGCAAAATCCTGCATGCTCTGCATATAGCGCTCGTATGCGGCAGGCTCCTTCTCCTTATTGGCTGCAATGCAGGAATAGATAAAGGCACGTTTGGAATCTCCCAGGGAATCGCTATTGTAGGTGAAATACATCAGAAGAGCCTTGGGGAGCTCGATTCTTCTGGAGGTATCCATGGTCTCCACATAGTATTCATAAAGTCTGGTCAGGCGCAGCCCATGCTCCACTGCCAGGGAAAACCAGCGGAAATATTCCGGCTTTCTGGGATTTCCCTTCATCACATATTTGCAGATGGCTTCCAGGGTATCGTCAGAAGGATACTGGTCGTATCCCCTGGCCATTGCCTGGTAAATGCTCTCATTATAGTCTTTCTCATATCCGGAAAGATATGCAAGACGCATGACAAGCTCCTCCGTGAGAAGATTCCGCCTTGCTGCAAAACGGAACACCTGTCCCCAGAAGCTGCTCAGACGATGAAGCAAAGTCATGTCCTTACAGATAATCTTCCACGCTTCCAGATAAAGGAATGGGCTTCTGCATCCCTTGTCAAACTGCTCTTCCAGCACGAACAGGGCCTTGGACGGAGTCTCCTTGTAAGCCGGATCCAGCTTCAGAAGGATCCACAGAAGGAGGAAGCTGTCGCTTTTCTGCATGTAGAAATTGCGGATTCTGGAAAGGGCATGTACCTTGTCCTTGTACAGTCCGGTAAGTGTGCACAGATACAAATAAATTCCTGCAAACTCCAGATCGTCCCTTGTATAGGATTTGTCCTCGTAGCTCTCAAGAAGTGCGCGGGCTTCCTCATGGTGGTTCTCCAGATAAAGAAGAAAGACCTCGTACATCTGATATTCCGGATATTCACAGCCGGACTGGTGCAGCTGGTTCAAAATATAATGGCTGCTTGCACACCAGGTGGAAAAGTCCATCCAGCCATTTGCCCCTGGATTGTCTTTTCCTTCCAGATTGCTTGCCTTAGCGGTTTCATAGCAAAGATAAGACAGGCTGTCCCGCAGAAGATCCAGCTTGCACTTCTTCTGATTCAGGCGGATATCCACGTCAAGCTTGCCGCTGGTAGAGGCAACAATGGTGTAAACCAGCTCCTGATAAGGGCTCTTTACCACAATTTTGCCAAACTGGTTTCCCGTTCCAAGCTTCTCCTTATGAAGCAGGTATTCTACCTCATAGTGACTGCCGATGAAATCCTCATCTGTCACAACCTTCCGTGGAATATCCAGGAAATCCCCTGTAGCTTCCACATCAAGGCGCAGATGTCCCCATCCGCTTCTCTGTATATAGAAGGATTCCTTCACTGAATCCTTAAGTTCATAATATTCCTTGCCCACTTCCCTGGCGCTGATGGTAACTTTCTCTTTTTTGCCGGCGGCAATGAGAAACTCCTCCAGGTGCTGGTAGGTTACAGGCTGTCTGGATAATCCCTGGTAAAGGGTCTGGCTTCTCTCATCCTCACCTTCAAGAATTCTGGCAAAGCTTGGATCCTTAAAGATGCGGAATGCTTCCTTAAAATCATCCTTTGCCACCTGCACAAAGGCATCCAGATTCTCCACCACACCTGTAAAGCTGCGGATTTCTTCTTTCTCAATCTCGATCTCAAAGGGAATCCTGGCTTCTCCCACATTGGTGGTAAAGCACAGCCAGCCCTTCAGGCATTCCCCTGGGACAAGGCCTACCGTATCCACGCCAAAAGGAAGCCGTACCGTTGTCCCGGAAATATGATCCATCCCCGGCACTACACGGCGGCTTGACGAGGTGACAAATCCGCGTATCCTGCGGTTATCCTCGGTTCCTACGTACACCTCGCCTCTTTTGGTCTCACCAGCCTTCATGGTCATGGTGATCTTCTCTTTGGAAAAAAGAAGCGGCGGCTGTTCATATTCAAAATTTCCACTTAAAAGCTGTTCGATCTTTTTTTTCAAAATCATTCACCTTACGTCTTTCGTTTTCTTTCGACTCTTTCATTATTATAATGATTTTACCCTCTCATTTCAATGTTAATTCGAAAAAAGAATTCCATCAGGCACTTAGAGCCTGTATTTTTCATAGACTATATAGAAATCCCCTTTGAGGTAGCGATTTGAAGACTTTTTTGAAACCTTTGACAATGGCCGAGGAGCAGCACTATCTTCAGCAGTACCAAAGGGGCGATATGGAAGCAAAAACCATTCTCATTGAGCGTAATCTGCGGCTTGTTGCCCATGTAGTAAAAAAATATCAGGGAGCAGATGTGGAGCTTGACGACCTGATCTCCATCGGCACCATCGGCCTGATGAAGGCAATTTCCACCTTTGACCCAGGTAAAACCACCAGGCTTTCCACCTATGCAGCCAGATGCATCGACAATGAACTGCTGATGATGTTCCGCACCAGGAAAAAGCATTCCAGGGAAGTTTCCCTGTATGAACCTATTGGAACGGACAAAGAGGGCAACGAGATCAGTCTTCTGGACGTAATGGAAGGTCCTGCCGTGGATGTGGTGGAGGAATATTCCACACGGGAGAGCATCCGCCATGTGCTTGGCTCCATGAAAACCGTTCTCACGGAAAAAGAATATGAAGTGATCTGCTGCCGCTTCGGTCTTTTCGGCAAAAGAGAACAGACACAGAGGGAAATCGCCCGCCACCTTCACATCAGCCGCTCCTACGTCTCCAGAATCGAAAAAAACGCCCTGCATAAGCTGCGGACGCTTTTCCCTGAATCATAATTTACGCTTCACTGCGGCGGAGAATATCATAAACCTGGACACCGCCGCCAAGATCTACAAACAGCTTCTGCTGCGGATGGGGAGCGCTCTCTGCGGAATTGCCCTCCTCATCATAGATCGCCTTCACAGGAACCACCACATTGGCTCCATTCGGCTTCATGATCTCGATGGTCTCTCCCACAGTGAATTTATTTCTCTGTGTAATCTGAACGTATCCTCTCTCGTCAATTGCTTCCGCAAAGCCAAGATAGGTGTATCCCTTCTCGTAGGTATTGTTGTCATAGATCTGGGCTTCCTGGTTCGGCTTGCCGTAGAAGAAGCCTGTGGTGAATTTACGGTAGGTACAGCCTGCGATCTGCTCCTGATACCAGGACATATTGGCCTGGTATTTGGCTGGATCCTCCAGATAGTCGTCAATGGCCTTCCGGTAGGTACGGGCAACAGTGGCAACATAAAGGGCTGTTTTCATGCGGCCCTCGATCTTCAGGCTGTCAATTCCGCTGGTAAGCACATCATCCATATGCTCGATCATGCAAAGATCCTTGGAGTTGAAAATATAGGTACCACGCTCATTCTCATAAACCGGCATGTACTCCCCTGGTCTTGACTCTTCCACGATGGAATATTTCCAGCGACAGGGATGGGTACAGGCTCCCTGGTTGGCATCTCTTCCTACCAGGAAATTGCTGAGCAGACAGCGCCCGGAATAGGAAATGCACATGGCGCCGTGGATAAAGGTCTCAATCTCCATATCCTCCGGGATATGGGCACGGATCTGGCGAATCTCCTCCAGGGAAAGCTCTCTGGCACTGACCACTCTCTTGGCTCCAAGATTGTACCAGAAACGGTAGGTCTCATAATTGGTGTTGTTGGCCTGGGTGCTGATGTGGCGCTCAATCTCCGGACAGATTTCCTTGGCGTAGGTAAAAATACCGGGATCTGCGATGATCAGGGCATCCGGCTTCAGTTCCTTTAATTCCTTCAGGTATTCCCTTACGCCCTCAAGGTCATAGTTGTGCGCCAGAATATTCACGGTCACATACACCTTCACACCGTGCTCATGGGCAAATGCAATTCCCTGTGCCATCTCTTCCTTTGAAAAATTACGGGCTTTGGCGCGAAGGCCGAAAGCCTCTCCTCCAATATAAACAGCGTCTGCTCCGAAAACAGTGGCAATCTTCAGAACCTCAAGACTGCTTGCCGGAACTAATAATTCTGGTTTACGCATACGACTCCTCTTTCTTTACGCTAATGGCTGCTCCGTCTCCCAATGGAAGAATGGAGGTCTCCAAAAGCGGATTGTGTTTCAGTTCATACAGATACTGGCGCATCCGTTTGTAAATGGTACGGTTGCGTCGCTCTACAAGATAATGGGATTCGATAATGTCTCCTTCCTGGAGAACATTATCAGAAACAAGAATGCTGCCCTTATGCATTAAACGAAGCACATCCGGCAGCCAGTGAATATACTGCCCTTTGGCAGCATCCATAAAAATAAAATCATAGGTTCCATCCAGCTTTCCAAGGATCTCGGTGGCATCCCCGGTAAGCAGGCTGATCTGGGATTCCCTTCCTGCCTTTCGGAAATTCTCCCTGGCAATGGGAATCCTTTTCTCATAATTCTCAATGGTGGTGATCTTCAGGTCCGCAGGGCCGTATTCACACATCAGAAGTGTGGAAAAGCCCACTGCAGTGCCCACCTCCAGGATGGTCTGCGGGCGGGTAGCTGCAAGGAACATTTTAAGGAAGCTCTGCATCTCCTTGCGGATGATGGGAACACGGTCTAAAAGAGCTTTCCTTTCCAATTCTTCCAGAAAAGAAGTATTTCCCATATCAAGAGAATTGATGTAAGTGCGCATCCTTTCTTCTACGATCACTGGCCGGACTCTCCTTCCCCTGCTGCGGTATCCGCTGCACCATCAGATGAAGCATCGCTGCCGGTATCTGCAGCAGCATTTGTACCGTCATCTGAAGAAACGCCTGCCTGCTCCTCATCTCCTGCAAGGATTCCCATAATACGGGTAGGTGTGTATGCAGTGCTGAGAAGATAGGTGCCAGCCTTCATCTGACCCTTGTATGTAGAAAGTTTCTCCTGTGCAAAAAATACCAGGCTGTCCTGGATCAGTCCTTTGCTTTTCAGGATCTTGGCTACATCGTAAGTGGAAGCCCCATCTGGAATCACTACCGTTACTTCCTGACCTGCTCCCGGACTTACTGCCTGCTGGTTGAACACATCATAGCCAAACTGATAAGCAGATTTGCCCAGCCAGAAGATCAAAAGTGCCACGCAGACGTAAAAAGCGGTACGGAATACTCCGCTGGCAAGAAAAAGTCCCACCTTTCCCACCTGATCTCTTGTATTACCCATGTTTCCTCCTTTAATTTCCAGTCAGCTGCCCAAATAGCGGACAGTTATAACTCCGGGACATCCAGCTCGATTCCCTCTGTAAGTGACTTGCAGATTCTCTGCATAAGCTTGCAAAGAGCCAGCTCTGCATCAAGAAAGGCATTTACAAGCGGGTCGCTTCTTAATTCCCTTGATTCTCTGTTGAGCTGTTCCGTTACCCGGAACAGCTCGTCTCTGTTTGCTTCATTCTGTAATCTGAAATTGTTGGCCCGAAAAGCATTCACACGTTCCATAAGGCCCGGATCCTGCTCTACAAGGGCTTTGTATTTCATAAATTCCTGATATTCTTCACTATTCTGTACAGCTGCCAAAAGAGCATCTATACAGTCTTTGATCTCATTCATTGCTGCCTCCGCTTACGCCTCCATAATGATCGGAAGGATCATCGGGCTTCTCTTGGTGCGTTTCCATACATAATCGCTAAGTGCGTCCTTCACTGCTGCCTTGATCTTGCTCCAGTCTGTGATGCCTTTTTCCAGACAGCCGTCAAGAGCCTGCTCTACCACTTCTCTTGCGTGATCCATCAGGTCCTCAGACTCTCTTACATAGACAAAGCCTCGGGATACAATATCCGGTCCTGCCAGTACCACATTGCTGTGTCTCTCTAATGTCATGACAACAATCATAATACCATCTTCGGAAAGATGCTGTCTGTCGCGAAGTACAATATTACCAACATCTCCGACTCCAAGACCGTCTACAAGAATTGCACCTGTGTGTACGGAACCAGTAACAGCCGCACTATTCTCATCAATCTCCAGAACATTTCCGGATTTCAGAATAAAAATATTGTCCTTGGAATATCCAAGTTCCTCTGCAACAAGCTTCTGAGCAGTCAGATGACGATATTCACCATGTACCGGAATTGCATATTTCGGCTTCACAAGGGAGTAGATCAGCTTAATCTCCTCCTGGCAGGCATGTCCGGATACATGTGCATCCTGGAAAATAACCTTTGCACCTTTCATGGAAAGCTCGTTGATAACCTTGGATACAGCCTTCTCATTACCTGGAATCGGATGAGAGCTGAAAATAATTGCATCATTAGGTTTAATGGTAATCTTCTTGTGGATATTAGCAGCCATACGGGAAAGAGCAGCCATGGACTCGCCCTGACTTCCTGTAGTGATCAGAACAAGCTGCTCATCCGGATAGTTCTTTACCTGGTCGATCTCGATCAGAGTCTGGTCAGGAACACGCAGATAGCCAAGTTCTGCGGCAGTGGTAATAACATTTACCATACTGCGGCCTTCTACTGCCACTTTACGTCCAAAGCGGTATGCGGTATTGATGATCTGCTGTACACGGTCTACATTGGAAGCAAACGTTGCGATAATGATTCTTGCAGTCTTATATTCATTAAAAAGATTGTCAAAAACATGACCAACTGTACGCTCAGACATGGTAAAGCCCGGACGTTCCGCATTTGTAGAATCGCACATAAGGGCAAGAACGCCTTTCCGTCCGATTTCCGCAAATCTCTGCAGATCAATGGCATCCCCAAATACAGGGGTATAGTCCACCTTGAAGTCACCTGTGTGCACCACGATTCCCACAGGAGAATAAATAGCCAGTGCAGATGCATCCTGGATACTATGGTTCGTCTTAATAAATTCAATAGCAAAATCACCAAGATTGATCACCTGACCGTGTTTTACTTCTTTTAACTTGGTAGTCTTAGTCAGATTATGCTCTTTCAGCTTGTTGCTGATCAGCGCAAGAGTCAGTTTGGTGGAGTAGATCGGTGCATTTACTTCCTTCAGTACATATGGAAGCGCACCAATATGATCCTCATGACCATGGGTGATCACAAATCCTTTCACCTTGGAAATATTCTCTTTCAGGTAGGTAATATCCGGAATTACAAGATCGATTCCCGGCATATCATCTTCTGGAAAAGCGAGTCCGCAGTCTACTACCACTATACTGTCTTCATACTCAAAAGCTGTAATATTCATTCCAATCTGCTCCAGACCACCAAGTGGAATGATCTTCAGCTTGGAGCCATTGTTAGTTTTACGTGGTCTCTTTAAGGCAGGCTTGCCCTGACCGCGGAACTGAGGTTTATAATTCCCCTTAGTCTGCTTATCCTGTCCTTGTTTCTGACCATCTTTTCCTTCCTTTTTCGGCTGTGCCTTATATCTGTAATTTTTATGTCTGAAATTTGGTTTTCTTGTTCCGTTTCCGGCTGCCGGAGTCCTTTGCCCGTTGTTGTTCATTTCATTTTCCGTCTTCAATCAATCTATCCTCCATTTTGCGCACTTTATCCTCCAAACTCACGCTACCAGGATAAAGCGACTTTATTTTGTTTCGGCTGGTAACTGTTCAGTAACTTCACAGTTACACGCTTCACGATGCACAAAATAACATGCAAAGCATGATTTCGCATCACTGTTCACGATCTGCCCAGCAAATTATTACATTTCAAGATCTACGTCGTCCAACATCTGTTCAAATACTTTGGAAATTGCCACCAGTTCTTCATCATCTTCTACCATCTCATAGCTGGCTTCTTCGCTTCCCTCTTCTGAAACATCTTTCATAATATAGGCATTTGCCTCATCGTCCTGTGAATCGGAAACCAGAAGATAAGTGATTCCTGCAACTGTAGTCTGTTCTTCCACAAAAAATTCTATAATCCCATCCTCAGATTGAAATTTAATTTTCTCCATTATTTTCGTCCTTATTCATATTCATTCGGTCTAAGTATCCCTGTAAGATCAAAACCGCAGCCATCTGATCGAGAAACTGCTTCCTGTTCTCACGTCTGACACCGGTCTCCATCAAAGTACGCTCCGCTTCTGCCGTAGTCAGTCGTTCATCCCACATCACAACAGGCAGGCCAGTCCTCTTCTCCAGCTTTTCTTTAAACTCAAGAGATTTCACCGCCCGCTCGCCTACAGTATTATTCATGTTCTTCGGATATCCAAGTACAATACGCTCTACCTGATACTCCGAAATCAGTTCTTCAATCCGTGCCATCGTCTGGCGAAGCTTATTCTCCTGCTTGCGCCAGACAGTTTCCACACCTTGTGCGGTAAGTCCCAGTGGATCACTGACGGCAACGCCCACCGTCTTGGAACCGTAGTCTAATCCCATTAATCTCATAATCAGTATTCCCAGGATCTGTTCTTAATATACTCGGTCAGCAATTCCTCAACAAGTTCGTCACGCTCAACCTTCATGATCATGCTTCTGGCACCCTTATGACTGGTGATATAAGTCGGATCACCGGACATAATATAACCTACGATCTGATTCACAGGATTATAGCCTTTTTCTTCCATTGCGTTGTAAACCAGGTCCAGGATTTCTTTTACTTCAAGCTCCTGATCTGGTTTTGTTCTGAAATATTGTGTACTTCCCAGATTATTTTCTGCCATTTTTCTCACGTCCTTACGATTATTTCTTTTTTATTTTAATATAATTACGTGTAAATTACAATCCTAATTTTGCATTGCCTGTCATTTCCGCAATTGTGTGGTTACTGGTCACGAACTGACCAGTAACACGCTTCGCGATGCACAGAAATCATGCATTCGCATGATTTCGCG
>OLRE01002296.1_pt1 | contig 15879 bp, 18 predicted proteins | sample 1672461 | NCBI WGS metagenome assembly OLRE01 (sample SAMEA3136688, study PRJEB25190) | human gut metagenome | biome: human gut; feature: human-associated habitat; material: faeces | place: Austria | collected 2013
AAGAATCTTTTTCGCTGCGGTTTGCAGCCAACAGGGATTTCATCATTCCAATGTGTCCTCCATAATGCTTGCAAAGACTTCCTCATGTAGATTCACGGAATCGAATCGGCGCGGGCCTGCACACAGGATTTCGGATTTGATAAACGCCCATAAGAATTGTTCAAGCGTCATGCCGTTGTAGTGGAAAAATCCTGCGATAGCGACTGGCGCCGCCGCCAGCAGGCAAAGCCAGCTTGCAGCTTCTTTTCCGATGATGCCGCCCAAGCCGAGATAGATGCCAGCCGCCAGACCAACAGCCAGCACCGCACAAATAAACTGCCGCGCAGACAGACCGAAAAAGATGGTTTCCCGGTGTGCGCGGATTTCTTTTGGAATTTTGACTTCGATATGGATTACCTTCTTTCTTATGAAATGGATATGGAAAAGCGCGTCGCCCATGACGGGCAACGCGCTTTTCCATACGCTGATATTAAATTTCCAACTGTCTTAAAATTTCCTCGACGCTCCGGCGGCCATAGATCAGCCGGAGAATGTAGATGATGTGCTGCTCCGCGTCCGGAAGATAGTACATCACATAGTTTCCAATCACCTTTTTCCGAACCGCCGTATCGGGAAGAAACTCATTGTTGACCAGAGAACCGCTTAACGGGAACAGCAGCGTTTCCTCAATTACACCCTGCAATTTGCCTACAAAGTCGGATGCTGCTTTTGCATTTGCCAGCTCCAGCGAAAGATAGGAAACAATACCGTCCAAATCGGCTTCGGCCTTTTGCGTCAGCAGATACGTATATTCAGATGCCATATCTGCTCCTGATATTCTGGATTGCTGCTTTTCCGTCAACGACCTTTCCGGACTTCACATCGGCCAGGCCATCCAGCACTGCCTTTGCTTCGTACATCTTCTGCATGGTGCGCTCATAATACTCAATGTCCATCACGACGAGCCGGCCGTAGCCATTCTTCGTGACATAGACCGGACCGTTTTCCTCTGCGCAGCGGCGCTCGACCTCAACGGTGTTTTTCAAGTCACGCATTGGGATGATACTCATAGCATCAGCTCCTTCCTGTGGCTATATTATACCCCATATTAAGCCACGGGTCAAGATTCAGACATTATAGCTCGATGGAAAAATATTTTCAATAAAAAATGTTGAAAATTTGACAAGAAAATGCGGATATGAGATAATATTTACAGATAAAAACTTGACAAAAGGAGAAATGTTATGGCTTCTGCATTACCTCTGTTCCGCACCATCGGACACCAACTCTTGATCGTTGCACTTGTGATCCTCAGCCTGCCAATCGTCGTTCGTATCCTCTGGAAATTACGTCTGTTTCCGCTCGGCTGCTACTTTGTAGCTACAAAGCTGTTCTGGCCGCGCTGGGCGGAAGCACACCGAACAGTCTGCATCCTGCTTTTTATCGCTTGCATCCTGTTTTTTGCCGTGACATGGATTGTCCACTTCGTCCGTAAAAGGCGAGAAGAACAGATCATGGCAGAGCTGATACACCACTACACAAAGGACCTGAAGCCAGGCGAATCCAGGACACTGGAATTTCTCTGAACAGTCAGAAAGAATTGCGTCCCGACTTGGGACGCAATTCTTTTATGCACCGAGCATTTCATGCACCAGCCGGTCAGAGCCTTTGACAAGACCGGTCAACACCAGCATATTGAACATAAGCTGCCCGATGTACTGCCAGACCATTGTGACGGCGGGCAGTGATTCATCCAGCGCTGTACTGCCGCCAGACAGGAACGCCGAATAGATCACGCAGGACAGCACAATGACCGCGCCCTCCATGCACACGCCGACGTAGCTTTTCAGGAACGTCTGCCCGGTGCGCGAGGTTGCTTCTCCCGCGAACGATGCCAGCGGCAGGGGCGCAATGGCAGTGTAAATGAAGATTTTGAAAAAACGGCCATAGACAGTCAAAATCAGCACATAGGACAAAATCGTAATCAGCAGACTGCCCAGCAGTGACACCAGCCAGAGCGGAATGGATTCCAGAAAACTCACATCTTCAATGGCTTCGACGATTTTATCTGGCAAAGTGGCTGTTGTAGAAATCGCAGAGCCGATACCACCCATGACGGTACTGACCACGCCGCCGCAGATTTTATAGATGGCAGTTATCAGCTCCAGCGACGAACCGACCGCCACTTTTGCCAGCAGAAATCGAATAAAATGCCGCAGGGCAAATTCCGGCCTTTGCAGTTCGCGGAAGCTGGCTGCCGAGCGAAACACACCCATTGCAAAAAACAGCACCAACAGACCATAGCCAAGGCCTACCAGAGCGTTGTGGATACTGACAATGACCGTCCATATCTCGCCGCCGCGAAAGGATTCCGGCGTTTGTGAAACGAGTGACCAGATTTCAGCCAGCTTGTCATTTCAGTTGCTTAAAGCATCTTCAAGGGTCGCTACGACCCAGTTATCACTCACATGATTTCATCTCCAATCATCTTGCGCATAAAAAACCAGTCTCCAGGAAAAGAGACTGGTTTTATGCACAATGTAATCAATATAAAAGTTGCGGGTAGTCTGTCTTGCCGTTCACGATGTGGTAGATATAGACCGTCTTTTCGCTGTCAATGACCTTGTAGACACATACATAGTCACGGCAAATGACCTTACGGAACTCTCGTTCTGCCAGCACCATATCCGGATGCAGCGCACCGGAATACGGGAATGTCCGCAGCAGGTCTACGGTGTGCAGAATTTCATCGATGAATTTCTCCGCCGAATCCGCACCGGCCAGACCGAGATAGAGCTGCGCGATTCCCTCCAGATCACGCATAGCAGCGCGCAGATATTTAATCTGATACTCTTGCTGCATCAAAAATCTCCTTCATCCTGCCGCGCACCTGTTCCGGAGAATATGTCGGTGCACCACTCAGGCGGTCCAGTTCCGCTTCCAGAACGCTTGCCCGGTGTGCCAACATTTTTTCCCGCTGCTCATAGGCTTCAATACTCTGAATGACCAGATCGGCTTCGCCCCTGTTCGTAATATAGATCGGTTCGCCGGACACCTTTGCAAGCTGCGAGATTTGCAGATATTCATTGCGCAATGACGTGGATGCTCTGATTTGCATGGAACCACCTCCTGTATTTTCTATCCATAGTATATCAGGAACATGATATGTTTGCAAGCAGGATTTTATTCCTTCCGTTCTCAAATTGCGTATCACGGTGAGATTTATTACACCACACCGATCGCCGTCAGAATTTCCTTTGCAAAGGCAATCAGCAAACCACCGAACAGACAGAGGACGCCCTGCGTTCTCTGCGTCGCGTCGTGGGATTGCACGGACATACCGAGCTGCACAACGCCCCAGCCTAAGATGATAATACCGATCGCCTTGATGCAGGAAAAAATGAAGTCGGACAGGTTATTTACGATGGTCAGCGGGTCACTGTCAGCGGCGAACGCCGAGGTCGTGAACAGTGCCGTTGTCAGCACAAGGCTGGTCCAGACAGCCATGATGCGGCGCTCCTTACGCCGCGGGGTTAATTCATGTTTCATGTTAATCCTCCAAAAATTCAATATCGTCGATGTTTTCAATGGGGAACGAAAGATCGTCTGCCGCGAACGCGCGCAGCGGCGTGTGGAGATACGGCGGCGCGCCGCCGTCCTCCGTGCGTTGAATATTTGGGTGCTTCAGGATGTCATACTTCTCGTCAATGACTGGTTTCTCGCCTCGAATCAGAACGATTGCGTTTTTATTATCCAAGCGCCGCACCTCGTCCGGCGTCATAAGCTCGCGCCCAGTCTGTTGGAAATTCTGACTGAACGAACCGTTCCTGCCCTTACTCTGGCTGGATGTCCGGGTATCAATTGTTTCTTTCCCGAGCAGCTCCGAAATATATTTGTGCGTCGATTGTTCGTTGCCGCCTAAGTACACAAAGCTGTCCGCGTTGCCGATGATGCCCTCCCAATCGTCCTTGAACAGTGCCTTGAGCTGCGATATGTTTTGCAGAATGATGGTTGACATAATATTTCGAGAGCGCATAGTCGCCTGCAATCGGGCATAGCCATCCGGCAGGGCCACGTTCGCAAATTCATCGAACATCAATCTCACTGGCACGGGCAGCGCTCCTTGATGGACTTTGTCTGCCTGATAGTAAGGCTCCTGAAAAGCCTGTGTATATAGCATCCCTACCAGAAAATTCAAAGACGCATCGTTGCTGTCCGGAATGATGCAGAAAATCGCCTGTTTCCGTTCGCCCAGCTTGCCAAGCTCCATATCGTCGGTGGCGGTGATGCGCTGAATCTCCGGCAGCGTGAACGATGCAAGGCGGACAGCGGCACTCACCAAGATCGATTTTGCTGTTTTGCCCGCGGCTTGCTTAAAAATATGGTATTGCAGCACGGCAATGTGGTCAGGCTGTTCCTCCTCCGGCGCTTCAAACAGCAGGTCGAGCGGAGATTGGTAATCGTCGTCCTCCTCTTTTGCGCCGCCGTTTTCAATCATATACAAAATCGTTTCCATGTTCTGATCTTCGGGCGGGGCCTCATGCAGCAAATAAAGCATGAGCGCAGAATCCAAAGCCGTTTCAGACTTCTCCCAGAACGGATCGTTTGCTTTCGCACCCTTCGGAGTGGTGTTTTTAATGAAGCTGTCGATTAGTTTGAATACATCCGCGTCTTTGCGGATGTAGCGAAATGGATTATAGCAGTCCGATTTCGACGGGTCGATCAGGTCAAAAACACGCAGAACATAGCCTTCCTCCAGAAACAGATTCCCAACAGCACGGAGCATTTCTCCCTTTGGGTCTGTGCAAATAAAACTGGCATTTGCAAGCATAAGATTCGGTTTTGCAAGGAATCGCGTCTTGCCCGAACCAGAACCGCCGACGATAATTTGCAGAAGATTTCGCCGGTGCAGCTTGCCGTTCATGCTCATTTGCAGGTGTTGGGTCAGTATGACGTTTTTGCCTGCATCCTTGTCACGGTACTTTTTATCCAGTTCCCTGACACTGCCCCACGACGCGGAGCCATGTTCCTCACCGGGTCTGGTGTTCTTCTGCCCAGTGTAATAGAACAAGATTGCGCCGCCGTAGAGCAGCAGGAAAATACCGATAAACTTCATCGTGTATGGCGTCCAATGCAGAGAAAACGGCGTTTGGGTCACTTCGGAGAATTGTGCGGCAAGGTCAAAGATGGTCATTCCGGGCGTATAACATCCTGCCATAAGCACGGCCAGCCAGACGATCGGTATGACAAACGCCGCCCACGCAGGAGCGGCGCTGCGGAATGATTTTCTCTTATGTGTCACAGGTCAATATCCATGCAGGCAAGACCGCTTCGCTCGGCATGGTGCTTGCAGAAAACAAGCGTACCAGCTGCCAACAGCAGCAAAACCGACGGAATGATAAAAAGCAGTTTTTTCATAGATGTTTTAATCCCTCCATTTTCAATAGAATACCATGCCCTGCATGGAAGGGGGGAGCCTTTTGGTATGCGGTATCCGGTGCATTTACGCCAGTTTGTATTTTTCTTCAAACGTATTGTACTGCATCAAAAACTCGTTGCTGCCGGATTTGACGTCGCCGAGGTACTTGTGCAAGTCGATGCGCTCGTTTTTCATGTCGAGCAGGCAGCCTGCGATGTTCGAGCAGTGGTCAGCCACACGTTCCAGATTTGTCAGCAGGTCGGACAGCACAAAGCCTGCGGCCAGCGAACATTCGCCGCGCTGGAGCCGGGCAATGTGATTTGTGCGCAGTTCATCCTTCAGCTTGTCAATGACCTGCTCCAGCGGCTCAACCTGCCGCGCAAGTGTCAGATCGTCCTGCAAAAATGCCCGGCTTGTGAGATCAACGATCTCGCTCACGGCGTTCAGCATCGTCTGAAGTTCTTTTTTTGCAGAGTCCGTGAACGAAACGCCCTTTTCCTTTAACTCCTCTGCCGATTCGATAATATTGACAGCGTGGTCTGCAATGCGCTCAAAATCGCCGATCAGATGCAGCAGCTTGGACGATTCCACGCTGTCCTGTTCGCTCATCGGCTGTGTGGCCAGATGCACAAGGAAGGTTCCCAGCGTGTCCTCATAGCGGTCGGTGTCGTCTTCGCGCTGCCGGACAGAGGCGGCCAGTTCCGGCGTAAAGCCGAGCACGGCCTGCAGGCTTTCGTGCAGCGCAAGTTCGGAGTCCGCCGCCATGCGCTTGGCCAGTTCCTCGCTCTTGACGAGCGCAATAGCAGGTGTTGCAAATAGACGCTCGTCCAGTTCTGTCGTCGCGTCTGCATGCTGTCCCTCCGGGATGACCTTATACGACAGCTTTTCCAGCAGCCCGCAGCACGGCAGCAGCATCAGCGTGCAGGCCAGATTGAAGATCGAGTGGATCAGTGCGATATGGAAGGTGTCAATGGCGGTGGAGACGAAGGCAAAGCGGAAGATCGCGTTCGCCGATTCAAACAGCGTCAGCCAGACAACTGTGCCGATGATGTTGAAACTCAGGTGCACAACGGCCGCGCGCCGCGCATTCTTGTTCGTGCCGACGGAGGACAGCATAGCCGTCACACAGGTGCCGATGTTCTGACCCATAATAATGGGGATTGCCGCGCCGTAGCTGACAGCCCCGGTCGAGGACAGCGCCTGCAGAATACCGACCGATGCGGACGAGGACTGTACAATGCCCGTCAAAATCGCGCCTGCCAGAACGCCCAGAATGGGGTTCGAGAACATCAGGAAGAATTTTGTAAAGTTCGGGTCGTTCCGCAGCCCGGAAACAGAGCCGGACAGCGATTCCATGCCGAACATCAGCGTCGCAAAGCCCAGCAGAATCAGGCCCGTGTCCTTTTTCTTGCCCTTTGCGGTCAGATACAGAATAATGCCGATCACAGCTAGCACTGGCGTAAACGACGAGGGTTTCAGAAGCTGCACGAACAGGCTGTCGCCGTTGATGCCGGACAGCGACAGCAGCCACGCCGTCACGGTCGTGCCGATGTTCGCGCCCATAATCACGGGGATAGACTGCTTGAGGCTCAGAAGCCCCGAGTTGACAAAGCCCACAACCATGACTGTCGTAGCCGAAGAAGACTGAATGACTGCCGTGACGGCAAGACCCGTCAGAAGTCCGGAAAATTTACCGTTTGTCAGCTTCGCCAGAATGGCCTTCAAGGACCCGCCCGCACGCTTTTCCAGCGCCGTTCCCATCACGCTCATGCCGAACAGGAACAAACTCAGCGAGCCGAGCAATGTTAAAAAGTTAAAAATCGTCATATCCGCACAGACCTCTTTCTAAATTCGTTTTATCTGATATAAATATAGAAAGAGAATGTCAAATGCGCGTCCAGAATTATGTTAAATCTTCGTGATATTTCGCTGAGAACCTTAAATCCAAATCAATTTCCGGTTAAACAACGCACCAAAGGCTCCCCTTGGGCACAAGGGGAGCTGGCCCGAAGGGCCTGAGGGGATTCGAACGTAGCAAATTTCGGAGCACTCTGTAATTTGTAACTACACTGCGTAATCCCCTCAGTCAGCTTCGCTGACAGCTCCCCTTTATTCAAAGTGGAGCCTTGGTGCTTACGAATTCGCCGACAATTTGGGCGAAATCCGGAGCTCCCTACCGCGGAACCCCTTCGTCTCGGCTTCGCCGAGCCACCTCCCCTTTCAGGGGGCCTTTGCTCCGGTTGATTTTCCCGGAATTGCATGATATAGTAGAGAAAAACAAAAAACGGGGGTCTTGAAATGAAAAAACACATCACACGGCTGCTCTTTGCGGCGCTTTTGCTGCTTGCGCTGTGCATCGGCGCGTCGGCGGCGGGGACGAGCGGGAAGTGCGGCCCGTCTGCCTACTGGTCATTTGACAGCAGCACCGGCACGCTGACCATCTCCGGCAGCGGCGCGATGAACGATTATGAGTACGGAAACGACTATCCGTGGATGGATTACCGTGATTCGATTCAGACGATCGTGATCGGCGACCAGATCACGCAGATCGGCCGGTACGCTTTTACGGGGACGGCCTGCAGTACGATCAAATTCGGGAAAAACGTGCGGAGTATCGGCGAGAGGGCCTTTCTCGAATGCAGAAACCTGAACGGAGATCTGACGCTCCCAGACAGTGTACAGATTGTTGGCAACAACGCGTTTTCAGAATGCACCGGCCTGACCGGAACGCTGACACTGGGAAGCAGCCTGCAAACAATCGGTGCCGGTGCGTTTTATGATTGTTCGTTTTCCGGCAATCTTGTGATTCCGGACAGCGTGACCTCGATTGGGCGCTATGCTTTCTACAGCCGGCCATATCTGCGCCCGGAAACACAGGGGACGCTGACACTCGGCAGGAATCTGCGCACCATCGGCGAGTTTGCGTTCCTTGAAAGCAGATATACAGGCAGTCTGACAATTCCGGATTCTGTTGTGGAAATCGGCGAAAGAGCGTTTTATCAATGCGAAAATCTGAACGGCACGCTGACGCTCGGAAGGAGCCTGCGGACAATCGGCAAGGAGGCGTTCTACTGGTGTGCGTTTACCGGCAGCCTGACGATTCCGGAGGGCGTTGCGGAAATCGCAGACGGTGCATTTTCTTCTCTGCATCAATTCAATAGAGACGGGATGTTTAACGGTACGCTGACGCTGCCGTCAACGCTGAAAACCATCGGCGCAGAAGCGTTCGCGTACACAGACTTTTCCGGCGAGCTTCTGATTCCGGACGGCGTGACGAGCATCGGCGCGAACGCCTTTGCCAAATGCGACGGCTTCGGCGGAACCCTGTCCCTGCCGGACAGCGTTAAAACGGTGGGGGAATCCGCGTTTTATCAGTGTGAGGGCTTTACCGGCCTGAAGCTTCCCGCCGGACTGACGAAAATTGAAACGCTGTCATTTGCATTTATGGCTGGCTTGAAAACAGAGGTCGTGATCCCAGAGGGCGTGACGGAGATCGGCGAAGGCGCGTTCGAGTGTTCTTATATGCCGTCCGTCCGCTTGCCGTCCACGCTGAGGAAAATCGAAAAGCAGGCGTTTATGTATGCGCATAACCTGACAAAAATTACGCTGCCGGATGGACTGGAAACGATAGGAGACGAAGCGTTTGACGGCTGCTATTTTAAAAAGGCAATCGTCCTTCCAGCCAGCATCAAATCGATTGGGAAAAAGGCGTTCCATCGATATTCCTATTATAGCGACACGCTCGGCGCGTATTTCCTCGGCGATGCGCCCCAAATTGTCGGGACGCTGAACGCCAACTGCTCGTTCCCGTCAGACTGGATGCTCTATTACCTGCCCGGCACATCCGGCTGGACAGGCGATACCTATGAGGGCTACCAGATCGCCCCGTGGGACGGCGAAACGCGCTGGGACAATCTGTACACGCATGAGTTTGGATACCGGGACAACAAGCGGAACGAGATCGAAGCGTCATGGAGCGTCAACATGGACACCGGAAAGGTCACCCTGACCGACGATCTGAACGAAGGCTGCGCCGTCGCAGTCTCCTATGACGCGGATGGCCGCGTCACGAGCATCGGCGTCCTGCGTACCAAAACGGATTTCGTTGTACTCAACCTGCAGGACACCTGCCGCCTGTTCCTCCTGAACGCATCCTCCGCCCCGCGCCTGAACACGCCGGTCACCATCAACGATTACCTGCCGGTCTGAGTATACAAAGCCCCCGTCCATCCGGGCGGGGATCTTGCTGCACTCTATTCCGCATACCAATCCGCCTGTGGGGCGATGGGCTGGGAAATATCATAATAGGTCAATCCTGTTTCACCGATGATGGACAGCTGCACGGCGGTGATGCTGTCCAGTGCGCAGAGCGTGGCGGCAATGGAGCGCACAGCGTTTGCTGCCTGCTGCGCCGAGGTATCGCAGCCCATGAAATCGTCGGACAGCACGACGCTTGCCGAGCCGTTCGTAACGGAAAGGTCGAGCACCTGCGTCCGGTAGGGGATGGCCCGCGTCAGATTCACGGGAACCTCGCGGCTGACAAGCGCCTGAAGCGCAAGCAGCGGAAGCTGCTCCATGTCAGCGGTACGGACAACAGCATCGCGCGCGGCGAGCAGGCCATCTTTGTTGGGATAATACAGCCGCACGACATATTCCGGCTGGTCGGCAGATGTGTCGTACAGTAAAAACTGCTCTGCCGTATAAGTGACTTCCGTCTGCCGCTGCGTGCGCACAAGGCGCACGCGGTCTACGCCGTCCAGCTGGGTCAGCGTCAGCGTCAGACAGGCTGCCGCCAAAGACGCCTGAAGTCCTTCTGGCGCATTTTCATCTAAAAGCAGCGTCAGCGTACCGTCCTCGCAGGAATCGAAAGAGCAGCTGCCCCTGAGTCCGTCCGGAAGCGCGAGTCCTTCCTCCGCAGGAGCGATCAGATACTGCTGCAAAACGGCTGCGGGGCTGCTGTCCGGTACGGAGGCCGGGGTGGCTGTGAGCGCGCCGGTTTTTGCATCCGCGCTTTCGCGGACGCAGTAATAAAACTGAATCTGCGGTTCCTCCGGACTTCGGAGATAGACCGATGCGGAGCATCCGCACAGAAAGCACACTGCCAGCAGCACGGCAAGCAGGCAGTCCTTTTTTTTACGCATCCGGGTCGTCCTCCTCTCCGGAACCGAAGCTTGGGAACGTGACGGTAAAGCACGAGCCCTCGCCGACTGTGGAACGAACCGAGATCGTGCCGAAATTCCGCCCGACCATCTCATGTACGATGGAAAGGCCGAGTCCCGCGCCGCCTGCCTGACGGCTGCGGGCCTTGTCAACGCGGTAAAAGCGGTTGAAAATAGAGTCCAGTGCGTTTTCGGGAATGCCGCTGCCGGTATCCTCTACATCAATGACAACAGTATCTTCCTCATGCCGCACCCGAACATGGACGCTGCCGTTTTCCCGGTTATATTTGATGCCGTTTTCCACGAGATTGAACAGGATTTGATACGCATCGTCCTCAAAGGACAAAATCGTGCAGCACTTTTCTACGCTGGCCGTCAGCTTGACCGCCTGCCGGTCGGCCAGCGGCACGAGCATGCGGAACACGCGCGAGAGCGTCTGTCCGACATCAACGACCTCATGCTCTCCGCCCTCTGTTTCATCGGCTGAGGCCCGGCTGAGTGTGAGCAGCTTCTGCGCCATGCGCGTCAGCCGGTCGGACTCCGCGCCAATGTCGGCGACAAATTCCCGCATCGTGTCCGTATCCATCTCGTTTTGCAGGATGGAGTCGGACAACAGCTTGATAGATGCCAGCGGCGTTTTGAGTTCGTGCGACGCATCGGAGACGAACTGCCGCTCGGTGATCTCCGTCTGCTGCAGCTTGTCGGTCAGCTTGTTGAACTCCGCTGCCAGCGTTGCGTATTCGTCCGAGCCGCGCATCTGAATTTTGTGGCTGTATTCGCCCTCGCGCACAAGGCGCATGGAGGTCATGATCCGCCGCATGCGGCTTGAACCGGTCATGGTAAAGATGACCGCGCACAAAAAGATGATCCCGATCAGAACCAGCGACCCGCGGAAGATCGTCCGCTCAAGGCTTGCGATAATGCCGCCCTGCGAGGCATCGTATTCCATCAGATATACGCACCCAACGACCGTATTGTGCATCAGGACCGGCGACGCAGCGTAGCTTTTGAGCGTGTTGTTTTCATAGACGCAGGAAAAGACGTCATTACAATCCAGCGCCTGCACGATCGGCTCGAGCAGGACGAATTTTCCCTCTGCGTTCTGGCTGGGCACAGAATCGTAGAGCGCGCGGCCCGATGCGTCGGTCACGATGAGGCGCGTGACGTTCATATCGCCAATGACAGAGATGATCTGCTCCGCCGTCTCCTGCGTCAGCGCATCTACACCGGAAAATGAGGACGTGACGACCTTCAGCTTATCCTGCGCGGACGAGCATTTTGCCTTGAACATCAGATCGCGCGAGGCGGAGGCGGAATAAATATTCAGAAACACGAGCACGAGAACCGTAACGGCCATATACGCCAGCGCGTTGCGGATCTGCGAACTTGACGGCATGAGCCGCCTGCGCCGTTCAGTACTTGAAATAGTAGCCAACTCCCCACTTGGTCAGAATGTGTTCCGGCTGGGCAGGATTTTTCTCGAGTTTTTCGCGCAGCCGTCGGATGTGCACATCCACCGTGCGGATCTCACTGCTGACGTCGTAGCCCCAGATTGCGTCGAGCAGTGTCTCGCGCGAATATACGCGGTTGGGGTTGCGCATCAGAAGTTCCATGAGATCAAATTCCTTCGCCGTCAAATCAACCGGCACGTCCTCGCGGAACGCGCTGCGGCTGTCTCGGTCGAGCGTGATGTGCTCGCAGACGAGCGTCTGCTCCGGCGTCTGCTTTTTTGCTGTTCCGGCCCGGCGCAGAAGCGCGCGGATGCGTGCCTTGAGTTCGAGAATGTTGAACGGCTTTGTGAGATAGTCGTCCGCGCCGTGCTCAAAGCCCAGCAGCTTGTCCATATCCTCGGATTTGGCGGTCAGCATGATAATGGGAACCTGCGAAAACTCCCGGATTTTCGTGCAGGCCTCCAGACCGTCAAGCCGGGGCATCATCAGATCGAGCACGATCAGATCCGGCGTTTCGCTCGCCGCCAATTCCACGGCTTCCATGCCGTCACAGCCGGTTACGACCTCGTAGCCGTCGTTTTCCAAGTTGAACTTAATGCCCTTGACCAGCAGCTTTTCGTCATCCACAACCAGAATTTTCATTCGATTTCCTCCACATAGACATACGGCCGCAGCTTTTCCAGCAGCCCTTCTCCAATCCCCTCGACGTCCAGCAGCTGCTGGGTCGTGACAAATTTTCCGTATGTGTCCCGGTATGCAAGAATCCGCTCCGCCGTCTTTTCTCCCACGCCCGGAAGTTCCAGAAGTTCTTCCATCGTTGCCGTGTTCAAACAGACGCGGCCGCTTCCTTCAGCGGCGGAAGCCGTCTTTTTCTCGACTTGGCTGATCCAGGCGTCCTGTGCCGCGCCGCCGGGCGCAGCGTGCTGCGTTTCGAGAACTGGCCCGCGCACCGTTGCGCGGCCAAGAAAGAATGCGCAGGCGCACAGGAGAATTGCAGCGCTCCACAAGACAAGCGCCGGATCGACACGCTTTTTCCGCATACAGCTGCCTCCATTTGACATACCGGGCCAACCTGTTATATAATACGTTAAGTGTCAACTGACGCAGTCAGTATACCATATTTTTTTGATTCTGTACAATCCGAACAGAATAAAATGGAGATAAAAATGAAAAAAACGAAGGTTCTTTCCCTGCTGCTTGCCGTGTTCCTGCTGCTGTCTTCCCTGACGTTGCCGCTTCTCGCGGTGGACGCTGAGACGGCGGAAGACCCGGAGCAGACGCAGAGCGACGGCGCGGATGCCGCAGCGGCAGACGACAGCGTGCCGGAGGATCAGCTGCTGTCCTCGCGGACAAGCTTTTCTGTCGCGGCCAAGGCCGCACTCCTCGTCGATCTCAACACGGGCCGTACCGTCTATGAACAGGACGCGGACGAGCGCATCTATCCGGCCAGCCTGACGAAGATCATGACCTGTCTGCTGGCACTGGAAAACGGCAATTTGTCCGACGTTGTGACCGTCTCGGCATCCGCGCTCGAGGATCTGGACATTGATTCGAGCGTCGCAGGGCTTCAGGTCGGTGAGCAGATGACGCTGGAAAATCTGCTGTACTGCATGATGGTCGTCTCCGGCAACGACGCCTGCAACGTCATCGCCGAGCATATTGCCGGTTCCATTACGGATTTTGTCCGCATGATGAACCAGCGCGCCTATGAACTTGGCTGCCTCAACACGCATTTCAGCAATCCCCACGGTCTGCACGATGAGAATCACTATACCACCGCGCGCGATTTGTCCATCATTACGCAGGCCGCGCTCAAAAGCGAAAATTTCCGCCAAATCGTTGATACCTATGAATATCAGCTGCCCGATGATAATGTACGGCAGAACATCCCGAAGCTTAAAACGACAAACATGCTGATTTACCGCTCGATGTCCAACTCACTCTATTATTCGCGTGCGCATGGCATCAAGACCGGCTATACCAGTCAGGCGGGCCGCTGCGTCATTTCCGAGGCGACGGGAGACGGTCTTGACCTTTTGGGCATTGTCTGCGGCGCGGCCACAACCATCCTTGACAGCGGCGATCTGCTTATGGAGAACTTTACGGAGTGCGCACGGCTGTTTGACTATGGCTTTGATAATTACTCATACTTACCGATCATGTCGCCGCTGTATCCGGTCGATCAGGTGAAGATCAACAACTCTGCCGGTGCGGAGGCGGTCGCCGTTGCGCCGCAGGACGAGATCAAGGTTCTGCTGCCGAACGACTATGACCCCGACAAGCTGGTCACAGATATCCAGCTTAACAGCGACAGCGTTGACGCGCCTGTCCGCGAGGGCGACGTGCTCGGCTCGGCCACCGTTACCTATGCCGGTGAGATCCTCGGTCAGACGAAGCTGCTTGCCATCACCGATGTGGCGCGTTCCGAGATTTCCTCCGCCGCTGCCGGAACGGGAGCCTATATCCAGAAAAACTGGTGGAAGTGGGTCGTGATTGCAATCTTTGTTGCCGTTGGTGTGATACTGGCCCTTATCGTGCTCTATCAGCTGCGCAAGCGCCGCTACCGCCGCATGCGCATGGAGCAGCGCCGCCGTGCGCTGGAAGATCGCCGCCGCCGTTTCCGCGAAGGCTACGACCTGCCGTTTGACGAACTGGAACGAAAGTAAAGGAGGGCAATCGCATGCTGAACTGGGAATCGCTTCAGGCTGCCTGCCTGTCCTGCACCAACTGTCCGTTGTCGCAAACGCGGCACAACGTCGTTTTCGGCGTCGGCCCGCGGGACGCGGAGGTCATGTTCGTCGGCGAGGGACCGGGAGAAAACGAGGACTTGCAGGGCGAGCCGTTTGTCGGCGCGGCTGGAAAGTTTCTTGACGAAATGCTCTCCATCATCGACCTTGGCCGGGAAAACTGCTATATCACGAACATCGTCAAGTGCCGCCCGCCCAAAAACCGCGACCCGATGCAGACCGAGCAGGATGCGTGTATCGGCTTCCTGCGCGCGCAGACGAAGCTGATCCAGCCGAAGATCATCGTCTGCCTCGGCCGTATCGCGGCCATGCGCCTCATCCGTCCGGATTTCAAGATTTCCCGCGAACACGGACAATTTACTGAAAAGGGCGGCATTCTCTTCACTGCACTCTATCATCCGTCCGCGCTCCTGCGCGACGAAAGCAAGCGCCCGGACACCTTTTCTGACCTCAAGGCCCTTCAGGCCAAAGTCCGCGAGGTCTGTACCAGAACCCTGTAATGACAACAGGACGCGCCGCTCCCGGATGGGCGGACGCCTATTTACCGCTACCCCGTCTGGGACGCACGGATACAAAGCGAGGACAACCTGCCCGGCAGTGCAGCTTGTGCAAATTCGAGCCGTTGAAACGAGCGAGACTGATGCTTTCAAAGAAGGGGGATACCATGGATAGATACGCTGTAAACTCATATCGCGCGGCATGAACAGGAAATCGCAGTGCCGATCAAAAGCGCGGGAGTGCGTGTCCGAAAGCGGCTGAAAATCAAATATCCGCGGCTGCCAATCAAGGCAGCCGTATACTCCAAAACGAGGTCATACCGCAGATGACCTCGTTTTTATTTCTATTTATTACCGGCTGAGAATCATGGCGCAAACAGGCCTCTTTTTGGCGCGGTGCCGGTTTGACGGGCGAAATAAACGTATGCTATTTTCTGAACTGATACAATGTACAGACGCGAGCATGATTGAGGATTTAAATATGATATTTCTTCCCCACCGAGGGCTGGGAGCCGGTCACGCGCGTCCACTCGGATAACCACCTCTGGCTGGTCATGGACGCCTATCACATCGCGCTGGAAGAGGGAAACGTTTCGTACCTCGACACGCAGGCCCCGTATTTCGACG